>Ga0306920_100000149_pt1 | contig 82165 bp, 63 predicted proteins | sample flu12Cox44000170_FD_204666 | JGI IMG/M metagenome (GOLD analysis project Ga0306920, IMG submission 204666) | Lab enrichment of tropical soil microbial communities from Luquillo Experimental Forest, Puerto Rico - flux4day.12C.oxic.44.000.170 (v2)... | ecosystem: Environmental > Terrestrial >...
CGTGCCCACGGATAGCCAGGATGTGACTTATCTTTTCAACGACGCGGCCATCGGTTATTTCCTGCTACGGTCCCGGGATTCCAACGGGTGGATCACCGAACTCGTGCCCAGCTGCGAAGTTCACGTGAGCACACCACTCAATCACCGGGGCTCATTGACCCAACCATTCGGCGGCATTGATATCGTGGATTTAACCTTCGGTGTGACGGCGGGACTATGCAATCGATCCACGCTCGCGTTAGCCTTCGTAACGCCGGTGACAGGTCCGCGGCCGTTTGATTGGGAGTTGCAAATCCATTTTAACTATCGGTTTTGACTATCTCAAAAAGGGGTCAGACCCCATGATTCTAGGGAGTCTGACCCCTTTTTGAGATCGTTTCTTATTTGCCGCCGCTCTTTGCCGGTGATTTCCGCTCCTTGTACCAGATGATCCGGGATTCTTGCAATTGCGGATTCGGAAATTCGCCGGTAAGAAGTTTGGCCTTTTCGGTGCTGCCGTTCGATTGGATGTAGCCGGCGGTTTTCATTTCTCCCCTGGTTACATTCTGGACCAGGTCGGTGGCTTCCTTGGCATCTTTGGGAAGCGCCTTGTCGGTGGAAGAGAGCGGTTTTCGCAAACCGGAAGGCTTTTCCGAAACATTGTTTTCCTTGCCTTGCACGAATACGAAAAGCTCGATTGCTCCCAATCTGGAGCTGGGATTGAGAATCTCTTCCGCCTCGGAAGCCGATTCAGATTGCACCGCGAAAGGAACGACGGTCTTATCATCCCGGTCGTAGAAGCCGCGGATCTTGTATTCGATATTCGGTTCCAGTATCCACCGTGTGGCCTCGGGAAGCGGCACGGCAGCCAGGTCTTCGCGATACAGCGTGTTTTTACCGTTCACGGCCAGAATGACACCGACTCTTGCCTTGCTTTTCAAGGTGAAAATGACGGATTGCCCGGCTTGCGGTTCGGCCACATCTTCCTCCCCCGCCTTTTCGGAATGGGGCGCAATCGTTTGCGGGTTCCCCGAATAATACACCTTGAGTTCAACGAGCCGATTGTTGCTGAGAGCGCTTCCCCCGGTCGATTCCCGCCGATGGCTGTCGTGAACCGCCTCGGTATCGTCCGGCGCGGCAGTTCGCATCGTTCTGCTATCGAGCACGAAGTTATTGCACAGATCCGACAGTATCGTACGCTCGGTTTTTACCACAAACGACGTGACCTCTTTGCGCTTTGCACGATTCGGCTCGATGGCTTCGATCACCACGGTCGTGGATGACTTGTCCGGACTGATTCTGACAACGCCGGTGAGGAAGGCATCCGCCCGGACTTCCTTGGTTCCCCAGGCGAGGGGGTATTTGAACTTGAACAATTTGGCACAGCCCTCATCGGTCAGATAGGTAATTTTTTCCTTCTGGCCCGCGATCACCTTGCCGGCATCGCGAATGATGCCGATGGGTTTGTCGTCATCGTTTTGCAGGATCAGAGCATTTTCCAGCCGGATGGCCATGATGACATTGAGGGGTCCGACGCTGAAACTTTCCGGTTGATTGCCTTTCTGGACGCGGAATTTGAGCACGCCGACATTTTGGATTTTGTTTTTCTTGAGATAATCAATGACATTCAACGCCTCGGCGAGTAGTTTTTCCTCGATCCGGTCCACGGCCCGGACCGGCGTGGAAAGGCAAACGAAAAAGCCAACAACTACCAATCCCGTAACCCCAACTCGCGTTTTTCCGGCAGAATTCATGAAAGGCTCCTAAATATAAGGAGAGGGCGCACGGCCGACTCGGCCAATAGGCCCCTCAATAGATTAATGCAGAAATTGCTTACGAAACGGCAGCGAATTTGGAAAAAGAGAGCGATTTTTTCGGCCGGCGAAAATGCAACGCGGCGAGTTGAATTAAGTCGCAGCTCTATAGAGACTTATGCAGTTTAGGCTGTAAGCTGTTTTCGCTCATCGCGGACCTGGCGCTGCGTATTTGGCCAGCCATTCGAACACCTGTTTGTGCCAATACCGGCTGTTCGCGGGTTTGAGCACCCAGTGACCTTCATCCGGAAAGTTGATCATTTTTGACGGCACGCCCAACCGCTGCAAGGTGGTGAAAAGTTGCAGCCCCTCCGCCACCGGCACGCGGAAATCAAGATCGTTGTGAATGATCAGCATCGGAGTTTTGAAATTCTTGGCAAAGCGGTGGGGCGAATATTTCTCATACGAATCGCGCTTTAGCCAAGGCGGGCCGCCGTGCTCCCATTCATCGAACCAGATTTCATCCGTCAGCGCGTACATGCTGTCGAAATTGTAGACGCCGCAATGGGTGATAAGCGTTTTGAACTTGGTGGTGTGGCCCTGGAACCAGTTCATCATGTAGCCGCCGAACGAGGCCCCAGCGGAGGCCATCCGGCCGGGATCGATATAGGGTTGCCCTTCGAGGTAAGCGAGGCCGGCGAGCAAATCGTCATAGCACTTGCCGCCCCAGTCGTCGCTGATTTCATCGATATATTTTTGGCCGAAGCCGGTACTGCCGCGCGGATTGGGCAAGGCGACCACGTAGCCCTGTGCGGCCCACAGCGAGGCGTTCCAGCGGAAGCTCCAGCCATCCTCCCAGGCGCCCTGAGGGCCACCATGGACCAAGAATGCCAGAGGCCATTTCTTTTTGAAGTCAAAGCCGGGCGGCCTCAAGATCCACATTTGCATCGGGGTTCCGCCGGCGCCTGGAACTGTCACGCTTTCCGGACGGGGAAGATCGAGCTCCGCAAGCAATTTGGCGTTGGCATTGCTGATTTTTTTGGATTGAAGTTCACCAATGGAAGAGATCAAGGAGGCCATAATAATCTCGGGTGGCCGGTTCAAGGCGGCATAGGTAAATGCCAAGGATTGCCCAGACAGGTCGGTGGAAAAGGATCCGGCACTTCCTTGCCATTCGCCCGGCCATCCGCCCGAGGGTTCCCAGATAAAAGGCGCCGGATAAAGGGCCGCAGGACTTGCTGCGTTCCGTTTAACCGAAACCTGCCAAATTGGTTTGGATGCCTTTCTCTCGGCCAGGAAATAAATGGTCGAGTCATTTTTCCAAACAAACTCTTCCACCCAGCTATCGAAATTTGCCGTGACGCTTCTTGGCTTGCCTTGCCATGTGCCTGCCGGGTCGGTTTCGACCACCATCAGTTGCCAGCGGTCCGCTTCAAAGCCGGACCGCTTTTGCGCGCGGTACGCCAATAATTTGCCGTCGGGCGAGAAGCGCGGAGCGCCATCGGCCGCCGTGTTGTCCTTCGTCAAACATTCCACCGCGCCACCGGCAATCGGCACGCGGCAAATGTCGTAATTCGTGCTCCAGGCCTCGTTGCGCTCGGGCGCGGCCGTGAAAAGCAGGTGGGTTCCATCCGGGCTGAAGGTGAAATCATCACCCACGGCAAACGTGTCCGAAGTTGGGTATGCATCGCGGTCACCCGGCGTTACATCGCGGGGTTCGCCGCCGGCGGCGGGAATGACAAACAAATGTTTGCGTTTGTCTTCGACCCAATCATCCCAATGGCGGTAAAACAGCTTCGTGAAGACCCTGGCCTTCACAGGATTTTTTGCGGCTTCTTCGGCCCGTCTCTTGTTGAGCGCATCGCTTTCCGCGAACGGTTTTTGGGAATATTCCGGCCAGACCGCGGAAACAAAGGCGATGTGTTTCCCATTGCGCGACCAGATGCCGGTGCCGGCTTCGGTACTAAGTTTGGTGAGTTGCCGGGCCTCGCCGCCGTAGATGTCGATCACCCAAAGTTGGTCGCTGCCCGACCGATTCGATTCGAAAAGGATTTGCTTGCCGTCCGGCCGCCAGCGGGGATGCCGATCTTTTTTTTCCGTAGTGGTCAACTGGCGATTGGACTTATCGTCGGCCAGCCAGAGGTTGGATTTGGATTTATTTCCTTCCGGATCGACGGAGGTCAGGACATAAACCACGGTCTTTCCATCCGGGCTGATTTGCGGATCCGCGACGCGCTGGATACGAAACAGGTCGTCGATGGTCATGGCTCGTTTGGTGTCGGCGATGACCGTTGCCGGGGACGAGGCCAGAAAGTAACATGTGAGCCCGAAAAGTACCCGTTTCATCGAGAAGTCCCTCTGCAAGTGTGAAGTGACATTAACCTAGTTGGATAACGCTATAATCGTCAACATGAAAATCTTCATGGCATGCCCGGCCCCGGCGGGCTCGCGCAAGGGGAATCGGGTAACGGCGGATCGCTGGGCCGGAATTCTCAAGAGCCTGGCCAATCAGGTGACGATCGGACAGGAGTACAATGGCATGACGTGCGATCTCCTGATTGCACTGCATGCCCGGAAAAGCTATCCTGCGGTACGGAAATTCCGGCGGCAAAACCCCGGAAAACCCGTGATCGTGACTTTGACCGGCACCGATCTCTATCGGGAAATCCGCCGGAGCCCGGCCGCGCAGGCATCCCTCGAGGCAGCAAACCGCCTCATCGTGTTGCAAAGAGCAGGTATCCCGGAGCTGCCGAAGCATCTGCGCTCGAAAGCGCGCGTGATCTACCAGTCCGCGGAGCGCACGCGCCGCCGGCGATACAGAAGCCGGGCCTGCTTCGATGTCTGCGTGCTCGGCCATCTTCGTGCGGTGAAGGATCCGTTCCGAACCGCCATGGCGTTACGTTTTCTTCCATGCACCTCAAGAATTCGAGTCACGCACTTGGGCCAGGCCTTGGACGCAACCATGGAAAAGAGAGCCCGCGCCCTTATGGCGCGCAATGGGCGCTACCGCTGGTTGGGCGAAGTGCCGCGGGGGAAGGCCCGGAGAATCTTGGCGGCCAGCCATTTAACCGTCATAAGCTCGCAAATGGAAGGCGGAGCGAATGTGGTGTCCGAAGCACTGGTGGACAGTGTGCCGGTCCTGGCCTCGCGGATATCCGGGAACATCGGCATGCTGGGACCTTCCTATCCCGGTTACTTCCCGGTCGGCGACGAGCAGGCCCTCGGAGCACTTTTACATCGTGCTGAGACCAATGCGCGGTTCTATCGTGAACTGAAACGAAGGTGCGTCCGCCGCGCGAAACTATTAGATCCCGGCCGGGAGAAACAAGCCTGGAAAAAACTCATCCGGGATCTCCAGCCGGTTGCGGATGACGGGCGCGAAAAACTTGGTTAAGATTATCATGCATTTCGCACACAGGTGAGCATTCTTGTCGAGGATCGCATGTACCAGCGCGCCATTTTTTATGTGATTCCGGTCATTGTCCTTGCCGGCATTCTGGGTTGGGGCATTTACCAATGGGTGGACCGGGATTCCGTGGAATACATCGAAAAAACGGAATACAGTCCACCACGGCCGCCTGCCGAGGAGTTTTTGATGGATGATCGGCTGGAAAACAAAAACCCAGCATTTGAGCCCGGGCTGGTGGATCGGCGTCCGCTGGGCGAATGGCAAATCAATCAAAGTGCGGCTGTTATCAAACTGGACGTCACAGCCATCAAGCCTGATCAGGAAGCGGATTTACTGCAATTACACCCTTCGTACAAAGCAGCCATTGCCGACAGCATTCGGGCACGAACAGAAATCTTGCCATCTGTTAATATGCTTGACGGCAAGGCAAAACAATTTGACGACGGCCTGTACGCGGCCCTCGATCAGGCCTACTACCGGGGGCTTAAGGATCATTTGCAAAGTCACGTGCAATTGGTTCGGCGAATCTACGAAAAAGTCGACAAGAACAATCCTGCGGCTTCCTTTTTGGCGGCGGGACTGGAACTGGCCGGGGTTCACGCGGAACCTGGCGACCGATCGGCGAAGGAAAAATGGTTGAAGGACTTTCGGGATAACGAAGTCGCGTCCAAGCCGATCGGTTTTTACACTTGGAGCGAAACGCTTGCGGATTGCTTTCGGTTCTTGCGCTTCTTTCAGAAAGAATTTGAACTAAACCAATTGGAAATTCCGCTGGGGGTGGGTCAAGCGGTCAGGCAGGATCCGGCGCTGCTTGCCGATTACAAGAAAGCGATGGATTTTTATGGTCAATTGACGAGCCCCAACATCTGTCTTTCGGTAGCGGACCTGATCAGCGTGAATGTACCGACCGCCGATGCCTTGACGAAAATCGCCATAGAAAGAGGCATTTGGCGCCGGCGTGTGGCGTTTTTTCCGGCTTCGACGTCGCGGGAGACGGTTCTGTTCGAACGACTCTTTCCGTTGGGACTGCCCCCGGACGCCAATTTGATGAAGGAACTTATCGGGCGCATTCGCTCCGGCGACGTAGATCTGAAACCGGGACCCAAGAGCGGCTGGTACGACTACCAGGCATGCGCCCTGGAAACTTTGCTGTTGCCCGAAAAAGGGTCCGAGAATCAAAAATTGTTGCTGACCAAGGCTTACAAGAAGCGCATGCTGGAAGCGTTCCAGGTGCTGGTTACCAAGCGCCGCGAGACCCATGTCCGGCAATTGGGAATTGCCGAAACAGCTAGCGTTGAGCGCATGCCCGAGGAAATCCGGCCGCGTTTGCGCGTGGAACCGTGTCCCAGTTATTATCTGCGCACGGCGCGGGCCTATGCGTTCTTGACCCATTTCCTCGAAGCTGCCATCGGCAAAGAAGCGCTGCAATCCTTGCATGGCTTACGACAAGAAGGAGAACGGCATCGCACGCTTTACAATGAATTGCAGGGGATGCGCGATTTGTTTTATGGGCTTTATCTGGTAAGCGCAGACGATATCGGTCTAAAGACTGCGTTTGCTGCCGGCGAACCGGTGGATGTGGAAGTGTGTTATCGCGCGGCGCAGAACTGGCTCGCCAATGTTGTCGAGGATCCGGACCTGGCAGTGGACACGCGCGTTTCGGTCCCGCTTTTCCAGGACCCGGGTCGGCGAATCGTTCGCTTGTGGGCGACATTGGGCGTTCGCCTAGCCAAGCTGGAGGCCACCTATGCCAGCGCGCCGCAGATCAAGCCGGTGAAGGAAGGCGCGTGGCAACTGGTCGAATCCTTCCGCCTTGGGCCGAGCCATTACCTGATTGCCGTGGAAGAATTTGCCGAGGTCGAACTGGGAGCGCTCAAGACCTTGACGCGCGAGGAATTGCGCGCGATTTGCGATCGGGAAAAAACCAAGGATGCGATTGTCGAAGCATTGCAGAAAATACGGTGACGACGAGGTTGATCCATGACCGTTCGGCACAAACAATGGGATGACCCGAAAGGACCGGACGATGGTACCCGGATACTCATTTGCCGCTACCGGCCGCGCGCCTTGCGTAAGGAAAATGAAACCTGGGATATTTGGGAGAAAAATCTCGGGCCCAGCAAAGAACTTCATGGCGATTTTTACGGCAAGCATGGGCTGCCGATCAACTGGGACACTTATCGCAAACGATACCTGAAGGAGATGAAGGAACAACAGGAAAAGATCACAGAATTGGCCCGGCGCGTGGCCGCGGGTGAAACCATCACGCTCTTATGTTCGACGGCCTGCACCGATGCCGCCAAGTGCCATCGAACGTTGTTGAAGGACCTGATCGAAGAGAGAGTCGCCGAAATCACCGCGGCGAACCGATAATTATTGTGTCATTACGAATTCTTCGAGGAATAATTCATGTGCGGCATTATCGGCTACGTTGGAGAAAAGGAAGCCCAGCCGATTTTGATTGAAGGGTTGCGGCGCCTGGAATATCGCGGTTACGACAGTGCCGGGCTGGCAACCGTCACCGGCGGGCAGATGCATTTGCGCAAATACGCCGGGCGGATTGCGGAGCTGGCACACAAGGTCGAGAAGAGGCCGGCGCCGGGTTGCCACGGCATCAGCCATACGCGCTGGGCCACGCATGGGCCGGCTACCGATATCAATGCCCACCCTCACCTCAGCAGCGACGGCCAGGTGGCTGTGGTTCATAACGGCGTCATCGAAAACTTTGCGGCTCTCAAACGGCAGTTGCAGACCGACGGCGTTGTGTTTCAAAGTGAAACCGACACCGAAGTGATTGCCCAGTTGATCGCGTACAACCTCAATGGCGACCTGGTCCAGGCGGTTCGCAAGACTCTGGGGATGCTCAAAGGCACTTATGGCCTGGCGGTCATCAGCCCGACCAGCCCGAACACGATCATTGGCGCCCGGCTGGGCAGCCCGCTCGTGGTCGGCATCGGCCACGGCGAAAACTTCCTGGCCAGCGACGCCGGCGCGTTGATCGGCAATACCGAGAAGGTCGTCTACCTCCACGACCATCAACTGTGCGTGGTGACCGATCACGAGTGGCATATTTACGACGAAGATGAAGTCCGCGTAGATGCCCGCGTGCACCAGATCGACTGGGACCCGGGCGATTCCGAAAAGGGATCCTTCGAGCATCACATGCTCAAGGAAATTTACGAGCAGCCGGAAGCGATGGAAAACGCCATGCGCGGCCGGCTCGATGATAACGACGCCAGTGCCCATTTCGGCGGACTCAACCTCGACACGCAGCAACTGCGGCGGGCGGAGCGCATCATGCTCGTTGCCTGCGGCACCAGCTATCACGCCGGGATGGTCGGCGAATATCTTTTGGAGGAATTCGCGCGTATTCCCGTCGAAGTGGAGTACGCCAGCGAGTTCCGCTATCGCAATCCACCCATCGACCGGAACACCATCGTCATCACGATTACCCAGTCGGGAGAGACCGCCGACACACTGGCGGCGCTGCGCGAATCGAAACGGAAGGGCCACCCGACTTTGGCGATTTGCAACGTCGTGGGCAGCTCGATCGCCCGCGAAGCGGACGGCGGCGTCTATCTGCACGCGGGCCCGGAAATCGGCGTGGCGAGCACGAAGGCGTTTACCTCGCAAGTCGTGGTGCTAACCATGCTGGCGCTCTATTTCGGGCGTTTGCGGCACTTGTCCAGCATTCAGGGCGGCCGGATGATCGCCGAACTTCGGGCGATGCCCGATATCCTGCGGCAAACGCTGAAGTGCCACGACGCCGTTCGCCGACTCGCCAAGAAATACTACCAGGTGCACAATTTTCTCTACCTGGGCCGGCAATACCTTTACCCGGTTGCCTTGGAGGGGGCGTTGAAATTGAAAGAGATCAGCTATATTCACGCCGAGGGCTACCCGGCGGCGGAAATGAAACATGGCCCGATCGCCCTGGTGGACAGGCAAACGCCATCGGTGTTTCTGATTCCGCGGGGAGCGGTGTTTGACAAAGTGATGAGCAATCTCGAAGAGATCAAGGCCCGGGGCGGTCCGGTGATTGCCGTCGCCTGCGAAAGCGATAAAGACGTGGCGGCCCGCGCCGATGATGTGATTTACGTTCCGCGGGTTCCCGATTATTTGCAACCCCTCGTGGCTGTCGTTCCCTTGCAATTGCTGGCTTACCACATCGCCCTGCTGCGCGGTTGCGACGTGGACAAGCCGCGCAACCTGGCCAAGAGCGTGACGGTCGAGTAGGAACGAGACTGTTACTTCTTGGCAAATTCCAGGCCGCGGACGACGTCCAGATCACCGGTCCGGAGTTTTTCGGCCTGGTTCGGAGTCATGGTAAATGCAAGCACGATTTGCTCACCGGCCGGCCCGGCGATCAGATAAAAATTCTGGAGGACCTTGATGCCGTCCAGGGTGCCGGCGGCTGAAATCCGATAGATCCGGCGGCCGCCTTCGGCGGGAATCTCGCCTTCCTGGACGACATCTCCCTGTTCCCACCCGGGCGATTTGCTCATGGCTTCTCTGAATTCTTCCGGAGTCATGTGCGCGGCATTCTTAGCCTTGTCCCATGGGGTGATGGTCAATTGCGCCACGAAATCGCCTCGGTCGAGCAAGCGAAATACGACGTGGTCGTGAGTACGGCCGACCGGTTGCCATTCGCGGGGATAGCTCAAATCAAATGAGGTTTGCTGATCGTGATGGTAAATGAGGCTTGTGAGGGTTTGCGGAATGTCCAGGCCATCGGGAACGGCAATGAGGCTTAAATCGGAAAGACTTTCGGGCCGATCGATGGCAGCCCGTTGCAATTGCGTGGCGAGCTCGACTGTCGTCGCCGGGCTAGCCGGTCCCTGATCGCGTTCATCCTTTTGTTTCCATTCGAGGGCGACAAGTTTTTTCGCCGCCAGGTCGAAGCGGTAGGTTCCTTGAATAGTCAATTTGGCGAGGGCTCCCAGATCAATACCGACAGCCGATCCAGCGAATGAGACCCGCGCGGCGTTGCCGGCGACTTCTTCGAGTTTGCAAGTAAGATCCTGGGAAGTCAGTCCTTCAAAGTTGCACAACGCCTGGGCAACTTCATTGGCCAGCTTCCAGGTGTCGCCGATCTTGACCGGTTTTTCGGGCAGCATGCCGGTCAGCGCGAGTGTATTGAAATGCTCGTTGGTCAGCTCCAGTTCGTCCTTGGTCAGAGAGCCAGCGGGAGAATAGACAAAGGCCTGGCCTTTCTGATGCTGGGCGACCAATAGCCGCCGGTCGGAGCGTAAAGTTTTCTCAAGTGCCTCGGTGCCGATGGAAATCGAGGCCTTGGCCGTTTCGTAGACGCGGGCCGTTTTCGGCACGATGCCGCCGGCAGGGGCCGCCAGCACGCGTTCGGCAAAGACGTGGTTTGCCGTAGCCGTTAGTTTCAATGAAGTCGGCTTGTTGTCCCTGGTGAAGCGCATTTCGCCGGACAACTGCATTGTCAGTTGCACCTGACGGCAATCGCCGGGCTGGATTGTTTCGATCAATTCATAGGTTTGGGCCCTGCCGGCGCCGACTAGCGCCATGGGGATAATCAAAGCTGCCAGGTTTCGCCAGGCTGCCATGTTTGCGTATTCCTCCAAAAGATGCGAGGATGGACGATCTTGGTACTGGACATTAATCCTTATTCGGCATTCCTGCGCATGGGCGTTTAACCCGGAGTGGGAGGTGGATTCGTGGCGGAAAGGTAAAGCTGATAAGATACAACGAAGCATTGTTAGAGATTAACGATAATGAAGGGACTTTTGGCGGTGGTTTGGGTGTCGTTTTACTTGGCCGGAGCCGTTTCGGGCCAGGGCAAGCCTTTTGTCTCCGCACCTAAAGCCGCGGCAATTGATACGATCCTACGGGATGCGATGCGCTTTTGGAAAGTTCCTGGAGCGGCGGCCGCGATCGTGCACGGAAACGAAGTCGTTTACATAAAAGGCTTTGGCGTCAAAGAACTTGGCGGCACGGAGCCGGTCACACCCGAAACGCTTTTCCCAATTGCTTCCTGTACCAAGGCATTCACCACTACCGCCATGGCCATACTGGTAGATGAAGGAAAAATGTCCTGGGACGATCCGGTGCGCAAACATGTGGACTATTTTCATTTGGCGGATCCGCTGGCTGATGCCCAGGCGACCCTGCGCGATCTGGTGACCCATCGGACGGGTTTGAGCGGCCATGACCTGTTATGGTACCGGTCGCCCTGGAGCCGGGAGGAAATTATTCGGCGCATCAGCAAGGTACCGCTCAGCCACTCGTTTCGATCCACTTTTCAGTATCAGAGCATCATGTTCATGGCCGCAGGCACGGCCGTAGAATCGGCGGCGAAGAGCAAGTGGGAAGATCTTGTTGAAAAGCGGATTTTTGATCCCCTTGGCATGACGCGGTCCAACTTCACGACCGGCGACGCCGAAAAGGAGGCCAACCACGCCAGTCCGCATCGCCGAAACCAGCGCGGGGAAACAGAAGTCATTGGGTGGTACACCATCACGAGACCGGATCCTGCCGGGTCGATTAATTCGTGCGCTCGCGATCTGAGCTGGTGGGTGCAATTTCAGCTGGGCGACGGCAGTTTTAACGGGAAGCGCCTGGTATCGAGCAAGAACCTGGCCGAAACCCATGCGGCGCAGATGATCATACGCCTGGAAGGCCCGGCCCGGGACTTGAATCCGGACACGCATCAAATGAACTACGGCATGGGCTGGGTGCTGCACGATTATCGCGGGCAATTCCTGGTTTCCCATGCGGGCGCCATCGATGGTTTCCGCGCGCATCTCACTCTGGTGCCCGACGCCAAGCTGGGCATAGTTCTCCTCAACAATTTGCACGGGACACAAATGAACCTGGCGGTGAGCAATCAACTGGTCGATTTGCTGTTGGGACTGCCGAAAAAGGACTGGAGCTTCTTGATCGCCGAACAGGTCAAAAAAGGCGAAGCGGCCGCCGAGGCGAAAAAGCGCGAACGGGACGCCAAGCGGAAAGCCGGCACCAAACCGACGCTTCCCTTGTCCGCCTACACCGGAAGCTATGAGGATGTCGGTTACGGATCGGCTCAAGTTAGTCTGGACAACGGCATGCTGGTCTGGAACTGGAACAGCTTTCAAGGCCCGCTCGAGCATTTTCAAAATGACACGTTTACATTGCAAAACAGCACGATGGGCAACCCGCAAGTGACGTTTGCGCTCGGCGCGGACAGCGCGGTGATCGGCATGAAGTTTCGGGATGGACTGGAAGTGGAATTCCAAAAGACGAAAGCCACGGGGCAAAGACCGTGAGGAACGTCATTGGAGAAGTTGATGCGTTGCTTCGCCACGTGCGGGCGGGGGATCGAAACGCTGTTGGCGAACGAGTTGCGCGACCTCGGTGCCCGGGATGTTGAGCCCGGCCGGGGGGGAGTGCATTTCGCCGGCGATTTGGCCCTTCTGTACAAGGCGAACCTCTTGTTGCGGACGGCAATACGGGTGCTGCGGCCGATCTTGACATGTCCCGTAACGTCCGCGGATGAATTGTACGACGCCGTTCAGGGCGTTGATTGGTCGGAGTACATGACACCGGAGCATACTCTCGCCGTCGATTGCAACGTCCGCGATTCGCAAATCACGCATTCGAAATATGCAGCGCTGCGAACGAAAGATGCGATTTGCGATCAATTCGTCGCACGCTCGGGGCGGCGGCCCAGCGTCGATGTGGAAGAACCGATGGTCGGCCTGAATTTGCATATTTACCGGGACGAAGCCGTGCTGAGTTTGGAGAGTTCCGGGGAGTCGCTGCACAAACGGGGTTATCGGCCGATTCTCACGAAGGCGCCATTGAACGAATCGCTCGCGGCTGCGTTGGTCCTGCTGAGCGGCTGGAAGGGAGAGACTCCGTTTATCGACCCGCTGTGCGGTTCCGGAACTTTGCCGATCGAGGCGACCTGGCTGGCGATTCGGCGTCCGCCGGGATTGACCCGTAAACGGTTCGGCTTCCAGGGGTGGATGGATTTTGACATTCAGCTCTGGACGGAACTGCGCGATGAAGCGCGTCGGGGCGTATTGAAAGAAACAAGAGCGACGATTGCCGGACGCGATATTCGGCGCGACGCCATCCGGTTTGCGATCGATAATGCGCGAGCGGCCGGGGTGGGGCACCTGATCGACTTCGAGGTGGGGGACATTCGGGACTTCCGTCCTCCGGTCGGCCCTCCGGGGACGTTGCTTTGTAATCCGCCGTATGGTGAGCGCATCGGCGAAGAAAAAGACTTGCAGCGGTTGTACAAGACCCTGGGCCGGGTATTGCGGGAACACTGCTCGGGCTGGACGGCGTTTGTCTTCACGGGCAACGCACGGCTATCCCGCCATGTTGATCTGGAGCCGGTGGAGCAGGTGCCACTGTTCAACGGCAAAATCCTCTGCCGGTTATTGAAATACCAACTAAATTAAGAAAATTAGCCCGCCCACTTTTATCGGAGCGATGAACGTGTTACATTAGGGCGGGCTCCGCTTCGACTTGCAAGAATTGATAAAACCCGAATTGGCATTGCATAGCGAAAGGTTCTGTCTATGAATCGACATGCTTTTATTTTGGCCGTTGTCCAAGCAACATGGTTGATGCTGCCGGCCACGGCCCAGGACAAGCCGCGTTTTGCCGGTCCCAGCGAACAGGGTTTTCTACTTCCCAACGGCTGGACGGTTACACCCGCCGGCAAGCAAGTCCCATTGAGCGATCTGCCGCTCAACATCATTCCGCTCGCGGACGGCAAACGGGCGCTGGTAGCCACCAGCGGTTACAACAAACATGAATTGTCGCTGGTTGATTTGGCTGGGACGAAAATTCTCGATCAGCAAATCGTCCGCCAGAGCTGGTTCGGGCTGACGCTGGGGCCCGGGGAAGAGAAGATCTGGTGGGCGGGCGGCGGCGCCAATATGTTGCACGCATTTAATCTAAAAGAAAATAAACTGACGCGCACCAGTTCCGCCGAAGCCGAGCCGATGCTACTGGCACGAGCCGGTGTCATCACAAAGACAAACGCGTTCAAGAGCGGACTGGCGCTGGATGCCAAAAACCAGATCCTCTATTCACTGGACATCGAATCGGGAACTATCACCGCCCAATCAGTCAAGGAGGAGAAAGCGCTCGCAACGAACAAGTTGGGCAGCAAGCCTTACGATGTAATCCTGGCCCGTAACGGTACGAGACTATATGTTTCCGACTGGGCCGGGCGCATGGTTCTGGCATTGAATCCGGATGATCTGCGCGTGGTGGCGAAGATTCCCGTGGGCGAACACCCGACGCAAATGGCCCTGCATCCCGAGGATGATCGGTTGTTCGTCGCCTGCGCTTCGAGTAATTGCGTCAGCGCCATTGATACGAAACGCGGCATCGTCACGGAAACGATCATGACGGCCCTGTTTCCGCGCTCGCCGGAAGGGAGTACGCCGGATGCCCTGGCGGTCGCGGCGGACGGCAAGACGCTCTATGTTGCCAATGCCGACAACAACTGCGTGGCGGTGATCGATATTGCCGTGGCCAACGAAAGCCAGGTGAAAGGCTTCATACCCACCGGCTGGTATCCGACGGCCGTGGCCGTTACGCCGGACGACAAGACACTGCTGGTCGGCGTGGGCAAAGGCAATCAAACGAAGGCGAACCCCATTGCCAAAACACCCAATGCTAAAAAGGACGAATCGACGCGCCGAACCCCGTATCCGTATATTGGAACCACTCTCTCCGGTTCGCTGTCGATTGTCGGCGTCCCCGACGAGAAGCAATTAGCGGCATACACGGCGACCGTTTATCGCAATTGCCCGTATTCCGACAAAATCCTGACGCAGGTTCCCTCGGAACACAAGACGGCGATCCCGACCAAGGTGGGCGATCCCTCCCCGATCAAACACATCATTTACATCATCAAGGAAAACCGGACGTACGATCAAGTATTTGGCGCCATGAAGGAAGGCAACGGCGATCCAGCTCTCGTGATGTTCGGGGAGGACGTAACGCCCAACCATCACAAGCTGGCCCGTGAATTTGTGCTGCTGGACAATTTATATTGCAACGGGCACGTTTCGCGCGACGGCCATCCATGGTCGACGATGGCATATAACACGGACTATATTGCCCGCGATTGGGCGTTGACGTATTCAAAGCGCGCCGGCGTCAGCGATGACGCCGAGGGCAATTTATCCAAGGCACCGTCGGGCTACTTGTGGGATGCGTGTGCCCGCGCGGGCCTGAGCTATCGCAGTTACGGCGAGTACGGTGCCCGCGTGAGCCAACCGGACGGAACGAGCCGGATGGAAGGGCGGGTGCCGGGGTTGATCGGGCATATGTGCCCCGATTACGGAGCGTCCAAGGAAGGCAAGAAACTGCGGGATCCTGAGAATGTCGAAGTTTTCTTACGAGAGTTCCAGCAGTTTGTGAAGAACAACAATCTGCCGCGCTTTATCGTCATGAGCCTGGGAGAGGATCACACGACCGGGACGACGCCGGGAACCTTTACGCCTCAAGCGTGCGTGGCCAGCAATGACCTGGCGCTTGGCCGACTGGTAGAGGAAGTCAGCAAGAGCAAGTACTGGCCGGAAATCGCCATCTTTGTCATTGAAGATGATGCGCAAAACGGCCCCGACCATGTCGATGCCCATCGCACGGTGGGGCTGGTGATCGGCCCCTATGTCAAGCGGCGCGTGGTGGACAGCACGCAATATGCAACGGTCAGCATGATCCGGACGATTGAATTGATTCTGGGCCTGGCCCCGCTGAGCCAGTACGATGCCGCGGCGAGACCGATGTATGCTTCCTTCACCGACCGGGCGGACTTGCGGCGGTACGCCCACGAAAACGCCCGGATTGATGTGAATGCGGTGAATACAAAAATGGCCTACGGAGCCGAGCGGTCGAGCAAAATGGATTTCAGCGATTATGATAATGTCGATGACTTCGAACTCAACGAGATTTTATGGCGGAGCATCAAAGGGACGGATGCGCCCCTGCCGCCGGCGGTGCGGCAGGCGATTGCGTATCGGCCGATGAAGGGGAAGAGGTAGGGTGGTGAGTGGGTGAGTGGTAAGGAATTGATTCATGTCTCGGAAAAGACGGCGATTTTTGGCGATGGCGCTAGTTCTGACGATTATGGTGGGGGTAGTAGCCTCCATGCGTCAGCGGGAATTACCCGCGCACCTATTTCGCGTGACCCTCGGGCTATTGGATAAAGAACCGGCAGATTGGAGCGGCCAGGTGGCAGTCAGCGGGGGCGAGGTCACCGGGTTGATAGGTTGGCGCTTTGAAGACAAGGATGTGGTGGAAGGAACAACCGGCTGGAAATGCCGGACGCGCAATTACATCGCGCCGGAAAAACGCTATCCGATTCTGCCCGCTACCGGCGCGCCAAAGACGCCCGTAATGCTGCAACCCTGGCCCAATGGAGTTACGCTAACGGTTCGTGGAGAAACGCCGACGTTGACGATCGCGCTTCCCAAGGGAAAATTCAAATTTGCGGCGGTCGATCTGCATTTGGGCGAACCGAAAACATTTATGGAAGGGAGCGTCCGCGTCGAACGGTTGCCTGCCACGAATATCGTGCGGCCGCCAGCGCCACGCACCACGGAGGAGCAAGTGCAAGATGATTACCCGGCGTTCTGGGTGCGTTACAAAACCGGGAAACATTATCTGGCCTGGCAAGCCTACCAGACGAGCAAGGATCGGATTCTGTTGGCGGAGCGGGACGGGCCCGACGGCAAGTGGTCCGAGCCGCTGGAAGTGGCCGGGGCGGGGGATCATTTCCGCGTGGCCCTGGCCAACACCCACGATGATGTGATCTGGATCGTCTGGTCGAGTCAACGCGACAAGAACTGGGACTTGTTCGGCCGGCCGTACAAGGACGGCAAGTTGGGTCCGGAGATAAAACTGTCGAGCGGCCCGGGCCCGCACATCTGGCACGTCATGACCACCGATTCGCGCGGGCGCGCGTGGCTAGTCTGGCAGGGTTTCCACGACGGCCAATCGGACATCTTCGCCCGTTGCGCGGACGCCGACGGGTGGCATGATCCAGTACCGATAAGTACGAGCAAGGCCAATGACTGGAATCCGGCGATCACGGCCGACCCGATCGAGGACCGACTCTGGATCGGTTGGGATACGTATGAGACGGGAGATTACAACATTCGGGTGCGCAGCATTGCCGGAGGACCCCAGGCGCAACTCGGCGCCATGTTGTACCCGGAAAAGACTGCATTGTTCAGCGCCCACATCAATTTGGCTTGTGACAAATCGGGACGATTGTGGGCGGCGTGGGATGAAGCCGGTCCACAATGGGGCAAAGACACCGGGCATCTCTTTCCGGAAAGCGCGGGCACGCGGTTGTATGAATCGCGGCGGATTCGGGTGAAAGTGCTGGCTAACGGAAAATGGCTGGAACCGGCTGCCGAATTCGCAAGAGTTTTATCTGCCGACATGAAAGAGTACAACGAATTGCCGCAACTACAGGCGGATAGCGATGGGCGGATGTGGATGGCGTTTCGGCAGCGCACGGCCCGGAATCCGCGCGCGGACGGCTGGGCGGCACAGGGGCGGTGGGATGTTTACGCGACGGCATTCCTTGGCGACCGCTGGCTGGCGCCGTTCGTTTTGGAGCAATCGGCGGGGCGCAATGACATGCGGGTCAGTTCGCAGCGGGATCCGGGGGGAAACGTGTATTTCGCGTACGCCGGGGACAACCGGACGTGGACGCCACCGGGGATGGCGCCGCGCAATCACAGCGTCGCCGTAAGCCGGCTAAGCGGTGCGGCCAAACCGGCCGAACCCCAATTGGTAGAGCGCCGGCGGGAAAGTCCGGCGGCTAGCATGGTGCATCCGCGGGAAAAAGGACAGGTTGCGCGCATGCGCAATTACCGCATAGAAGCCGGGGGAAAGCGCTACGGCATTTATCGCGGCGATCTACACCGGCATACGGACATATCGCAGGACGGTATCGGCGACGGCTCGCTGATGGACCTGCACCGTTACGCCCTGGATGCCGCCGGGATGGATTTCATTTTGGTGGGAGACCACAACATGGGCCAGGACAACGAATACTGCTGGTGGCGGACGCAGAAAGCGAACGATTTTTATACGGTACCGGGGGCGTTCATCTCCATGTACGGCTACGAGCGGAGCGTGCCGTATCCGAATGGGCATCGCAACATCATTTGGGTGGACCGGGGTCATCGGACGCTGCCGGTGCCGCGGGCGGGCTTAGCCAAGCAATTCGCAGAAGACACGCAGAATTTGTACGCGTATTTGCGGCGCACCGGAGGCATTTGCACGCTGCACAGTTCCGCGACCGGCCAGGGCACAAACTGGGACCAGGAGATCGACGGGGCGCTCGAACCGTTCGTGGAAATCTTCCAGGGATTTCATGGTTCGTACGAAATACCCGGCGCACCTCTGGTGATCGATGAAAAAAGCGACATCATTCACAGTTCCTTCAAGGACGACGGCTACGTATCGGTGGCGCTGGACAAAGGCTACCGGCTCGGTTTCCAGGCGTCGAGCGATCACGTGTCGACCCACGTGAGTTACGCATGCGTTTTGGCCGAGGAATTCAGTCGCCGAGGGCTGGTCGAAGGAATGCGCAAACGGCACACCTATGCGGCCACGGACAACATCGTGCTCGATGTCCGCATGGGTTCCGGCATCATGGGTGATGAAGTCCGGACGCAACAACCCCGCCTGGAAGTGGTCGTACTCGGGACGGGACCCATAGATCGGGTGGAGGTGATTCGCAATGGGGAGGTGATACACAAGGCGGTACCGGAAAAGAACGCGGAAGAAATCCGTTTCGCTTGGGATGACAAGAATCCTCACAAGGGAGAGAAGCCGAGTTATTATTACGTCCGGGTGACGCAGAAGGACCGGCAAATGGCGTGGGGATCGCCGATCTGGGTTCAGACGGGGAATTGAGTTTTCGCATTTTTTTGATTTTCATCTTGCGTACGGCGCCGAGGACAGTCAAACTATTACAAACAACCCCTTATCACCGGGAGGAATTATCATGTTCATGGCAAGAATGATCGAGCGCCGTTTTCGCGGCGCCGCCGCCGCCAGATCGCGGATTTCGGCGCGAAAGAGCCGGCGCATCGCAGTCGAAACGCTGGAGGACAGAAATTGTCCGGCTCCGTATATGCTGGTCACCGATAACGTCGCCGGTTCGGTCTTGCGCTACGACGGCATGACCGGGGCGTTTGTGGACACCTTTGTACCGGCGGACCGCAGCGGCATGCAGGGGCCGGACCTCGGAATTACGGCCGACCCTGCCGGCGCCGATTTCCTGGTCGATGGATACGAAACGCACAATGTGACGCGCTATAGCCTGGCGGACGGTTCAAATAATCCCGCTCCGGGACAAAGCCAGGCAAATTTTGTTCCGCCTTTCAGCGGGGGTTTGGAAAATCCGGAAGGAATCTCTTTCGGAGCCGACGGCAATCTGTACGTCGGCGACGACCGGTCGGCGTTCGGGGGACAGGTGCTGAAATATAACGGGACGAGCGGTGCCTCGATGGGTATTTTCATTGCCAACGGAGTTGGGGGTCTGGGTCCGGTCAATGATTTGAAATGGTCTCCCGACGGCACCGAACTTTTTGTGACCATCTATAATACCGGCCAGATTTTACGTTACGATGTGAATGGGACGCCGAATCCTACCGCAGGCCATAGCGGCGCCAATTTCGTCGATCCTCTACCGGGCTATGCCGGAGGAATCACCTTTGACGCAGCGGGAAACATTTATGTTGCGGTGAATAACCCTGCCGCGATGGAAACCGGTAGTATTCTCCGTTTTGATCCAAATGGCAATCCCATGCCGGCCGATGGGCAGAGCGGCGCCGTCTTTGTCCCCCAGGGCTCCGATGGGCTCCGCTTAGTCGACGGCATCACCATAGGGCCGGACGGAAATTTGTACGTAACGGATCAATTCTTCCACTTTGTCGGCCAGGGAATGGTCCGGGCGTATGACGGGCAATCAGGGCAATCGCTGGGCGTGTTTGTGGACCATGACAGCGGCGGGTTGCGGGTGCCGGGGGGTCTGCTGTTTTACGATGATGGAACGGCGCCGCGCGCACCCGGGAGCGGCCATCATGCAGCGCCGGTGGATGCGGTCAGAATGTCGGCCCGGATCGCGGCTCGCCATGAAGGAGCAGGATGGGCGATCGCGGGCACGGATGCACCCGGCCGAATTTCCGGGGTTGGCGACGTTGCGCCGTCCGGAAAGCAAGTCAACCTTACCATTAACCCAGGAACTGCTCGGGCGCAAGATAACCGGATTTTCATGCAAGATCCCCAGGCAAGCAACATAAGCGATGCAATTTTTGCGCTGGAAGGAATTGCCGGGCAATCGACAGCCTTTAATTTGGATTTTGTTCCGGCGTAAATAATGGGTATTGACCGGGAGGAATTATCATGTTCATGGCAAGAATGATCGAGCGCCATTTTCGCGGCACTGCCGGCGGTTCGCGGATTTCGCCGCGAAAGAGGCGGCGCATGGTAGTCGAGACTCTGGAGGACAGAAACTGTCCCAGTCCGTTTATGCTGGTCACCGATAACCGGGCCGGCTCGATTTTGCGCTACGACGGGATGACCGGGGCATTTGTGGACACTTTTGTACCGGCCGACCGCAGCGGCATGCAGGGGCCGGGCCTCGGAATTACTGCCGACCCTGCCGGCGCCAATTTCCTGGTCGATGGTTACCAAACGCATAACGTGACGCGCTATAGCCTGGCGGACGGTTCGAATAATCCTGCTCCGGGACAGAGCCAGGCAAATTTTGTTGCGCCTTTCAGCGGCGGTTTGGAAAATCCTGGGGGGATTTCCTTCGGAGCCGACGGCAATCTGTACGTCGGCGACGACCGGTCGGCGTTCGGGGGGCAGGTCCTTAAATATAACGGGACGACTGGGGCGTCGATGGGTGTTTTCATTGCCAACGGGGTCGGGGGGTTGAGTGCGGTCAATGATTTGAAATGGTCTCCCGACGGCACGAACCTTTTTGTAACGATCCATGATACCGGCCAGCTACTGCGTTACGATGTGAACGGGACGCCGAATCCTACCGCTGGCCATAGCGGCGCCAATTTCGTTGATCCGCTTCCCGGATTTGCGAGCGGCATCACTTTTGATGCCGCGGGAAATATCTATGTCGCGGAATTGAACCATTCGACGGAAGTCGGGAGCGTATTACGTTACGATCCCGCCGGCAATCCGCTGCCGGCCGACGGGCAGAGCGGCGCCGTCTTTGTCCCCGAGGGATCGGATGGAGTTCGATTAATTAGCGGCATCGCCATCGGGCCGGACGGGAATTTGTACGTTACCGATCGATTCTTCCACTATGTCGGGCTGGGAATGGTGCGGGAATACGACGGCCAATCAGGGCAATCGCTGGGCGTTTTCGTGGACCATGACAGCGGCGGACTGCTGGTGCCGGAGGGGCTGCTTTTTTACGATGATGGAACCGCGCCGCGCGCACCGCAGAACGGGCGCCATGCGGTACCGGTGGATGCGGTTGCGATGTCGGGCCGGATAACTGCTCGCCATGAAGGGGCAGGAGCTGCGATCGTGGGGACGGACGTCCCCATGCAGATTGCCGGGGTTGCCGACGTTGCGCCTTCGGAGCAGGAGGTCGGCCTTGCCATCCAGCCAGGAGCTGCTCGCGAGCACGGTTATGGGACTTTCATTCAAGATTCCCGGGCAAGCCATATAAGTGATGCGCTATTTGCACTGGACGGATTTGCCGGGCAATCGGCAGCCTTCAATCCTGAAATTGTTCCGGGCTAAGAAACTATCTCAAAAAGGGGTCAGACCCCTAGAAATACGGGGTCTGACCCCTTTTTGAGATCGTCCCGAATATGCATCCCAGGGCGAACCTTGCGGTTGCCTAACTGTCTAACATGGATGGCATCCCGCATCAAGAGGGAGGATCGTCTTGGGCCGCAAGACCTGGAAGGAGCGCTGGAACGCCGAGGGCAGCGGCCGGGAGCTGTTGCGCCTGGCGCTGCCATTAATCCTGAGCAACAGCGTCTGGACGCTGCAGGTGTTCATTGACCGGGTGCTGATCAGCCGCCACAGCAGCGACGCCGTGGCCGCGACCATGCCCGCGGTCGTTCTGTGGTGGACGGTTTTCGTCCTCTTGCAATACACTGCCAATTACGCAACGACGTTCGTCTCGCAGTACCTGGGCGCAGGCCGGCCGGAGCGCATCGGCCCGGCGGTGTGGCAGTCGCTTTATTTCAGCGTGCCGGCGGGTTTGGCGTTCCTCGGCTTGATCCTGGTGGCAGAGCCGGTTTTTGCCCGCGTGAAGCATGTCGCGGAAATTCAAGTCCTGGAAGTGACGTACTTCCGCATCTTATGTTTCTCGGCGCTACCGGCGCTGGTGACGGCGTCGGTAAATAGTTTCTTCGCCGGGAGGGGGGCTACCTGGACCGTGTTGTTGATCGACGCGGTGGGCCTTAGCGTGAACGCGGTGCTGGCGTACACGCTGATCCTGGGCAACTTCGGGGCGCCGGCGCTGGGCATCGTGGGCGCCGGGTGGGCGACGGTGGCCGGGACTTCGGCGCCGGCGATATTGGGCCTGGCGCTGTTCCTGCGGCGCAAGCATCGGGCCGAATATGCGACGCTGGCCGGCTGGCGTTTCGACGTGGATCTCTTCCGCCGGTTGATGCGCTTCGGCCTGCCGAGCGGGTTACAATTCGCCCTGGACGGCCTGGCATTCACGGCGTTCATTTTCCTCGTCGGGCGGCTTGACGACACCGCGCCGGGGTCGCTGGCGGCAACCAACATTGCGTTCAGCATCAACCTGGTGGCAGTGCTGCCGATGCTCGGGGTGGCCCAGGCGGTGAGCGTGCTGGTCGGGCAGCGGCTGGGGGGAGATCGACCGGATCTGGCGGAACGCACAGCATGGACCGGCTTCCGGCTGGCGTGGCTGTACATGGCGGCGGTGGCGGTTCTTTACGTCCTGGCGCCGGGCCTTTTCCTGTACCTGTTCCAGAGCGATCACGAGCCGGCGAAGTGGGTGCAAGTGGCCGAGCGCGTGCCGGTGCTGTTGCGCTTCGTGGCGGTTTACTCGCTGTTTGACAGCATCAACCTGGTGTTCGCCTTCGCGCTGCGCGGGGCAGGCGACACACGTTTCGTGACGCTGGTGGCACTGAGCCTGTCGTGGCCGCTGATGGTGCTGCCGACGGCGGCGGCGCTGTACTTCGGCTGGGGACTGTACTGGGCGTGGACGTTCGCCAGCAGTTATGTCATCGCACTGGCGGTGGTGTTTTTGCTACGGTTTCGGACAGGGAGATGGAAGACGATGCGAGTGATTGAGACCGCGGGTGCGGACGTAGGTGAGGTGACGGAAGTAACAGAGGTGGAGAAGGCGGTTTCTCTGGCGGACGAACAACTCCTAGTCCAAGAGAAAGAGTTGAGATGAAGATTAAGATTGAGAAGAGGATTAAAAGCAAGAGAAGGAGTAAGAGTAGGAGTCAGGTTGCGGCGTTGTATATTTAGGAGACGAAAGTGGAGCATTCGGCGGGGTTCTTGACTACAATGGTAGCGGGGTTATGGGGCATTTTTCGAGAGGCTATCATGAAATGGCACTCAAGCGGACTGTTTGCGTTGGGCGTAATACTCGCGGGGTTCGATTCGGGGCTTAACGCGGATGAGAAACTCGATCCGACCGGCACTTGGCAGCTGAATGTCACGCGGCCGGGGAGGCCGGCGATGGAGACGGTGCTCAAGGTGAACAAGGCCGGGGACAAGCTCGTGGGCGTGTTGAGCGACAGCGAGGGTCGAACGACTCCGGTCAAAGATGCGCAGGTGAAGGACGGAGAACTAACTTTTCGGACGATACTGGCGCGGGATGGACAGGAATTTAACTTCCTCTACAAGGGCAAGCTCTCGGCCGACGCGATCAAAGGCCAGGTAACCGCGAACTTTCTCGGCAGGCCGTTGACTTTCGATTTCGAGGGTAAGCGGCTCAAGGGGGATGCAGCGCAAAAGATCAAGACGACAACTGCCAACGTTGGCGGGAACTGGAAGCTCAAGGTGCCGTACAAAGATGGGGTCGTGTTCGAGCCAACACTGAAGCTGGACCAGGCGGACAGCGGCTTGACCGGGACGTACGTGGGCGACCAGGGCGAAACAGCGATTGCGGATGGCCTGATCCTGGGAGATGAATTTACTTTTGAAGTGGCGCGGACGCGGGACGGAAAACGATTCAAGCTGAAATATCAAGGAAAAGTCCAAGGCGATGCGCTCACGGGCAGCGTCGACTTCGATTTTGATGGCATGACTGGGACGTTAAATTTCGACGGCAAACGATTGGCCGGGCCGAAGCCAGGTACCGAGAAGAAGCCGTAGGCCACGATTGGCTGTCGCTGAATTCGTGAGAATTCAGAACCAGCTGAACCGCATTCTCACGAATTCGGCTAAATTAGAAGGCTTTGAAGCCTTCGGTAATTGCCTCGGACTCCGTTTGTTTCCAAATGTAATCGATCCAGCCGATCATCATTTCTTCCCAGGTCTGATCGCCCCAGACGACCTCCTTCTTGGGATCCGGATTTGCGGGATTGCCGGCGGAATTATCGAAGTGGGCCGTGCAGTGGAGCCTGGTTCCCTTCGGCAGCGGCGTCGGTTTTGCCAGGCGATAGCTGGTTTGCCAGTTGAAATCGTAACCGGGAACGGACAACAAGATTTCCGAGCGTCCATCGGGGTAGGTGGCGCGATATTCAAAATCCTTGCCGCGCAGGTGCATGTGGGGCATGAAGGAAAGGAGCAGGGCGTCGCGGGGGACAACCCATTCCGATTCGACAAGGTGGTTCGCCGCGCCGGGTGGAATGGCGAAACGGGCATTCGAGATCCCGCGGGTCTGGGCGTACCATTTGGGGGGAGTCTGGTCCTTGTAGAGGATCAGGCCCAACTGAGAGCGGTCCTTGCCCTCTTTGCCGTTGGGCGTGTAGTGCATCTGCCAAACGAGATCGGCTCCGGCGGGGATCTTGCGGGCCATTCCGGGAGGTAGGATCAAGGGCATGTCGCCGGGGGCGGTGCCGACAATGAAGCCATCGCCAAATCCGCGCGCGCCTTGACGCTCCTTGCCTTTCTTATCGCGGAAGGAAACGATGATATGGTGAACAACGGACCGGTTCCCGGGCCTGGCCTCCGCGGCCTGCACCCACACATCTTCTTTGAAGTTCGTCGGCGTGACGAAGTACTGGTAGGGGACGACGCCAGCGGCCGGTACGGTCTGCTCCTCGGGCAGTTCAAAGATGATGTCGGGCTTGCCGATCACCCAGCCATCGGCATAGGTGACGGGCGGCGGCAGGTCCTTTTTGTCACCAAACTTCATGCCGGTGTCCAACCAGGCCAGAAGCGTTTGCAATTCTTCCTTGGGCAGGCGGCGGTCGTTGGAAAAGTGGCCATAGCGCGGGTCGGCATGCCAGGGAGGCATACGCTTGTCCGATATCACCTCCCGGATCGACTCGGACCAGTGCTGCGCATCCTCATAGGTGAGTAGCGAGAAGGGCGCCGCCGTGCCCGGGTGGTGGCAGGTCTGGCACCTGTTCTGAAAGATGCGCGCGACTTGCTTGGCGTAAGTGATCGGTTCCTTGACGGCAGCAGGAGTGTCGGCCGGTTTTTTGGCATCCGCCGCAAAACTCCCCGGAGAGAGCAGGGAGAAAATCCCGATCCCGAGCAGAGTAAAGATGTTTGCAAGTCGAACGATGGTTGTGTTCATGGCGTTCCTTTACCTTTTTGTGAATTGTCCGATGTCTTTTTGCGACCGATCACGCACCCCTGGACATCAGTCCGGGGCGTGGTAACTGGCTTGCCGGCGAGGATTTCCTCAATGGCGTCCTTCAGCTCAGTTTTGGCCGGAGCGGCCCGCCGGTACGTATAGCCGTATTGATCATCAATCCGTCCATGATAACGGATCACTTTGCCCGCATCCAGCAAAAAAGCCTCCGGAGTGCGGCGGGCGCCGAGCGCATCGGCGGCTTTATGTTCGGCATCCTTCAAGACCGGAAAGGGCAGCGCACGCTCGCGGGCGTGGGCAACGACTTCGGCGAGACTATCCTGATCGTTGGAATTGATTGCCAGAAGCTGGACGCCTTTTTCCGCATAGCCTTTGTGCATTTCCTTCAAGGTGGGATAGTACAGGTTGGCGATGGGGCATTCGGTGCCGACAAAGACGACGACAATGGCCTTCTTGTTTTTGTAGTCCGAGAGCGAGTGACGGCGGCCGTGGATGTCCGTGAGAGTGAAGTCGGTTACGGTCGCTGCGATGGCCGGGGGAACGGGCGCGTTATTTTTTGGTGAAGGGCTTACGACGGTTGCCAATGCTGGTAGAAGAGTCAGCCACATGATTAGATTGGTATTAGTATAAATGATCGGAAGTTGAAAGCAACAAGAGTTTTAGGAATTTATGGAGGCGTGGAAGCCAGACAATGCGGGCAATGTGCAAATCGTATCGAGTTGCTTCCGGCCTGCAATAATAAGCTGGCAAAAAAACGAATTTCGGCCGGCGCGGTTGCGTGCCGTTTGCTGCCCAGTCTAAAGAAGGGCCGGGAGCGCGAAAATGAACCGAGCAGACCCCGAGCAGCTGTTGCCTTTGGCCCACGCGGGGGAGGGGGCCGCCCTGGGGCAGCTTCTGGAGCAGTGCCGGAACTACCTGGGCATGCTGGCCCGGCTCCACATCGGCCGGCGGTTGCAAGGGAAAGTTGATGCATCGGACGTGGTGCAGGAAGCGTTCCTGGAAGCACACCGCGACTTCGGCCAGTTTCGCGGCCGCACCGAGCGGGAATTGGCGGCCTGGCTGAGGCAGATACTGGCGACCAATCTCGCAAACCTCGTGCAGCGCTATTGTGGAACGCGCCGCCGCGACGTCCGGTTAGAGCGGGCGCTGGCCGACGAGAAGGACCCGTCGTCGCAAGTGCTGACACTGCGTCTCGTAGCCCGGCAGAGCTCGCCGAGCCAGCGGGCGGCCCGGCGGCAGGGTTGGAACGTAACTCCGTTAAATTCGGAATCCACGGGGGTCTGCATGACTGCGACATAATCCGCTGCGAATGAATGTTGCAATGGGTCAATGACCACCACGAAGGTTAGTTCAAGATTGTGGTCGCAGCTTTGACCTGGTGAGTGGCCAACTGGTTCCAGGCCAACACTTTTGCTTTGTGGTGGAGCTGATGGGCGGGCAGATCAGCGTGAACAGCGCCGCCCCGGCGATTGGGAGCGTCGCCAAGGCGATGAGCACCCCTGTGCCGGATAACGCGACTGCCAGCGCCACAAGAGTCGCCACAACCACGATTCCCAGGGCCGTATACTGGCCTTCGCGCTTTTCCGGTGCCGACGCGCCCTCACCCGCTGCCAAGTCGCGCGCCCAGCGGGGGCCGGGACCGCCGATGACCAGGGCGGTTGATGGCCGCCGACTGCTTCGACTGGCCGCTCACCCACCCCGCCGCACCGGCCCTGTGGCATTTCGCCCAGCACATGGGCTCCCACCGCCAAGGCCCCAGCTACGCTCCGCGAAAGCGCGGCGCTGTTGCGCGACGGATAGGCCTCCAACCCCGGCTTCGTGGCGCCCTGGAATGCGCTCGCGGAAATTGACGGCTAATAATCTACGAAACGCGCGAGCGCCCAAGAGTCCGGGTGCGTTATTTCCCTTAGGCCTTTTTTGTTCCAATCACCTTCTTCGGAAAGGAGCGAAGCTAAATCCAAAGGTGCCGGTGCAGACTATCGACAAACGACTCGTTGATCGCTATGGCGACCCGTTTCCCACCGGTCATCACGAGCGTACTGGCCTTCCGGCGATCTTGTTCGTCCATGGATTCAGCGCCGATTGGGAAGAGCAATATTCAAAGTTGGGTCGGCATCGATATTTGAAGTCCTGGCATGAGGAGAAGGGTTATGAAATTTACCGCGCGAAGGGCTGGAAGATCAGGGACGACGCAGGAGAAGGGGCCGAGGTGCCGGCCGCAGGTCGTGTTACTGGAGGAACGTGTCCCATTGGGGGAGGCACTTGGGGCGCTGGTTGCCTGGTCCTGGTTAGGCGATCTGTTCGCGACACGGGGTTTCGACCCGTGGCAACGGGAAATTGCCCGCACAGATCCGTTGCTTGCTGACGTCGGCCTCGTAAGCGTTTTGGACGCCGACCAGGCCCTGACCAGCCTTTCTGAGCCGAAATCCTTTGGCGCCATCAATCCTGGATTGGTTTCCTTGCAATCCGCAAATATGCGTGTCTCATCTGATGACCTGACCGGAGTCAGTCCAGGCCATCAGGTATTCTGGCGGGGAGGACCGGCAGAATGGTCCCTTGCGGAGGCGGTTCACCCTTCGGCACTGGTACCTCGTGGAACCGATTTGAGCCGGGCAGCAGCGGTAGAGGAAATCGCTGCCCCACGAGACACGACCTTAACTCTTCCGCCCAATCTCATGTCAGAGAGTCGTGTTTTCGCCAGTTCCGGGAGCCCCGACCTCGCCGATCTGCGCACTGTCGGTCACATTCACCAGCAACCCATCACTCCAGTTCCAAAGAAGGATTTCAGCGGAGGCCGAACCCAACCCGTCCAGGCGGATGTGTTGAACACCCCGGCGCCGGTTTCCGTTATTTCCGCTGCCGCGGCCAATTTAACTGTGCAGCAATTCGCGGTCAGCGCCACCCATCAGAGTTGCGGCCGCGGACCGGGCGCACCCGCATTTTCCGAATTTGCTACTTTTCGTGGAGGCGTCGCCGTCGATGAGGGGCGCTCCATCGCTGTCGCGGGTGACGGTACTTCCTACACGGCCGGCATCACCACCGATCCGTCCACGGGCCAGATAAACACGTTCGTCACTGCCATAAACGCGGCCAATCCCACCATGTGTACAACCGCAACTTTCAGCGATCCAGGCGGCCTGACACTGGACGCCACGCATGTTGCGGTTGATCCTGCCGGAGTCTATGTTTCTCTCAACAGCAGGGATCCAACGGGGTCTACTGCCACCACCGGCATGGTCCTTCAGGTAAGCCTCGACTTGTCGACGCTCGTTCAGAGTACGCGGGTTGGCGATGGCTCCCTGCCTGTGGCAATCAACAGCATAGCCCTCGGCGGCGGCTTTGTCGCGCTAACCGGATCCGTGAACAACGGGGCCCAAGACAATCTGCTGGCCGGCAGTTTGAATGAGACCGACTTCACGATCAACCCCACTCTGGTTTCCTTGAATTTCGGTGGGCCATCCGTTGGCCGCGCCGTGGCGAAAGACGGGGCCGGCAACCTCTACCTGGGCGGCTCACTGGATGATTTCATCAATCAGCGCGCTCTCTTCCTGAGCATGGACGCCAACTTGCAGTCCGTGCGCTACGCCTTTGTGTTCACTTCGACCGGTCGAGGCGGCACGGTTACCGGCACGGCTGTTAACGGCAATTTCCTCGACTTAACCGGTATCCTGCCGGCCATGCCGAGCACGGGCGTCAACTTCGACATGCTTCTGGCGCGCGTAGACCTCCAAACCGGCGTGATCGGTCCAGGCGGATACGCCTTCGACTATTTTGTGCCGGGCGGCGACCTCGCCGGCAACGACATCGCCTCGGCCGCCGATGGCGTCTTTGTTGCAGCGACAATGACCGATGGCAGCGGCACGCACGGGTACTCGTATGGGTTCGGTCCGTTCGGCGACACCATCGAGACCGACCAGCTGCTCGGCGGCAGCGGTCGCGATTCGGCCCTTGGAGTGGCGATAAACCTGGCGGTCCCTGGCAACCTGGTGTTCATTGCCGGCTGGACGGAGTCGCCCGACTTTACCCCGATCCGGAACGCTTGCCAGCCGGTATTGGCAGGGATCCGGAATGCGTTCATAGCCGGCTTACGGCTTTTCCTGCCTCAGGTGACCATTGTCAATACAATTCCGCCGGATCCGCCGGGAGAACCTGGCGTTGATTTCAGCGCGGAAACCAATCACCAAACCGAGCCAAGCATCGCAGTCCGGCGCACGGGGGCTGCCGCTGGAAATGACATTGTCATCGGGACATTTGGCACCATTCGGACCAACAATCCGTATTTCACTTCGACCAATGCCGGCCTGGCCTGGTCCAACGTGGCCGCGCACGATTACATCCACGGCGACACGAGCATTGGCTGGGCCCCTGGGGGAGGCGGCACAGCCTATGCCGGCTTCCTGCGCAACAATGGCACGATCATCAACGTAGCCTCTTCCAACAACCCGACGGGCGGCACGGCTTTTGCCAATCTCGCGGCGGCCGCTGCGACGATAGGCCCTCCTCCCGCGAACGACCCGGACCAACCTCACGTCTGGCTTGATCCCGGCTGCGCCACCGACTGTATTTTTGTTGGATTCAACGACGTGCAGCCTGCGAATGGTCGAACGGCCAGCGTCCATTATTCCCTGGACAGCGGGACAACCTGGACACCGAGCGATCCCGGTGGAATGAACCGGCCCATCTCGATCGACAACATTGCGCAAAGACCATGCAACCCTCCTCGGATGCGTCCCGGGCAGGACGCGCCGGTTGTCCGCGTGGCCTCGGCGCGCATCGGCCTTCAGGTGTATGCCGCATACATCAACTGGAACTGCGACCGGGCGGGGGACATGGACGTGATGGGCGACGTGGTCGTCGTGCGCGACGACAACCTCGGCCGCAACAACTTCAGAAACCTCGGAGCGGGCGGCAATGGCCAGCTCGTGATGGGCGCCGACACCCGTCTTCCCAACCTCACGACCGGCCTTGGCGCCAACCAACCCAAGATCCGTTCCAGCCTGTCGCTCGCAGTTCACCCGACCGACCAGAACAAGGTCTACGTGGCGTTTGCCATCGTTGATAACATGGGCCGCCCGGTCGTGCAGGTCTGGCGTTCCAATAACGGCGGCGCCGCCTGGGGCGCCAACCCCGTGTTCACCGCGCCGGTCAATTCGGCGTTGCCTTCGTTAGCCGTGGCGGATAACGGCGACGTCGGTCTGCTTTATGCGTCCCTGAACGGGGGCAGCCTGGAGGAACACTTCGTGCGGTCTCGGGACGACTTCGCCACGGCACCCAGTAACCTGCGCCTGGTTCGCTTCCCGGATGCCAATCCGAACCCGGGCGTGGCGTTGGGACCTCCCGGCATATTTGGAGATTTCCAGGAGATTACCGCCGTAGGCAATCGCTTTTACGGCGCCTTCTCCGCGACCAACGACCTCAACCAGGCCCGCTTCGCCCGCGGCCTGCAGAACTTTGCTCGCAACCATATGGGGGATCCAGCGACGGGCGCATTTCGGCTACGAAACCGGGCCGGTACCGCCAATGTGAACTTCTCCATCGATAGCTATTTCTTTAGTACTACTATGTGATCATGGCTGCGTAAACAAACCACAGGGGATAGGGGCACACAGAGCGGTGCTCGCCCGCAGTGAGGAAATGATCGGAAAAGCACTGATGGGGGCGACGAGCCATCGCTCTAACAAGGGAACGGATCTCGTACTGAATTTCTCCCCGTGTTGTCCGTGGTTCCTTTTATCTGCTGCATGAATGAATTCCGGTCGTTTTTCGGGTGGTCGTCGCCCGCCTCGCTCTTGCGCCAGATCCCATCGAACTTCAACGGAGTTGAAGCCAGGTAAGTAGATGCTATCAGCGCGACTTTCTGCGCCGCCCAACTATAAGGCCGGCTGCGCTGTTAAGACAATTTTTCGGCGGTAATCGTTCTTCCGCATATGACCGACCAAGGGGCCAGCGACCCCGCTGACCCAGCGGGGCGCGTCCGGGAGCGACGAACTCACGGAAAACGACATGGCGGCGGCGGTCAGGTGCAGCCCTGGGTCAGGCCCCGCCCTCTCGCCAGATGCTCATTTGCGCCATTTGCTTCATCAGCACCCGCACTTGTTGGAACTGCCCAAGAAACCGCTCGACGTCCTGCGGTAGGACGCCGGCACCGGCGGCGATGCGGCGGCATCGCGGGTTGTCGAGGATGTCCGGGCTGTCCCGCTCCTTCCTGGTCATCGCGTCGATCATGCCTTGGATGCGCCGGAGGCTCTGCCCTGTGTCTTCACCTCTCGTGATCCGGTCATCTCTTCCGGGTGTGCCCGCCAGCACATCACCCACTGGCCCCATCTGCTTCAACTGCTTGAGTTGGCTGCGAAAGTCTTCGAGGGTGAAGTCAGGGCCCGTAGCGGGTGCGGATGTCGCCCGGGGAGTGCTCGTGGTCGGGAACCAAACCAGTGATCCGCAGCGCGGGCAGGGGGCGTCCGCGCTCGGCCACGAAGGTGACAGGCGAAGCCGGCGGCGGCAGATGGGGCAACGGTTGGGCTGACCCTCCGGTGTGCGCGAGGAAATCGTCATATGGCCTCCAAACGGCGTAACGCTGCAGTGGCAACTCTCGTTTTCCGCTAGCTTAGCAGAGGATGGACGCGGTGGGCAAAGTTTTTCTTCAAGGCGGAACAGCAGACGCCATGCCTCGATTACTTGTTGTCGATCCCCGTCTGCGGGTTGTTTGTTGCATCGCAGACACAGTGCGGAACCGCAACGTTATCAGCGCGCAGCGAGCACTCCAACAGCTTGTCTAATCAAAAGCAAGGATCCATTGTTGTTAAAAAAGACAGCCGATAGAGTAACTGGAGAAGTGTTTCGCAGGAGCTATTCATGACGATCAAGGTTGACTTGCCACCGGCAACGTTCGAGCGCCTCCAGGCCGAAGCGCAGGCATCCGGCAAGGATGTTGAGACGTTCGTGCGCGAAGCCGTCGAGCAGAAGCTCGCCCGTCGCAAGAGGACATTCGCCGAAATCCTCAAGCCGATTCACGACGCGGTTGACGCAAGCGGCGTGAGCGAACAGGACGTGGACGAGCTGCTCGAAGGCGAGTTGCGGGCGACTCGCGCCGAGCGGCGGGCGTCCGGACAGCGTCCATGATCCCGGCCGTCTTCGATTGTACGGTGTTCCTGCAGGCGGCCACCAAGAGCACCGGGCCGGCGGCGGCCTGCCTTGCGCTCGTCGATGACGGTCATGTCCAGCTGTTTCTCAGCGCCAACGTCCTGGAAGAAGTCCATGACGTTCTCAACAGGCCTGCGATCCGGAAGAAGTTTCCGGCGATTACCGACAACGACGTTCTCGACTTCATCGAACACATCCTCGACAAGGGAAAGATGGTCCAGGAGATTCCGGCAGTGTATAAGCTGCCGCGCGATCCGGACGACGAGCCGAATATAAATCTGGCCGTAGCAGCAGGCGCGGAATTTCTGATCAGCCGCGATACGGATCTTCTTTCTCTCATGGATGACGAGGCCTTCTGTAAGCAATTCCCAACGCTTTCGATTGTTGAGCCGGTGGCATTCCTCGATCATATTCGGTCGACGATCAGCAAGGATGCCGGTAGAACGTGATTTTCGGCCCCAATTGCGGATATCAGAGGTAAGAGCGCGCTTTTTTGCTCTGGGAGGTCACGTGCTTGGTAGCCCACTACTTTTGCTGTTGCTCTTGGCGCCAGAAGAGAAGCCGGTCCCGAAGTTTCCGATCGGGAGGGAGACGACGTATCTAACCGGGCCGCTCGACAGCGAGGGGTACATCAATTATGTGGCTGCGCTCAACGAACGGCTCGGTCAGGGCATGACGCCGGAGAAGAACGCGAATGCGCTGCTATGGAAGGCGCTCGGGCCCCTTCCTGGCGGTGAGCGGATACCCGCGGAGTATTTCAAAGCGCTGGGAATCGAGCAGCCACCGGAACGCGGGGATTACTTCATCGCGCTCGGGTCGTTCGTGATGGATCGGCTCAAACTAGACGGCGCTACGTGGGAAGCGGTCGAGAAGCAGCATGACAATGCGTGTCAGCAGCCGTGGGCTGCGATGGACTATCCGAACATCGCTGGCTGGCTGAAGGCCAACGAGAAACCGTTGGCTATGGTAATCGAAGCAAGCAAACGTTCTGAGTATTTTAATCCGCTGGTAGCCCGCCGAAAGGAGATAGGGGCGCATGGGGATCGGTTGATCGACACACAATTTGGAGTAAGCGTGCACCGATCCCGGGAATTGGCAAGAGCCCTGACTTCGCCATGCTGCGGGTTGCGGAAGGCAAACTCGATGAGGCGTGGCAAGATCTGGTTGCATGTCATCGGCTCGCCCGACTGGTTGGACGCGGCCCATTTCTTATCGACGCGCTAGTTGGCATCGCCCTTGACGGGATTGCAAGCAAGGCGGACCTGACGTACGTCGAGCGCGCCTCATTGACGACCAAACAGGTCCTGGACCGAGGAAAGGAGTTGCGAGCGCTGCCGCCGATGCCCGCGATGGCCGAGAAGACGGAGCTTGCCGAACGCTGCTTTTTCCTGGACTGCGTGCAGCTCACGCGCCGCTACGGCTTTGGCTTCCTAACGGTCCTTGGGGGTGGGCCACTTCCCAAAAAGCCCGGCCCGGAGCTAATGAAGGTTCTAGAAAGAATCGACTGGGAGTCAGCGCTGCGCAGCGGCAACCGATGGTACGACCGGCAAGTGGCCGCATTACGCCACAAGGACCGAGCGAACCGGCAGAAGCAAATCGCAAAAATCGAGGAAGACTTTAGAGCCTGGAAAACGCAGGTTTTGGAGCCAACGAACGTTCTCAAATTCTTGTTGGAGAGGGAGAGGCGCGCGAAGGAAGTAGGGAAGGCTTTCGGCGATTTCATCGCCCTCGTGATGTCGGAGCCCGATCTCAAGGTGCAGACCGCGTACGATCGGTTGGAGCAAAACCAGCGCAATTTGTACCTCGCGTTCGCCTTGGCGGCGTACCGCAGCGACATGGGACGCTACCCGGCGAAGCTGGATGAACTGGCACCGAAATACATTGACGAGGTTCCGGACGATCTTTTCTCCGGCAAGGCGCTTGTCTACCGGGCTACGGGAAATGGCTACTTATTGTACAGCGTCGGCTTGAACGGCAAGGATGAAGGGGGGCGCGGGCCGGATGACGACCCGCCAGGGGATGATTTGAGGGTGAGGATGCCAGCACCGAAGTTGAAATGAAGGGTAAGTTTAAAAAAAAAAGAAAAATCGGTGGGTTAATGTCCGGTGTCAGACAGGTTGGGAAACGAGCGGCATGCCAAGCGCCTCTAAATACGACGGTTGGCTGACGCGTGATCGCCCACGTGACTAGGTGATCAGTTCGAGCTCCGTCGCTTGGCCCTCCCCGACAATCCAAAAAGCCGGCATGTGGCTCCGGTGATTGCGGGCGAGCAAGGCGTCCGTGGCGTTGTGCGCCGTGCGCCCCGCTGGAGCTGCGGCGTCGCTGGTCCCAGGGACCGTGGCCCTGCAGATGCGGGTTTCATGATCGGGCTCCGGTGAAAAAGGTCAGGGCTTGTCAACCTTGCCCCCCGCAGGTTTGAGGGCGTCGAGCACCTTTTGTAACTTCTCCCGGGCGGCATGGGCGTCCGCGTCCGTGCTGTCCGCGGCCATCGGCTTCTCGACGAACGGCGCATCCTTCATGTCGAACAAATCACCGCTTTGAGTCAACTTCCATCCCGGCGAGCGCACATACCATTTGGCGCCGAGCTGGACGTAGATCCATTCGCGTGGCTTGCCCGTTTCGCCGCGCAGTTGCGGAGCGAAGCTGTGGCCGTCGAACGGCAGGTCCCTGGGCATCTTGGCGCCGGCGATCTCGGCGAACGTCGGGTACATGTCGGAGAAGTCGATCAGGTCTTTGAGGACCCGGCCGGGCGGGGTGACGCCGGGCCAATTGGCGATCAGCGGCACGCGCGAGCCGCCCTCCAACATCTGGCCTTTGTGCCCGCTGAGCACCCTACCGTTGACCGTCGTGGCAAAGTTGGGGTTTTGTCCTCTTGGTCCTCGCCGCGGCCCTTGGGTGCCATTGTCGGCGGAGAACACGATGAGCGTCTTCTCTCGCAGATGGCGGCGTTCCAGCTCCTTGACGATGAGGGCAACCTGCTTGTCCAGGTAGGCGAGATTGTCCGCGTACCGGGCTTTTTCGTCCGTGGTGCCGGGCTTGCTATCCGGCGTGCGCTCCATCGGCCAGTGAACGAGGCGCGTCGCGTAGTAGAGGAAGAACGGCTTCTCCTTGTTGCGGTTGATGAAGTCGATGGCGAAGTCATGAACGACGTCGGGGTAGTACACCTCCTTGTCGGTGTTCACGGTCTCGCCGTTCTTGATGTAGCTCTTCTTCCAGTGCCAGCCGCCGGCCGTGCCGAATTCGTCGGTGCAGTATTCGTCGAACCCCCAGTCTTTCGGCGTCTCGCCGACCTGCCGCCACTTGCCGGTTTGGCAGGTCGTGTAACCGTTCTCCTTGAGCAGCCGGGCGATGGGATACTCGTCCTGGGACTTGGGGCCGGGTCCCCCCTGCCGCCACGACCCATTCCCGAGACCGCCCGTGCGGAAGGCGTATCGGCCCGTCATGAGCAGGCAGCGCGACGGGCCACACAGCGGCGACGCATAGCACGCCTCGAAGCGCGTGCCCGTCCTGGCGAGCGCGTCGATGTTGGGCGTTTGCTTCTTGTAGGTGTCGGAACCGTAACAACCGACGCCGTCGAGGCCGAGGTCGTCGGCCAAGATGAAGACGATATTGGGCTTGCCAGCCGCTGCTTTGGGCTCCGCGGCCAGCAAGGCGCCCGGGGACGCGAGCACGAGCGTGCCCGCGGCCAGAAGTGTGCGAAATCGAGTTGGTGTCATGGCTATTTCCTCGTGGTTGGACACAGTGGGAGGGAAGGCGCCAGGTTCAAAACTCATCCGCGACGACTTCGCCCCCGGCGCGGGTGACCAGGGCGGCCAGAACCCGGATGGTCATGCCCGCCTTCAGGAAATGCACCGACCCGTCCGCGAATACGGCATTGGCGCCGCTCGGGTGAAAGCTGTAGACCTGGTGCTGGTTGGTGCAGTTGAGGGCACACGGCCCCGGTTGCGTCACGCCGTCGGGCGACGAGCCTTTTACCTGGATTACCTGCCCCCCGCTGACCCAGGGACCGCCGGAATGCACCTGGTCCTCGCCGGCTTGACCCACGCGCCAATCCCGAGGCTGGCCCGCGTCTTCGGTGAGCAGGATCGTATGGGAGGTACCGTCCTTGATGTCGGCGTGGCGGGTCATGTAATTCAGGGCCAACACGCCACGGTAGTCACCGACCCGGTCGATTAATCCCATCTCCGCCAAGGCTGGATCAACATTCAAGGTAGGGGCGTAATCGGTGCAAGCGCCCCTGCGGTCCGGACTGTACTGCCCATGGATGTAGAACCGGTTCGGCTCGGCCGAGGGACACTGCATGATCGGGAGCTGCACGGAGGCCACCGGCTGGTTACCGGGTTCGTAGTGGAACAGGTCCCATCGGTACAGGTCAGCGAGCGCTGATTGTTCGATGAAACGCAGGAGATATGGCCCCCAGCCGTGGATGACAGCCCGGGCGACGCCGCCCTCGGGAAACGGGCCGTTCACATGGCCGGGGGGAAACTTGCCAAAGGTATTCTCGTAGTGATGGCAGGCCAAGCCGAGTTGCTTGAGGTTGTTGGCACACTTCATGCGGTTGGCCGCCTCGCGGACCTTTTGCACGGCCGGCAACAGCAAGGCGATGAGCACGCCGATGATCGCTATCACCACCAACAGCTCGATCAGCGTGAACGCCAGCCTGGCGCCCCAGAGGTCGGTCTTCATTCGTTTCATCTCGTTTCACCCTCCGAACGGCTTTGGGTCAGCGCGGAACTCTGCGTGTAGCCGTGATCCACGTATTCGAGATCTTTGATTTCACAGTCACTGGCGGAAACCGATGCGCTGGTCGGGTGACTGCTGGCGAATACGGCGTGCGTGGCTTGGTGATCTGCAATTCCGATGGATGACGGTACCGCAGTCATCGGTGGCCCCCCAGTCGCCGGGCGGGAATCGGGCGCGACGGCCGTGTTCACTATCCTCGGAGGAAACTCGTGCAGGGTCGCCAGATCGTGCAATAAGCCAGGGACAGCAGATCGCGGCGATCGACCTTCGTCGGGGGTGAGCAGGACGGCACGTGTGTGGTTGAAGACATCAACGGCGACGCCCGCGATTTGGCCCGCGTTATTGATCCCCGTCGCTTCGGTCAAAATCAGCCCGGATTTGGGTGGGATCAGATTGTTTAAGTCCTGCATTTCGCCGTCGGCGTAGATAAAACCGTGATAAGGGATGGGGCTCGGGACGCGGATGTCGCCGACGATCTGATCGGAATCGTTGATGGCCGATGCACTGCTCAGGTTGGGGCTGGGTTGCCCAATATCGATCATTTGCTTGCCATCGTAGAAAAATGCGACGTCGTATCCGTCGGCACGCCGGGCGAAGCCGACGATGTGGCCTTGAGCGTTGATCGCTGCGGCCCTGCTGATATCGCCTCCAAGCGTGCCCAAGTCTTGCATGCCGTTGTCGCTGTCCCAACGGAAGGCGCGCATGGGGCTCCCGGAGAAGCCGACGACGGTCCCCGAGGCATTAATCCCCTCGGCGTGGCTGTAATCTCCGCCGAGCGTGCCCAAGTCTTGCATGCCGTGCTCGGCGTCCCAAAGGAAGGGGTCGAAGCCGAACGGCGAGACGGCAAAACCGACTACCTGTCCGGCGTCACTGACGCCGGTTGCCGAACTGACCGGGCCACCAAGTGTACCGAGGTCGATGAGAGGACCGCCGTTGTATAAGAAGGCGTGAGGGTGCCCATCAGGGACGGAGGCCTCTCCGACGACAGAGCCTTTGGAGTTGATGCCAAAGGCCGCACTGCCAATGGGTCCTCCCAGCGTGCCCAGGTCTTGCATGCCACTGACGGCATCCCACAGGAAGGCGTGTTGGGAGCCGAATGCCATGTTCCCGGACTCGCCGACGACCATGCCGGCGTCGTTGATGGCGTAGGCGGCGCTGTCGGTTCCGAGGCTGCCCAGGTCGGTGATCGTGTAGGTGCTTAGGAGGCAGCGGTCCTCCAGTATTTCAAGGTGCAGAGCCCGACGCAAAGGACGGGAACGAGGGTGTTGCTGTTGGGAGCGCATGACTTTCTCCTTTCAGAATGAGAATGTAGGTGGGCGTGGCCGGATGCCACCAGCCCCGGGTCGGCGGGCGCGGCCGGAAGGCAGGCGCGTAACTACTCTTCTTCGAGGGATGCGACGTCTACCTATATACTGCTCGCGTGATGGAGAAAAATGGACTTTTTTTGGGACTTCTCGGAAAACCACCGGGCCGGCCGGCTCCCTATCCCCTCCTGGGGCCGAACAGCGAGATAACTCCACCCACGGGGGGCGCGCGGCTCAATGGACTTCCTGCTATTCCGCAATCCGGCTATACTTTGGATTCCTGGCCGCCGGGGCCGATGTGCAAGCCAGAGGAGACGTGGCGTGCAAACGAGGAGACGGAAGTGGCTTAAACGCGTCGCCATTTTTGTGATTGTCGCGATCGGCCTGTGGCTGCTAGCTTCGTTCGCAGGGGTCTACTGGCTCACACGGCGTCCGCATCCGGTCTTTGCCGAGCTGTTGCCCGATGTTTCCTGGGGCAAAGCACAGTCGTTCCGGCTCATAACTAGAGACGGCGAGGACCTGGGCGCGTGGTTTTTCCCCGGAGATGCCGACCAGCCATTGGTTCTCTTGCTTCACGGCAACCGGGGCTGCCGGCGGGATTGCCTGCCGCAGGCCAAGATTGTGGCGGCCGCCGGCTGCGCGGCGTTGCTCGTCTCGCTCCGGGCGCACGGGGACTCGACCGGAGAAGTGAATGACGTCGGCTACAGCGCCCGCCACGACGTGATCGCCGCCGTCAACTGGCTGCGCGAGAAACAGCCGGGCCGGCCGGTAATCGTCTGGGGACAGTCTCTCGGCGGCGCCGCCGCTGTCTTCGCCGTGGCTGAGCTTGGCGACAAGGTGGCCGGCTATATCCTGGAGTGCCCTTATCAGGATCTCCGCACAGCCGTACGAAACCGAATGGAATATTATCTTCCTCCGATCATCGCCGCTGTTGGCTATGCCGGTGCTGCCACCGTCGGTCCTCTGGTCTTACCCGATCTGGACCGCATCTCGCCTTTAGAGGCCGCTCCGTCCATCCGGGAATCGGCCTGCGTCCTCATCCTGGCCGGCGGCGCCGACCGCCGTGCCCGCGCTCGGGAGGCACGCGCCATCTTCGAACGTGTCCGCTCTCCTGCCCGCTTGGTGATCCTGCCCCAAGGCGATCACGCGAAATTAATCGCCGCTGATCCGGCAGCGTATGAGGAAGCAGTACTGAGGCTGATTAGAGATTGTCGGAGGAGCAGCGGCACGAGAATACGGTAGGAGTTCGGGCGACAGGAATGGCGGGCGGCCCGCCGCATTGATTATGCCCGCGCCTTTGGTTTGGATTTGGCCGCTTTTTTCGGTGTGCGCCGCTGCAGCACGCGCTGGATGGACTCAAGCACGTCGGTTCGGACATTATGGCGTTTGCCAGCCGCAATCTGCCTTTCCAGCCAGGCAATAGGGTCCTCCCCAGTCTTAGCCAACTGCTTGCGCAGTTCTTCGCGGATTTCGGCAAGGGTCTTTGTGCCCATCATAAGAACTCCTAGAAAAACTTATTCGGGCCGGTCAAGACGAGTGGGAGTTGGTCACGCGCTTCGGGAATGCCGACGAGAGTGGTTTTGCTTTTCAAAGGCCTTGCCCGCCAGTTGCACGGCTTCGGCGATGGCATCGCGCGGCACTGTGCCACGCCATTGCCACACGATCTGGTCCCAATCCATTCCCGATGCTACCTGTTTGACCACCTGGCTGACTCTTACGCGCGTGCCCAGAAAGGTCGGTTGACCGTGACAAATTTCCGGATCGATAACGATGTGGCGACCAAGAGTTTTCGTTCGCATGGATTTTCCCGGGTTTTCTGTTCGCAGATTATAGCAAGACGAGCGCCATTGTGAAAACTCAACCTGCGGGCGATGACCGGCCGCCGTGTGTCCATCCTGAGATTCCTCGAAAAGGGCTCTGAGCGCTTGAATTCGCCAGATCGCGGCCATCGACCAGCAGACATGGCCCTCGCGTTTGATTCAGTCCATCATAACCATTGCGTAAGCGAACCAGCCACAAGAACCGCCCAGAAAGATGGCGCCGAAGGCAACTTTAAGGAACAGAAGAGGTGCACCGAAAGCCCAGATTGCAAGCCAGGCGAGGGGGAGGATCACCAGGGCGATGAATCCGCAGCAGGCGACGAATTGCCAGTCGCTTCGCCGCATGTCGACAGGAAGATCTTTGGATTTCCACGTTTCCGCTGCCATTACGAGCGCGTTTCCCAAGGCGCTATAGTGGATTCCGCCAAGAAGAAAGTAGAAGAACCACTCGGCGCTTGCGCAGGCAAAGCCGCCCAGGATGGCCATGATGACGGCCACGAAGAGAGCGAACGCGAGGGTTTTGGTTTTAGCGAGTTCAGCCAACCTGTTTGCTCCTGCGGAAGATAGCCAAATCGTACCGAGTCTGGATTCTTGGCTACAATATTATCGGCGTCAATACTTCTTGCCCTAGGAACTGATCGGACCCGCGAAGGGCCAGCCGCGATCCAGACGCGATTTGCGAAGGCCATGCAAAGGACGTCTGGTAGATGCGATTTCCCGGAAAACGTTTACTCTGAGGAGAGAAACATGAATCTCAAATTGATGGGTACTTTGTTGGTGGGGATTTTCATTGGATTGGGAACGAGCTCGCTGGTCAAATGGCCAGAAGCGCAAGCCAGCAACAGCGCTGCGGGCAGTGTGCCAGTCAATGGAAAAAAAGAATGGGAATTTAAGGTGGCGGGTTTTCCTCAGGATGTGGCGAAATCTGAGGAATTACTGAATAAGCTGGCTTCTGAACGATGGGAGTATGTAGGGTTAATCAAGGCTGAACAAGGCTGGTCTTTGGTCGCTTTCAAACGATTGAAATAATAGGATCCATAACGTTGGCTCGCGATGAGGCGCGGATATGAAGATTTCTCTCGGGCTTTTTGTCGGGCTGGTGCTCCTGCCGTGTGAGAAGCCAATTTCGCCGACCGCCCAAGCAACGAACGATCATCCGGCTATTCGAACCAGGGTCATCGTGCTTTGCCTTGACCGCTCGCAACGCGAAGAAGTGAAGGAATTGTCTCTGGAGCCGCTCACCGGAGAATATTCCGTTGGCGAGGGGCTCGGCTTCAGTCTACATCTTGCCTTGAAGGAAAAGGGAAAATTTGATTGCACGTCGACGGGGTGTCTGGGAGTGTACGGGACGAGATCCGGAACATGGTCGCTTGACGGGACGGGCATAAAGCTCATCACCAAAAGCAGCAAGGACAGGCTCAAAGAGCGCCCCTTGGAGCATCTGCGCGTTGTTTCGTTTCAAAAACACTATTTGCTCGTGCGAGACGAAGACATGGAACGCCTGAACGAGTTGCGCTTGCGCGGATGGTGTTTCCATAAAAAGGCAGCGCGAGCGATCCTCGATGAGGAATACACGCGCCGGTTCAAGGAGCTGGTGCGCATGGCTCTTGATAAGACGAAGGCTGACGAAAAACAGGCTACGATACCGATCACCGAAGCGGACACGGTGCTCGCGGTTTACGCGGAGGATTGGACACTCTGGAACACGGACATCTACCGCATTATTATTGCGATCTGGCCAGACGGCCACGTTGTCTGGTCGGAGAATCGACTCGGGGGCGGCGCCCCGTACTGTACCGGCAAAGTCGATCCCAAAAAGGTGGCTGCCCTGGTGTCGCAACTTGAAGCCGACGGTCTTTTCGCTGATGAGAAACTGAATGATCCTCACCACGGGTTTGACTTGCCATTTACAACGATCTATGTCAAATCAGGCAAGAAGGTTGTCCGGATGAACTCCGACCATGAGTGGTTTGAGGCATCGGGCAAACACGTCGGAAAGAAGGGTGGAACGGGGATGCTCGGAGACCGCCGCCGTCTTGATGTGCTTCGTGAAGAACGGGCCGACTACCTATTTTACCGATTGGTGTGGAGTGAGACACGGAGTAAGTTAAACGAGCTGATTCCCGGCGAGAGTCAGCCCAGTGCAGGCAGACTTGTCAAGAACGAAAAAGGAATATCTTGGCAGGAGGCGCCGCCGAGTTCGGAACCGGCTCCCATCAAGAAATGAGTCGTTGGCTTCGCACGGGCAGTTGAAGCGGAGCTGATTCTGGGACGTACATTGAATTGCGCTGTCGTTTGTCGCGTTTCATGCAGTTGCGCGTGCGACGAGCACTCCAATAGCATTGCCGTTTATTCAACACTTCGACCGCGCCCAATAGGAAGGAAAATATGTTGGAAGGAATCCAATTGTTTTTTGGGATCGGATCGCAGGTGGTAGCGATTCTGGGTGTTTTTCCGTGGATGTTCTTGATACTTATTGGCAGTATGGCTTTGGCCCTCTGCAATCTAGTTTCCGAAACCTCAGGCAAATTGGGCCGGCGTGAATTGTGGATCTTTTTTCCTTTTTCCATACCCGCTGCAATGGATTTACTCGGGGTGATTTTCTACAACGGGTGCTGGGACTCTGACTTTGCTGCTTCCTTGGGTTGTTTTCTCCTGGGTTGCTTAATGTTGTTTCAGCTAATCGTTACTGCGATTCTTTTTATCTATTTCGACAAACTGCGATTGTTCGTTCTGGGTATGTCTATTTGTCAACTATGGTTATCTTTTTTGTTCACGGTGGTTTGTTCGTGGGCTATCAGTGGCATTGGACCATGATATTCTTCTCGTCGGCATTCTGGCTCTGGCATTATCCGGATGTAGTGCGAGAAGAAAATTGAAACAAGAGCCAGAAAAATAAATTAAGGTCAGATCACTGCTTTATCGTTCCGGAGTTCACGTGCTCGGTAGCTCACTAGTCTTGCTGCTGCTCTTTGCGTCAGAAGAGAAGCCGGTGCCGAAGTTCTCGATCGACAGGGAGACGACGTACGTTACCGGGCCGCTCGACAGCGAGGGATACATCAATTACGTGGCTGCGCTCAACGAGCGGCTCGGCCAGGGCATTACGCCGGACAAGAACGCCAATGCGCTCCTCTGGAAGGCGCTTGGGCCCCGTCCTGGGGGTGAGCGGATGCCTCCGGAGTATTTCAAAGCGCTCGGTATCGAGGAACCGCCGGAACATGGCGACTACTTCATCGGTCTGAGGTCGTTTGTCAAAGATCATCTCAATCTAAATTCGGGTGAATGGGAAGCGGTCGACAACCAGCATGACAATGCGAGTCAGCGGGCGTGGGCGGCCAGGGACTACCCGCATATCGCTGCGTGGCTGAAGGTCAACGCGAAGCCGCTCGCTGTGGTGGTCGAAGCAAGCAAACGTTCTGAGTATTTTAATCCTCTGGCAGCCCGCCAAAAGGACAAAGAGGCGCATGGGGATCGATTGATCGACTCTCTACTTGGAGTGAGCGTGCAAAGATCCCGAGAATTGGTGAGCGCCCTGAGTTCGCGCGCCATGCTGCGGGTTGGGGAGGGCAAATTCGATGACGTGTGGCAAGATCTGCTTGCATGCCATCGGCTGGCGCGACTGGTTGGACGCGGCCCTTTTCTTATCGACGCGCTTGTTGGGCTCGCGCTCGATGGGATTGCAAGCAAGGCAGACCTGGCGTATATCGAGTGCGCTTCACTGACGACCAAACAGGTTCAGGACCAACTGAAGGAGTTGCGACGCCTGGCGCCGATGCCGGCGATGGCCGACAAGATTGAGCTCGGAGAACGCTGCTTTTTCCTGGACTACGTGCAGCTGAGGCGCCGCGCCGGCATTGGCTTCATGGATTTCTTTGCCGGCGAGTCACTTTCCAAAAAGCCCGGATCGGAAATGGTTAAGGCTCTGGAGAAGATTGACTGGGAGTCGGCGCTGCGAAGCGGCAACCTCTGGTTCAACCGGCAGGTCGCGGCATTGCGGCACAAGGAACGAGTCACCCGCGAGAAGGAAATCGCCAAAGTGGAAGAGGACTTTCAGGCATGGAAAACCGACGTCCTTGGGCCGGCGAAACTTCTCAAATTCGTCTTGAAGAGGGAGACGCGCGACAATGAGCTGGCGAAGGCATTCGGCAATGTCCAAGTCGTATTGATCACAGAAACGGCCCTCAAGGTGCAGACGGCGTACGACCGGTTGGCGCAGAGCCAGCGCAACTTGTACCTCGCATTCGCGCTGGCGGCGTATCGCAGCGACACGGGACGCCACCCGGCGAAGTTGGATGAACTGGCGCCGAAATATATTGACGAGATTCCGGACGACCATTTCTCCGGCAAGCCGCTTGTCTACCGGCCTACGGAGAATGGCTACTTATTGTACAGCGTCGGGGTGAACGGCAAAGATGAAGGGGGGCGCGGGCCGGATGACGATCCGCAAGGGGATGATTTGAGGGTGAGGATGCCGGCACGGGACATGAAGAAAAAGTAAAGGTGAAGAGTGAGCCCGCAAGTCATTTCTCAGATTCCCGGCAGGATCGGAATCCTGCCGCTACAAGTTCGAGGAACCGGCTCAGATTAATTAGGTTCAGGGAGCGAGGAATACGTGGCAGCCGAAAGGTCGTTTTTGCGAAGTCATAAGTAGGGATCTCATAGAGGTTTCGGGAATACGTCGCAAGGGAGGTCGATACGTCCAGGGTTTGCAATTACGTCCACGGGGGCCGGGGGGGTGGTGGACGAAACGTATTTTTCGGAAGGATTGCATGCATTTCACCTGGTGATTTCTATTGCAGGGTGGGGTGAAAGCAACATCGAATGAAATTGGAATGGAATTTAAACTCGCCGAGTATACAAGATTTTGCTGACTTTGGTCAAGTGGCACGGAACGTCGCAACGTCACTCAGCTCTCATTTGTCATTTATGCATTTCGCGTGATTTTCAAGGGCATGTACGATGGCATCGACATCGTAGATGCAACCGCCCCAGGTTCCGCCGCCGAGCTGTTGGAGGGCGGCCCAAAGACGGGTGTCGGCGGGTAAGTGTGGATCAGGCGCCAAATCGGGGCGCGGTGAGCGGCGGGCGAGGACTCGGGCACCTTGTTCCGGACCAAACAATTGATCGCCTTCGCCGACGAGGTCGATGCTGCCCTCGAGGCGGTTGCGATCGATGACAATTTGGATGCGGTCGCCGTCGCGGAGTTTGCCGATGGGGCCGCCGGCGAGGGCCTCGGGGGCGATGTGGCCGATGCAGGCGCCGGTGGAAACGCCGGAAAATCGGGCGTCGGTGAGGACGGCAATGTGTTTGCCGAAGCTCAGGTGCTTGAGTGCCGAGGTGATCTGGTAGATTTCTTCCATGCCGGCGCCCATGGGGCCGCGGCAAGTCAGAACGAGAACATCGCCCGGCTGCAGCGCATCGGCACGGCGGCTCTTGATGGCGGCGATGGCAGCCTTTTCGCTCGTGAAGACGCGGGCCGGACCGACCTTGCGATAGACGCCATCGTCATCAACGACGCTCGGATCGATGGCGGTGCTTTTGATCACGGAACCTTCAGGGGCCAGGTTGCCGCGGGGGAAAGTGACCGTGGAAGTGAGACCGCGGGCGCGGGCGCGATCGGGCGTCATGATCACTTCATCCGGGTCAACCCGATCCCTGGCGGCGAGGATATCACGCAGCCGACGACGGCGATCGGATTTCTGCCACCAGTCGAGAACCCGGCCCAAGGGCTCGCCGGTGACGGTCAAGCAGGTTTCATCGAGCAAGCCGGAGCCGCGCAGATGGAGCATGACTTCCGGAACACCGCCGGCGAGAAAGACACGGACTGTGGGGTGGCCGATGGGTCCATTGGGGAGTACATCGACGAGCCGAGGGACCCGGCGATTGACGGCGCTCCATCCGTCGACGGTGGGCCGGGGCAAGGCAGCGGAGTAAGCAATGGCGGGGATGTGCAGCAGCAGGTTGGTGGAGCCGCCGAATGCCGCGTGGACGGCCATGGCGTTGTGAACGGCAGCGCTGGTGAGAATCTTTTGCGTGGGGATTTGTTGCGAAGCTAGGAGAGCCAGAGCCCTGGCGGAGCGGCGGGCCATGTCGATCCAAATGGGTTGGCCGGAGGGCGCGAGGGCAGAGTGGGGCAGGGAGAGGCCGAGTGCTTCGCCGACGACCTGGGAAGTAGCCGCCGTGCCCAGAAACTGGCAGCCACCGCCGGGGCTGGCGCACGCCCGGCAGCCCAGCTCGGCGGCATCCTTCAAGGTAATTTCACCATGCGCAAAGCGGGCGCCGATCGATTGGATGCGGCCGGCATCTTCACCTTCGGTGGGAGGCAAGGTGACGCCGCCGGGGATCAAAACACAGGGAAGATCGCGCATGGAGGCCAACGCCATCATCATGGCGGGCAAACCCTTGTCGCAGGTGGCAACGCCGAGGACACCGCGTCGCGTGGGCAACGAGCGGATGAGGCGGCGAAAAATCTGGGCCGCGTCATTGCGATAGGGAAGGCTGTCCATCATGCCGGTGGTGCCCTGCGTGCGGCCATCGCAGGGATCGGTGCAGAAACCGGCAAACGGGATGGAGCCCAGCGAGCGCAATTCATCCGCGGCGGCGTGCATCAACAGCCCGACTTCCCAGTGGCCGGTGTGATAGCCGAGGGCGATCGGCCGGCCATCGGGAGCCCGGATGCCGCCCTGGGTGCTGAGGATGAGGAATTCCGGGCGGCTGAGTTCAGCCGGATTCCAGCCCATGCCCGCGTTTTGGCTGAGGCCGAAGACATCGCCGCTGGGAGAGTTCAATAGCAAGTCTTCCGTCAACGGCAAGCGGCCGGAAGGGCCGGGTGCGGTGGTCTGGATGTCGTAAAGGGCCGAATCAGATTCGAGTAGGGCGGTGAATGACGAAGAGTGTGTGGCCATGTTTGATTCCTTGACTCGCTGGCGCGGTGGCGATAGCATCCCATTGTTTGGTATATGATACGGCGAGACGTAGCCGAGGCGGGCCCTCGCTGGCGCTTCGGGCTAAGGTGGTGCGACTGCATTCTAATCGGGGAGTGGTTCATGCATCCGACGCAGATGTCGGCGGACGACACCGGTTTGTTGGTGATTGACGTCCAGGAGAAACTGATTCCGCTGATTGCCAATGCGCGCTCCCTGATACGGAACATCGCGTTTTTGATCGATGGCGCGAGGCTGGTTGGTGTTCCGGCGCAAGCGACGGAACAGTATCCTAAAGGATTGGGAACGACGGTCCCGGAACTTGCTGCCAAACTCCCTGAACGTCCCAGCAAGACCGCGTTCAGTTGTTGCGCGGTCCCGGCGGTTGTGGAGGGATTGCGCAGCGCCGGCCGGCCCAAGGTGTTGCTTGCGGGGATCGAGACCCATGTGTGTGTGCAGCAAACCGCGCTGGATTTATTGGCCCTTGATTTTCGGGTCTATATTTCCGCTGATGCCGTGGCGAGCCGGTCCGCGATCGACCACGAGCGCGCCCTCCAGCGTCTCGAGAAGGCCGGCGCCATTATAACAACCAGCGAGTCGGCCGTCTTCGAATGGACCCAGGGGGCCGGCAATCCCAGATTCAAAGAAATCAGCCGGTTGGTCCAGGACCGGATGAAAGACCTGCAAAGTTGAAAGGAAGCCATGAACCAACCCGGTCAACTCACACTGTCCCCGCGATTATTGCTCGGACCGGGACCCGGCGACGTGCATCCGCGGGTTTTAGCGGCGATGACGACGCCGATGCTCGGTTACCTTGACCCTGCGTTTGTGCAAATCATGGATGAAGTCCAGCAAATGCTGCGGTCGGTCTTCCAAACGAAGAACGACGTGACTTTCCCCTTGAGCGCAACCGGCATGGCCGGCATGGAGACATGCATCGTCAACCTGATCGAGCCGGGCGATCGTATGGTCGTTTGCATCAACGGTTTTTTTGGCCGGCGGATGGCGGAGGTTGCCGGGCGAACTGGCGCCCAGGTCACGATGCTGGAGCGTCCGTGGGGCGAAGTTTTCGACTTAGGCCAAATTCGGGAGGTGCTGGCCAAGGTACGGCCAAAGGTACTGGGCATCGTCCATGCCGAGACGTCCACGGGCGCCCGGCAACCGGTTGCCGAATTGGGGAAACTCTGCCACGAATGGAACACACTTTTGGTACTGGACACCGTGACCTCGCTGGGATGCGTGGAAGTTGCGCTCGACGACTGGGACGTCGACGCGGCGTACAGTTGCTCGCAAAAAGGGTTGAGTTGCCCGCCGGGGTTGTCGCCGGTATCGTTCAGCAATCGCGCGATGGAAGCAATTCGGAAACGGACGACAAAAGTGCAAAGCTGGTACCTGGACCTGACGCTGCTTGCGCGTTACTGGCTGGGGGAAGAGCGCGATTACCATCATACCGCCCCGGCCACGATGATTTACGCGCTCCGCGAGGGGCTGCGCGTGGTATTGGAGGAAGGCCTGGCGACGCGGTGGCAACGCCACTTGCGGAACCATCAGGCTCTCAAAGCCGGCCTGGCCGCGCTCGGTTTGCGCTACACGGCCGTGGAGGGCCATCAACTGCCCCAACTCAATGCGGTGCGGATTCCGGACGGCGTGAACGATGGGGCGGTGCGCAAGCAACTACTCAACGAATTCGGTATTGAGATCGGCGGGGGCCTGGGCGAATTCAAGGGGAAGGTCTGGCGCATCGGGTTGCTGGGCCATAACAGCCGGCCTAACAGCGTGTTGCTTTTCTTGGGCGCCCTGGAACAGTGCTTGATGAAGCAAGGAGTGAAAATCATTCCCGGCACCGGTGTCGCCGCCGCCAACCGGGTCTATGCGGACAAAAAAACATGACCATCAACGAAAGATCTGCCGCCGATGGCGGTTTCCCGGTGATACGCGGACGGCGTATTCGTTATCATCCGCTGGTGCGCAGCCTAGTTCGCGAAACCACCCTTGCAGTGCAGAACTTCATTCTGCCGTTGTTTGTCCGACCCGGGTACGGCATCAAGAAGGAAATCGCGTCGATGCCCGGTAATTACCAACTGAGCGTGGATCAGCTGGTGGATGAGGTCGGGGCAGCGGCGGATCTGGGGATTCGGGCCTTTATTTTTTTTGGGATTCCAGCGCACAAGGACGCGGTCGGTTCGAGCGCGATCGACGATGACGGCATCGTCCAACAGGCACTGCGCGCGGTGCGCTCGGCCTTCAAAGACATCCTGCTCATTACCGATGAATGCTTTTGCGAATACACCGATCACGGCCATTGCGGCATTTTGACCGATCACGGCGGCCGGCTGGATGTGGACAACGATGCGACGTTGCCCATTTTGGTTCGGCAGTGCATCAGCCATGCCAAAGCCGGGGCGGACATGGTTGCTCCCAGCGGCATGTTGGACGGCATGGTCGGGGCGATTCGCCGCGGGCTGGATGAAACCGGTTTTTCTCGGTTGCCGATCATGAGTTACGCGGCCAAGTATGCTTCGGGTTTTTACGGCCCGTTTCGCGACGCCGCCGAGTCTCCACCGCAGTTCGGCGATCGAAACAGTTACCAGATGGACCCGGCCAACAGCGACGAGGCTCTGCGGGAAGTGGCGCTCGATCTTGCGGAAGGCGCGGATATCATTATGGTCAAGCCTGCGATGGCGTACATGGACATCATCCGGCGGGTCAAGGATCGCTTCGGGGTTCCGGTGGCCGCGTACAATGTCAGCGGCGAATTCGCCATGGTGAAAGCCGCCGCGCAAAAAGGCTGGATTGATGAACGCAAAGTCGCATTAGAGATATTAACTGGGATCAAACGCGCCGGCGCCGACATGATCCTGACCTACTTTGCCCGGGATGCAGCCCGATGGTTGAAGTAAGAAGGTGACGCCATGCTGGTTGGAAAGAATCTCGGCCCGTACGCCGTCGATAAAGAAATCGGCAGCGGCGCCATGGGCACGGTTTACCATGCACTGAACACGAAAACCAAAGAGGCCGTGGCGATCAAAATCATCTCCGGCGGTCATGAAACCAATACCAACTCAGTCGATCGCTTCAAGCGCGAAACCAAAATCCTCAAGAGCTTGAATCATCCGAATATCGTCCGTTTGCATCAAACCGGCCGGCTCAATGGCGCGCCATTCTACATCATGGAGTTCATCGAAGGCGAATCCCTCGAGAAAGCGCTGGTGCGGCGAGGGCGATTGCACTGGGAAGAAGTGGTTTCTCTGGGCCAGCAGGTATGTGCCGCGTTGAAACACGCCCACGACATGGGAATCGTTCACCGGGATCTCAAGCCGGGCAACATCATGATGACGCCGGCGGGAAAAGCCAAACTCACCGACTTCGGCATCGCCAAGGGGCTGGACTTCGAAGGAACGAAACTGACCGCCACCAATTGCACAGTGGGAACCATCTCCTATATGTCTCCGGAACAGTGCAAGGGGGAACGTAACATCACTCCGAAGTCGGATCTGTATTCGCTGGGTGTGGTGTTTTATCAGTTATTAACCGGCCGACTGCCGTATCAAGTGGAGACACCGCTGGAAATGTTTCTGGCCCATACGGAAGGAAAGTTTGAACGCCCGTCGCGCATTGCGCTGGACATGCCGATTTGGCTGGATACGCTCGTTTGCCAGTTGCTGGAAAAAGATCCGGACAAAAGGCCGCTGGATGCCGCGATTGTGTGCCGTGCGCTCGAGGAAATCCAGGAAAAAGTGGCAGCGCAGCGGAGTGCCGGGGTGGACATCGTAAGTGCTCGCAGGGGCGACCTACCGAAAAATCGGCGTCTGCGGGATGAAAGCGACCGCGAAGCCGCCCGGGCCATCAAAGAGGCTGTCACCAAGCAAAAAATCAAACGGCCGAAGAAAATATTTTATGAACAGGGCTGGTTTCTGGTCGTGACGGTGTCAGCATTTTTGCTGGGTATCGCATGGTTCACATATGCGACCTTCATCAAAAAACCTTCCCCGGAGAAGCTTTACCAACAAGCCAAGGTTCTGATGGACGCGCATGATCGGGCGGACTGGGAAAAAGCACGATCGGGGCCCATGGAGGATTTCTTGAAATACTATCCGGAGCAAAGCGACGCCCACGCCAAGGAAATCCAGGCGTGGGCGGACACGATCGACCTCGACTTGCGCGAACGCCAATTGCACAACAAAATGCGGCGGGAAATTTCGCCGGAAGGAGACGCAGAACGAACTGCCTATGCGGCCACACGTTTGGAAAATGGCGGCGACCTGGCGCAAGCCCGCGAACGCTGGAGCGACCTGAAAAAACATAAGGAGGTAAGGGATCCCGAGCTGCGGCCCTGGGGTCTATTGGCGGAAAAAAGGCTCGGAGAAATCCAGGCGGCCGAGCAATGGGAAAAGGAATTGACCGAACTTATTTACCAGGCGCGAAGCGGGAATCGGGAAATTCAAGCCGATTCGGCCAAAGAACGCCAGGCTGCGCTGGCGCTGAATGCCGAATTGTTCGGCGACTTGGCCCTGGCATCAGATTCCTGGGAAAAGCTGAAGACCCGGTTCCAGGACGACCAGGACCAACGCCCGCGCATTTTTTTGGCCGCGAAGAAAATACGGGACTTGAAAACCAAGGTTGTCCGGGGAGCGGAAGAAATGAAAGTGCGGCGGGAATTGCTGGCGAAAAAAGTGCAGGAAGCGATGAAACTCCAAGAAGAGAGACCTCCCAAGGCCCGCGTGATTTTCCGCGACATCGTCAATCTCTACAGCGCTACGGCCGATCCGGAGATCGCCAAATTCGTGGCACAGGCCCAAAAGCTGCTCAAGTAGAATAATGATTCGGATGAATCCCGATGACAGTACATGAAGGTGGCTCATGACACGGACGCGCGCTCGGAGTGCCGATGCGTATCAAAAAGCCTGTAAACTGATCCCCGGCGGGGTGAATAGCCCAGCGCGCGCATTCGGTGCAGTCGGCGGCAATCCGATTTTTATTTCCCATGGCGAAGGCCCGTATCTGTACGATCTGGACGGTCAGCGCTATCTCGATTACGTCGGCTCCTGGGGACCACTGATCCTTGGGCACGCTCACCCCCGAGTGGTGGAGGCGGTGGAAAAAGCTCTTCATAAGGGCGCCAGCTTCGGCGCGCCGACCGAGCTGGAAACACAACTGGCGGAGCTGATTACTCGAGCGATGCCGTCAATCGAAATGGTCCGCATGGTTAATTCCGGCACCGAAGCGGCGATGAGCGCGATCCGCCTGGCTCGCGGTTTCACGGGCCGACTCATCATCATCAAATTTGCCGGCTGTTACCATGGCCATGTGGATAGCTTGCTGGTGCAAGCCGGGTCGAGCGCCACGACGTTGGGAGTGCCGAACAGCCCCGGCGTTCCTCCGGGAGCTACTGCGGATACGATCGTTTTGCGTTACGGCGACGGGTACGGCTTGAAAGAAGCGTTCCGAGCCAAGGGAGACCGCATTGCGGGAGTGATTTTGGAACCCGTGGTCGGCAACATGGGTCTCGTCGTCCCCGGCATGGAATTCCTGAGCGAATTGCGCCGCTTAACCCAACATTACGGAAGTTTGCTGATCTACGATGAAGTGATGACAGGCTTCCGCCTGGCTTACGGCGGCGCCCAGGAGCTTTTCAATCAGCAGCCTGACTTGACGATATTGGGAAAAATTGTCGGCGGCGGATTGCCGGTCGGGGCATATGGCGGCCGCGCGGAAATCATGAAGCAAATCCTACCGGCGGGCCCCGTCTTCCAGGCCGGGACACTTTCCGGCAATCCGCTCGCCATGGCCGCCGGCATCGCCACTTTGCAGGAACTCCGCGAGCGCCCGCCCTATCAGCGGCTCGATCAACTCGGCAAGATTCTGGCGGAGGGATTGGACAGGGCGGCCACGGCTGCAAAGATCCCGCATCAAATTGCCCGCATGGGCAGCATGTTCACGCTCTTCTTCAATCCAGAACCGGTCTGCGACTACGACGTGGCCTGCAAGTGCGATACTGCGCGATATAGCCGCTACTTCTGGGCCATGATGGAGCGCGGAGTCTATTTGCCGTGCAGCCAATTTGAAGCGGGATTTCTCTCCGCGGTTCACTCACAAGAACACATCCTGGAGGCATTGGCTGCAGCAAATGAAGCTTTTGCGGAAATGGCGAAGGTACCCTAATCAGTCTTCTTCGAGTTCCAGCGACGCGCAAATTGCCTTCAAGACAGGTTCATGAGCATCCTGTTCCAGGTCATTCATTTGGCAGAGAACAAGGACCGTTCCCCGGGAGCAGTAAAAACTCCGGGTCCAGCAGGTGTTTGTCAGGTCGAGGCTGAAAAACCGCATGTCATGGCCCACGGCCGGCTGCCCGGCGATGGAATCGACACACTCGTCTGCTTCGAGATCGGGATACACTTCTTTCATCGCCGTCAGAGCAGTTTCGGCCATCGCCTCGGTGGTGGGCATTTCCTCATTCAGGGTGATAGTCATGAAGGCAGTGCCGGGACTTTGCAACAGGACGGTCCAGCCTTCCTGGTTATCTTCCCGTTCCAGGCGCCAATTTTCCGGGTACTGAAACCGAATGCCCCCATCCGCAAATTCCCCGGTCATCATCCACCACCTCGGGATTGGTTTTTTGCGGTTAATAACAGACCGGCCAGATAGTTGACCGGATCGGCCTGTTCGCGGGCCACTTCCGCCAGAGATTGAAAGTCGCTGGCGCGCTGGCACAATTCGGTGATCGTGGGACAAACTATGGGCCGGCCAGCCGTATCCTTGAGATAACGCCGGGCCGTCGCCAAGGCCTGCGTTGGACGGCCGAGGCGCAGCAATAAGTTGACCAACACTTCCGCCGGGCGCGTCCCCACAATCTCCGGATCCGCGTTTTCGGCCTTGGCACGAAAATGTTCGACGGCCTGATCCGCGTCCACGTCGGCCAAGGCCGAGAGATAAATGGCGTAATCCCGGTACTGGTCGTCAAACGGGGGGTCGGTCGGATTCTGAAATTGGGGAGACAGTCGCTGCCCGTACTCGCACAACTCCATCGCCAAGGCGATTTCCTCCCCGGGCGGAAGATAGATGCTCATTTGCACCACGGTGCTCAAATGCGAAATGTCAATGTGGTAGAAGCCATCCTCAAAGAGCCAGTCACGGCCTTGCATTAATTCGCGAACGGATCGGGTCTGCGGTATCGACCCTTCGCGCCTTTCGATTTCTCCCTTCAAGCGATCCCCCAATTCCAGATAGAGCGTCTGAACCAACCGTTTCAGGCAATAATCACGCACATCCGGCGCGAAAGATGCGTCCTGCCCGGTGACGGTAGTAATCGCATTGCAAATGCCGAAGCGTTTAAGGATCCAGTCGAAGCCTTTTTTGGGATGTACCTGGTGATGGTATGCTACTTCCACCACCGGCTGAATGTCGTCCTCTTCCCCCGGTTCGTATTCTTCAATGGCGTGGACCACCGGCGCCGGTTCCCCAATCATGCGAAAATAGGCCCAGGCCTGGGGAATATTCCTCTCGTCCAGAAGCAAATTGCCCACTAGCCGGGCGGCATCGCGAATGGCATTTTCATAAGGCTCGTGCACCGACTCCGGCAAATCTTGCGATGGGGCGGTCGGTATCGGGGATACGCCCAGTTCGTGGCGTTTTTTGAGAAGCAACGCATAAAACAGGTTGGCATAGTCTTTGCGCTCGCGCAAAAGACAACATAAACGATCAATCGCGGCCGCCGGTCCTTCCCGGCTCAGCCGTTGTTGCAATTCATCAAAGATTGGAGTTTCCATCGTTCGCGTTCGTGGTCCGAGGATGCCACTGTATCACCGCTTTGTATCGTATCACCGCCAGCAAGGTCTGACGAGGCTTGCCTCGTTACTCATACGCCCGTATCCGAGAGTTGCGCGAGTGTCAGAGCCAATGCCTCGACACCTTTTTGGATGGCATCCGGCGAACTGAATTCATCCGGATGGTGACTAATGCCATCCTTGCAAGGAATGAAAATCATTCCCATCGGGCACAAGCGGGCCATGAAGAGGGAGTCATGATACGCCCGGCTGACCATGCGCTTGAATGGTAGTCGAAGGTGTTGACAAGAAGATTGAATGGCGGCAAGCACTTTTTCATTTGCCGCAGCGGGGGGATCTGCGTTGAGTACTTCCATAGCGGACCGGATGCCGCGTGTGTCACAGGTACGCTCCGCGGCCATCCGAATCTGCTCCACCGCACGATCGCGGGATTCCAGTTGGATGTCGCGAACATCGATTTCCAGAGTTACGCGGCTGGGAATACTATTGACGGCGCCGGGGTGAACCTTGCAGACGCCGGTAGTGGCAACCGTGTCCAGGCTAGGGCTGGTTTTGGCGGCAGTTTCCACAGCAAGAACAATTTCCGCGGCGGCACACAAGGCATCTCGGCGCCCACCCATCAGGACCGCGCCGGCATGCCCTCCTGCTCCGTTCAGGTGAACGCGGAAAGAAGCGGGGGCCGCAATCGCCGTGACAACACCAATCGGAATATTCTCCGTCTGTAGAATGGGACCCTGTTCAATGTGCAGTTCCACAAAGGATGCATAGTAATTTTTCGGTAAGCGCGCATCCGTTAGTGAACCGTTGCATCCAGCTTGCCGGCAAATTTCCTTGAGAGTTAAACCGGACGTATCGGTCAAGGACTCCGCAGCATCGGGACTGAGATTGCCGCTCAACAGCCGACTTCCCAAACAACCAATGCCGAAGCGTGTTGGTTCTTCGCTAGTGAACATGAGGACTTCAAGGCTGCGCCGTGGAATCCAACCCGCTGCTTTCAGAGCACGGAAGGCTTCCAAAGCGCCGAGAACCCCGACCGTTCCGTCATACCTGCCGGCAAAAGGAATTGCGTCGGTGTGAGAACCGGTACCAATCGCAGGAAAATCCGGTTGGGTTCCCCGCCACCGAGCAAAAATATTTCCCAGCGGGTCTTCGCGAATCGTTAGTCCCGCTTCGGCAAACAATCCTTTGAAGAATTTGCGCGCCTTCAAGTCCGGTTCCGTAAAGAGCACGCGAGTCACGGCGGGCGGTTCGGCATCCGAATACTCAGCCAATTCGGCCAATTCGGTGATGAGACGGGAGATGTCGACTTGGATTTCAGGATGGTTCATGGTTGAGCGGATCCCGGTTGACGTCCTTGTAATATAGATACCGTGCGGGGTTTTTGCCCATGGCCACAAACCATTGCGGGCAATACGAAGCCATCCAGATCACATCTCCTTCCTGAACCGTGTACCAGGAATCCGCCAGGCGGTAGACGCCTTGCCCCTGGAGCATCAAGAGGCCGTGCTCCATGACGTGGACTTCTACCATGGGGAGAGTAGCGCCGGGAGCATACGTGAAAATATTCACGGCCAGATCGTAGGAGAAATCTGTCGGCAATAACGATTGCAAAACCGCGTCGGGATCTCCCAGGAATGGCACCTCCGCCACGTTTTGTTCCTGGCCGCAATGGAATTGCGGGAATGCGGCACCGGCCAACGGCACATATACTTTTTCAATCACATTAAGCCGAGCCGGCGTTGTTGCCCGGACTTGGACCTCGGCACCAGGTGGAATGAAAGCATAACCGCCAGAGGTGAGCGAATGTTCTCCCGCGCGGGCCGTCACTACAGTTACCTGGCCTTCCAGTACGTAAACGACACGCTCGATGTGTGCACCCGCCGGATCACCAATGCCGCCTGGTTCCAACAAAGCCAGGTATTGGAGGAAACGCGCACCCATGTGGGGCGAAATAAGGATAATGCCTTCGGCCTTTTCCCATCCGGGAAGCGGGCACTTCACGAAGCTATCCGGGACAATGAGAGCATGATCCTTGCAAACCCTGGTACGCGTGGAACCAAGAATTGTCATCGCGACACTCCAGCCAGGCGGAAAAGAAAGTGGACCATGATTTCCAAGGCAATCATGATATCATCGGGCAGAACCGTTTCATCGGGGTGATGGCTGATCCCGTTGGGGCTGCGCACAAACAGCATAGTCCAGGGGGTCAAAGCAGCCATAATGACGGCGTCGTGTCCCGCGCCGCTGACCATCCGCCGGAATGGAACAGACAAGTCCCGTGTCGTGCCAGCCAGCAAATCAGTAAGCCGCGGATCGGCCGGTACAGCCTGCTGATGGCTTTCTAGTTCCAAATGGAAGCGAACCCCGCGTTTGGCGGCATTGGCTTCCCCTTTTTGCAGTAACAAGCGTACCGCCGCTTCCCGGGTTGAATCGTCCGCATGCCGGATATCGACACTGAGTCGAGCATTACCGGGGACTACATTTACCACCCCGGGATCGACGGAGATCTGGCCGACCGTCCCGCGCAGTCCATCGGTAATTCGGGCTAGTTGTTCCACTTCGAGCACGAATTCCGCGGCAGCCGTCAACGCATCCTCGCGACGATCCATGGGCAGCGTTCCGGCGTGGCCCGCGTTACCCTCGAAAATCAACCACAAACGCGTTTGTCCCACAATCGCCTCGACTACGCCGACCGGCATGTTCAAGTCCGCTAAAATGGGGCCTTGTTCGATGTGGGTTTCCAAGTAGCCCAGGACACGATCGGTTGGATATGCTGCCCGGGGAATCTGTTCCAGTTCCAAGCCGAAGTTGCGGATCGCATCGCCCAGCGTAATTCCCGCAGAATCGGACATTTGCAGTAAATGCGGATCGAAACGGCCGGTAACCGCCAGGCTCCCCAAATACGGTTTGCGAAAGCGAATTCCTTCTTCTTCGGAAAAGCCCAGTACTTCCACCGCAAATGGCAAACGGCGGCCTGCCAATGCCTTAACGGCCCCAACGCCGAGAACTACTCCCAAGATTCCGTCGTATTTGCCGGCATTCGGAACCGTGTCTAGGTGGGAACCGATCAAGAACACCGGCGCTGGTTCCTGCAAAGGGGGATAGCGACCGATCAAATTGCCGACGGCATCCACGCGCACACTCATACCGGCCGCCCGCATGCACTCGGTCAAATGTTGATGGACATCATGCATGGACGGGCAAAGGAAAGTTCGGGTGATACGGCCGGGTTCTTCGGTAAAACCGGCAATAATGTCACAACCCGCCAGGGATTCTTCGGCCAATGCCCCAAGATGAGCGGCATCTACCCACCTTCCGGGCTCGGGCTGCTCGTCGGTTCGGGCCATATGGCAAATAACCTTCTTGAACTATGAGAGAGTCAGATGTACCATGCCCTATTACAGCCGGCAAGGCGATTAGCAATATTTTTCCAGTTGCGGATCGGATACTTCCGAACGGTTATGCGCGACTATGTATTAATGTATGTGAACGGCCGGCGTTTCTGCCTCCGGGGAGCGACCGTTTTTGCCACGCTGGCCGATTTTCTGCGCTCGGAGTTACTCTTGACGGGAACGAAAGTCGTCTGTTCCGAAGGCGATTGCGGCGCTTGCACGGTTCTTGCCGGCCGACTCGATGGCGAGGGCCTTCGCTATGAGACCGTTGATTCCTGCATCCAATTCGTTTATCAACAGGACGGCAGGCACGTGGTGACCGTGGAAGGCATGCAAACCAACGGTTGTCTTCACGAGGTTCAGCGAGCCTTGGTCGATCATCACGGATCCCAGTGCGGGTTTTGCACACCGGGGTTGGTCATGGCGCTGACCGGCCTTTGCGAAGAAAAGAAGTCGATCACCTCGGATGAAATGAAATTGGGCCTGACCGGGAACTTGTGCCGCTGTACGGGTTACTTGCAAATCCTTGAAGCAGGATACTCCCTCAACGGAATGGAATTCAAGCGTGTGGCAGAACAATTTTCATCCCGCGAAATGGTCGACGATTTGCGACGGCATTCTTTCGACACTGTTCGGGTGGATGCTGAAACCGCCGATACAGGCCCAGGATCCCCGCGTCGGAACTTTTTCAGTCCCCGGCGACTGGCAGATGCTCTTCAATTCAAAGCGAACCATCCCGAGGCTGTCGTTGTTGCCGGCGCGACCGAACTGGGAGTTTTACACAACAAGAACGGATACGCCCCGGCGTTCGTACTCATGCTCCGGGATATCTCCGGCCTGGATGAAATTACTTATTCGGATCACACGCTAGTTGTCGGCGCGAACACCACCTGGACGCAAATCGAGCGGTTCACCAAAACGCAGTTGCCGGAGTTTTACAAAATTATTATTCGGTTCGGTTCACCGCAAATCCGCAATGTCGCCACATTAGCGGCCAATGTGGCGAACGGTTCGCCCATCGCCGATGCACTTCCCTTTTTATTTATCACCCAAGCTGAAGTGGAATTGGCCGGGCTGAACGGCCGGCGCCGGGTGAACATCAACCAATTCTACCGCGGTTATAAGGTCAAAGATATGCAGCCGGAGGAAATCATTACGAGGATTTTGATTCCGCTGCCGGCCCCGGACGAACTGGTGAAACTCTACAAAGTTTCGAAAAGAAACGATCTGGATATCGCTACCTTCGGCGCAGGGATTCGCATCAAGAAGGCGGGCGACATAATAACCCGGGCGTTTTTAGCTTACGGCGGCGTCGGACCTATTGTTGTGCGACTGCCGAACACTGAAGGGTTTTTGCAGGGCAAATTGTTCGCGGAAGAAACCTTCGCCCGGGCCGGGGAGCTGGCCCGCTCGGAAGTCAAGCCGATTTCGGATGTCCGGGGATCGCAACATTTTCGTCTGCAACTGGCGGAAAATATTTTGTCGAGGTTTTACTTTGACTGTCGCCATGGATAACCCAAGCAAAGCTATGTACACGATCGGCCGGGCGGTCCCCCACGATTCCGCCCGCGAACACGTCACGGGCGAGGCAGTTTTCGTCGATGACCTTCCGCCGATCCACGGCGAGTTGCTGGTTGATTTTGTCGGCAGCCCGTCGGCACATTGCCGGATCAAAGCCATCGATGTCACCGGAGCACTCCCTAAAGTGGGCATTGTGGCCGTCCTCACTGCGAGGGATGTTCCGGGCGAAATCACGTTTGGTCCAGTGTTCCACGATGAGGAGCTTCTGGCGAGCGAAGAATGCCACTACCTTGGCCAACCGGTTGTCGTCATTGCGGCAACGACTCGACAGGCCCTTGCTGCGGGAAGAAAGGCAATCCAGATTCGATGCGAACCGTTGCCGGCGATTTTCTCGATTGAAGAAGCAATCGCACAAAAACAGTTCCTCGGGCCGACGCGGCGGATTCAACGAGGCGATGTTGACGGTGCATTTAAACACGCGGAGCATTTCCTCAAGGGCACTTTGAACATCGGCGGTCAGGAGCATTTTTACCTCGAATCGCAGATTGCGATTGCGGTTCCGGGCGAAAGCGGGCAAATAACGGTTTATTCCTCGACGCAAAACCCGGCAGAAATCCAGGCCGTCGTGGCGCGCTGCCTAAGGTTGCAGTACAACCAAGTCGTATGTGCGTGCAAGCGTATGGGGGGTGGTTTCGGCGGCAAGGAAACCCAGGCCGCGCAGCCTGCCATTCTGGCCGCACTGGTGGCAGCCAAAACCAAACGGCCGGCCCGGATTGCCTTTTCCAACGACCTCGACATGATTGTGACCGGCAAACGGCATCCGTACCAGGTTCGCTACCAAGTCAGCTTCACCAGCGAAGGACTGATAACCGGGCTGAAGGCCGACTTCTATTCCAACGGCGGTTTCTCTGCGGATTTGTCCCTGGCCGTCATGGAACGCACTCTACTCCACGCGGAAAATGCGTACTACATCCCGAATATTTCGGTTACGGGAACGGTATGCCGCACAAACCTCCCGTCCAATACGGCGTTTCGGGGATTCGGCGGGCCCCAGGCAGTGGCCGCCATGGAAAATATCATCGAAGATATGGCCGCGTCCTTGGGAATCGATGCCTGCATAATCCGACAGCGCAATTGTTACAGCACGAACGAACGGGATGTCACTCCCTATGGGCAACGAATTCAACACAACACGTTGCCCATAATTTTTGCAAATCTAGTCGAAACAGCGCAATATCAGGAGCGGCTCGGCGCCGTCAAAATGTTCAACGCGGAATCACGGACTCATCTCAAAGGGATTGCGCTCGTGCCGGTTAAATTCGGCATTTCCTTCACCCGGCGAACGTTGAACCAGGCCAACGCGCTGGTCAACATCTATTTGGACGGAACCATTCAAGTTTCGACCGGGGGTACGGAAATGGGACAGGGATTGAACACCAAAATCCGGCAACTGGTAGCCGACCAATTTGCGCTTACTCCGGAGATGGTTCTCCTCATGCCCACCTCCACGGAAAAGAATAACAACACATCGCCGACCGCGGCCTCGGCCAGCACGGATCTCAATGGCACGGCAGCCGTGAAGGCCTGTGAACAATTGCGCAAGCGCCTTGCAGAATTCGCGGCGCGCCGATTCGCGTCTGCGGAAAGCGGCATAGAATTTTCCCCCGTGCACGTCCGCTTTGAACGGGGAGAAGTGTTCGATATCCGTAAGCCGGTTTGCCGGTTCTCTTTCAAAGACCTGGTTAAGCTCGCATACGAACAGCGAATCGACCTTGGCGAGCGCGGGTTTTACGCCACGCCGGGCGTGGATTTCAATCGGGATACTGGCCGGGGCAATCCGTTCTTGTACTACACCAACGGCGCCGCTGTGTCCGAAGTCCTACTGAATCGGTTCACGGGAGATGTCAAGGTCAAGCGTGTTGACCTGCTCATCGACGTCGGGCGATCGATCAATCCAGGTGTGGATCGCGGTCAGGTGATCGGCGGATTCGTGCAAGGCATGGGCTGGGTCACCATGGAGGAGCTTCGGTATTCTGAAACCGGCGAGCTGCTGTCGCATTCGCCGACCACATACAAAATTCCGCATGTCACCGATCTACCGGAGATTTTCAATATCCAGTTCCTGGACAATCCCCATAATACGGTGAACATTTACAGCAGCAAGGCCGTGGGGGAACCACCGTTATTGCTGGGAGTTTCCGTTTGGGCCGCGGTCAAAAATGCGCTGTCATTCGTCGCGGGGAGGGAACCACTGAACCTGCAATTGCCAGCGACCAATGAGGAGGTTTTGCGCTGTCTGTCGCTATGCAAACAAAGATCTGCTCTAGCTCCGATAAAAGAAAGTGTTCCCGTTTAACAGGATTCGCGCGATGAACGATGCGGATTTCATGCGGTTGGCCATTCAAAAGACCCGCGAAGGCATTGCCGCCGGCCAGTCGCCTTTTGGATCGATCATTGTCAAGGACGGCAAAGTCGTAGCTGCCTCGCACAACACCGTTTGGCGCGATACCGATCCGACCGCTCATGCGGAGTTGAATTGCATTCGCAACGCCGCCCGGAGCCTCGGCACCATTTTCTTGAACGATTGCATGTTGTTTTCCACGACCGAACCCTGCCCGATGTGCTTGGCGGCCATTCACTGGGCCAAGATGGACCGGGTTGTTTTCGGTACCAACATCGCGGATGCCGCTGCCGCGGGATTCTGCGAATTGTTTGTTGATGCCAAGGTCCTTGCGGAAATGGGAAAAAGCCCGCTAAAGGTCGAAAGCGGTTTGCTGCGCGAAGAATGTGCTACGTTATTTGCCGAATGGAAAGCAGCTGGTTTTTGCAAAGCGTATTAGGTCTTTCGGGAGTTGATGGATGATAAAGGAATTTTCCAGGGATGCCGGCAACGCGAATGAGCTGGCGATGCTGCAGCGGCGGATTCGCGTGGCCCAAGGAAGAGAACCCGGGGATTTATTGTTGGTTGGTGGCAAAGTTGTGAACGTGTTTACCCTACGTGTAGAGCCTGCCAATGTCGTGATAGCCGATGGTTGGATTGCCGGTGTCGGGCCCTATTCGTGGGAAGCAAAAAAGACAATTGCGCTCGAAGGACGCGCGCTTGCACCCGGTTTTGTCGACGCCCACATGCACCTGGAAGGCACCCTGCTAATGCCGGGAGAATTGGCCCGGTTGATTTTGCCTCACGGAACCACCGCAATCATTTCCGACTCGCACGAAATCGCCAATGTGCTGGGAGTCGGAGGTATCGACATGCTATTGTCGGCCAGCGAGGGAATCGCGCTCGATTTATTCTTCACTGCTTCCTCCTGCGTGCCGGCCACGAAATGGGAACATGCCGGGGCGGTCTTGGGTCCGGCGGAAGTAGATCAATTGCTGGCAAGATCATGCGTTGTGGGTCTGGCGGAGGTAATGGACATCCCCGCCGTTTTGGCGGGTGAACGAGGCGTCCTGGAAAAAATCGGCGCGGCTCAACGGCGGCGCCGCGCGCTGGATGGGCACGCCCCCGGTTTGAGCGGGCTGGACTTGCAAGCTTATGCGGCGGCGGGCATCCGGTCAGATCACGAATCGGCAACCGTAGAAGAGGCTCGCGCCAAGGCCGCACTGGGCATGTTGGTGCAGGTTCGCGACGGCTCGAGCGCGCGCAATCTAGAAGCCTTGTTGCCTCTGTTGGTTGCCGGGAAATTGGGAGATGATTGGTGTCTTGTCACTGATGACGTGTTTCCCGATGATCTCGCCCGCGACGGTCATCTGGATGGCCGATTGCGCCGACTGGTCGAGGCAGGGGTAGATCCAGCAAATGCGGTCCGGCATGCTACACTGGTTCCGTACCGCCATTATGGAATTCACGCCTGCGGGGCCGTAGCTCCCGGCTACCGCGCGGATCTAGTCGTGCTGGAAGATTTGCAAGATTTCCAACCCCACCTTGTATTGAAAAACGGCTCAGTGGTTGCACGCGACGGGAAATATGTTGCCGACACGTGCTTCCCGCGCCTGGAGCATCCCAACACCATCCATCTGCAACCATTGGACAGCTCGGCCTTTCGCCTGAGAATGAGCCGGGCGACCTGCCCCGTGATCGGTGTGATTCCGGGACAAATCGTCACCCGTTTTGAAACACAAACAATCAACCCGGCAAATGAGTATTGGACCTGGGAGAGTGATCAGAATGCCGTGATGATCGCTAGCCTGGAGCGCCACAAAGCTTCCGGAAATATCGGATTGGGATTGGTCAAGGGATTCGGTTTCCAGCGACCCGGGGCGCTCGGATCTTCGGTCGCACACGATTCCCATAACTTGATCGTGGCCGGAACGAATAGCCGGGACATGCTGGCCTGCGTGCGGGCACTGGAGAAAAGCGGCGGCGGCTTTGTCGTCGCCTCCGAGGGAGAAATCCGGGCCATGCTGCCGCTGCCGGTTGCGGGCCTCCTCTCGGTTGAGAATGCGGAGATGGTCTGCCGGCAATTGCACGAGGTGTATGGGGCCACGCGGGCCCTTGGCTGCCATTTGACTTCCCCTTTTGGCACGCTTTCGTTTATGGCATTGCCGGTAATTGGGGAAATTCGCATCACCGATCAAGGTTTGTTCGATGTGCGGACGCAACAGTTCTTACAATTGTAACGTCGGCCTGTGACTCCGTGAAAGGAAGATTGTAGCCCTCTCACTCCGTGAGAGGAAGCAGGGGGACAAAAACCATGGCTTACAACACGATTATTACTAACGGAACCGTGGTCAGCACGCAGGGGCAGGAACAAGTTGATATCGCCATTCACGGCGAGAAAATTGCCGCCGTGGCCAAGGGGCTCGCCAAAACGAGTCCGAACGGCGCCACGATTGTCGACGCTGCGGGGAAGTATGTCATCCCCGGCGGCATTGACGTGCATGTCCACCTGGAATTGCCCTTTTGCGGAACCGTCTCGAGTGATGATTGGAACACGGGCACGCGCGCGGCGGCGCGCGGCGGCGTGACGACGGTGATCGATTTCGCGATTCCCTACGGCAACCAGTCGCTCGAAGATGCCTATCATACCTGGATGAGTAACGCGAAACCCAAGGCCTGCGTCGATTATTGTTTCCATATGGCGATCACGAACTGGGATCGGCACGGTCCCGAAATGGAAAAGTTGGTGCAGATGGGATGCCCGACTTTCAAGGAATTCATGATCTACGCCGCCGAAGGCTGGCAATCAGACGATCGCGCCATTTACAACGCGCTGGAACAATGCAAGAAACTCGGCGGCATGCTCTTGCTTCACGCCGAATCGCCTCGGGTTTTGGATGAATTGATTGTCCGGCATCATACGCCGGAGATGATGAAAAAGTTCGGCGCGCGCTTGCACACCATGACGCGGCCCAATTTCATTGAAGCCGAAGCCATCCAGCGTGCGATCACCTGGTCGGAAGTGACCGGCGGCCGGCTGTACATCGTGCACATGTCCACCGGCGAAGGGGCGGACATCGTCAAGAACGCCCAGGCCCGCGGCGCGGATGTTTATGCGGAAACCTGCTCCCAATACCTGGTCCTGGACGATTCCCTGTTCGCCCGGCGGGACGGCCACTTATATGCGTGTTGCCCGCAGATCAAGAAAAAAAAAGATCAGGATCGGTTATGGAAAGGCCTCAACACCGGCGAAGTCTGCGTCATTTCCACGGACACGTGCACCTTCACCAAAGAGCAAAAAGCGCTGTGGCAAGGGGACTGGACGAAAATCCCAATGGGGCTTCCGGGCCTGGAGACGCTTCTGCCGATCGTCTACACCAAGGGTGTGCTGGAAGATCGCGTGCCACTAACTCGGTTCGTCGAAAAATGCTGCACCAATCCGGCCAAGATCATGGGCCTTTATCCAAAAAAAGGCGTCATTTCCCCAGGCAGCGATGCGGATATTGTCGTGTTCGATCCCAAGAAAAAGATCGAGGTGGACGCAAGTAAGATGGAATCGGGCGCGGATTGGAGCCCCTATCAGGGTTGGTCTCTGGCCGGCTTCGCGGAGACGACTTTTTCCCGCGGCCGCAAGATTGTGGAGAATTACCGGTTTATCGGCCAAAATGGCTGGGGCCAATGGCTGCCGCGCGAAAAAGCGGGTAGCTTGCGTTAACAAGTAGCCCTCTGGCTCCGCGAGAGGCAAGCGTCTAGTGAGCATGCGATGGCCAAAGCAGGCGAGCGGCTGACCGCTCTGGAATTAGTTCGGAATTTTGCGGATGAGCCGCCACCCCTGGCTGCGGACGAAGTCTTGGTGGAAGCCGGGCGATGCCTGTATTGCTACGATGCCCCGTGCACCCGGGCCTGCCCCACAAATATTGATATTCCCAAGTTCATTCGCCAGATTCTGCACAAGAATCTGCTTGGCGCCGCCCAGACCATACTCGAAGCCAATATCTTCGGCGGGAGTTGTGCCCGGGCCTGTCCCACAGAGGTCCTTTGCGAAGGGGCCTGTGTCGACCATATCTTAATGAAGTCTCCGGTGCCGATCGGCAGGCTGCAGCGCCATGCGTGTGACGCCGCCTCCGCAAAAAAGGTCCGCTTTTTTCAACCGGGACCGCCGACCGGAAAAAAGGTGGCGATTGTCGGCTCCGGACCCGCGGGTCTGACTTGCGCTCACGAATTACGTAAGCTTGGGCACGACGTTGTCGTGTTTGAAGCGCGCGATGTTCCCGGGGGCCTGAATACACTGGGCATCGCCGCCTACAAAATCTCCACAGATTTCGCGCTGTCTGAGGTCGAACTAGTCCGGCAAATCGGCGTGGATATCCGCCTCAATCAGCGCATCACCAGCGCGGGCATCCAGAAACTATTACACGAGTTCGATGCGGTTTTTCTGGGCATCGGCCTCGGGCGAACCTATTCTTTGGGGATTGAAGGCGAACATCTACCCGGTGTCTGGGAAGCGCTCGATTTCATCTTTCAAACACACACCGGACCGCTCGGCGCATGCGAGGTGGGCCGGGATGTGCTGGTGATCGGCGGCGGCAACACTGCCATTGACGTGGCCACCGCTGCCAGTCGACTCGGCGCTGAGCAGGTCACCATCGCCTATCGCCGCGGGCCCGACGCCATGCCGGCCTTCGCCTATGAATATGAACTGGCCCGGAAAGACGGCGTCCGGTTTGAATGGCACGTTCAGCCAATAAGAGTAACGACCACAAATGGCGTCGCCACAGGCGTGGAGTTTTCGCGAACGGCACTCGACGATCCCAAATCCCGAAAGAGCAAACTCACAACCATCCCGGGTTCCAACTTCGTCATCCAGGCGGACATGATCGTCAAGGCCCTGGGGCAAGAACCGCTCTTGGATCTTCCGCAAAACTTACCAGGCCTCAAGGTCGATAGCGCAAAGATGTTAGTGGATCCGGCCACCGGAGCAACCGGCATCCCCAAACTCTACGCCGGAGGCGACTGCATTCGCGGCGGCGGCGAAATTGTCGATGCGGTGCAGGACGGCAAGAACGCCGCGCGGGGGATTCATGCCCTATTGTCTGCTTTATAATCCATTATTGGCAAATGCCCAAGAATTGGTGGAGCTGAATAATGCCCGATTTGAGTATCGATTTCTGCGGCGTCAAGGCGCCGAATCCGTTTTGGCTCGCCTCCGGGCCGCCGACCAATTCGGAATACCAGGTCCGCCGGGCCTTTGACGCCGGCTGGGGCGGTGCGGTGTGGAAGACCATTGCGCACGAACCAATCGTCAATGTTACTTCCCGCTACGGCGGCATTGATTACGACGGGCGCAAGGTCGTGGGCCTCAACAACATCGAACTCATCACCGACCGCACCCTCGAGGTCAATCTCCGGGAAATCGCGCGTGTGAAGAAGGCCTACCCCGCCAACGCCTTGTTCGTTTCGCTCATGGTCGAATCGAAACGCGAGGTCTGGCACGACATTACCAAGCGAACCCAGGACACGGGAGCGGACGGGATTGAATTGAACTTCGGCTGCCCGCACGGCATGAGCGAGCGCGGCATGGGATCCGCGGTCGGGCAGGTTCCCGAGTACACGCGAATGATCACGGAATGGGTCAAGGAAGTCGCCGCCATTCCCGTAATGATCAAATTGACTCCCAATATCACTGATATCACGGCCATCGGCAGCGCCGCCGTCGAAGGCGGCGCCGATGCCCTGTCGCTCATCAACACACTCAATTCGATCATGGGCATCGATCTGGATACGCTCGCGCCCAAACCCGCCGTCCGCGGCCTGGGAAGCCACGGCGGCTATTGCGGCCCGGCGGTCAAGCCGATCGCGCTCAACATGGTTGCTGCCATCGCTGCCGATCCCGCGCTCCGGGTGCCGATCAGCGGCATCGGCGGAATTCAGGCCTGGCAGGACGCCGTCGAGTTCCTGCTTCTGGGCGCCGGCTGCGTGCAGGTGTGCACGGCCGTCATGCATTATGGCTTCCGCATTGTCGAACAACTCCAGAGTGGGCTGGAGTCATGGATGCAGGAAAGAGGCTTTGAGCGCATCAGTAACTTTGTCGGCAAGTCGGTGCCGCGGATCCGGTCCTGGGGAGAACTGGACCTGAATTACAAGATCGTGGCCGAGATCGACCAGAACAAGTGCATCCACTGCGGACTTTGCTACATTGCCTGCGAGGACGGCGCTCATCAATCCATTCGCTGGGACAAAGTTCCGTTTGCGGACTTTGTCAGGGCCAACGGCCACGACGCCCGGCTGGTTCGGTCCGGAGACGCCCTGGTCATGCCCGGTGCCGGCGGAGATACGGTCAACGTCTTCACGATAAACGAAAAAACCTGCGTCGGCTGCAACATGTGCAGCCTCGTCTGCCCGGCCGAAGGATGCATTACCATGAAAGAGGTGGATACCGGCAAGCCGCCGATGAGCTGGAATGAATATCAAGCATTACTGGCGCAAGGGAAGACCGTAAAGATTCAGCCGCCGAAACATGTGTGATCTCGGAGTCTTGGGAAGGACAAAGTACGGGTCGTGTTTGCGAGCACATCAAAGTCAATGGCAAGAAGTTTTGGACCCTCTTTGATACCGGGGCGCGGAACACCTACATCGTTCCATCTGTCGCGGCCAAATTGGTGAGGTCCAGGCTGCCGAAAACCTTTCGCTCCGCCTTGGTAGGAACCATCAAGAAAACGCACGAGGGCGCCGTCCTGACTGCCGAAGTCCAGGGCTGCAAAAGCTCCACGCTGTCCATGGTGATCGACCACATCGGCGAGGATGAAGATGGTAAACCGATCGACATCCTGTTCGGCGCTCTCGCCATGGGGAACTGGGGAATCCGCCCTATCCCGGACGAGGAAAAGCTCGACCTGACACACTACCCGAAGGAATTCGTTGAATTCTAGGCTCACAAAATGACCGAAGGCTGTCATTCCAAGGCACAATTAAAACCACTACCGACCTGAGTTCAATGTCCCGTATAACCGCTTCGGGTCAGCTGCCCTCCGAAGGCAACTGCTTACAACTCAAGTCATTTTCTTCACAAACCGGAAACGAATGTCACTTCACAAAGCACTAATCCCAAAGACTTTATTTTACTTCGTTTCCGTATCACTCAAACACCCCTCGCACCTGATGCCCATTCAACTTATACTTTGTCTCCTTCCGTCAAAGGTCCTACTCCTGGTGGGACGCTCTGGCGTCTACAGTTCGGGACTGGTTAATACGTCCCAAGGCACAAGGTCCGCTCACTTGTGTTGCGCTTACAACCTTCACGGTTAATTCACGGTTTTGACATGACAAACCCTTCGGGCGCGTCTATAAGATAGCGCCATAATCCGGAATGCATCGACTAATGTGATGATGACCGCAATGAGGCAAGCGACCACGTCCTTATTGCGCCCGAAGCATCATGCCAATTGCCCTCCTCGACCGCAATCCAACATTTTAGCTCTGAATCACCTAATTCAAAGGAGTCAGCTCATGACCTTGTTTTTCCTCTTGGATCACCAGCCCAGCCGGGCGCACCGTTCGGACTCCAACTGCAAATGGCGTCGGCGCTTTCTCCCGGCCGTGGAGGCCCTGGAAACGCGGCTGACCCCCAGCGTCGAGTATACCGCTGTGGCCGCTGGGGATGCCACCGAGCACGACGCCATCCTCTGGACGCGCGCCCTCGACCCCAAGCAACCGCGAGCCGTCAGCCTGATCGCCGAGGTCTCCACCGACCCGACCTTCACTGTAATCAGCGCGACGTACCTCGGCCGGACCGATCCTGCCCGCGACTACATTGTCAAGGTCGATGCCACCGGGTTGCAGAGCGGCACCAACTACTACTACCGATTCCTCTCGGGCGATGGCGATGCCAGCCAGGCCGGCCGGTTCAAGACCGCGCCGAGCCTGGCTGCAGAACTGCCCCTGCATTTCGGCTTCAGCGGCGATGCCGACGGCCGCTGGCGTCCTTATGATGTCACCGCGAATTTTGCCGCCCAGAACTTCGACTTCTTTACGTTCTTGGGTGATACGATCTACGAGACCGCCAGCGCCGGCTCGCCCGCCGCGGCGGACCCGTACCAGAACCCCGCCCAGGCCCTGATCGATTACCGGCGCAAATATCTCGAGCAACTCCGACCGGTCAACCCGGACGGCTTCCCCGGACTTCAGACCTTCTTCGCCTCTCAGGGGAACTACACCCTCATCGACAACCACGAACTCGGTAACTTGCAGTTCCAGAGTGGCGGAGCCCCGGCCGGCGTGCCCTATGGCAGGGGCGTCGATGCCAGCGACCCGCAGTATGATGTGAACACCACCGGTGCGTACATCAACAAGACCCTAGGGTTTCAGAACCTGATGCAGGCGTACAGCGATTATGAGCCCATCCGCGAGCGAACCCTACATCTCCCTGATGATCCGCTCGCCGACCAGACCCTGCAGTTATATTTCGCGCAGCAATGGGGCAGGCACAGCATGTTCTGCAACCTGGACGATCGTTCGTATCGCGATATCCGGCTCATGACGCCTACGGGGGCGGACGACACCGGTCCCCGCGCGGATAACCCGGGCCGGACGATGCTCGGCCGAACCCAGCTTGCCTGGTTCGAAAATAGTCTGCTCGATGCCCAGGCCCAGGGTATTACCTGGAAGTTTGTCGCGATCTCTTCCCCGATCGACCAGATTGTGACGGAAAGCGGCAAGCACTGGCCCGGCGGGTACCGGGCGGAGCGTGAAGAAATTCTCAAGTTTATCGCCGACAACAAGATCGATCATGTTGTCTTTCTCACCACCGACGACCACCAGGTGCGCATCAACGAGCTGGATTATTTAACTGATCCCAAAGATCCCACAAGCGTGGCGCGCGTTCCAGGGTGCCTGAGCATTCTCATCGGCCCGCTCGGCGCCGGCGGCCCTGATGCGATTACCGACCACAGTTTTGAATACATTAAGGCCCTGGCGGATGCCCGGGCCGCAGATGAAATCGCCCACGGCCTGGACCCCATCGGTTTGGACCCGGCGTTTCCCGGTCTGTCCAAGGTCTTCCGGGAAGGCGATCCCAAAGCCGATCAATTGCGACAGCCGGTAGACTTTTACTCCCCCGACACGTTCAACTATGCCACCCTTGACGTCAGTGCGGATGGCAGCAGCCTGACGGTCAGCACCTACGGCGTGGACTCGTTCCCGGCCAACACGTTCCCCGAGCCCGGCAAGATCGGCCCGGAGCGGCTCATCTTGAGTTTCCAGCTCGACAGCAGCGGCGGAAGCCCTGGACGCGCTTTGCTGCTCGCGCCGTTTGTAGCGCTCGCGGAACATTCGGCGATGCTGGGAACCCCAGAGCCAGTGCCGACCGAGGCTCCCGAACCTCCGATGCTTGTCCCTCCCGGGCTGGATGCCGTGGCCGTGGATCGACTCTTTGCTACCGGTCGCCAGGAGCCGGCGGGCTCAACCGAACGACACTCACCACGCGGCAAACACCCGGCCACGACTGGTGACCGCAGTTTCCCATTTGCCGACGAACTCAGTTTTCAACTTGCCAATGAACATTGGAACATAATGATTACTGACTAGCTTGGCTTCCTCGCGGTCCCCTGACAACCGGGTCCATCCAGCAATTCGCTGCCCATCGCGCCGTCTACGTGGCAAGCCGGCCGATCTAGCAGAGAATTTACTGCGATCACTCATGTCTTAGCAAGCGCGCGGCTATCGCGCGCATCTTTGCAAACAGAAATGATTTCCCGACTCGTCGCCGCAAGCGCCGATCCGTATGCTGACTGGCGGCCACATACCAGAAAAGGATGAATACCATGAACCGCATTTCCTGCCTTCTCGTCGCCGTCGCGATGCTGTCCGAAGCGCGAGCCCAGGACGTCAAACGCAACATTCCCTACGCCAATCCGGCGCACGAACGCCAGGTGCTCGATGTTTATTCCCCGCCGAATGCCAAAAATTTGCCGGTGGTTTTCTGGATCCACGGCGGCGGCTGGCAAACCGGCGACAAGTCGAGCGTCCAGCTCAAGCCGCAGGTCTTCATGGACAAGGGATTCGTCTTTGTCTCCACCAACTACCGGCTCTTGCCGAGCGTCGACATGGCGACAATCGTACGCGACGTCGCCAGGTCCATCCGCTGGGTGCATGACCATATCGCCGAATACGGAGGCGATCCGCAGCGCCTTCTCATCATGGGCCATTCCGCCGGTGCGCAACTCGCCGCGTTGATCTGTGCCGATGATCGCTATTTGAAGGCCGAGGGCCTGTCCCTGGCCATCACCAAGGGCTGCGTGCCCGTCGATGGCGACACCTATGACGTGCCGGCCATCATCGAGACGGCGGAGACCCGGCGCCGGGTGCATGGCCTGCCGCAAGCGAAATTCGGTCACCGGGAAAAGTTCGGCAATGATCCCGCGAAGCACCGTGACTTCTCCGCCGTCACGCACGTGGCCAGGGACAAAGGTATTCCTCCCTTCCTGATTCTCTTTGTCGCCGACCATCCAGACACGAGCGCGCAAGCGCAGCGTCTGGGCAACGTCCTGAAAGATGCGGGCGTTGCCGTCACCCTATTCGGCGCCAAGGAAACCAACCACGGTAAACTCAACGCGAACCTGGGTGTGCCCGACGATCCGGCCACCAAGGAGTTGTATGAGTTCCTTGGCAAGGCACTGAAAAAATGATCGCCAACCAAGGTTCAAACCATGACCATTAAATGGGCCTGGTTATTCGTAGTTTTCCTGGTGCTGCAATTCCCCTGGACTGTACACGGCGGCGACAAGCCGAAGGTTCCTCCCCTCTCCCCCGAAGAAGCCCTCAAGAGTATTCAAGTTCCGGAGGGTCTGCAGGTTGAGCTCTTTGCCTCCGAACCCCACGTAATGAGCCCCGTGGCCATGGCGTTTGATGAAAACGGGCGCGTGTACATCGTCGAGATGGGGGATTATCCCCTGGGAAAAAACGGCGGCTGCATCAAACTCCTGGAAGATTCACAGGGAGCCGGCCGCATCGACCGGAGTACCGTGTTGGCCGATGGCCTGCCCTTTCCGAACGGCGTGATGCCGTGGAAGGGAGGCATTTTCGTCACGTCAGCGCCGGATCTCTTGTACTTCAAAGACACGAAAGGGACCGGCAAGGCCGATGTGCGCCAGGTCATTTTCACCGGCTTTGCCGAAGCCAACCCGCAGCATCGCTTTAACACGCCGACTTTCGGCATCGACAACTGGATTTACGGGGCCGATGGCGAAAGCGCCACCGGCATCCGGCCCGGCATCCGGCCCGATGCCCCGGCCATTCCCCTGCGGAGCAATGATTTTCGCTTCCGTCCCGATTTCAGCCGGTTCGAGGCGATTTCCGGCCGATCGCAGTTTGCCATGACTTTTGATGATTGGGGCAACCGCTTTATCAACACCAACAACAATCACATCCGCCATCCCGTGCTCCCGCAGCATTACCTGGAGCGCAACCCCTACCTGGCCGTGCCCGAAGTGGTGGATGAGATTGCCGAAGAGGGCAAGGAGGCCATAGTGTACCCGATCAGCAAATTGGAGCCGCGGTTCAATGATCCGTGGGCCGCGGGGAGGTTTACCTCCGCCTGTTCCGTGGTCATTTATCGGGGCGATGCCTTGCCGGCCGAATTTCGCGGGAACGCGTTCGTGTGCGAGCCGGTCCACAACCTGGTGCACCGGGATTTGCTGGTCGCCAAGGGCACGAGCTTTGCGGCCAGGAGCGCCTACAAAGGGCGTGATTTCCTGGCTTCCACCGACAACTGGTTTCGGCCGGTGAATCTCACCGTGGGGCCCGATGGCGCCCTGTACGTGGTGGACATGTACCGCGCCGTCATCGAACATCCTCAATGGATTCCGCTCGACATACAAAAGAAGCTGGATTTACGGGCCGGGAATGATCGCGGCCGCATCTATCGCATTGTTCCCAAAAATGGCATCAAAACCGTTCGCCCGCAACTCGGCAAGGCTACGGCAGCGGAATTAGTGGCCCTGTTTGAAAACGCCAATGCGTGGTGGCGCATGACGGCCCAGCGGTTGTTGATCGAGCGTCAGGATTCCAAAGCCATCGAGCCGTTGCGCAAGCTGGCCCGGACTTCGAAGTCTCCGCTGGCCCGGCTGCATGCCCTCTGGACAATGGAAGGCCTTGGCGCCCTGGAAAATAGTCTCATTGAACATGCTCTGCAAGATGCCGAGCCCGGACTGCGCGAGCATGGCTTACGGCTGGCGGAAGCGCGACTAGCCGATTCGGCGGCGCTCCAGGAAAAAGTCCTCAAGTTGGCGGAAGATGAAAACCTGCGGGTGCGCTTTCAAGCCGCCTTCACGCTTGGCGCCCTCCGCGATGATCGAGCCATTGGGGCACTCGCGCGGATTGCCGTGCGTGACGGGGCCGACCGCTGGGTCCGCATGGCCGTCCTCAGTTCGGTCCCTGATGCGGCGGGCAAACTCCTGGCCCAAATTTACCGTGAAAACAAGCAACAGTTGGATTCACCCAATACTGTGGAACTGGTTCGCCGGCTCGCCGGCATCGTGGGCGCCCGGCGGCAGGAATCGGAGGTTCGGGAGCTATTGCAGCTCATTACGGCCAAGGGCAAAGGCGAGCCGGCGGCCTGGCAATTGGCAGTACTTTCCGGATTGGGTGAAAGCCTCCGCCGCTCGGGAGCATCGCTCAAAAAACTCTCGACTGATTCGGTAGTTGCCAAAGTTTTGCAAGGCTGGCGAGAACGCGCTGTGAAAATTGCCCTTTCCCGAGACCGGGAAGTTGCCGAACGCGTGGACGCGCTGCGCCTGCTGATCCATATGCCGTCCGCCGCAGCGGCAACGCAACTCCGAGAATTGCTTGGGCCTCAGGAACCGAACGAAGTACAAATCGCAGCCGTGCGCGCTCTGGCAGCGCTGCCGGAAAATCAAGGAATGAAAGAATTGCTTGGCGACTGGAATACCCGCAGCGTTCCCGTCCGCAGGGAGATCCTTACATTCTCGATGAGCGGCACAGAACCGGTATCCCTCCTCCTGGACGCCCTGGAGGGGGGCGCCATCCGGCTGGCGGAACTGGACCCGGCCCGGCGCGACCAATTGCTCCGATTTCCCAATGAATCGATTCGCGAACGGGCGCGCAAGTTACTGGCAAGCCAGAAGCCGACTTCTCGTCAGAAGGTCGCGGAAGATTGGACGGCCAAAGTGTTGCCGTTGACCGGCGATGCCGTCCGCGGCCAAAAAGTGTATGCGACCCACTGCGCCAACTGCCATCGCCTGCACGGTCAAGGGGTCGCAGTGGGTCCGGACTTGGCGACGGTCAATAACCGCAGCCGGGAAGCCCTGGTGGTCGATATCCTTGATCCGAATCGTGCCGTGGACCCATCGTACGTGGATTTTGTCGTCGTCTCGAACAACGGGCAGGTATTCAATGGCCTTCTTGCGGCCGAGACGGCTTCCAGCATCACCTTGCGCCGGGCGGAACGTCAGGAAACGACGGTGCTGAGGCGCGACATTGCCGAGATCCACTCCACCGGAGTTTCGCTGATGCCGGAAGGAATGGAAAACATCATGACGACGCAAGACCTGGCCGATTTGATTGAATTATTGAGGCGGCCGCGGCTGCATTGACCGGTACCATTCATTAGCTCGCAACTCCGGATTCCAGATAGAAGATCATGGTCCAGAGGCGGTCGATCTCACCGCGTTCGATCACCTCAAGGGGTTTGAGACCCCCAAAGGCGCCATTCGGAGTGTCGAGCCACGCGGGGATCTCTTCCGGCCGTACAACTTCCGCGAGTCTTTCCTGAAAGCGTTCGATTTCCCGGACCCGCCGGAGTCCCGGTTCGTCCGGCTTGCCGCCGCCCTCCCAGCTTGCGATCGCACGTTCTGAGTAGCCGGTCAGGCGGGAGAAAACCTTGCGCGTGACCCCGAGCTTTCGGCGAATTTCCCGCACGGAAGATCTGTCATGTGTGGCCGGCGAGCCGATTCGCTTGCCGGTGCGGGTACTCCGGTGCTTGGCTTTGATTGCCTTTTTTACGGTCTGTGTAGTCATAGCCAATTCCTCCTCCTGTATTATCGGCATCGGTGTGAAAAAAGACAAGTATAACTACATGCAAAAACGCATGTCAACACAACAGTGGCCCGGGCAGGTCATCCTTATTGATGATCCGAAGCCAACTTCGGGGCGGGTCAAAGTTCGCAGGAAACAGAATCACGTTCATCCCACCTGAGCGAGCGGCCGACGGAACGAGGATCCCTTCCAAGTTAGCCTCGTATGCCAGGCGGCCGATTGCCTGAGTCAGCGCCTCCCGGCCCTCTTTTTGCTTCTCCCGCCACCGTTGGTGCAGCATCCGCCGTGTCGCAACACCGAGCAGGCGGCGGACCGACCCATCGGTCAGGTCGAGTACGCGCTGGAGCTTTGCTTCGAGCCCGACGATAACCCGCGGCATCGCGTTCGAGATAGGGAAGCCGTAATCCCGAAAATGCGCGAGGGCCTCAGCGACCGCGGTTTCCACATCGAGACTCGAGTAGACCGTGCGAAAGCTGCGTGGCGGGTTCCAACGTGCGCCAGCAATCTTGCTGCCCGCCCCGGTAACGATGTCTTCTTTGCTCGCGTAGATGATTTCTCCATCCACTCGATTGATGGCACATTCCGCAGCTTTCATAGCATTTAGTGCTGGATCACGTGTATAGCCGACCGATTGGGCCTGCCGATTATGAGGCGGTTGAGCGACAGGTTAATTGTCATCCTGCGATGCAAGCTGAATTAAAGAAGCAAACGAGGCAAATCGAATTCCTCAGACGCTCGACCTGTTTGTCAGTCATTTTTGTGCCAAGTGCGTGCTGCCAGATACGGTCAAGGATTTACCGGAGCGTCTTGTTATCCTCTAGTACCAAAAAGCTCGTCAAAGCCGCGCAGCTCGCGTAGAGTCTTTCACAGCACCATACCGCAAAAGCAAGTTGGTGGGGTTTCGGCATTTTTGCCAGCCGGGAATGCAGTTCCTCACGGTAAGAGTCAATCCAACACATTGGATGATCCATGTCACTGGCCTGCCAAAGTCCGACCTTGCGGGTGAAAAATCGGCTCCGGGCTTTCAAATCCCTATACACCCACAATTGCTCGCCCTTATCGCTTCTCGAAATACGGTCCAGTCGAATTGTAGTGCAGCAGGTTGTAAGGCGGAATCCGGTCCTGGGGCGTGTCGCCGGTCACGAGCTCCCAGGCGATGCCGTAGGTCCAGGGATATTGTTCGAGCTTGATCTCCCGGCGGATGTAATCCATTTTGTTGCCCCAGGCCCGGCCGGCGCCGGCCACGTCGAAGCGCTCGATCGCATGCTTCTTGCGGTCGTAGCGCACGTCGCCGAGTACGCGCAGCTCACAACCACGGCTATTGGGCTCGGAGCGGAGCTTCTCATCGAATTCCTTGCCCAGATGGGCGTAGCCGTCCAGCCGGAACACGATCCGCTCATCGTCCTCCCGCTCTACGGTCAGGGTCATCGTCGTCTTGCGCGGCGACAGCGAATTGACGCTCCCTTCCATGTAATCGATACCGATAGTGCTGTAGAACCGCTTCTGGATCGCCGAGGCAACCTCGCTACAGTCGCCGGGCTTGGGATTCGCCGGGATCAACGACTTCCATTCGGCCTCGGTGAGCCACAGCATATCGCTCTGCGTCTCGGCCAGGCAGCGGTCCGGGTTCTGCTTGTAGTAGTATTCCTGGGACCGGACGACTTGGTTTTTCTCATCCTGCCGCAAGTAGGTGCAGTAGCCGCGGATGATGAGTCCGTTTGGCGGGGGCGCTGGAACCGGCCTCTTGGGCGGCTGCGCCTTCGCAGGATCGTCGAGAGCCGGCAGGCGTTGTTCCCTGGGCAGCCGGGCGTATTCCTCGAGTACGGGCTGGAGATCGCTCTTGCGAAGTTTGAGTCCTTCCTTCCCCAGGGTTTGGCCGCCGGCCGTGGCGACGACGAGATGATTGCCCCCCGCGCGGACCTTCTGGCAGAACTCCAGCTCGTGTGAATTGCCGCGAAAGTATGTATCCAGGGCCAGCGGGACAAAGTGCTTGGCGACATACTCGGGCTCGACCTGCGTCCCGGTGAACCACCGGGCTCGATTCGATGTGCAAGCTCCTCAGGTCCGCGACAGCGGGCTGCCGTCCGCCGCCGTGAAGATCACCAGCGGCTTGTCCTCGGCGAGCGCCGTGCGCCGTGCGTCCGTGACGTTGGTCAGCCACGGGATCTCGCGCCACGGGCTTTCCCCTTTCAGCGGTTTGATCGTCGCCAGCAAGTGCGGCAAATCGTCCGGCGAAATTCGAGGTACTGCATCGTCGCCACGGATGGCCGTGGAATAGATGACGAGGAGCAGAATGGCCGGTAAGAGACGTTTTGCGATCATAATCCCCAATAGTAAGCGTCAGTCAGGCTGATGACAATGGCTTTTCTTCGTAGAACAAAAGAAAGCAAGCAGGAACGGACTGATCCACGAGGGGGCAGCGATGGCAACGCGCACTGCTGCGGTCGGCACACGGGCTCCGGACTTTTCTCTACCTTGCATCGATGGCGCCGGCGCGGCTCCGCGGCAAGTGTCCCTCGCGGACTATCTCGATCGGTGGCTCGTCCTGCTCTTTTACCCGCGCGACTTTTCCCTCGTCTGACCCACCGAGCTGACTGCCGTGAGCGGTCGGATCGCGGAGTTCCGCGAGCGAGGTTGCGATATACTCGGCATCAGTACCGACTCGGCTGCGACCCATCAGCGCTGGTTCGCGACGCCGCCGGAGCAGGGCGGCGTGGGCACTTTGCATTTCCCTTTAGCCTCAGACGAAGACGGAGCTGTATCCCGGGCCTACCACGTCTATGTCGAAGCACAGAAGCTTGCCCTGCGCGGTCTCTTCATCATCGACCCCAACGGTGTCCTTCAGTACCAGGTGGCGCACAGCCTTAGCGTGGGCCGGAGTACCGAGGAAATCCTCCGCGTGCTGGAAGGCCTGCAAATGGGCGGACTGTGCCCCGGAGAGCGGAAGCAGGGTGAGGCAGCACTGGACGTCGATCTGGAACTATACCCCAATCGCGTCCTTGGACATTATCGGATCGAAGCCGTGCTCGGCGGCGGGTCTTTCGGCACGGTATACCGGGCTCGTGACTTGACACTCGATCGCACCGTCGCACTCAAAGTCATCCGCCCGGGCGGCCCCATGGCTCCCGAGGCGCTGCTCGCAGAGGCCCGGGCGGCGGCGGCGCTGACGCATCCGAACGTGTGCATTATCCACGCCGTCGACTCGAGCCTGGGTCCTCCGATGATCGTCATGGAGTACGTGGAAGGAGAGCCGCTCTCCCGGAGACTGCAAGAGGCGGCGCTGGCCTCACACCAGGTAAGCCTCCTCGGCCGGCAGATCGCGCTGGGGATGGCGTCAGCGCACGCGCTGGGCGTGGTGCATGGCGATTTAAAGCCGGCCAACATCCTGGTAACGCCCGCCGGAATTGCGAAGATCGTTGACTTCGGCATGGCACGGCGGGATGCGGGAACCCGTTCGGGCGATCAGACCGCGATATGGAATCCGAACTCGTCCAGCGGCATCTCGGGGACACCTGCCTACATGGCGCCGGAGCAGGCCCAGGGGCAGCTGGCAACCCAGGCAAGCGATGTGTTCTCACTTGGGCTGATTATCTATGAGATGGTGACCGGGCGCCGTGCAAGAGCCGAGGGCAGTCTTCTGCAAATGCTCCACCTGATCGACCGCGAGGACCCCGCGCAGTACGCCGGCCAGGCGCCCGAGCCGTTCGCGGGCATTTTACGGCAGGCTCTGGTCAACGACCCGGCACAACGGAGCATTAGCATGGCGCAAATCGCCGACCGGTTTGCGGAAAAACTTCCGTGAATGGTGTACACCATCCATGCTGGCGCGACGGAGGGCTATTCCCTTCAACTTTCGTCGGCGAAAATCCAACCTCCGAACCGAAACCGCATGCAGAGGCAGCGACCACGCAGGCACGCTCCTTTGCCCGGAATATCGACGTTTATGCCTCGGAACTTGAGCTCCGCAATGCCGTGGCTGGAGCGTGGGTGCCCGCAGAGGCACTTCTCATCGATGGCCTTCGCGCGCTTCCAGGCATTCGATCCTGGGAACAAAACGTTTAGTTTTAAGTGACCCCACCATGGCCTCCTACCCAGGTTCTCTTCCCCCCAGGAACTGCGGTATAGTGGGACTACACTTTTATAGAAAACCAACTGACGTTTTGTCCGGAAAATCGATAGACTTTTTTTCTTTCGCTAGTTCCGCTTGGCGACCCAGAGCGCCTGATTCAGGAAATCACCCCGTCCATTTCCAATTTCCGGAAAACCCAGTGCAAATCAATGAACAATGAATCATCAACCAGAGCCTTTGGCACTCCGTGCGGAATCTGAAACCCCTGTCTTATTTGAGTTGCCCCAACCGATTCCGATTCGAGCTGCGAAGTGTTCTTTTGCAGGTCCGCCGAAAGTTGAAAGTTTTTAAATCCGGCTTGGGCGCTTTCATTTCTCACCAGCGCCGCTCCTACGAAACCCTTCGAGCTATTTTGCGAACCATGCGGCTTCGAGCCGTCGCACTCGCCCTTCTGTACCTCGTAGGCGCCGATATCGATGATGCCGTTCACGATACGCGGGAAGCCGTCGCCTCTTTGGTCCCAATCGGGGGCATCCGTGTTGTCGCCGGCGTCGATGGCCGGGCCGCCGCATTGCAGGGCCATGGTGTAGGTGGGGCCGCCGTTATCCTCGAGCGGGCCGAGCAGAGGATCGATCGGGCTATTGCTGGTGCCGACTAGGTCGGATTCATCGTAGCCGTTGCCGCCGGCGCCGTCGCCGATCAAGTTGTGGCCAAGACTGACCAGGTTCATGCTGAAATCGGGAGCAGACTGGCCGGAGTTGCCAGCGACAATCGTGTTTCTCAGTTGTGTGACCGAATACACGGCGTTGAGATCCCAGATGCCGCCGCCTTCACCTGTGATCGCGGAATTGCCGTTGACGGTGGAGTCGGCGATGGTCATCGTGCCCTCGTTGGCAATGGCGCCGCCTCGACCGGCGGTATTGCCGCTGAATGTGCAGTTGGTCAAGGTAGCCGTGCCGCTACTCGCAATCGCGCCCCCCAGATCCAAAACGGAGTTACCGCTCATCGTGGAGTTGGTCACTGTCAACTGGCCGTCGTTCCAGATACCGCCGCCGAAGCCATTCGCGGTCACAAAGTTATCGCTGATAGTGGAGTCGATGATCGTCATGGTACCGCGGTAATAGTTACCGATGCCGCCGCCATAGCTGCTCCGGAATCCGCCGG
>Ga0306920_100000150_pt1 | contig 82135 bp, 56 predicted proteins | sample flu12Cox44000170_FD_204666 | JGI IMG/M metagenome (GOLD analysis project Ga0306920, IMG submission 204666) | Lab enrichment of tropical soil microbial communities from Luquillo Experimental Forest, Puerto Rico - flux4day.12C.oxic.44.000.170 (v2)... | ecosystem: Environmental > Terrestrial >...
CGCTGCCATCCTCGGGTCCAGCTCGATGGCCTTGGTCAAGTCGGCGAGGGCTTTGTCATACTGGTCGAGGTGGATGTAAGCGGCGCCCCGGCCGTCCCATGCCGCGGCCCACCTCGGGTCCAGCTCGATGGCCTTGGTGAAGTCGGCGACGGCTTTGTCGTACTCGTGGAGGCCGGTGTAAGTAATCCCCCGGTTGTGCCAGGCGGTTGCTCTCCTCGGGTCCAGCTCGATGGCGTTGTTGAAGTCGGCGAGGGCTTTGTCGTACTCGTGGAGAATGTTGTTATAAGTGGCGCCCCGGTTGTGCCAGGCTACCGCGTACTTCGGGTCCAGCTCGATGGCCTTGTTGAAGTCGGCGAGGGCCTTATCGTAGTGGGCGAGATCATCGCAGTAGATCGCACCCCGGCCGGTCCAAGACCGCGCGTCCTTCGGGTCCAGCTCGATGGCCTTGGAATGGTCCTGCAAGCTCTTTTCGTACTGCTTCAAGTGCCGGTGAGCCTTTGCCCGGTATAGATAAGCGGGGGCGTAGTCGGGCCGCTTCATGATGCAGCCGGTATACACCGCGACCGCCGCTGCGAAATCCGCCGGCCCTTCGCCCAAGTCGTTGAACGACTGGCCCAGCTTTATCAACGACCAGTAATGCGTCGGCTCCAGGCGCAGCGCCTCCTCGAACTCCCTGACCGCGACGTCCTTTTCCTTGGCGTCCAGGGCCGCCTGACCCAGCAGGACATGGTCCAGGGCCAGCGTGGGCGGAGTGGCGCGGGCCAGTTGCGCGTCGGCGTCTGCCGCCTCCTTGTCCCCCAGGGCGCCTCGACAGCGCGCCCGCAGCGAGATGAATGCCGTTGTCGGCTGGTAGGCGGCCTCGGCCTGATCCAGGTAAGCCAGGGCCTGCCGAGCGGCCGCGGGCGCGGAAAGCCGCTCACCCGACACGTGATCTTCCCGACGCGCCAGAACGTCGTCGGCGAGCCACACCAGCTCTTCGTACGCCGTGCGGCGGATCTGCTCGACCTGGTCCCTGCCGAGGGCCCCTTGCTCCAGGGCCGTGCTCCAGTCCTTCTGTCCCAGGGCCTCATAGAGGGCCAGCGCCTTGCGAAGGAAGGGAACTGCTTTGGCCGGCTCGCGCTCCTGCCCCGGCTTGCGGGACGGCACCGCCGCAGTTCCGCCAGTGCCTTGACCCGCCAGGGCGACTTCGTCGGGGGAGGGGATCTCCGCCTGGTGCGCTTGATCGATCCAGGCGAAGAATTGTTCAAACCTGGCCAGTTCAGCCTCCAGGGCCTCGATCTCACCAGCCAGGCTGCCGGGCGCGACGTGGTGGGCGGCGAGTAGCGCCTGCGCCTCCGCCAGTTTCTGGCGGGCCCGGTCCAGGCGGTTCTCGCCGAAGAAGGTGCGGGCGGCGGTCAAGGCCTCCTGCGCCTGGCGGGCCCCCGCTTCCTCGGTCGCTGCCCGGTCGCGGGCGACCCAGCCCACGCCGCCCGCCAGACCGGCGAAAGCCAGGAACACGCAAGTGCCGATTACGAGGGCGGTCTTCTTCCGCCGCGCGAATTTGCGAAACTTGTACCACGCCGACGGCGGGCAGGCCTGCACCGGCTCATCGTGCAGGTAGTGCTGTACATCGGCCGCGAGCGCACTGGCCGTCTCATAGCGGCGGTTGCGGTCCTTCTCCAGGCACTTCATAACGATCCAGTCCAGCTCGCCATGGAGCAGCCGGCTCAACTGCTTCGGATCGCTCTTGCGCTGCGTCGAGATGGTCGTGGCCGCTTCACCCAGCGTGCTGATGCGCATACTCGGCCTGGGCGGCTCCTCCTCGCGGATGATGCGGCGAATCTCGTTGAAATCCGCTTTGCTCAGCCGTTCCTTGTCGAAGGGTGTCGTGCCGGTTAACAGCTCGTAGAGGAGCACGCCCAACGAGTAAATATCGCTGCGGGTATCGACATCGGCGCTGCCCAAGGCCGCCTGCTCCGGCGCCATGTACAAGGGCGTGCCGATCAGCTGGGCCAAGCCGGTGTGCAGCGTTTTGTCCGTGAGTTGCTGCCCCAGAACCTTGGCGATGCCGAAGTCGATGATTTTGGGTACGGGCGTGCCGTCGTGCCGCGTCACCAGCACATTCGACGGCTTGATGTCGCGGTGGATGATTCCCTTCTGATGCGCATGCTGCACTGCCTGGCAGACCGAGACGAACAACTCGAGCCGCTCGCGGATGGGGAGGTTGGCCTGGTCGGAGAACTCGGTAATCGGGAGTCCCTTGATCACCAGGTCCATCACGAAATACGGCCGGCCGCTGCTCGGCTGCCCGGCATCAAGGACCTTGGCGATATTGGTGTGGTCCATCAGCGCCAACGCCTGCCGCTCGGCCTCGAAGCGGGCGATGACCTGGCGGGTATCCATGCCCGGCTTGAGGACTTTCAGCGCGACTTTGCGGCGGACGGGCTTGGTCTGTTCGGCCATGAAAACGACGCCGAAGCCTCCCTCGCCGATCTGTTCCAGCAGTTTGTACGGGCCGATGACAGTGCCGGGGCCCTCGGCGACCGGCTGCTCGTCGACGGTAGCAACCAGGCCGCCCGCCGGCGATTCCAGGAACCGCTCGACTTTTGGATACGCGGCCAGAAGTTCTTCGACCCGGGACCGGAGCGGGTAATCGGGACCGCACGCCAGATCGAGATACTTCGCGCGCTCCTCGGGTGACTCGATGGCCAGTGCTGCCGAGAAGAGGGATTCGGTCTTAGGGTTCGTTTCGAGCATTGCTTTGCCCCGAATTGGGTGCTCTATATCAAGAAGCGGAAAAGGCGCCCGGCGCGCCTCAAAAAAACGAGCAGAATTTTTCACTCCGCGTCTGCGGGTTTTCAGCGGGTCAGGGCGCAGTATAGCCAGGTCTTGGCGTAACGCCAGTAGCGCTCTGCAGTTGCGCGAGAGATCTCCAGCAGATCGGCGGCCTCTTCCACCGACAGGCCTGCAAAAAAGCGGAGCTTGACAAGCTCGGCCTTCACCGGGTCGTGCTGGGCAAGCAGATCCAGCGCTTCGTTGACCGCCACCACATCGTCCGTGGGCTCCAGCACGAGTTCGGCCGCTTGTTCCAGATCCACCTGTTGGCGGGCGCCGCCGCGCTTTTGACTTTGTTTCCGGCGGGCATTATCAACCAGGATGCGCCGCATGGCTTCCGCCGCAGCGCGAAAGAAATGAGTTCGACCATTCCAGTGTCGGGCTTGTTCCGTATCCACCAACCGCACGTACGCCTCGTGCACGAGCGCCGTGGCTTGCAGCGTCTGCCCGGGCTTCTCCTGAGCCAACTTCTGGGCCGCCAGCCGGCGGAGTTCGTCGTAGACCAGCGGGAGGAGTTGCTCGGCGCCGTGCGGGTCGCCCTGCTCGATGGCGGACAGGATGCGAGTCACGTCGGTCATAAACCCCAATTCTACCAGCCACAAACCGGCCCTGCAACCAGGCAGGGGTCGCGGAAGGAGTCCGTTACCAGACGCGAAAGCCATGGACTGGTGAGGATTACGCGGATGCCGGCCGCGCGTACCGCCGCTGGCGCCGGACGCTCTCCAGGTCCACGCCGTCGAGCAGCATCGCCAGGTCGGCGGCCCGGATCTCCACGCCGGCCGGGGGCGCAGCGGACTGGCCCATGTCGTCGTTCGCCTCCGGGAAGCGGAACACTCCCTCATCCAGCCTCTTGACGCTGCCATCACAATACCCTCGTATTTAGGCCGGTACAGCAATGTCCCGGCCTGCGCAGTGCAGGTTGGAGAACTATCTTCGCTTTATGTTATCGGGCGGGATGGCATTTCGGAATGATGAGATAGGGATGGCACGCCCCAATCCAAGATTGCTTCACTCGGGTCATCTACTTGAGCCCGCGGATTTCGTCTTTGTCCGCTCACGGGATCAATTGCTTTCCCGAAGGCTTGCGCTGCGCTTCGATCCAACCCTAATTGACCCAGTAGTGGATCTTCTGCGTAATGACGCCCAATTGCCGAGCGAGGTCCGGAATCCACCATTCGTCCTTTTCTCAGGCCAGAGCGGCTTGGAGCAGACATGCCGAATCGACGACCGCCAGCATTGCGCGAATGTCGTCGTAAGACGAATCCACCATACCAACAAAGCGTTCTATCAATCCGTGAGCCAAGTATGGGCGTGCGGCCCGGTCGCGGCCCAATCCCAGTAGAAAGGCCCGCAAAGCAGCTTTCAAGCCCGCCGGCAGCCGACGGACCGCTACGACGGGCTGAATCGTCGACGGACCAAGACAATCGATCACCCGCAGGGCGCGGGCAAGCGTCGGATCATCACGCAACGCGATGGCCAGCACTTGCGAATCAATGGCGGACGCGTCCAACTCGCCGCTATAGACCATGCGAATCGAACGCTCGTGCCAGCCCGTCTGCACGACCTTGCCGAAGTAACCGTTCGACTCTCCTGAGCGATGAAGATGATAGCGAACGACGGCGAAACCCGAGTGCGAGTACGGCTCGTTGTAACCCCACGATGCCCCGCGCAAATCGGCAAAGCACTGAAAGTTGCTGCCGCGGCGGACAATTACGTCCGAGAAGTAGACGGGTCGGCCGCCGTAACGCTTTCCGTGCAGCACCGGGGCTGCCAACAGTTCAATCGGCCGTTCCTTCTGGCGCATCAAATGAACGTACGGCAGGCCGCAAATGAACCCTACATCGGCTTCCGGGCCCAGTTGCTCATAGCATTCGCCTACGAATAGTTCCGTTCGACAGCCGAGCTTCTTGCCGGCATAGTGGGCGATGAACTCGTATACAGGCAACATATTCGGCGCCAGAAATGTCGCAAAGCGGAGTCGGCGATCGACCATCATGAACTCCTTCACGGTGAATGCCGGCCGCGAACGCTTGAGGCCACGTCCGTTGCCTACTGGTTCGGCCGAGATGCGATTGCAGATAGCATGCGTGCGCAAGTCTTTTGATTGTGCCGGTGCAGCGAAGCCATTGCTAACGCTGGAAAACCGTCGGAGGGAGGGACCGGTCACGCCGCCACGATTAACGGCGAACTCAAGTGAATCCCGGAATCGAAACGGCGGGAGCGGAAAAGAAGTGTGTACTACTGACTACGAGAACCCAAAAGCTTAGGCATGAGGCTGGGGTCATAGACGATCCGCCAAAAGCAGCTTCCTTACTGACACCATCATAGCAACTGGGGCGCATCCAGCAAGCCATTCTCTCTGAGACAGCGAGCCGCCGAGTTAATCCCAGCGGTGTGGCCGCACGGCGTGCATGAAGCGGCATCGAGCACGCTGCTCGAAGATAGACTCGGCAGCAGTCGTTTTAATTCAATTTACTCTTTATCACGGGCAAGGCGGATACCGCTAAACTGCCAGCGTGCGTCTGGCGGAAAGAAATTACGGTACGTTCGGCGAGCATGAGAGCGCGGCGTGGCGCACGAGGCGCCGCGCAGGACCATCTGGTTGCACATGAACTTACCGTTGTACTCTCCCAGTGCCCCAGTGGGCGGCGCATAACCCGGATAACCGATATAGGGACTTGCGGTCCACTGCCAAACGTCACCGTAAAGCTGGAAAAGAGGGCCGCGATCATCCGCGGCGGCAGCAGCGCTCGGGTGAAAACGGCCGCCGTCCAGGAAATGTCCGGTGACAGGCCCCGCGGCGGTTTCCCATTCCGCCTCGGTTGGCAGGCGAGCTTCGGCCCAGCGAGCATAGGCATCCGCCTCGTAGTAGCTTACATGGCAAACCGGTTCGGCTGGGTCGAGCGGCCGCAGTCCCCCCAACGTCATGATGTACCACTCCGCATTCTGCCGCTCCCAGTAAAGGGGACAGGTCCAACTCTGGGCCTGACGGACTGCCCAGCCGTCGGAAAGCCACAGCCCGGGCCGGTCATAGCCACCGTCGCGGATGAATTCCAGGTAGTCGGCGTTGGTCGTCAAGCAGCTCGCTAGTTGGAACGCGCGCAAATAGACTTCGTGTCGCGGCAACTCGTTATCGAACGCGAAGCCGTCGTCTTCGTGGCCGAGCGTCACCAATCCGGCTGGGAAGGCACGCCATTGCGTAAGGCGTTGACTGCCTTCCATGGGAGGAGCCGAGCAATAGGCCGGGCGTAGCGGGTTGCTGGCAAGGACATGCTTTACGTCCGTCAGGATTAATTCCTGATGCTGCTGCTCGTGGTTGAGGCCAAGGGTGATTCGGGCGGGAGCGTCGGAAGGCTTCTCCATCTGAGCCAACTTAAAAAACTTGGCCATGGCCTGATCCACGTGGCGGCGATAGGCAAACACCTCACCGACGCCGGGCCGGGAAAGCAGGCCGCGTTGGGGCCGCGGCCAGCGCGGGCCAACGGCGTTGTAGTAGGAGTTGAACAACACGCCAAAGAGCGGGTGAAAAGGCCGATAGCCAGACAAGTAGGGCGTCAGCACGAACGTCTCGAAGAACCAACTCGTATGGGCGAGATGCCATTTGACGGGGCTGGCGTCGGGCATGGATTGGACGACATAATCTTCGGTCGTCAGCGGCTCACAGATCTGTTCCGTGCAGCCGCGCACGATCCGATACGCATCGGCCAACAAGGCGATCGAATCTTGTATCACTCCCGCGACCGCCGCCGACTCAAGAGCCATGTGTGTCACCCCTGAAAGGAAAGGCACTAGATCATCGCGCGGCGGCTCGGCGTATTGTTGCATGAGCTGCTCCGCGCCGAGCTTGTTTGCCGAAATATCGCGATCTCTTATTCTAGGAGAGAGTTAGACTGCGAGAAGGTACCCCTCCAGTGAACCACGTGGCTGGATGGATGGTGTTCTTGCCGAGATGAATGGGCGAACTCCTGGAGAAGGCTCCGCGGGCCGAATTGCTGCCGTAGCGCCTGGTCGAGGGCGTGCTGGAAAGTCGCCGGGGACGAAGTCGCAGGGGACGTTCTACGCAACGCCTTGTCGGAGGTAGCATCGCGAATAAAGCCGGTGCGCGGTCGTTTGCGTGCAGGTTGATGGCCAGATCCGGTGCTTGTCCGGAACTCCGGAATCGGAGTTTCTTTTGTCTCCAAGTTGACATGAGATGCATGGCAAGCATTGACAGTTTCGTATTCGGGATTGGGCGGTGTCCCAGAGGTTCGGAAACGAACTGTCTTAAGTTATTAAAGATTCAAGGGTTGTAGAGTGACATTCGTTTCCGGGTACAAAACAGGGACTAACGATTGGCCGGCCGCCTGTGCCTTCGTGTGGAGAAAGAGCATTTCGGCGGCCGTGGAGTTGTCCATGAAACATCCAAAACATGGGAACTTTGGTGGACTCCCGATGCCTCAGAAAAAAAGCGGCGTGAAAGCGCCGCAGTCCAAAGGTGGGGGATGGGTGGTTACCCAAGGCATCGCTGTGCAGTGTGCAAGTCCGCTGGCGCGAAATAGAAAATGAAAAACTGCCTGTTTTCCGCGCGAGATGGGTCACGCCCAAGCACGCCCGGCCACGGGGGTGTTACAGCAAGTTCGAATGAAATACAAAAAGCATCATGTTTTGCCGAGCGGAAATAGGGTCCGTGACAGCTTGTGTATGGAAAGTGACAGCATGGAAAAGATAGAATGAGGCAGGAAAGCGTAGCTAGTCGAACAAAAAACGGACGGCCCGAAGCTGGAGGATTATTATGAATCGCATTGTTGTTCATTCGCGAGTTGGTGCGGACGGTATTTTGCAAATTACGGTGCCGATGACTCCAGCGGATGCGGATCGCGAAGTGCAAGTCACGATCGACCCGGTGGGCCAGTCCCCGATGACGCAGGAAGAGTGGCGCCGTTTCGTCCTGGGGACATCCGGCAGCATTGCGGACCCCTCATTCAAGCGGCACGAGCAAGGCGAATACGAGCGCCGCGAGGAACTGCCGTGACGCATTTGTTGGACACAAATACCTGCGTGGATCACTTGAAGCGTGGCCAGGCGTCGAACGTCACGGCCAAGCTTGCGGCGGCCCCTCCGGGGAGCGTTGTGCTCTGTTCGGTCGTGCTGGCGGAGCTTCTGTATGGCGCCCACCGAAGCGCAAGCAAAGCGCAAACGCTGGTTCAAGTTCAAGCTTTTTGCCGTCCGTTTCAGTCCCTCCCGTTTGACGACCCAGCAGCAGAACATTATGGCGTGGTTCGAGCGCATTTGGCCGGCCTCGGAACGCCTATTGGCCCAAACGACTTGATGATTGCCTCAATTGCTCTGGCCAACGGACTGACTCTCGTAACGCATAATACAAGCGAGTTCGGCCGCGTACCTGGTCTAAAGCTAGAGGACTGGCAATGACGCCTGCAAAAGAAGTTATTCGTTATCTGGCATTGGTCTTTGCTCATTGGTCCTTAGTCATTGGTCATTTCAGGTCGTTCTATTTGCGTGGGAGGATCCAGCCAGTTTCCAGATGGATCAAAATTCCAGAACTACTCGCGGGTGCTTCGGGGTCTCAACTACGCGATGTATACAGATTAAGTTTTGGTTTCCCCGTGATCGCGGCGAAGACTTCACGAATCTGCTCGAAACCGTTGCGCAGCAGGAAATGGGAGTACCGGCCATAACTCTTGGCCCCGAGAATATAAAAATTCGGTTCCGGATTCCGGAGCGCAGACCCTCCGGGGCCGGAACCAGGATCGACCGTCTGGTATTTGCGCAGTGCCGCGGCAAGTTCAAAAGGCCCGAGTGTCGCAAAGCTTTCATGGACTTGCAATTCCCTGTAGAGCGAAATATCCGGGCTGTAACCGACGTTGGCGATCAACCGATCCACCTCCCAGGTCCGCGGTTTGCCGGCGCAGCGGGCCGTTACCTTGAATCCCTTGTTCGGGTCCGGACATTCCACCGCTTCCACCAGCGCATGATTGTGGAACTCGACGTTGCCGTCGCCCCGCGTGGCCAGCGTGTTGGCCCGAACCGCCAGGCGGTCTCGTTCGCGGAGCGGGTCGTTGGCGATGCGCGGCAACGGCTGCGTGCCGGCACACCGGACCAGCCAGATCACCCAGGTATCGAGTTGTTGTTCCGCCACCGTCGCGAGGTTGCATACCGTGGTCGCCGCCGAGTAACTTCCCCCCACCACCAGGATCGTCTTCCCGGCATAGTGGGAACGCCGCTCACCCAAAATATCCTCCAGGCCAAAGGCAATATGCTGTTCGGCCGCTAATTCCCCGGCAGCTGGGATGCCGCCGTCTCCCAGCCAGCGATGCTGCCCGTAGGTTCCCGTGCAATCGAGAACGATGTCCGCTTCTTCAATCAGATCGCGTTTATTGCTGTCCCGGATCAGCAAGCAAAAAGGTTGCTGGGCCCTGTTCGGGTCGCCGGGGTCATCTTCCTTCAGAAATCCTTTTCGGCCGATGAACAGAACGCGGGTTTCTTTCCGGATGCATTTGCGGAGCGGTTCCGTCTTCGCGAGCGGCTCCAGATAGGCGGCCAGGTGTTCTTTTCCCGTTATATAACCGGCATCCGCCGGAAATTCCCGCGATGAATCTTCTGCCCGGATCGCCGCGCGTCCCAGGGGCGTGGCATTCATGCCAAACGGACTGAACAGGCGCACGTGCCCCCACCGGCGCACGTACTCCCCGACCTGGCTCCGTTCAAATAGCGTGACCGGATACCCCAGAGACCGGGCATATAACGCCGCCTCCAGTCCGATCGGGCCTCCGCCGATCACCGCAATTCGTTCCCGGCCCTCCGTTTTAGCCATGGTGATTCCCTTCGGGATCAGAAGTCAGACCTCCGGTCACTGACTTCTGACCTCAGACGTCTGGCTTCTGATTAAAATCTCCCCCTTTCCCAATGCTACCAGGTCGCCGCTGAACCGGCGGTAGGAACAATGGGAGTATTCCCGGGGAAACGAGAAATCCCAGGCTCGCAGTTGCTGGAAATAGAGATTCATGAAGACAGGCAGGTAGATGCAATCGAAGCGAAAAGTCGGCAGCAAGGGGGGATCGGTTCCGAAGACCGCGATGGTGCCGCGCTTCATGCCGGCGCCAATGCGGATGCCGGGCCGGCCGAAAATAAATACGGAGCCGGCGATCATGGATACGCCTACAAAATCGCCGGCGTCGCCGCCGATGGCGATGAGGCCGCGGCGCATGGTGCCGCCGATTTCATTGCCGGCGTCGCCGTCCACCAGAATGACCCCGCCGCGCATCCCGGCGCGGCTGCCGCGATAAGCGCCGCCCACCAGATGGCCGGCGTTGCCGTGGACGTGAATCCGCCCGCCGCGCATTTCCGCGCCGACCCAATCGCCGGCCTGCCCGCGAACCTGAATTTCGCCGCCGCGCATCTCCGCTCCCAGGTGCATGCCGGCGTTGCCCTCAAGTGTAATGGAGCCCCTGGTCATCTCGCTTCCAATCCATTTGACCCGGCTGCAGTCGCCTTCGATCACGATGGCGCCGTCACCGGCATTCCCCTGGACATGAAAGAATTCTCCGAGCGGAACTTGCGTGTTGCCGTGTTGCAAGGGCAGGGCGGCGATTTCCGCGGCCGACTTGCCCGCGAGATGGTCCGGGGTAATCACCTCGGCTTCCACGGGAATCGTAGTTGTGCTGAAGTATTGCAAGCGCAGCATCGGCTCTAACTCAATAACTTATGCAGATGCAAATGGTGCGGCCCCAATTTGCCGCCGTAGTTGCCGGCGGAAATGCCAACCACTCCCGGCAAGCACGCGGCCCGGACCCCGGCACGGGTCGCATTCTCCACTGCAGCCAAATCCAGGCCGTCGATGACAATTTCATAAACCGCATGCACCGTTTCCGGAAGCGCCGACCGGACCAGGCCGCGCAGCGTCGGGCAATAGACATCGTTGGTGCTGGCCTTGAGTTTCTTGTATCGGCTGCCGACCTTGCTGCCACTGCGCACGATGCCGCCCGGAAACGGCAGAATGACGCCGGCTACTGCACGAATCGCGGCGACGGCGGCCTCCGCCGCTTGCAATGCTGCCGCCGAATTTTCTCCCAGGATCAAAAAGTTGCCGCCGGCAACGCCCTTGATCGTGCCGAAGAGATCCTCGCACAGAAATTCGCCGTCCATCACGGGAAGCCGCCAATACCGCCGCCCTTCGAGTTTCTTGCTGAATTGAAATCCATCCCCGAAGAAGCGCAGGTTGCCGCCGATGCGAATATTTTTTTCGGCTACCAGGGGCAACCCGTTGTAGCATGCAGTGGTCGGGCACGTGAGAATGCACTGGCCGACCCGGTTGACTACCGCTTTTTGCAGCGCCTCCCGATTGAAGGCGAACAAAAGCAGGCTCACTCCAGGGCGCCCGTCCGGCGTTTCACTGGAAGATAGCGCGCGTTCGATGCCGGCTTCGGCATCGCAGCCGATGACCGATGCGGCATATCCCGTCGCCATTTGCCCGGCAGTGAGCGCCCAGGCCGGCGTTTCGGCGGTGACGATCAGCCGGGCCGCGCTCATGGGAAAGGCTTCCGCGAACGTGTTTTCCACTGAGGTGCCGTTGATATTCACATCGTCACCGCGCCTTCCGAAGCGGAGCGGACGGTGCGCGCGTATTTCGCCAACACCCCGCGCTTTTCGCGGGGCTCGGGCCTTTGCCAGCCCTGTCGCCGCCGGCCCAATTCCGCATCGCCGACATGCAGTGTGACCATCTTGGCATCGGCATCGATCGTGATCGCATCTCCGGACTTCACAAAAGCGATGGGCCCGCCGACCCACGCTTCCGGCGCAACATGGCCGACCACCAGGCCGTGGGTGCCGCCGGAAAATCGACCATCCGTGATGAGGCCGACGCTCTCGCCGAGTCCCTGGCCGACCAGGGCCGCGGTAACGGCCAACATTTCGCGCATGCCGGGACCGCCCACCGGCCCTTCGCCGCGTATCACCACCACGTCCCCCGCCTTGATTTGCCGGGCTTGAATGGCAGCGAAACAGGCTTCCTCGCCGTCGAACACCCGGGCCGGGCCGGCAATCCGCCGCTCTTTGAGTCCAGCTACCTTCGCCACCGCGCCGTCCGGAGCGAGGTTGCCGTGCAAAATAACCAGATGACCGGACGCATGCATCGGCTTCTCCAGGGGTTTTACCACCGATTGCCTGTGTCGATAGATGCTCTTCACATCGCGAAGATTTTCCGCCACGGTCATGCCGGTACAGGTGAGGCAATCGCCGTGGAGCAGGCCGGCTTCCAGCAATGCCTTGAAAACCGCCGGAGTCCCGCCGGCCTGGTGCAAATCGTGCATGACATACTGGCCCCCGGGCTTGAGGTCGGCCAGATGCGGCACCTTGCCTTCAAGGCGCTCAAAGTCGGCCAGCGCCCAGGGAACCTCAGCCTCACGAGCGATGGCCATGAGGTGGAGAATGGCGTTGGTAGAACCGCCCAGAGCGAGGACTGCCGTATAAGCGTTTTCGAGTGACTTTCGATTAATGATGTCGCGCGGCCGAATGTTCTTTTCAATGAGCCGAATCAGGACCTGGCCTGCCAAAAAGGACTCTCGTTCCTTGGCTGACGATACTGCCGGGTTGCTGGCGTTGTAAGGCAAGGAAAGACCCATTGCTTCGATCGCGGAACTCATGGTATTCGCGGTGTACATGCCGCCGCACGAACCGGCCCCGGGACACGCTTCGCACTCGACTTTTTTGACCCCGGCTTCATCCAATTTTCCAGCTTGAAATTGGCCGACGGCTTCGAAAATGGAAACGATGTCGATCGCCGCGCCATCGGCGCCGGTCCCGGGAAGGATACTGCCTCCGTAGACAAAAACGCTGGGAATATTCAATCGCGCCATGGCCATGACGCAGCCGGGCATGTTCTTATCACAACCGCCGAAAGCCAGCAGGCCGTCGTGGTTCATGCCCCCGGCGACGATTTCGATACTGTCGGCAATCACTTCGCGGGAAACCAGGCTGTAGCGCATACCTTGGTGGCCCATCATGATGCCGTCGGAAGCCGTGGGCGCTCCAAAAATCTGCGGGACTCCTCCCGCGGAGCGAATGCCCTCGCAGCCTTTGCGCGCCAGGCGGTCGAGATGTGCATTGCAGGGGGTGATGTCACTGAAAAGCGACGCTACCCCGATCATGGCCCGGTTAAAGTCATCATCGAGAAAGCCGACCGCTCTTAACATTGCCCGGTTCGGCGCCCGGCCGATGCCTTCGGTGGTGAGACGGCTCTGTGGCTTGGATTCAATAGGCATAGTTAGTTCCTCAGTGGATCGGCAACATCATTGTGTGGGACAGGATTCCAATTCTGTCGCCCCTCATCGAATGCCATTCCTGTTAAAAATTCTAGATATCCGTAAATCTACGAACTGGAAACGCCTATTGGCAGGCCTTACCCTCACATAAAGCTCACATAAAGCTATGGCCAAATTCCGTAGATTTACGAATAGATATACGAAATCCGATTTGTAAGATTTGGTCCTGGAGAGACGAAAAAAGATTCATTGCTGAGTGGGCGACAGCTTTGAATTGTGCTCTCCAAACGGAGAGACCAGTAATTCACCGTTGAGTGGGCGACAACTGTGGATCGAATGGTCTCTCTTTTTTTGCGCGCTGAGAAAAAAAGCCAAAATAGTCTTTGCCTTTTGCCCTTGGTTTTGGTAACTTCACGTTGGCAACGGGGAATTGCCAATCCCCTGCAATGCGCTTTTTCACCTCTGGATTGTTCGCCCTACGGGGAGCGATTTATGGACACGTTTCACGATGATCGCTTCGTGGTCTTTATCCGGTTTGATGCCGCCAAGATCAATTCTTTTGCGGACGTCGTTGAGGAACCGCTTGCCGCCTGTGCTTCGTACGGTGAAGCCCAAAATATCCGCAAACTACTCCACGGATCAGCAGCTGGAGATTGCGTCATTCGCTTCATGGGTGAGTCCGGGGGCGGCGATTGAAACCCGTTTTCCCTTTAATCTTCTCTTAATCCATTGCGTCGGTAACCTTTTCCGGTTAGGCTGGATAGATAAACCGGTGCTAATTTTGTAGTTGCGGCGCGCAAGTTTTTTGGCCGAAAGTGTTTTTCTTTGGGGGAGAAACACAAGCAAGGCATTAAATTTATGGGATTTTTGACCGGCACGTTGATCTTAAATCCCCTTTTCTCAATAGTTTAACGCGAGAGTCGCATATGGACCGCGCGATTTGCGGTTTGACTTGGGTGAAAGGATTTGCCCTTGCCATTGCGCTATTGGCCTTGGCAGCTGGACCAAGCCAGGCCGGATGGTTGGGGTTCCGTAATGATTTGGCTGTTCCCGTTATCGTTCAAAGCAATATCGTCGTAAATAACAAGGTAGGACCTGGCAAAACCTTTCGCTTATACCCCGGCGAAGTCTCCTGGGATGCGATCATTCAGGGCGGCAACCGCCGAATCGTCATTGTGGATGCCAAAAAACCCACGCGAGTTTTGTTCCAGGATATTATTCCCGTAAACAACGATGCGTTCTACTCGATTCAGGTTGACACTCCAACGAGAGCTAAAATCGTTCCTACCAAAATGCCTCCTCCTCCCAAGCGGCCGGGAGGATGACAAAGGGGATCAGCAAAGCTGTCAAAAGGCGTTCCCCAGTGCATACACCTCTTCCGCATCCAGCACTTGATCATTACTCTGGAACAGCAGGCTAATGGCGGCTTTGTGGATCTTCATCTTGGTTTCCCCAACTCCCACCGCTCCGTAACAAATCACTCCGTTGCGATCAACTCCCTTGTCCCGGACTTCCACCTCTTCGATGCCGGCAGGAGGAACGGCATTGAGATCGATGGCGACTTGCAACTTTGGGCAGCGGGAACGAGCCGATTTGGGAAAAAGAGTGATGCCGGCCGCACCGGCCGATATCACCAGGCTTCGGTCCGCGAGCGCATGATGGAGTTCACTGGGAAATCCGGTCCCTGCCGGTTCCAGACGAGCGCCATGGACTCGATTGCGAATCGCAGTGCACGCCGCTTCCGCCCGGGCGTGTTGCCGAGAGGCCAATCGGACGATCGCTCCCTGCCGCACCAGCAGTCGGGCCACACGCTGGCCGACGGGCCCCGTGCCTCCCAGGACTAGCGCGGGAACATCCGTTAGATTCAAATGGCGGGCCGCGGCGCGTACCGCGGCCGCGGCGGTGGTATTGGCGCCGTTCGAATCCAGGCAGATGGAAACGCTCAAGCCAAATTGCGGCAGTAGGTGCCGGCGAGCCTCCTCCAGGATCCGTTCACCCGCGCCAACATCGTTGCCGCCGATAAAAATCGCGGTTCGATGCAAATCCTTGGGACCGCGCGTAAAAATCGCGCCATGGACCAGGTCGCGCACCTGCTCCGGCTGGACGCTTCCATAGCTGAAAACCTCATCTACTCCGGCATCGATGGCCACCACGCGGTCGAACGCGCTCGGCTGCGGGTCGGTGTCGAGCTGAATGAGAATCGTTCGTTTGTCCACTGTTTACTTTTCGAAAATCGGATGTTTGACCGTGTCTTTCTTGGCCAGAATCTCATCGATTTTCGGTTCCTGGCGCATGGCCCGCGCAATCGAGAGCTTGGTGGCCTCGTAGTTGTACTTGTAGATCTTGGCATTATCCTTGGCGTCCCAGTGGATGAATACGCCGGCCACGATGACCAGATCATCCACCTGGTTCTTGGGAATGACGCCTTCGGCCACGCTGTCGGCGACGGCCTTCGCCACCGCCTTTTGCGCCGGCCCGAACATCTGCACCGCCTGATCGGCGCCCTTGATCGTAACCTTGGTGATCAGCACCGTCGCCGGCTTGCAAATCAAATTCGGCGTCAGGACCGCAAGTAGGTTGGAAAACCCCTGCTTCTGATTGGCCAGGGCATTGGCAAACGCCGTTCCCACCGGACCGTCTTTGGAACCGATCAACAGATCGATGTGGGCAATTTCGTTGCCGTCGCCCGCTAGCGCTTCTCCAATGTACATAGACATGGCAAGATTCTCCTATCTGGTTGCAAAAACCTCGTGAAACCCCGGAAAAGAATATAACAGAGTCATCTCCAAATCGCAAACATTACCGGATTTATAGAGAGAGAACCGCCCAAGGCCAGCCGATCCCGGATTTACTTGTCAGTACCTCCGCTCCACCTAAATGACCGTGCGCAATCGAGCACCTTAGCCCGCCGCGCCAGCAAGGGCCCTTGCTGCTGCGGCGGGCTAAGGTGCTGCAAAATCACGCACAGTGATATAGAATAATTGCTCGTATCTTTGGGCTCCGCAATTGGTAGGAAGATCCTCACAGCAAAAAGCGAAAGAGGCATGGCCGACATTTCTCGGCAAAAAAGTGTGACCCGCTTGCTCAGTTTAGACTTGACTCCGGGCAAGCTCCGTGGTTTGCAGCGCATCAGCAACGCCAACGGCACCCTGACCATGGTGGCCCTGGATCAGAACAATTCGATGATCGGGATGATCCAGGACAGCGACGACATCGTACAAAAATTCGCGAAACCCTGGTACGGCCGGTATGGCCTCACGATGGATGACTTCCCGCACATTCGGGTCGCGGAGAAACGGCACTTTCGGTACGGAGAAAAACCGATTACGGTAGAAACCGCCAGCGTTCACCAAGAGGGTGAAGTGTATTGAGCGAGCCGGCTGCCAACACGCTCCGGATCTTTGATGGGGCACTTGCGATTGTCACCGGCGGCGCCTCGGGGATTGGCCGGGCGCTGGGTGAAGCGTTGGCCCGGCGCGGAGCGCACGTCGTGCTCGCCGACTTGCAGGTCGAAGCCGCCACGGAGATCGCATCTGCCATCCGGGCCGACGGCGGGCAGGCGACCGCGGCCAAACTTGATGTCGTTGATTTCGAGGCTGTCAACCGGCTCGTCCAGGAAACTGCCACACTCCACGGCCGATTAGACTACCTGTTCAACAATGCCGGCATCGGCGTCGGCGGCGAGGTTCGGCACTACGACATCGGCGACTGGTGTCGCGTCTTGGACGTCAACCTCCGCGGCGTGGTGAATGGCGTGCAGGCCGCTTACCCGATCATGCTTCGTCAGGGGTTCGGGCACATCGTCAACACGGCTTCGATGGCCGGGCTGGTACCCGCACCTTGGATCGTCAGCTATACCGCCGCGAAGCACGCGGTGGTGGGTCTTTCGCTGGCGCTGCGGATTGAAGCCGCCTGTGCCGGCGTGCGCGTGAGTGTCCTATGCCCCGGCGTGATCCGCACGCCGATCCTGGAGGGCGGCGGGAAATACGGCGAGCTGCTCCAGCCGGTCTCTGCCGAACGGCAGCGGGCCTACTGGGATCGCTATCGCCCCATGGACCCTGGAAAGTTCGCCCAGAAGGTTTTGCAAGCTGTGGCGCGGAATCGGCCCATTATCATCGTGCCGTGGTGGTGGAAATTCATGTGGTGGCTGACCCGCCTCTCCCCGGGGCTAGGGGCCTGGCTGTCAAGAAGACACTTTGCCGACACGAAAAAGGCGCTTGGAGCAGGTGAATCATGATGCTCGAAGCGCTCTCTCCCAGTTGCTGGTCGGACCTCTATGTCCTGAAGTTGGACGGGCGCCCCTGGGGCGAGTACCGCGGCCGGTGGTTCAGCGAAGGCGTAGACATTCACCTGATAGGTCGGCGGCAGCTCCGCCTGGACAAGGCTGGTTGGCTGGGGAGCCGATTTGCGCTCACCGATGCCAGCGACGGGCGGGTTCTGGCCGCGGCCGACCGGAGCGGCGTCTTCACAAGCGCCTGGGACCTGCATCTAAGCAACGGGCCAGCCCGGCTGGCCTCGGCGGGCTGGTTCAACACCGGCTACCGGGTGATCCAGGGCGGTCGGGCCTTGGCCGAGATCAACCGAGTCGATTTTTGCAACCGCGGCTGGGCGGTCGATGGCGAATCGCTCCAGGACACCGACCTGCTATTCATCGGGCTGATTTACCACACAATCCTGAGGCGAAACGCCGCTGCGGCGGCCAGCGCAACGACAGCAGCCAGCTGAGGCGGGTTATGCACAACGACCGTGTTCCGAAACCCTGCTCGAGAATCGTGCCGCCGGTCTGGTTCCTAACGGCGCTGGTGTTCCCGTTGTGGTTGCAAGGATATTTTATCTGCGCCCAGGAGCGTGCTCTCGCCGCCGGATTGCACGGGCTGAGTTTATCCGCTACGGGTGCCGAGCCTCAACCAGTCAAGGGTACAACCGATATCGGACCCGCGATCGACGAGGCCATTCAGCCGCTGCTCAAGGGCAAGAAGGGCGTCGGCATCGTCGTGGCGGTCATTGACCGTCACGGGCAGCGCATCTTTGGCTACGGCGGCATCGCGGTCAACGGGGACAGGGCACCGGACGGCGACACCGTGTTCGAGATCGGCTCAATCACCAAGGTATTTACCACCGCGGTTCTGGCGCAGATGGCCCGCGACGGGGAGCTGAAGCTTGATGACCCGGTCAAGGATCATTTGCCGCCCGAGGCGAATGTCCCCCGGCACAACGGCAAGGATATCACCCTGCTGCACCTGGCAACCCACACCTCCGGGCTGCCGCTCGCGCCCACAGACATCCGTGCGCATGTGCTGTTTCGCCCCGCCGATTGGCATAACCCGTACGCACACTATGGCACCAAGCAGCTCTATGCGTTCCTTGCCAAGTACCGGTTGAACCACGACCCAGGCGACTCCTACGAGTATTCGAACGTTGGCCTGGGGCTTTTGGGCATGGCCCTCACCCAGAGGGCGATGGTCCGAAACTATGACGAACTCATCCGGCGGCAGGTCAGCGAGCCACTCGACTTGCAGGACACCGGGATTGCACTGTCTGCCGGGCAGCGCGCCCGATTTGCCCAGGGGCATGACGATGACGGCGAGCCGACATCCGCCTGGGACTTCGAATCAATGGAAGGATTTGCCGCACTGCGCTCCACTGCCAATGACCTGTTGCGGTTCCTGTCCGCGAACCTCGGGTTCAAGCCGACGAAGCTGCAAGCCGCGCTGGAAGACTGTCAACAAGCTCGCCGGGACACGCCCGACAAGCAGGTGCGCATCGGACTGGGCTGGCACATTTTGAAATTGCCGGGTGCCGCTGAACCGGTCATCTGTCACAGTGGCGAAACCGAAGGGGCGCGTGCCTTCCTCGGCTTCCGTAAGGCGAGCGGCGTGGCGGTCGTCGTGCTGAGCAACTCTGCGCAGTTCGGCAACAAGATCGATTCGGTCGGGTTGACCGTCTTGGGCAAGTTGAACGCGGGGAAATAGGCCAAACCCTGCTGACTGCGGTAGCCGACTAAAGTCTAACTCGTAGTTTCGCACGGAACAGGGTGCTGCAGCAGACCGGCCGCGCCGATTGACGCTTTAACAGAATCTAACGTTACCAATGCGTTAACCTGCAGCTTAGCCTGAGCGTTTGGCGACGGAGGTGGAATGAGTCGACTGGATCAGGTGGTGCTGATCGGTTCGACGGTTTTGGGCTCTTGGCTCGGCATGCAGGCGGTCCACGAGTCGGGACACATCCTGGGAGCGTGGCTGACCGGCGGTGGGGTCGCTCGTGTGGTTTTGTATCCGCTCACGTTGTCCCGGACGGATTTGGCAGACAATCCATCACCGCTCGTCGTCGTATGGGCCGGCCCAATAGTTGGCGTTGCGGTCCCGCTGCTACTCTGGGGAATCGCCGCGGCAGCTCAGCTGCCCAGTGCTTTCGTGCTGCGCTTCTTCGCAGGGTTCTGCCTGCTCGCAAACGGGCTGTACATCGCCATCGGGTCGTTCGACCGCGTTGGCGACTGCGGGGAGATGCTGCGACATGGCTCGGAGCCATGGCTGCTGTGGCTATTTGGCGCCGTCACTGCCCCGGTTGGCCTGTGTCTCTGGCACCGTCAAGGGCCATACTTCGGCTTCGGTCCGGGCAAAGGGCAGGTCAATCGCGGCGTCACCTACGGCAGTCTGGTCGTTTGTTTGGCGCTCTTGGTTCTCGGCTTTATTGTGGGCGGCGAGTAAAGCTGCCGAGCCGCTAGTAAATGCCCGCCAATTCACAAATCTCTCCGATTTTTGTTGACCGTTTCCCTATTCGAGCGATAATGTCTCCAATCAGGTTGGCCCGTCTCACGTTCCAGAGATGCAGGGTGAGCAGGTTCCGCCCTCTTATTCGACCGGCACGAGCCGGAGGTGACCCGTGAGCAAGAACTCGAAAGATTTCGGTCTGCGTGCCGACCAGATCAAGCCGTTGGCCACGAACCGCGGGGGCTGCATTGCCACCGATATGATCACCGTCGACGGCTGCAAGGTCGGGTACATGTACCGGGAGGAGCCGGACAACGACGTCGACAGCGGCTGGCGGTTCCTGGCCGGGAAGGAGTCGCAGGCGTACATGGACGACCCGCGCAACCACGGGGTGTACGACGTGAACACGATTGCCAACTACGACTCCGATATCATCTTACTTCTCGACGCACCGATCGGGTCGGCGTTCGAGCGCGCGGGTGGCACCGGGCGGTTCGCCCCAGTTGAAGACGAGTAGGCATCGCGCCGAGCGGGCACTCATCTGGGTTTCGTGAGCCATGGCTCAACGCGCGGGGCAGCGCAGCTAACTGTTGCCGTTCTTGAGGTCAATAGACCATGAGCGCGGAGGATTTGTATCGACAGGCCCAACAACACGCAGCCGCCGACCGCCATGGTGAAGCGGTTGAGGCCTACTCTAACGCCCTTGCACTGGATGACGGCCACTGGAAGGCTCGCTTCGGCCGTGCAGTGGCGCTCCACCGTCTTGGCGACTTAGCGGCGGCTCGGCAAGACTTCGACAGGGTCATGTCCGATGGTCCGGAGTGCGCCGAGGCCTTTTACAGTCGTGCCGCCATGCGCTATGACTCGGGGGTTTTCCGGGCAACACTGGAAGACTGCGATACGGCGCTTCGCCTGAAGCCGGGCTATACCGACGCCTTGTACCTGCGGGCCGTTGCGCGCAAAGCCCTCGAAGACTTCGACGGCGCGCTGCACGACTTCAATGCTGTTCTCGCCGCAAATGCAGGTTACCGCGAGGCATACTACGGACGTGGGACCGTTTGGCACACGCTCGAGCGCTGGGCTGACGCAATCCGTGACTTCAGCGGGTACCTGCGCCACTACCCAACCCATTGCGGTGCGTTATTGTTGCGCGGCTTGTCGTACTACCGGCTGGAACAGCGTGTGGCCTATAATAAGCAGTTGTTCCTGAGCCACACGCTGTGCGCCCTGGTTGATACTGCGCAACCGTTGGATGAGCCGTTCGAGGTCGTTGTGGACGACGCTTCGACCGACAGCACCGCCGCCGAGGCCGGCCCGGCGGCTGAGCTGACTCCTTAGCCGGTATGAGGTTCGTCATGGCTACTTGGGTTTTCGAGCCCGGGCATACTGCTGCGGAATTCCGCGCCCGACACATGATGGTGTCCTGGGTGCGGGGGCACTTCAAGGACGTGCATGGTTCGCTGGAGTTCGATCCGGACAACCCCGCACAACTGTCCATCGAGGCAATGCTTCAGGCACACAAACTGTGGACGGGGGAGCCCCAACGCGACGATCATCTGCGCAGCGGTGATTTCCTTGATGCCGGCACGCACCCGACCATCTCTTTCAAGAGCACAGGTTGCAAGTGCGTTGGTGCGAACGACTACGAGGTAGCTGGCGTCCTGACCATCCGTGGCGTCACCCGGCCGGTGGTCCTGGAGATGCATTACTTGGGCAAGTGGAGGACGCCATACTGGACGGATGCGGGGGACGCCGGTCCGATCACGCGCGTCGGCTTCATGGGTGAATCGCGCATCAACCGTCATGATTTCCGGATCAGTTGGAATGGCCAACTGGAGAACAGCGGCGTTGTCGTCAGCGACGAGGTCTTCATCAACGTGGATGTCGAGGCGTTGCTGCAGACGGAGCTGAGCAGGTCGCGTTGAGCCGCGTTTCTCCGTCGCTCACCACCCGGCCAAAGCCGTTTGGATGAGGCTCATGATCTTCGGCGACAAGATCACCGCCCAGTTGAAACCATCGGAAAAGGGGGAATGGAAAGTAGTCGGCCAAAGCGACATCGCGGCACAGGGTGCCGCACGGGTCGGCGTCATGGCCGGCGGTGCCCCGAAAGACGCCGAACGCTACGTCTGTTTTCGGGCTTTTCGGATACGGGAAATCGCCGGCGAGAAGTAATTCCAGGGCCCACGGAGAATCCTGATGTGCGCCGACGAGCGATTGATCTGCGACCGGTTCCGCCGCGCCTCGGCCTATCACCCGGAGTGGGTGCTCGCCGGCGTCAGCAGCGCGGCGAACGCTCTGTGGTTAACCGAGTGGCTCGCCGAGTCGCTCGACCTGCGCCCCGGGATGCGGGTGCTCGACCTCGGCTGCGGCCGGGCGCTGTCTTCGGTCTTCCTCCGCCGTGAGTTCGGCGTCCAGGTCTGGGCTACCGACCTGTGGTTCAGCGCCTCGGAGAACCTCCTGCGCATTCGCGATGCCGGCGTCGAGGACGGCGTCTTCCCGATCCACGCGGACGCGCGCTCGCTGCCGTTTGCCGCCGAGTTCTTCGACGCCATCGTCGGCATCGATTCCTTCATGTACTTCGGGACCGATGACCTGTACCTGACCTACCTGGGTCGTTTTGTGAAACCGGGCGGCCCGATAGGAGTTGCCATGGCCGGATTCGTACAGGAAATCGAAGGTCCGATTCCCGAACATCTGCGCGACTGGTGGACGCAGGATATGGCATGGTGCCTGCATTCTGCGGCCTGGTGGCGGCGCCACTGGGAAAAGACCGGCATCCTCGACATCGCCTTGGCCGACACTCTATCCGACGGCTGGCAGTTCTGGCGGAACTGGCTTAAGCTAATCGCTCCCGACAACGTGACGGAGATCCGAACGCTGGAAGCCGACGCCGGCAGCCACCTCGGCTACGTTCGCGTCGTGGGTCGCCGCCGCGTCGAGGCGCAATTAACGGAGCCGGTCGTGTCTGTGCCGACGCAATACGCGAAAAAGCCGCTGCTCCGCGGCACGTGAAGCTGAAAAAGCGGACATCTTAGATATGCGATCCGACGCACTGCGGCCGCGCGTTGCCATTTCCCCCGAGCGGCGGTACACTTGCCTCATGCCTTGGCGGTGCTCTCGACCCTGCGGCCGATCGCGTAGAGGCTGTGGGGTTGGCTTGTGCACAGGTTGATGTTTCGTCAACCGGGTCGCGTTCGACTCTTCCGGAGAGGCGGGTGCTGGTAGTGGGAAGCGGTTGCACCGCTTCCCACTACCAGCTGGAAAGCCGCGGTTGAGGTTGCACCTCAACCCCGCCTTTGCAAGGCATGCTGGGCCCGGGTCCTTTCCGGGCCCAGTCTTTCCGACAGGAGAATCCTCCGGTGGAATTCTGGAATTGGCTGGCCTTCCTAGTGAAGCCGCTGCGACGGTTCTGGCAGTGGCTCCGTGAGGGCCCCGGCTTCGACGTCGCCGAACTGGCCCGCCGCCTCGATCTGCCCGCCGCCCACCTCCAGGGCTTCCGCACCAGCTACCACCGGCAGCAGATTCCGAAGCGGTCCGGAGGCCGGCGCGTGCTGGCCATCCCCAGTGACGAGTTGAAGGCCCTGCAACGGCGGATCCTGCGCCGGCTCTTGAAACGGTTGCGCTGCCACCCGGCCGCTAAGGGCTTCCAGCCCGGTGAGTCCATCGTCACCAACGCCCTCCCACACACCGGCCAGCCTGTCGTCGTACGGCTCGACCTCCGGAACTTTTTCCCGGCTACCACCGTCGAACGCGTCTATCGCTATTTCCGGCAGATCGGCTGGAATCGGCCGGCCACCCAGCTGTTGACGCGGCTTTGCACCTACCAAGGGGGGCTGCCGCAAGGGGCTCCGACCAGTCCACGGCTGAGTAACCTGGTCAACTACCGCCTCGACTGCCGCATCGCGGCGATGGCCCATCGGCTTCAGGCCTGTTATACCCGCTATGCCGACGACATTAGCTTGTCTTTCCACAAGGACGACCGCAAGCGGATTCGGTACCTGATCCATTTCGTCCAGCGGGTCGCCGCGGAAGCAGGGTACCGACTCCATGGCCGCAAAAAACTGCACATCCGCCGGCAGCACCAGCAGCAGCAGGTCACTGGCCTTGTCGTGAACGGCGGCGTGCGCCTGCCGCGTCGCACTCGCCGGTGGCTCCGGGCCGTCGAGCACCACTTGCGCGCCGGCCGCCCCGCGACGCTTACCCCGCTGCAAATGGTCGGCTGGCGTGCCTTAAGCCAGATGGTCGCCCGGCAAGCTCCGGAAGAGTGCGCGGCCCCGGCGGCCGGCCTCCCGCTAGCCCCCGAAAAGGAGCAAAGTAAGTGAGCGGAGTAACGGGGAGGCAGGGGCGCTGTCACCGGCAAAGCAACCGAATTACTCGTGGAGACTTCCGCAGTCGTCAAGACTTCGCACTCCGCTCGCCTCACGCCCCGCGTGATTCATATTTCACGCCCCTTCCGTCCGCGCCCCCTCTTGTTCCAATAGTTCCCGATACCAGCGTTCCGTCTGTTCCGCCCGGCCTGGTAATGAGACCGTTCCCCATATGACCGATAATGTGCGGCGGGAATCCGGCCCTGTCTTGGTGCGCTGCGCGTCCTTTACCGCATTGGCGCAAGGCCCCTCGGCGTCAAATAAACAAAGCAGCCCTTCCAGTTCGATGGACTGTCCCGACGCGTTGAACACGTAGGCGGCGCCGGCAGGCGCAAGACCCACCCGAAAGGGTTCATGCGCACGATCGAGATCAACTACGCTGATCGGCAGCCCACTGTGTAGCGACGCAGCATTGCATGCATCAACTGCGACATTGATTGCGTTCAATCGTCCCTCGCCGGCCGCCTTGAGAAGATATTCCGAAGCCGGCTTACTGCGGCCAGTGGGTCTGAAACCTCCGTGCCTCAACAGTTGCCGTACTACTTCACGAATGTTGTCGGTGCTTTGGAGCGGCGCGGGTGCATCTCTCGAAAGTAAAACCTGCAACGCCGCCGGAGAAGCCATCTCCCCCAGCGGCCGAGGAAAATGTGTGATAAACTCGCGAAGATCCAACAGTGGGTGCGGCTCAATCGTGAGCATAGAAATTATCATCTTGTAGTCGGCACACTCCGTGTGCCGTGGGCAACTGCTACTCTTGTGTCAGAATCAGATTATTTTCAGCATTCTTTTTTCGATACGTCGCCCGGGCCTGAGTGTATTCAGTTTCCAGAGCTTCCTGCGAAATCGGCTTTTGCGCGCCGTCCACGGCGCATCGAACCGTCAATGGCCGTGGTGCGATCAGCGCCGCCAGATCGGGTAGATCATAGACTTTGAGTACTGCCGGAACGACATTTGTGAGTTGGTCAATGCTCACCGGCGTTCGCACGACCGACGACCACGAAACGATTGCTTTCTCCACGGTGACTTGCCGGATCCGCGGTTCGAGCGCCGCCGCGTGAAGTACGATGGGCCCGGCACTGCCGATTCCTATCAAATGGATGGCCATATCTTTTGTGCCGGAATTCTTCAGTAGCAACTCCACCACGCTCAAGAGGTCGTAAACTCGTTGCCCGAGAAGCGGCCGGTCCAAGTGCAGGGCCAGGAATGCTTCCTTCGAATCCGTGCCGAAGTAGTTTGGCCCTCGGGCAGCTGGACTCCCAGGCGCTGTTTCCCCCATGCCGCGCAAATCCAGGACCAGAACTTGATCGCCGGACTTGATAAATGCTTCGATGGGTCCATCGCCCCCGGCATCGACAGCCTTGCCGCTGCCATGAACATAAACGATCAGTTGCTGCGAAGTTTTTTCTGCGGGGACAAAATGCAGGGCAGGGACAACAATTCCCGGCTCCGTCGCGTAAGTTTTTTGGTGAATGGAATAACCGTCGCGTGTAACAGATTCTAACTTGTTTTCCGAGTTCGAGGGAACGGATCGCGGCGTATAGTTAATTAATCTTCTCACATCTTCGAGCATTTCGGCGGCGGTTTTCCTTTGTTGCAGATCGATGCGAAGTGTACGCAATTCCTTTTCTCGTTCTGCGTTGAAGTCAAATGCCGACTTGCCCTTGAAATCCTCCAGGACCTGACCGCTGCGCGTGCATTGCAATTCCGCATCTTTGAGAATGGCGAACTCTTCTTCCACCGGCGCATCATCTTTCTGCAGCAGCCACCGGCGCATCCAGCGCATGGCGGCTTCCCGGCGCGGCTTCGAAAACCCGTGCTTGTCGTTGTATTCGAACAGGTCGATGCGCTCACCATGGCCCAACAGGCCGTAAATTCGCTTGGCCTCCCGGAAAGTGGTCCAGGCTCCCTGGATGTCGAAGAAATCCTCGGTCGCCACGCAGAGCAACGTCGGCTTCGGCGCCCGCATCGTGATATAGTCGGCATGCTCCATCCAGAACCGCACCTGCCCGGTAATGTTCTGCTCGGCGTCCTGGGGCCCGATGGTGGCAAACAGCCGTTCCAGTGAGGTGATATAGCATGATGGTGCGGCCGCCACGATGCGGTCGTCCAGCGCCATCAGATACGCGGTCAGGGTTCCGCCCCCGGAGTTGCCGGTACAGCCCAGGCGCTTGGCGTCCACTTCCTTCCGGCCCGTGAGATAATCCAGGCTGCGAATGCCGTCCCAGACCCGGTACGTCGCCGTGTTTTGACCGATCAGCAACGCCCCGACTCCGACCATGGTGTGTTCCGAAGTGCTGCCCGCGATTGCTGGCTTGCCGTCCCGCGTTAGCAATTGCACGCGTTCCCCTTGGCCGATCGGATCGTAGCACAGTACCGCCAGGCCGTTCCTAGCCATGAGTATGCAGGCACGCTGGTAAGCTTCAGCGGCTTTGCCGTTCGCACTATGGCCGCAGGGAACGAGCACGCCGGGGAACGGCGGCTTTCCCTGGGGCAAGTACAGGACGGCGGTTACATGATGGTTCGGCCGGCTTTCATAAATGACCCGTTCGGTGACATAGGCGCTTTTTTCTTCCCTCGCGACCACGCGCGGGTTCAACGGCGTCCTTTCGGGAAAACCTCCCAGAGCTTCGAGGAAGAATTCTTTTGTCTTGACTTGCCGGCGTTTCACATCCTCCTTGGTTTTGCAAGCGGCGACGGCGGCGCGCCGCTCTGCAAATTTCTGTTCCGCTTGTTTTTGCAGGTACGTGTATAGCATTTTGCGGGGCGGGTTCCCGTTGCGATCGGTCTGCAAAACGGTCAAATCGGACTGGCCGCTCGCCGAATTGCCAAGAAGAACTCCTACTAGCCATTCGCCTGGTTGCTCGTTCGTCGCGGAATCGGTATCGATGACAAATCGGCTTGGTGTCTGTGCGTAAGCGGCTTTTGTCGATTGGAATGTTTTCGTGATTTCATCGGCGGCCGCCAGTCGATTCAGCCCATCGACTAAGCCTCCCAACCGCAAGGGGCACGGGGCCAGCGCGGCGGCGACATCGCACAGGTCGCCGCAGTTCAGCGCGCCCGGCACGATGACGTCATGCGGCACATAGCAAAATGGGCTTTGCAAAATCGACTGGTAGCCGATCAATCCGCCCCGCACGTAAACGGCGTGGATGTCCTCTTCGAAAAGTGCGCCGAACAGCGACAGCAATCCGCCCAGCGGTTCCGAATGTCCCGGCATATGCTGCGCATCCAGAGGCACTGCCGGATTGAAATCATCCGGATTCAGCTTCGCGAAGGAATCACCCCAAAGAGCCATGCGCTTCGCCTCGATATAAGGACGGGTCCGGAGAAAGCGGACCACGGAGCGCAGATCGCGCAGCCGGGAGCCGACCAGGGTTTGACCGAGCATCAACTCCGAAGAAGAAAGATTCGTCGATGCGCTGGTTCGTCCCCGCGCGCCACCGGGTGGCTGAGTCTCGCCCGTGCCGCGCACGTCCGGCAGACACACGGCAACACCACCCCCAAGCAACCGGGCGATGGCTTGGGATCGATTCGCCAGAAACGCTTGCTTTCCTTCCTGGCCCACGGCAACGACCACCGGTATCCGCTCACTGCCTTGAAGGGGTGGGAGCAACAGCAGGAGTGGCACTACGATGTTGGGCTCCACTTCTAGCGAGATGTATTTGACTCGCATCGTTCCGAGTGATGCTTCGCGGTGCTCGGTTGCCTGCGGATCGCTTTTTGGTTCCACATCGCCCAGGACACGGGCCCAGTCCCGTCGCAGTTGTCTCCGGCGATCCTCCGGCCCTAGATCGGCAAGCGACCGTCGCGCTGCGGCCATTCTTTCCGCTGCAACTTCCGAAGCCGTTTGGCTAACCGACTTCATTTCGCGGCCCAATTCCGGAGTCAGGCACACCAGATCCTCCGCCGCATGCCGTTTCTGATATTCCTTTCCGGGAATGGCAATTCCAAACCATTTTTTCAGACTGGGATAGATTTGCTGCCGGTGTTCCGCGCCGATGTTATTGCAATGCGTACTGTCCGGCGGTTTTCCGGACACGGTGCCCCGGCCGTGAGTGGAGGCCAGGTGGTCACGAGCCTCATAAAACGAAAAAACCTTTTCCAGGCGAGTCCAAACCGGGTCGTGCTCCCGGTCCCAGGAAAACTCGTGTGCGTAGATCAACCGGCGGGGGGCCACCGCGCCGACAATGATCCAGGGGAGAAAACTGTCTCGTGCCGAGAGGCGGAGATTGCGCGTGGATTCCCAGCTCCCGCTGCCGGCGTAGTTGAATGATCGAGGAACATCGGCGGGCAGCGGATAGGTTGTTTCCGGTTGGGGACCGCCGAAGTTAAACGGCACCACCGCCGCAATGCGCGGATCGAGCGCCGCCACCACGGCCGCGGGGTCGCCGCCTCCGGCGACCGCTCCCAATAAAATGATGCGCGTCTTATCGATCCCGGGCCGGGCCCGCAACAAATCCACGCCGCGCTCCAGGTCCCAGACCATCCAACCCATCAGGCTATCCCCCAGCAAGTGAAGCTGGATGCCGATGTTGTAACGAAAATAATAATCCTGCCGCCCGGGCCGAAATGCCTGTGGATATGACGTATTGTCGACAAACGGATGTTGGCGGCGCTCGCCGTGGCCCAGTTGATCCATCACCAGTACCAGGCAGCCCAGCCGGGCCCAGGTCATGCCCATGTCCTGAAGTTCGCCCTGGCTTTTGGGGTTGTGATGGCTGTGGCAAATGAGAATGCCCGGCATCAACTCGTGAGATTTGGCCGGTTGATAAAGATTGGCGGTAGCTACAACACCGGGCCGGGTTTCGAAAACCAGGTTTTCAATCCGGAAGCCATCCCCCTCCAGAGTGCGCGTGACCCGAACCTTGAGATCTTTGGGAACGGGAGGAAACCGGCCGAGCGAATCGCGAAGCGCACGCACGCGAATGTCGCGGTAGGGCTCCCAATCCTGCCGCGTTTTGATTTCTTCCCAGGCCCTGGTTTCACTTTGATTGATGGCATCCCGCCGCGATCGCGCCGAGCGCGACAACATCTGGCCCAATTGTTTCGCCTTATCGCGATCTGTGGCCAGGACGGTTCCGTCCAACTTGCCGAGTTGTACTGCGTAGCCCTCGCGCTCCGCGAGAGGATTCGCGCCTGGCAGCGGGCCTTCGGCACGAAGCTCCCGGCAAATGGGCACACCGGTCCAGGCCAACATCCCAAGTACCGCCCCCAAGAACCACCGCGATGGCTTCATGTTGTCCTTAGGGTAAGGAGCGCACCGCTATGCCGAAGTGGCGTTGGCCATACGTAGCTTTTTCCGTGACCAGCCGGAAGCTAAGGATTTTCCGGGTCTCCGGCTCATAATCCAGGTAGCCCAAAATGGATGCGTCGACCACATTGGCGTCCTCTTTGTGATAGAAGGGATGCTTCATTTTCAAATGCCCGTCCATTCGGACCCGCGCCACGCCATCCTTGATCGACACGACGGTCGCCTGCATGGATTGCTCTTCGATGCTGTTTTTTCGGATGTCGTTGTTTTCTGTAGAAGGGTAGAAATAATTCACGATTCGCACTGTAGCCTCCCGGTCCATATTCCAGGTGGTGCCGGGTTTCACTTCTCCCGGCGGGAGCAGTTTGGCGACTTCCTCGCGGCTGAGGACAATCCAGTTCTCGCCCGGATACGCTCCCCAGTTACCGGATCTCGTCTCCCCGAGAGTAACCTGCGGAATAACGTAATCGTTTTTCTGGATTATTAAGTTGCGCGCCGTCAGGTGGAGCTGCAAAGCACCGGATTCCCCCTTGGGCGGAGCCGACTGCGCGGCCGGCGGCACGAGCGGTTTTCCTTCGGGAGTCTTGAGCTTGTCGATCGTTCGCTCCAAGAGAGCCGTCAACTGGTCCACCTTGGACGCGGTGGCCACGTGCTGCGAGTCGATGCAATGACCGTCCGGAGCCGTAATGTAAACGTGGACGGTGCCGGCCGATAGTTTGGCTTGGAGGGCCTCTCGATAGATGCGGTCGCGCTGTGCCTTTTCTTCAGCGGGGGCGGAACCGGTTTTGTTGTAATCTTCATTGGATACGTAGACCGGTACGAAGTACCGGTTGATGAGAGAAATCACCTTGGCATTAGAGAGCGAACTCGCTCGGATAGCACTGGCTCCCCCTCAGCATCGGCCAATGGCCATCCGGCCGTCGTGCGTAAACAAAAACACCGGCCGGTTGTGTTCTTTGCCCAGCTGCAATGCCTCGCGTATATCCTTGACCCAGCCGATTTCATCGAACCGCCGTTCCGCTTCCGTCGGCTGCCAATCCCGAACCCGCTGGTCGACAAAATCCAAAAGATTCTTATCGGCAATGCGCTCTGCCGCAAAAAGTTTGCACGATCCACCAAGGCCAGTCACCGACAAGAAGGTTGACAAAAAGAAGCCCGTCCAAGTCATCAAAATTTCTCGCCGCACGGTGTGTAATTCTCCTTTCAGGGTAGCCCTCGCGCTCCGCGAGAGGTAAGCGAACTGTAACCCTCTCTATTCGCGAGTAGTCGGCCGATCAGGTAGGTTAATATCAACTTACGACAAATGGCTCGCAAAAACTGCGCTGGTTTCGGCGAAGACGGGGTTCGTTTACCGGCCCGGCGTCGGACCAGCTCGCATCTCACGCGAATGCACGCATGCCGCTTTCCACGCAAGCCATTCGCACGGAACAACTTAACGCGCCTTTCGGCGCCGTATCTCACGCTCCCTTGAGACACGACACCGAACTCGGCTTTACTTCACTTTATACTTGATCCACATCGGCGAACCCCACGCCAGGTTCCCATCCACCTGTTCCACCCGCACATAATAAAAGCTGGTTTTGCCTTCTTTGGCATCCATATCGGAATATTGCAGCTTGACCTCCTTCTCTCTCGGTTCGCTGGAATATACGTACTTGTTGTCGCGAATCACATGGACCTTGGCGATCGGTGCGGTTCCAATGACATGGACATCCAGGGTCGGCCATTTGTCGGTCTCGAATTCATCCCCCAGGAGATGGTTGCCGGAGTGTACGTCCAGAATAATGTTGTCCGTAGCCGCATAACTATGCCGCTTCTTGAAGGCATCGATGAGCGCCTGGCGCGAAGGCTCCTCCAAAAGCACCATGCCGTAGCTCATGTGCGTGCTCACGTGATCGCTCGAGCTTTGGAAACCCAGCCGGTAACCCTTTTCCAAAGCATTCCAGACATATCCCGCCGGTTCGTAGCCGCCGATGTTGGTTTCTTTCGTCGGCGCCCGCGGTGCCCCAAAATGCTCGTAATTATGCCGGTGTCCCTGGTAAATCTCCACGACCGGCTCCACTTCGGGGTTGTTGTCGCGCCAATCGGTTCCCATGCTCGTCGCGCTGGTATGGGAGGAACAAATCCCGCCGAAGTGCTTTAGATAGGCGTACAACCGCTTGGTATCGGGCGCCCCAGTTTCCGGCGTGCCGGGCAGGCCGCCGCGGGGCAGGGGACGGATGCCCCGCCGCGGCATCATCACATTGCGATGGCCGTTCGGATAAACCACGCTGCGTTCATAGGTCTGCGCGGCCACGAAACGCGGCGGATTGTGATGGATGTCGGTTATTTTCTGAATCGTCCACCACGCATATTCGATGTTGAAACCATTGTCATGGTCGGCGTTTCCCATCCAGTCCATGTTGCCGGCATCCAGAGCATAGCGCCAGCTATCTTCCAGGAGGCCGTCCTGGTCGCGGTGGGCGGTGTATTCCGTGTGCCGGTGAAACTCCCCGCGGAACAGGCGCAATTTCTTGCCGCCCGCTTCAATGCGATAATCTCGGATCCGCGCGACGTCGGCTGTTTCATTCGGGTGCACGGCTTCTACCGCAGCTTTGGCCGCGTCCGCGCCCGCCGGTCTATCGGGAATCAGTTCCGGCGCGCTCGCTTTCCCGGGCGACGTCAACAGAGCGGCAAACAGATCGTTTTGGTCGCGATCCTGCGACCGTACGCGATTGTCTCCGCTATAGACCGTCAATATCCCCGCGCCATGGGGAACCATCGCGGGCCGGTTATCGAGCAAATTTGCCGACTCCGGCATGCGCTGAGGCGCGGACCAATTTTTTCCCTGGTAGCGCAGCGCATAACTATTCCACACTTCCCCTGCGCCGTTGGGCAAGGGGTGATGCCGCAACATCATCCACACTCCGCCGGTATCATCCACTGTCAACCGCGGCACACTTTTATTTCGGCTCAGCTTACCCTGGAATGCCGCCTCAATATCGCCGGCCGGCTGCATGAGCTTGTCATCGACCAGGCATTTTACGCGGACCGTGCGCGTGGTATAAAGCGCTGCCCCGGGGTTTTTGTCAAAAGGAATCTTGCGGAACTGGTCCGTGGAATAATCCTTGCCCCATTGTTCCTCTCCTTCTTCATAGGCGATCCACAATCGATTCGCGGCGTCGCATGAAATACTCGGCCGGGCCTCGAACTTCGGCGAATTCGCCACCTCGATGATTTTGGACTCCTTGCCGACCTTGAACAATCGCACATCGTAGTTGCCCTTGTCGTAGGTGTCCCAGGCCACGTAAACGTTTCCCTGCTTGTCGGCCGCAATGGCCGGGCTCCAGTCGTTGGCCTTGCTGTTGGATATCACGCGCGGCTCCTTCCAGGGATGCTTGTCGTCCATGGCCGCAAGCAAAATCTCGTAGTTGTCCTGTCGCCATCCCTGCCAGGCCAGCCACACTGTGCCGTTGGCATCGGTCGTCGCTACCACATGAAAATCGGAGCCGGGGGATCTCGTCACGCGCACGATGTCATGCCACAGGCCCTTGACTTGCGCCGGCGGCGCCGGCGGGGCGATCAATTCCGGTGGTGTGTAGCGCCGGTAGAAAATCTCCCAGTCCCCATCCACCTGTTGGCTCCACGCCACCCACACCACGCCGTTGCCGTCCACTGTAATCGCCGGCCGCCACACGTCCAGCCCGGCATCCGTCACATCGATGGGGGGTTCCCAGACCTTGCCGTTAAACCGCATCAGCCGAATTTGATCGCCGTGCCCGCTGGCTACCAGGGTGTCAAACTCGCCGGCGTTGAGCCGCTCCGGAACAATCGGCTTTCCCGGCTGATATTCCACGTAGGCCAGGTAGATGATCTCATTGGCCGCCTTCGCCAGTGCCGGGTAATCATCCTCCGTCTCCTTGCCTGTCAGCCGGACCGGAGCTTCCTGCCGTTCCACGGATGCCTGTCCATCGAGAAACTCCTTGGCCGACCCTGCTGCCAGTTCCGAAACGGCAAAATCAAATTTTCCTTGTCTGGTATTCACCGTTACTTTCGCAGAGACTGGGCCCTCCAGCACCACGCGCAACACCGGGTGAATGATCACCTCCTGCATCATCATCATGCGGCGAATGGAATGGACGGAAAACCGATTGCCGTCCACCTTGGCGTCCGGGCTGCCGCGCTGGATTTCAACGGTTTGAATCTTACCTTCCGAGAGCTGAATGTCTCCATCCCAAGGCGTACGCTGTTTGTCTTTGATTCCCAGATTGATTTCCAGGCCGATGAGATTGGCCGCCATGGGAATCGGCTTGCCCGGTGGCCGAACCCGCTTGGGCGGTGCTTCCGTCTTCCCGCCGGATTGCCCTTGAGGCGACGAACCCAAACTCAAAAACATTATTAGTAGAAGCACGGCGACCGTTGTCGCCCCCGCGATGCCTCCGCGCAGCGTCCGAGACATGGTTCGTCCTCCTATCGCATGTTCTAGCAATATTTCTCTTCAATCACCCGGCGAGTGTTAATCAGAATTAGAAAAGTCCAGATAATCTGGCCGATCGCGCAAATAAAGGCAAGGATCCCCAATGGAATCATTATGCAACCGACGAAAACGAGGACTGGAAACAGGCTCATTCCCATAAAGATGAAGCCGATAAGAACGGATCCAATTGTGTATTTCGACAGGGTTAAGCAATTGTCGTCCAGTCCTCGTGCTTTTAAGCATTGCGCCAGAGACCACAAAAAAATCGGGACCAACAAATCTTTGACGGCTCCCAAAAGAAACGTGAATATGCCTAGAATTTGACCTTTGAGGATTTCTTTATTCATATCTTTTTTCAAATCTTCCAGTTTTTCTAATTTTCCACCTTTCATTGAGTCCTTGAAGTTATCCGAATCGTAAGCGGTTCCACTTAACCCAAGAGGATTAAGCAATGTGGTGAACAGGAGGCTGGTGCTTCCCACAACCAGCAATGCGATCGCAAATTTCTTGCTATTGTGTTCCCATGGAGAAAACAGATAAAGAACGCAGCCGGCAATCCACAAAAGAGTCAAACCAAAATATCCCACCTGGACTACTCGAAGAAAGGTGGTGATGGAATCAAACCCGTTGCTGCTGAACAACTTTGGAAGAATGAATGGGACGGCAGCAAAGGAAAGGATTACTGTTCCGACGGTAACCACAAGAATGATCAAATGCAGGAGAAGACCAAGGCGCACTTTTTGCCAATTGGCAGCTCGACTGCGAGGCTTTTTCCGCCGGATCGGTTCGTCATCGATCTCGGCGACTGCCGTATCGTCATCTTCCTGGCCGCGCCGCCGTTTCGATCGACCCTTCCGGGGAAGGGCAGCGCCTGCTTCCTCCGTTGAACCGTGACCTTCTCGATCAACCGATCTGGGGAAATACGTTCGGGTTTCTGCCTCTGCATCCTCCGCGTTTTGGGCCTGTCGCAAACGCTTTGATTTGGTGACGGCTTTGGCCGGTTCCGGCGCTTGTTCGACGATTTCTATGCCCGCTTCTATTACATCTGCCTCGGAATTCTTGGTTAGCGTTTCCTCCTCAAGAACTTTTTCGGTTTTGACTGGATGTTTTTTGGCGGGCGCGGCGGGTACTGTCAGAAACGTTTCACACTTCGCGCACCTGGTTTTCTTTCCTGCTTTGTCTGCACCAACCGTGTATTGTTGGTTGCAAGAACCGCAGCGAAAAGTAATGGTATCCATCGTTGGCGAGCGTCGGGGCGTTAGCCCGACGTGATTAGTGCGTCAGGCCGCTAACCCCGACGTGTTAGCGCACGAAAACTCCGGGTTTTCCACCTATTGATCATTGTTCTGCAACCGGCGCGTTGGAAAAAGCTCCCAAATCTTAATTGTCTTATCCCAGCTCCCGGACGCGGCGCGCTTGCCGTCTGGAAAAATCACCAGGTTGGTGACGACATCTTTTTGTCCCCAAATGGGCGTAAGTTCTTGATTGGTCTTATATGCCCATACAACGGTGAGGTCCCAGCTTGCCGACACCAAATAATTTCCATCCGGAGTAAAGGCAATACTGGTAATTTCACTGTTCTGTTTCCGGAGTTGATTGACTTCCTTGCCCGTAGTTATTTCCCAAACCTTTATTGCCCGATCCGCGCCTGCAGTGGCCATCAGGTTCCCATCCGGACCGAAAGTTATGCACGTTATGCGACTGTTGTGTCCGGTAAAGGTATTCAACTCTTTGCCCGTTGTCGCGTCCCAGATTCGGACTGTTTTGTCCCAACTGCCCGAAGCCAGGTGTTTACCGTCGCTCAAAAAGGTGACACAGGTAACATCGTCGGTATGACCCCGAAGTTTGTGAATCGCTTCGCCCGTGGCAGCATCCCAAATGATCACGGTTTGGTCCGCGCTCCCGGAAGCCAGGTGTTTTCCGTCCGGACTGAAACAAACGCACAACACCCGGCGTTGATGTCCTGAAAACGTCCGGATCTCCCGGCCGGTATCTACCTCCCAGGTTTTGACAGTCCGGTCCCAACCTCCGCTGACCAATTGTTTTCCATCGCCACTGAAACACACCCCGCTCACGACATCCGTATGTCCGTTGAACGTTCTCAGCTTGGTAATACTTGTAGGATTCCACAGCATAAGTGAACCATTTTCTCCCGCGGAAGCCAAGAATCTACCGTCCTTGCTGATCGCTACGCTCCAAATCCGCGCCCCGTGGGCGAGCGCCGCGAATTTTGGTGACTCAATGCCTTTGCTTGCGGTTGGTAATTTCGGTAGGCTTGCTTTGAACCCGAACGGATCATCCGGGTTTTTGGCAGCTGCATTGATCGCCCAAATGGCGAGAATTGTTGTCAGGAAAATGCCCAGGATGAAAATCCCAACCATGGCGGCAAATACCGGATATTTCTTGGCGAATTTCCATGTCCGCCCCAGGAACCCGAGTGATTTGGCTTGAATGGGCTCCCGATTCAAAAAGCGCTGCAAATCTTCCGCCAAGGCTTTGGCGCTGGAGAATCGTTTGGCCGGTTTCTTTTCCAGGCACTTCAGGCAAATAATCTCGAGATCGCGAGGCACTTTCGATTGCAATCGCCGTGGCGAAACTGGTTCCTCCGCGACCACCTGCATGATCGTGTCGAGATGCGTTTCGGCCTTAAATGGGGGCCGGCCGGTCAACATTTCGTACAACAGCGCCCCAAGAGCGTACACATCGGTGGCCTCGCTTATTTCATCTATCTTTCCCTCCGCTTGCTCTGGAGCCATGTAGCTGGGGGTGCCCATCACGGCGCCGCTCTTGGTGCGCTGATCGATGCTTCCTTCCAATTTCTTGGCCAATCCGAAGTCGGTGATTTTCGGCGTTCCGTTAACCGCCATCAGTACATTCGCCGGCTTGAGATCCCGGTGTATGATGTCGCGCTCGTGGGCGTGGTGCATGGCCCGGGCCAATTGTTCCAGGATTTCCGCCGCCCGGTTCGGTTTGAGGGGAGTGCCGTCCATGAGCTTCGCGAGGCTCCCGCCGGCGACAAATTCCAATGAGAAATACGGCAGACCTCCCGATTCGCCCACCTCAAAGATTTGCACGATGTTGGGATGGTGCAACCGCGCGACCGCTTCGGCTTCGGTGCGGAAACGCGCGAGGTCATTGGGGCCGGCATGGGAGCCGGCCAATATCATTTTCAACGCCACCAACCGCTTCAGCCGGAGCTGGCGGGCCTTGTAGACCACGCCCATCCCACCCCGACCCAGCACGCTCAGGATTTCGTAGCCCGAGACCGTGGGAAGCTCGCGGTTTTTGGCAGTCCGATCCGGCGCAACGGTGGGCTGCTCATCTCGGTCCACTTCTGCCATTCCCTCGGCATCATTGGATTCTTCCTGGTAGGATCCCGTATTGGCCTCGGTGTTCCTTTTCGGTTCCGGCTCGCGGGGAGCAAACGACACCACCGACTCGCCGCACTTCGGGCATAAAACGCGCTTCGCCGTCTCCGCCGCAGAACGCTGAATCTTCGGTTCCCATTGATGCCCTTTTCGGCATGTAAAAACGATTGCCACCGGACAATCTCGTTTTGCTGGAAATTGGTTGCGGAAATGATTATCGCACCGGTTCCGGGAAATGCAAGAGGCACGTGGAACTAAATTCCAAATTGCGGTAAAAGACGATTTCTGAGCATCGTCCAAAAAGAAACGGACCTCCGAAAGATATTTTTCTTACTCTTCCGGAGGTCCCGTAAACTTTTGTCGCCCCACGCTTCACGCCCTTACGGCGCCGGCGGCATGAAATTAATTGCCACCTGTTCTCCCGCTCGGACAGTCAACTTGCGTGTCTCATCCTTCTGTCGGCCGTTCTCCATCCACTTGGCCCGGACTTCATAGCTGTAATCGACGCCCGGCTTCAACGGCGGGGATTCGAACACGCGTTGGCCTCCCGTTTGCGACGTCTTGTTCCCTTCGAACCACATTTCCGCATTCGGCGGCACCCGGACGTTGAACACGACCGCATTTGGGTTAGTTGAGTAGGCCGGCGCGGGTGGAGCGGGCGGCTGACTCACGCCGTTATTGGCTGGAGGATACGGTGCGTACTGTTGCGGATACGCATCATAATAATTGTAAGGCCGGGGGGGATAGTAGTAATCCCCATAATAATAGGGGTAGCTGTACGGGTAGTAATAGCTACTGTAGCCATAGCCGTTGTAGCCGTACCCGTTGTAGCCATAGCCGTAATACGGATAGCCGAAGCCCAAACTCACACCGAAGCCGAACGAGCTGTGACCATGCCCGTCATGGTGACCACCGTGCCCTCCGTGGCCGCCTCCCCCGTGACCACCGCCATGGCCGCCTCCGCCATGACCACCTCCGCCATGACCACCTCCGCCATGACCACCTCCGCCATGACCACCTGCCCAGCTGCTACCGGCGGCAAACAAGAGCGCCCCCAGGGCCAATGCCGGCAGCCCTAAAAGATAAAATCTCTTCTGGAACATGATCGTACCCCTTTCGACACCCTGACGGGTAATAATATGCGTTTCGCGCTCGGCTCTTACACGCCGATCGTTGCGCGATTGGGTTGCCGATCCATGCGAACGAAAGTGAAACCTAGTAATATTATACCCAGATAAAAATCAAAAGGAATGAAAATCGTCGTTTGCGCGCCTTCTATGCAAGAATATCCTGGATGACAAAACCAGCCACGTCCGTCAACCGGAAGTCGCGCCCGTTGAAACGATACGTCAACCGCTTGTGATCAATGCCCAGCAAGTGCAAAATTGTCGCATGCAGGTCGTTCACGCTGACCCGGTCGACCACTGCCTTGTGGCCGATTTCATCGGTTCGGCCATAGAGGGTGCCGCCCTTGATGCCCGCTCCCGCCATCCAGACGGTAAATGCATGCGGATTGTGGTCGCGTCCGGGTTTGGCGCTCTTTTGTGCCACGGGCAATCGACCGAATTCCCCTCCCCAGATCACCAGAGTCGATTCCAGCAATCCGCGTGCTTCCAGGTCCGCGAGCAGTCCCGCGATGGGGATGTCGGTTTCCAGGGCAAAGCCGCCGTGATTGCCGGCAATGTCATTGTGGCCGTCCCAGCTCAATTGATTCTCCATGCCGCCGCTATAAATCTGCACGAAGCGCACTCCGCGTTCCACCAGCCGCCGGGCTATCAGGCATTGCTTGGCGAAGTGGGTACACTTCGAATTGTCCAGCCCATACAATTTGTGCACCGCCGGCGTTTCCCGGGTAATGTCGAGTGCTTCGGGCGCTGCCATCTGCATGCGATACGCCAGCTCAAATGATTCGATGCGGGCTGCCAACTCGGCCTCGTCCGGATGTTGCTCGAGATTGCGGCGATTGAGTTTGGCCAGCAGGTCAATTTGATCTCGTTGTTGCGAATCGGTCATTTCCGGGCTACGGCTCAAATTATCGATTGCCGCTCCTTGTGGCTTGAGCGCCGTCCCCTGGTACATTCCGGGCAGGAATCCCGCACCCCAGTTTTGCGAATGTCCCTTCGGAATGCCGCGCCCGAGCGTATCGTACATGACCACGAACGCCGGCAGATTCTGGGTTTCTGTCCCCAGCCCGTAGCTGACCCAGGACCCGAGACAGGGAAATCCCATGCGCGTCATCCCGGTGTTGATCTTGAAAAGGGCAGGGGAGTGATTATTCGAGTCCGTCCAGCAAGAATACAGAAAGGCCATCTTGTCGACATGGCGTGCCATGTGCGGAAAGAGTTCCGAAACCCATGCGCCGCACTGGCCGTGTTGCCGGAATTTGAACGGCGATTTCAACAACGGACCGACCTGATCGGCAAAAAATCCCGTCGCTTTATCGAAGCCTTGCAGTTCCTGGCCATCACGCTTCGCCAGCTCCGGTTTATAGTCCCAGGTATCGACCTGGCTGGGCCCTCCATTCATGAACAGCCAGATCACGGATTTTGCCTTGGCCGGAAAGTGCGCCGGTTTTGGCGCCAGGGGATTGTGATATGCTTCGGCCGCATCCGCCGCAGAATGAAGCAACCCTTTGTGTTCGAGCAGTCCCGCCAGTGCCAGCATGCCGAAACCACTGCCGGCACGCCGCAGAAATTCCCGCCGCGACGAGTAAACCGGCGAAGGCGGCGCAAAAATTGTCGGACTATTCATGTATCGTCTGTCCTTCCTCTCGCGGAGCGAAACGGCTACTAATCCACATACACAAATTCGTTCAAACACATCAGAATCTGGCAAAAATCGGCCAGCGCCAACTCCCGGCGTAACCCCCGGTTCTCTGGTTTTCCGGCTGCCGCGTAGGACTCCTCTTGCCGCCGTACAAACGCCGTTGCATCCGCCAATTCCTCTGCATTAGGCAAACGGCCCAGCGCAATCTTGTAGGCTGTTCGGACCACCTCGTCCGCAGACATTGCCCCATCCGTGGAGATTCGCCGGGCGAAACTCCGGGCATAACTCCGCACCTGCGGATTATTCATCAACAGCAGGGCCTGCGGCGCAATCGTCGTGGTCGGCCGCTCCCCGATGCCCGCCAGCGCATCCGGCGAATCGAACACCTGCATCATCGGCATGATACGGCTACGCTTGACGGTGAAATAAATGCTGCGGCGTTTGCTGGCTTCATCCAGGGTCCCTGGTCCGAACATTTTGGCGTCCAGCGCCTCACTCACTGCCAGCAGGCTATCCCGAATCACCTCGGCCTCCAGCCGCTGCACCGGCCGCCGCCAAACCAGCCGGTTCTCCCGGTCGATCTTGTTCTTGGAAGCATCGTTGCGCGAGGACTGCATGTAAACGCTACTGGTCAGGATCAGTTTATGAACCGGTTTGAGCCGCCAATCGTGGCGGATCAGTTCCGCCGCCAGCCAATCCAAGAGTTCCGGATGCGTCGGCGGTTCGCCCCGCGATCCGAATTCGCTCGGCGTTGCCACGATCCCCCGCCCGAGATGATGCTGCCACAAGCGATTGACGATGACTCGAGCCAGCAAATGGCCCGCCCCGTTCACCGGGTCCGTCAGCCAGTTGGCGAGCGCGCGCCGCCGGTAGCTGGTCCGCCAACCTTTGGGCGGGTCCATCCGCCATTGCTTTTCTTGCTCCGGTCCGGTCATCAACACCTGCAGAAAGCTCTGGTCCGCCACTCCTTCCTTTTGCTCCGGATCGCCGCGGCGCAGAAAATGCGTTTCTTTCAGCAGATCGTCGCCCTGCGTATGCAAGCGCACCGGCGGCAAACCCTCGCTCGCGATCATGGCTTTCACCAGATTCGGTTTGGGCGCTATCTTCAGGTGATCCTGCACCTTTTGATTCAGCTTCTGCCACCCTGGATCAATGGTCCGGTACCATCTGGACAACATAGCCGATTGCTCGGGGTCCCGCTGTTGGCGGGGCGTCGCCAGGATTCGCAGAACCGGTTGAAACAAGGCCGCGCCGTCGAGATCGACCATTCCTTTCTGGGTCGTCACTGCCAGACGCGGGCGGCCGATACTGTGGCCGGTGTTGTTTTTGAATTGCAATGTAATCGTCAAAATCACCGGACCGTCCGACTGGATCGGCGGTTCCATTTCAAAAATCGCTGCATGATTCTTGCCGACCTGCGGATCAATGGCCCAAGCCGACTTTTGATCATTATCGACCGCTGCCGCGACCGGCAGTCCCCTCTGTTCAAAGGTGGCCCTCGGATTTTTCAGCTGAATCGAAACCCGTTTGTCTGGCGCGTGTGCGGGAGCAACCGCTACTCGAAAATCGGACAGGGCGAAATTGCCGTTGGCTGCCCGGCCCGGCCCGCCTTTTGCCAATGAAGCGTCCGCCAGAGCTTCCAGTCGAATCGTCGTAATTCCCTCCGTGGCCAGGTTCGTGTGCGCTGTCAACGTATACGTGTCAAACGGCGGGGCCTTGCCGGAAACCAACAGGGATCCATCGTCCTGCTTTGTGAATGTCGCCCCACCTTCGGAACGAAAACTGGCGTAATCGAGAATGATCCATGGGAAATCTCGCTCAAGAGAACCTTGCCGGTCTTCCCATTCTGCCATTCGCCCTGGTAGTTCTTCCCTCTCGTATTGATTCAGGGCCTCGACAAAGGGTGCATGGTCCCGATCAAAGGCCGCCCGCGCCTTCTTGTACTGCTCCGCTTCAAAATTGATTTCCAATTCGCTGCGAACGGTTGCGGTGAAGGTCGACAATAATCGATAGTAATCCGCCTGGGGAATTGGATCGAACTTGTGATCGTGGCAGCGGGCGCAACCGATGGTCAAACCCAGCATCGCCGTCCCGACGGTGGCGCTCATGTCGTCCATCTCATCGTACCGGTGCCTTTCCACCTCTTTGATCGTGATCTGCGTACTGTGCACCCCGGCTGCGAGGAAACCCGTCGCCAATAGAGCGAAATTGTTTTCCGGCTCAAACTCGTCCCCGGCCAGTTGCCATTTGATAAACGTGTCATAGGGCAGATCGTCATTGAAGGCTCTCAGGACAAAATCGCGATAGTGATAAGCAGTCGGCCGGTCGTAGTCATGTTCGAAGCCGTGACTCTCGGCGAACCGCGCCAGATCCAGCCAATGCCGGCCCCAGCGCTCGCCGTATTGCGGACTCGCGAGCAGGCGATCTATTATTTTCTCGTACGCATTCGGCGAATCATCTTGCAGGAATCCATCGACTGCCTCCGGGGGCGGCGGCAGCCCGACCAGATCGAAATAGATTCGCCGCAGCAATTGCCGTTTTTCCGCACCGGGGTTGGGTGAAATACCCGCCTCTTCCAACTTTGCCAAAATGAATCGATCGATCGGCGTTCGGCACCAGGACTGGTTTTTCACTGCCGGAAGCTCGCTCCGCTTGAGCGGTTGGAAAGACCAGAATTGCCGGGCGTCCTCGCCGACACGCTTTTGCGTCCACGCCGATGCATCCCGCGGATCCTTGCTTTTCGCGGCGGCCAGGGGTTCATCGTACGGCGCGCCGTGGTCGATCCACAAAGCGATCTGTTTGATGGACTCATCCGGCAGCTTCGGGCTGTTGTGCGGCATGTGCGGTTCTTTGGCGTGGTTGATCAGTTTGTACAGCAAACTCTCCCTGGCATTGCCCACCAAGATGGCCGGCCCGGAATCCCCGCCGCGCAGCAGCCCCTCCCGGTTCGTCAAGTTGAATTCGGACTCCACGGATTTGCCGCCGTGGCATTTCACGCACCGTTTTTCGAGCACGGTCCGCACATGGGTCTTAAATATCTCCAGTCCCCTGGCCATCCTCGCGGCATGATCCGGTTCAACCGGCTTATCCGCGGGCGCCATGGACTCGGCGGCCACGTCCTTCGAAGACTCAGGGCGTGCCACCCCAGTCGGGTTTTCGGCGGGCGGAGCTGTCCAGGTAAGGCCGGCAAACAAAAAAGTTGTTGCCAGCGTACTCACAAGGGGGTGGCAAGGCCTGAGTCTGGTTCCCAAACTGAGTTTGGGAACCAGACTCAGTTTGGGAACCAGGGGGGCGCGGCACGAGAAATCGATTGCGAAACCCCGTCTCATGAACTACACCTGTACACTCAATGCGCACACTGGAAAAATAAGGAAGGTCCCCGAATTACATCTTAATTGAGCCGGGGTTCCGCGGAAATCCTTTTCCGAATTAAAATCGCCAACGTGTCCGGTAGGAAAAACCCACCAATAACACCTTGTAGTTGCGAAAAATGGCCTCCGGCGATAACATCATGGCAGGCATGAGTCTGGTTCCCAAACTGAGTTTGGGGACCAGGGCGCGGAACATCTAGCGCCTTGCCGGCGGAAGTATCTTGGTTCGCGGCACAAATTCCATTTGCAATTAGGAGAGAGAGGCTTTTTGACAATGACCCAGTCTTTTTTCCAAACTAAACGGATCGGGTGGCACGCCCTGAGTCTGGTTCCCAAACTGAGTTTGGGAACCAGGGCCCGAATAATCGGACTATGCACGGCTCTGGCACTCTTCACATTCTTCACAGCACGCGTGCAGTCCGAACCGGTCCCGGGCAAACAGGACCGCGTAGTGATCCAGCTGGTTTGCAACTATCTCCAGCAGGGACACCTTTCCAGGCCCGAAATCGACGATGAACTTTCCCGCAGGTTGTTTCACCGTTTTCTCAAAGACCTCGATCCCACCAAGCTCTATTTCGTCAAAAGCGACATCGACGAGTTCAAGAAATACGAAATCCAACTCGATGACCTGCTGCTCCAGGGCGACATGAGCTTCGCCTACAAGGTCTATGAACGCTTCGTCGCCCGGCTGGCCGAACGGCTCAAACTGGTTGAAGAAATGGTCAACGCCAAGCACGATTTCACCGTCAAGGAAAACCTGGACACCGAATTTGACGCCATTGAATATGCCAAAACCGAAGACGACCTCCGCGACCGCTGGCGGAAACGGATCAAATTCGACCTGTTGCTGCACCGCCTGGACAAGAAACCCGTTCCCGAGGCGGAAGCCAGGCAAAAGGTGCTGACGCGCTACCAGAGTTCGCTGAAGCGCTGGAAACAGTTGGACAATTACGACCTCATGGAGCTGTACCTTTCCGATTTGACTTCCAGCGCCGATCCGCACTCTTCCTACATGTCGCCCGGCACGCTCGATGATTTTGACATTTCCATGCGACTAAACCTGGAAGGCATCGGCGCGGTTCTCCGCTCGGAAAACGGCCAAACCATCGTGACGGAAGTCGTTCCGGGGGGCGCGGCCGGGATGGACGGCCGGCTCAAGGTCAACGACAAGATCATCGCCGTCTCCCAGGGCGACGACAAATTCACCGACGTCGTCGACATGAAACTGCGCGACGTCGTCAAGCTCATCCGCGGGCGGCGGGGCACCAGCGTGCAATTGAAGATCGTTCCCGCGGACAAACTCGAACCGGTTGTCTATGGTCTCACGCGCCAGAAAATCGAACTCAAGTCTCAAGAGGCCCGCCAGGAAATCGTCGATCAGGGCAAGAAGGACGATGGAACGCCGTACCGCATTGGCGTTATCGACCTCCCCTCGTTCTACGCCGATTCCAAAAACGGCACAAGTGAAGCCAAAAGCGCCACCGAAGATGTCCGCAAAATCTTGAAGGATTTCAATGGCAAGCGCGTGGACGGCGTGGTTCTCGATTTGCGCCGCAATGGCGGCGGCTCACTCCGGGAAGCGGTCGGCCTGACCGGCCTGTTCATTGACCAGGGTCCGATCGTCCAGGTGAAAGGTTACCAGGGTCGGGTGCAGCGGCAGGATAATCCCGACAAGACGGCAGTATATGCCGGCCCTCTCATCATCCTGGTCAGCAAGTTTAGCGCCAGCGCCTCCGAAATCCTCGCCGGCGCTCTCCAGGACTACGGCCGCGCCCTGATCGTCGGCGATTCGACCACGCACGGCAAGGGCACCGTCCAGGTGGTGATTGACCTCGGCGGGCAAGTGAACACGGCCAAGCCCCCCAAGCTCGGCGCGCTCAAGCTCACGATCCAGCAGTTTTACCGCGTGAACGGCGACAGCACGCAAAACCGCGGCGTAAACTCCGACATCGTCCTCCCCTCCATCACGGAATACCTGGGCACGGCCGAGAAGGAACTCGATTTCGCCGTCCCATTCGACCAGGTCAAGCCGGTTGAACATTCGGACTTCGGCCTGGTCCGCGCCGACGTCAAGGACACTCTGAAAGCCCGGTCGGCACAGCGCGTGCAATCCTCCAAGGATTTCGCCAAGCAGGGCAAGGACATTGAACTCTTCAAGGTCCGCAAGAACCGTAAATCCATTCCCCTCAATGAACAGGAGCTCCGCGACCAGTTCACCAAGGATGAGGCGGAAAAAGCCGACCAGAAAGCCAATGATTTATTGCCTCCGGATGAATCCACCGACACCAAGAAGGAATACAAGTTCGCGCGGAACTTCTTCAATAACGAAGTCCTCCAAATCATGGACGATTTTCTGCAGGGAAAGAAATTTGCCTCAAACGGCCGATGACTCATCGATTGCCCCCGGCCGTTCGGTTTTGTTATCCAACAAGTTGAAAAACGCGCGGGGATTTGATGCGCTCGGAAAATAGAGTCTTGTGGCTTTTCTTCCTTATTTCCGCGCTTCCGTCCCGAGCCGGCGAGAAGCAAACTTCCGAATCAATTGCGTATCCCCCGCCCGAATCCAAAGGTGGCTGGCAGAGCCTGCTTCCCGCCAACGGATTCCCCGATGCAGCGGAGAAGGCCAAAATCCGCAGCCGCGCCGGCGTGGACTGGGACAAGTTGGCCTCGGCCTGGCAATACAACGCCGGCCCGGACGGCGCCACCGCCTTGATCGTTATCCGGCGCGGACTTGTCGTCGGCGAATGGTACAAGGACTGCAACCGGGACAAAATGTTCAACATTTATTCCAGTTCCAAGGGCTACACCAGCGCCGCCTTCGGCATGCTGCTCGCCGATAGCGAAGCCGGAAAACTGCCCGGCGGCAAGAAGCTGACCTTGGATACCAAGGTGTGCACCGAGGAGTGGCTGCCCGAAGCGCTGCCGTTGTCCGATCCGCGCAAGGCGAATATCACGCTCCGCCATTTGTTGACCATGACCTCGGGAGTCGGGGGCGAGCGCTTGCCCGGCGAAACGCCCTTCGCGGCCGCCATGGGCAAAGTCGCTGACTCGCCCCTCGCCAAATTGAAGGGCGAGCCGGGCACCGTATTCAACTACAGCGACGGCAACATTCTGCATCTGGTGCTGCTCTTTCGCCGTGCTGCCGGGCGCGATTTGCTTGCCTATTTGCAAGAACGGCTGTTCAAAGTCATCGGCATTGAAAAAGTAAGCTGGGTGCAGATCGGCGAAAAGGGTGTCGGCCCCCTCAGCCAGGGTTTCAGCGGCCTGCACACCACTGCCCGGGACCATGCCCGTTTTTGCTACCTGGCACTCCATAAAGGCGTGTGGGAAGGCAAACCGGTTGTCCCCGCCAACTATTACGATTTTGCGTGGACCGGAACCAAGCCGAAGCCGGATTACGGCGCGCTATGGTGGGTCTGGCCCCATCACCCCGACGCTCCCAAAGACCTGGTACAGACCGCCGGCGCGCTCAACAATCACGGCTACGTTGTCCCCAGCCTCGACCTGGTCTTCGTCCGCCTGGGCAACGGCAACAAGTACCCGAATCAATTCGAGCAGGAACTGGTAAAGAAGGTAATCGCGGCGATCGAGAAGTAACGCCGATCATTACGAGGTCAAGGGAAGCGCCGCCCTGCCTTGCGGTGAATCGTTGGGTCCACGGCATAGTCGATCGACCGGACCGAGCCGTCGCAATAGGCCATGTTAAAAACGCCAAAGTGGGTACTGCCGAAGACGATCGTGGCAATCGTGCCGGGATCGAGCCCCCGCTGGTCTTGCCTGGGAGGGCGAACGGTGGACCGAGTGGTGTCATTATCCATGCCGACGTAAATATTTTCGTTATCCCCCCCATCGAGTCCATTGTCATAGTGACCCGGATCGAGAAATTTTTCGCCGACAAGATAGGTGTTACTGGTGCCGTTAAACACATCGGTCAACTTGATTTCGCTGCGCTGGAAGATGACGCCCGTATATTGGGTCGAGGGATGATTCCTATCCCACCAGCCATCGTCGTCCCCCTGAGCGTGGTTGTCGGGCCCGGCAAAGACCTCGTCATGGTCCCCGTCTCCCGCGCAGGCGGCATAATCGGTGCGGGCTCCCGAGGTCAAATGGACGCGAAAAATGGAGGTGTGATAATCCTGGCCGCCATGGGTCGAGACGTCGGGATAGACCTGGCAAGGGCGCCGGCTGGCGCAGTAGAACAGCGGCAAGGGGGTGTTGACCATCTGAATGGCCGCCGCCCGCCGCGCGGCTTCATTGGTAATACGAGCACCGAGGTCATGGAGTTGGGATTGCTCCAGGAACGGCAGCGTGTTGTAAATCCAGCCGCCCGGTTGCCGGCGATCGTTGGGCCGGTCTGGATCGCCGAGCCACATCCAGCCCCACCCATCGGCGGGGAGGCGGCGGAAGGTCATTTGATGGTTCACGATCGCCAAACTGATTTGCTTGAGATTGTTGGCGCATCGGACGCGGTTGCCCGCCTCGCGCACCTTCTGCACTGCCGGCAAGAGGAGCGCGATCAGGATGCCAATAATGGCGATGACCACCAGCAGCTCGATCAGCGTGAAGCCGAGGCGGCGTCGGCGCGGAACCGGTCCCGTGAGTGCCATACGTACCTCTTTCGGTAATGAATTACCCCGGCGGTCGGCGCCGGGCGGTTGGGTCTAGGTGGGGAGAATGGCTATGCTATTATGGTATCCTGAGATGCGGCCGGCGTCCAGTCCGCCAGAGCGTGCTTGCTGCCAAAAGGATTCCCCGATGCAGCTGAGAAAGCCAAAATTCACAGCTGTGCCGGGATCGTTTGGGACAAGTTGGCCTCGGCCTGCGTGCAAGGCGTAGGTAGGGGCAGGCCATTCAAGCCCCTCAAGAAAAGGAAGCTGGTGAAAGGTAAGCGCGGCAATTGAGAAGTAACTCCGGTCGTTACGCGCGGCCACTTCTTGTCATCTTTTTGCATGTCAATTGCTCACAAAAGTGACGGCCTTTTTCACCGGAAACGAATGTCACTATGCAACCTCTTAGCTACCATTACTTTAAGACAGTTCGTTTCTGAGCCACTGGGACACCCCCCGGTTCGTGACCGCTACCGTTATCCTGGCATCCCCCTGGGAACCCTTTGGCCACCCGTGCACCACGCTGACACTTTCCTCAATTGCATTTCCTGGATACGGCCAGCTGCATCTCTTCCGCGAGTTTTTGGAAGTCGGCGCGATGAGGCAGCGGGTCGAGGTCTTTGTCTGTCCGCATGTGACCAATGGGACCAACCCGCGTTCCCAAGCGGAAGCAAAGGTCGGGAACGAGTCCCTGTCTTTTAAGGATTTTTTGTGTCCTTTGTGTCTTTCCGATGAATGTTGTCTTGATCCATACCGAGAAGCTTCTCGGCCTCACGGCAGAGGATCCGGGCGCGTAGCCAGTCGTGGAAATCACCGCCGAAGGGCCGACCTGCCTTCGGATCGGGCATTTTCCGGGATAGAATTGTTTCAGCGTGGCTTAGCGCGATCCGTGCTTCCTCGTCGAGCCGGATGGAGTCAGCTCCCGGGGCTGCACGCGGCTCAGCGGGCTCACGCCCCCCGCTCAGGCGGTGCTTCGCCATGGCCAGGACCGCAAAAGCCGTGGCGTCGAGGTGAACCGCGTCGACTTGCGGACACAGCCGGTTCAGCCGGTCGACGGCGGCGGCGTACTGCCCGGCGCGGTATTCGGCCAACGCCTTGGTCAGCACGCACCACCGGTCATCAGGGGTGCTAGTGACGGCCTGATCCGCCAGCTTGAAGACCGGCCGGAGATCGCTCACGGCGTCCGGGGCTAAAATGCAGGTCTTGGCGGTGGTTTCCGCGATGCCCACCTTATCGGTGTGGCCGAAGCGCGCCAGCATCGTGCGGCAGATTCGGCGATACTCTTCCTTATCGCCCAAAAGTAAGCAAACGGGAGCAGCTTGATACCAATGCCAATGTCGATCGGGTTCCAGCTGTGCAAGCCGGGCCAGGTCCAGTGCCGCCTTGTCCCATTGGCATTGCCGAACATAGCCAAACATTCGCGCGCGCAAGGCTAGCCCGAAATTTGAGTCGAGGTCGATGGCCTTGGAGAATTCGGCCCTGGCTTCGCTTTGTTGGCCCAATTGATTGTAGATGAGTCCCAACCGGTAACGGACTCCGGCCGAGTCTGGGCTGGAGGCAATGTCGGCCTGGAGCGCGGTCCGCGCTTCCTGCAAACGCTGCCAGGGGGTCAGCGTATCCCACAGCCACGCGCCGTCGCCTTCGCCGGTGCTGACCAGCGCTTGGCCATCAGAACTGAATGCCACGCCCGACACGAAACGGGTGTATCCGCGGAGAGTGCGCAGCTCACGGCCGGTCGCCACGGACCACAACTTCACCATCAGATCGCCGCCCCCTGAAGCGAGGGTCTTGCCATCCGGGGAAAAGCTTAAACTATTGACCCGATGGGCATGCTGGCCGAAAACGCGCAACAGCTGACCGTCTGCAGCCCAGAGCTGAAGAACTCCGTCCCCGTTTCCCGTTATCAGCTGATCACTGCCTGGAATAAAGGCCAGAGCCGCAAATTCAGCCGGGCCATCCCAACTCCTTCGTTGCTGCCACGACCCGACTTGCCACAATCGAATTCGATGGTCATGGCAGGCCGTTGCTAGCGTCTGGCCATCGGGCGAGAACTCAAGCGCGGGGACCGCGTTATCATGAGGCAGTTCCGCGACCTCGTTTCCGGAGGAAACTTCCCAGACTTTGGCAATCTGGGGGTAATTGCGTTCGAACCAATTCATATGGCCGAATCCGGCCGCCAAGAGCTTGCCGTCGGGAGAAAAGGACAAAGCAGTGATAACACGGTGATGAGGGTTGGATTCGTTGGGGTGCCCCGGGAGCGTTAGGAGTCGCTGGCCGGTGAGCGGATCCCACAACCGGACCAGGGAATCCGCGCCGCCGGCCGCCAAGAGCTTGCTGTCGGGAGAGAAGGCCACGGCGCAGGATTCGTCAAGGCGGCGCACCCACCGGTAAGTCCGCGCGTCCCAGAGGAAAGTGCCCGGTCCGCCAAACGCCAACCAGCGGCCATCCGGGGAGTATGCCACCCGGTTTTGCCTGTCCGTCTTCGGCATCAGAATGCGGTGTTCGGGGCGGGGTGGAAGTTCCCAAAGCCGCACGGTTCCATCCTCGCTCGCCGACACTAAGGTTTGCCCATCCGCGGCGAAGGCCACGCACCCGACCCTGGCCGTGTGCCCTTTCAACTGCCAAATCCGCTGGCGTGTGGCCAAGTCCCAGACCGTCACCAACCCGACCCATGTCCCGGCGCACAATCGCTTCCCATCAGGGGAAAACGCCAAAGCATCAATGCGTCCAGCGATCGGTGGCAAGCCGTGGCTATGCTGGCCGGTGGAAGCATCATAGAAATCGATCCAACCATAGTGATCGCCTGCAACAATCGTGCGGCCATCAGGGGAATAGGCGATCGCGCCCAGGGTGACAGAGCGCCCAGGCGCGCTAACGATCTGGGGCTCTTTCTGTCCGGAGCGGTAAATCGACAATTCGTTATGGTGAGGATACGGGGCAATGACCAGGGTCTTGGCGTCGGGCGACAGCGCGCTGAATGGATAACGCTCGGACACCGCGAAAGTTGCCAGTTCTTTACCATTCGGTAGTCCCCATGCGCGGCTTCGTCCACCGGGTTGAATGACGGCCAGGGCCTCGCCGCGCGGGGAAAACCCGATGTCCTTAATCTCTCCCAGCCCTTGCAAGAACAGTTGCTCCTGGCCGTTGGCAGCGTCATAGAGGAAAACTCGGCCGTCCTCTGTTGCCCGCGTTGCCAGCCTTCCGTCGCGCGTAAAATCGGTCCGGCAAGGTGAAGTACGCAGAGGCTGTCGCTGCCAGGCAAGTTTCCCGCTTGTCTTATCCCAGGAACGGATAGACAAGCCATCGCTGGTGAGGACGTGGCCGTCAGGTGTTAAGCCGACCGCAGTCACCGGCTGTTCCACGGGAAGCTCGCGCGCGTTGTGGAGGAGGCGCTGTTGGTAGTGCCAAGCGAACTCCCGAAGGTCTTCCTCCCCCGGTGCTGGTAGATAGCGTTGAAGTAATTCAGTCACCCGGCGAGCGGGAGCGGGCTCATTTTCCCAGAGCTGTGCCGCCGCCTGCATGTCCGCGGCGTACACCAGACGCCGGTTGCGTGCCGCCTCCTTTTCGGCGCGCTGACGCTGCTTGTCGGTCTTCTCGAATTCCTGGCTCAGGTTCGCCTCGGCCTTCACGGCCCGATCGCGCTCGTCCTTGAGCCAAATGGCGGAAAGAGTGGAGATAACAGCCACGGCCAGGAGCGAGGCGGCCACCGATCCAGTCAACCCGGCCAGAGCCGGATTCCGCCGGCACCAGCGCCACATTTTCTCCATTCTCCCTACCGGCCGGGCAATGATCGGTCTACCGTCCTGAAACCGTCGCAAGTCCTCCGCCAGCGCCTCTGCACTCGCGTAGCGCTTGCGCGGGTCTTTCGCCAGGCACTTCAGGCAGATGGTCGTGAGGTCGCGCGGCACTCTCGGTTGCAACCGGCTCGGCGAAACGGGCTCCTGCGATTGCACCTGGTTGAGCGTCTCCATAGGCGTCTCCGCCTTGAACGGCGGCCGACCCGTCAGCAGCTCGTACAGGATCGCGCCCAGCGCGTACACATCACTCGCCGGGCCGATCTCTTGGGACCTGCCGGAAGCCTGTTCCGGCGCCATGTAGCTCGGCGTTCCCAGAACTGCGCCACTACCCAGCGTCACGCCCTTCAGCGCCAGACGTTTGGCCAGCCCAAAATCGGTGACCTTGGCCACGCCGTCCGCCGTGAACAGAATATTGGCCGGTTTCAAATCGCGGTGGACAATGTTTCGCCGATGCGCGTGTTCCATCGCCCGCGCCAACGTCTCGACTAACCGGGCAGCTTCATCGGCAGCCATCGGCGTGCCGTTCAGCCGCTCGGCCAGGCTCCCCCCTTCGAGAAATTCCAGAGAGAGATATGTGTGCGTCTCGTGCTCGCCCACTTCATGGATTTGCACGATGTTGGGATGCGCGAGCCCCGCCACCGCCTCGGCCTCGATGTGGAACCGGGCCCGATGCTCGCTCCCGGCGTGCACGCCGCCCAGGATCATTTTCAGGGCCACCACGCGGTTGAGACCCAACTGCCGGGCCTTGTACACCACGCCCATGCCGCCGCGACCCACTTCCTCCAGAATTTCGTACCCCGGCACCTGACTGCGGCCTGTTCCAATCAATCGCGGCAGCGCGGCCTCTTCCCGGCAAAACGGGTCAAGCGGAATGGATCGCCGCAGGTCCGCCAGCAACGGATCATCGCGCTCGTTCAGGCCCTGCAGAGTGGCCAGGCAGGATTCACACGTCTCGATATGGCTGGCAACAGCGTCCCGTTCCGCACCCGTTAGCCGGCCGACAGCAAACGCGAAGAGCTCATCCGCCTGCGGACAGCTGCCGTTCTCATCCTGTGCGTTGTATGCACTCATCCGCGCTCGCTCCCGGCGAAAAGCGGTCGGAAGTCGTTTCCAGCCCCGATTACTGATCTTTGACGAACTCCTGCATTACGGCGGGAAACGACTCCCGCCCCCGTTTCACCTCACGGCCCGCCGGAAGTCGCCCCAGGTTGTTTGTCCCATTGCCCCACGTCGCGGCGCAACCCGCCGCGGTTGAACCACGTTACCCAGTAGGTGGTATCTAGCACAATCGCCCTAGAGAGATCGGCCAGCGCCTTGTCCCATTGCCCCAGTTGTCGGTAAGCATATCCCCGGTCGCCCCAGGGCGCTGCGTAATCAGGTTTCAGTTCCATGGCTCTCGAATACTCGGCAACGGCTTCCGCAAGAGATCCCTTCCGATGCAAAGCCCGGGCAATGCCGAGAGTGAGGTAAGGGCTGTCCGGGCGAAGTGCCCGGGCTGCCGTGTAGAAGCGCGCCGAATCATCATACTGGGGAGGCCGGAGGGCGTCATAGCAGTACCAGCCCAGGGCGTGGTTGATCCACAAGTCTCCCGGATACTGCCGCTGCGCCTGACGCAGCAACGCCACGGCCTGCTCCGGGGCATTCAGGTACTCGGCCAGGGTGCGCCCCAACAGGGCCAGCGTTGCCGGCGGCAGTTGGTGGACATCCGCAGCTGCCGCCAAATTCTTCAGCGTCTCGCGATCGTCATGAGCCAAGGCCTCGCGCAGCTCGTTGCGCCTGGGGTCGGGATCGACCGCCGTGGCGACTTCCAGCAGTTGTTTCCAATCCGGCGAATTGCGGCTGCCTGCCTTTCGCCGCATGAACGACCAGACATCCAGGCTGCGCACCATGTCCAGTCGAATGCTCCGCGTTTGAATCCGCTCGGCCGCTTCCGCCACCGGCAAAATGGCCAGGTCGATGCCATAATCTTGAAATGCCCGCGCGTATTTCGCATCCTGCTCCCGGCCGGTATAGTATTCGTGTTTCTCCGGCTGGCTGTAAATGTCCTCCAGGAGCCGGGCCATGTTCACATCTTTTTGCAATTCCACGAGCCGCTGGGGTAATTCCTCGCGGCCGGCGGCGGCCAGGAGCTTTTGGGTGCGCTCGACTGCCGCCCAAGCCTCGGACCATTTCCCTTCATCGATCCGCTGCTCCGCCTTGTCCAGGCCCCGGTTCACTTCATCGTTCAGAGCTGCCTCCCGCACTGCCCGGTCGCGGGCAACCCAGCCGATTCCTCCAGCGATAATCAGGAAGAGGATCGCCACCGACAACAGCGAACTCGCCAGCGCCGGCTTCCGCCGGCACCAGTGCCACAGCCGCTCCGTCTTGCCTACCGGCCGTGCCCGAATGGGTTCTCCCTGCACGAATCGTCGCAGATCCTCTGCCAGCGCTTCCGCGCTCTCATAACGCTTGCGCGGCTGCTTCGCCAGGCACTTCAGGCAGATTGTCGCGAGGTCGCGCGGCACTCTCGGTTGTAACTGGCTCGGCGAAACGGGCTCCTGCGATTGCACCTGATTGAGCGTCTCCATCGGCGTCTCCGCCTTGAAGGGCGGCCGACCCGTCAACAGCTCGTACAGGATCGCGCCCAGCGCGTACACATCCGTGGCCGGGCCGATCTCTTGGGACCTGCCGGAAGCCTGCTCCGGCGCCATGTAGCTCGGCGTTCCCAGGACCGCGCCGCTCCGCGCCGTCACGCCCTTCAGCTCCAGCCGCTTGGCCAGCCCGAAATCGGTGATCCTGGGCACGCCGTCCGCCGTGAACAGAACATTGGCCGGTTTCAAATCGCGGTGGACAATGCTTCGCCGATGGGCGTGTTCCATCGCCCGCGCCAACGTCTCGACCAACCGGGCAGCTTCATCGGCAGCCATCGGCGTGCCGTTCAGCCGCTCGGCCAGGCTGCCCCCTTCGAGAAATTCCAGAGAGAGATAAGCGTGCCCTTCATGATCGCCCACTTCATGGATTTGCACGATGTTGGGATGCGCGAGCCCGGCCACCGCCTCGGCCTCGATGTGGAACCGGGCCCGATGCTCGCTCCCGGCATGCGCGCCGCCCAGGATCATTTTCAGGGCCACCACGCGGTTGAGGCCCAACTGCCGGGCCTTGTACACTACGCCCATGCCGCCGCGACCCACTTCCTCCAGAATTTCGTACCCCGGCACCTGACTGCGGCCTGTTCCAATCAATCGCGGCAGCGTGGCCTCTTCCCGGCAAAACGGGTCAAGCGGAATGGATCGCCGCAGGTCCGCCAGCAACGGATCATCGCGCTCGTTGAGACCCTGCAGAGTGGCCAGGCAGGATTCACACGTCTCGATATGGCTGGCAACAGCGTCCCGTTCCGCACCCGATAGCCGGCCGAGGGCAAACGCAAAGAGCTCATCCGCCTGCGGACAGCTGCCGTTGTCATCCTGCGCGTTGTATGCACTCATCCGCGCTCGCTCCTTCCATCTCAACTTACTCGCCGTGCAGGATCTTGCGGCGGCGAAGAAGAGAAAGAGCACGAGGCTATTCGCGATCCGATCCTAATGTTAATCCTCATCTTGCTCTTAATCATCTTCGTAATCTTACTCTTCATCCTCCTCTTACTCTTCTTTGCTGCCGGATTGTGCGCGCTGATCCAGGGCGACGGGGTCATTCGGGCCCTCCTCGAGGAGCTCGGTTAGCACTTCGCGAAGCCGGCCGAGCACGCGCGACTTGGCCGTGTGGACCGCCCCGGCAGTCATGCCGAGGCCGGCGCCGACCTCCGCGGGCAGGCGGCCATCGACAACCACCTGCCACGCCGCATCCCATGTCCGCGGCTGGAATTCGGGGCGAATCAACTCCAGTGCCCGCCGGACAAGAATCGCCCGCTCGGATGCATCTTCCGATGTGCTGGAGCTGTCGGCGGCGGCAGGCAGATTCTCCAGCCGGGCCTGCGCCGAGCTGCCGCCCGCGGCTGTGGCCTGGCCGCGCCGGCGGCGGTAATAATCGCGCGCCTTGTGCCGCGTGATCGTGTACAGCCACCGCCGCAAACTTCCCGCCTCCCCCCGGGTGAAACTCTCGAGCTTGGCCGCCACGGTGGCAAACACCTCCTGGGTCACATCTTCCACGTCCTGCGGCTTGCACACGCCGTGCCGCCCGCACCACCAGCGCACCAGCGGCGCGTACAGGAATTCCAGGCGCTGCCACGCCGCTGCATCGCCGGCCTTCGCCAGGTCGACCAGCGTCGTCGACGTCGCGCCCGCTGGATTCGCGGCGCGCTCCCTATCAGATTGATTGCCGGAGTCTGTCACGCGGGCAGCTCCTGGGGGCTAGTAACAGAACTGTTTCGGGATACCTGCTAGATTAGCCCGCCGGCTTCCGGCGGGCAAGCCACAAAGTCTTTGAAAATCCGGTCTTAACCCACCATTCGCGCACGATTCAAGAAGCGTGTAAGACGCCGGCAATCATTCTTGTAGGACCGCTCGGTCATACTTTGACCTGGTTCTGTGGTTTTCAAGCATTTGGGAGATGCGGAAGCGCTGCGGTAGCGTCGCCCTGTCTTCCGAATTCCGTGGAAGGAGCAACCCCATGTTTCTGCGCGCTTTCCGAAGACTGTCCAAGTCCCGTTCACGTAACCGGCTCAGCAAGAGAGTCAAACGCCCCCTGGCGGCGCATCGGCCTCGGTTGGAAGGCCTTGAGGATCGGACCGTGCCCTCCAACATTGTCTGGACGAACCGCGGCCAAGTTTCAGACGGCTTCGCGGCGGAATTCGGCGCTGACGCCGCCATGGCACGGGCCGACATCGACGCCGCATTGAGTGATTGGGCCACCCTGATCACCAACTTCAATTACGCAAGCGGTCCCGACACGTTTAATGTCAATATTTCCATTGGCGGCTCCGGCTTCGGAGCGAGCACGTCCTATGGCGGCAGCTGGCAGATCGGTGGCAAACCCAATCAGGCCTCCATCGGCATCGGCGGCGGCAATCCCTCGGGCACCGACCACGGTTGGTACGTGGACCCATCTCCCACAACCTACGAGGAATTCGAGGGAAACATCATTACGCCCTATACCTTGAGCGCAACTCCCGGCGGGCCCGCGGATGGAAAATTCGACCTCTATTCGATCGTCGCGATCGAGTTCGCCCACGCGGCCGGCCTCAATGACGCCACCAATGAACTGTTCACCAGCGATCCCAATCATTACCTGACGAACACGGGCCAGTCCGATGTCGCTTGCCCGGGTACGCTCTGGACCTACCGCGGTCCCGACGTCAATGCCTTGTTTACCAGTGACAATGGCTGCAGTCAAAACCGTTCCAACGCGTTGCACACCGCTCTGCCCAACGTCGGCAACCAGGTCACATCCGGCGGCATTACCTATTACGGGGCCGACGACATCGACGTGCCCGTCTATTTCGCCAGCCGGCGCTATATGCCTTCCAATCTCGCGGCACAAGTCTTACATGACTCGTACGGCTACACTATCAGCGCGCCAACCTACCACAGCGCCTATATTGACTACAACCCGGCCACACACAACGTCCTCGTTCGCGATGGATCGCACGGCACCGGGATCTATCCCTCGCAAAACAACCCCAGCAATGACGTCATCACCGTCTTTACGTTTAGCATTCCCTTTCCGATTAATCAGACGTTTATCGCAATCGACGTTCAGATCGGCAACCCGACCCCCGGAACCGGCCCCAACCCAACGTACGGCGAAACCTTCCTCGCCAGCAGTGTCAGCTCGATTACAGTCAACACCACCGACGGAGTTGACACCGTTAACCTGGACAACACCTTCGCCCTGTTTGCCCCGGTCGCCCCGGTGACGGTCAACCTCGGCACCGGGACCGCCACGGTCAATATCCTCAACCTTCCGCCCAACCCCCAAGTGGTGACGGTCAACCTCGGCAGCGGCGCCGATACGGTCAATATCCAATCGACGTTCGCCCCAGTAACAGTCAACGGGGGCAGCGGCACGGACATCGTGAACGTTGAGAGGACAAACGCTCCGGTGACGCTCACCCTGTTCAGCAATAACGCCACGGTCAACGTCGGCCATAACGGTACCGTACAGGATATCAACGGTGCGGTGACCATCGAAAACCCGCCATCGTTCAATGTCATCAACATTGATGACTCCGCTGATCCCGCGTCCCATCTCAACATAATCATGGATTCCTTCACCCCGAGCGGCGACACGCCCTTCGGCCGGATCACGGGCTTGGCGCCCGCCGCGATCACCTACGAATTCGAGGACACCAACACCCTCAATATCAAGACCGGTACCGGCTCCACCGTGGTCAACGTCCTGGCTACGGGCGCAATTCTGGGCACCAATCTCTTCAGCAACGGCGCGACCACTGTCAACATCGGCAACGCCAACAGCTTGTGGGTCGGCCCGGGCATCGGCGGTCCGCTCAACCTGGAGAACGAGGTCAGCTCCGATACCGTCTTCATCAACGACCAGAACGACACCACCTCCCGAAGCGCGAGCCTTGCCACCGTGGTCCAGAAGGGCTGCACCTGCGGCCGGCTTACCGGCTTGTCGGCGGCGCCAATCTCTTGGGATTATCCCGACACCACAATGGTGAACATCAACACCGGCCGCGGCGGCGTGACATTCACTGTTCTGGGCACGGGCGTGCCCACATTCATCAACGGCAATACGCTCGGTACAAATACCCTCATCGGCGGCAACCTGTTAACCACGTGGCACGTCAACACTGCCAACGCCGGAACTCTCAGCAACGCCCTTGCCAGCGCCACGTTCAGCGGCTTCCAGAACCTGACCAGCGGCAGCGGCAGCGACGGCTTCGTCTTCAGCAACGCCGCCACCCTGTCCGGCACGCTCAACGGCGCCGGCGCCAGTGGACTCAGCCTGGCTCCCTACACCACGGACCTCACGGTGAACATTACCGGCGGCGGCGCGGGCAACATCCCCGGCGTGGTGCCTAACTTCCTTGGCATCCAATACCTGACAGCTGGCAGCGGCAGCGACCGGTTCGTCTTCACGAGCGCCGGCAGCATCACCAGCATCGACGGCGGCGTCGGCGGCACCGACACCCTGGATTTTTCAGCCGTTAGCCGTAATTTGAGCGTCCTTGTCTATGGTGCCAACGCCGGTACTGTCCCCGGAACGGTCTTTGAATTCGCGGATATTGAAAACGTTACCGGCGGCAGCGGCAACAACACGTTCGTCTTCACCGACGGCGCCAGCCTGGCCGGCACGCTTACCGGCGGCAGCGGCAACAACCTCATTGATGCCTCGCCCTGCACGACCGGCCGCACGTTTTCCATCACCGGCGCCAACGGCGGCTCGGTGGCGAGCATGGTCGGCAGCTTCGCCAACGTCCAGAACTTGATCGGCGCTGGCGCCGGCGGCAATAGCTTCGCCTTTTTCGATGGGGGCAGCCTCGCAGGGCGTCTCGACGGCGGCGTCGGCACCAACAACACGCTCGACTATTCCCTCGGTTGGTCCGGAATTGTGATGGTCAATCTCCAGACGGGCGCGGCTAGCGGCGTGGCGGGCCAGGCCATCAACCATCTTGCCAATATCCAGAACGTCCTCGGCGCCAATGGCGGCGGTGCCGGCTTCTACAACATCCTCGTCGGCGACGGCAACAACTACCTCCAGGGCGGCACCGGCCGTACCAACCTAGTCATCGCTGGCGGCTCCGCCGGGACCCTCGTCGCCGGCAACGTTGCCGACATCCTCATCGGCGGGATCACTTTATACGACGGCGAAGCCGACATGCACTCGCTCGCCGCCATCATGAACTACTGGTCCACCACGGCCGACCCCTTCAGCACCATGGTGGTCAACGTCACCACCGGCAACGGCGTCCCGCGCTTGGACGCCACCACCGTTACCGGCAACGGCGGCGGCAATAACTTCGTCGCCAGCGGCGCGCTGGCGCTGATATATAGCGATAACAACGACACGACCACCGGCAGCTTCGATCCGAACTCGCAGACGGTGGCGATCACGCCGTGACCCGGCTGGGCGGGCGGGCAGCATGTTCGCAGTCCCGCCTTTGGGCGGTGGGGCGTAATCCGCCTGAAGGCGGGACTACGAACAACCGGATCGTGCTCCGTCATTTAGGGCGCGTCCGCTGCTTCTTTTCCTGGGGCATGGAGAAGGCTGACGACCATTTCGCCTGTCCGTTCCCAAGTCTCAATTCCCCAATGAGTTACTGCCGTGTAAGACGCCGGCAATCATTCTTGTAGCGGCCTATCGGTGATTCCGTCACTCACATCCCGAAGGAGAACGCCATGCTTCGCAAATGGTTTCCCTTTGCTCCCAGAAATCGTCGGTCCCGTCGCCGTGTGGTGGCAGTCCCGAAGGGGCGTAGGCCGAACGCTGCACGCCCGGCTCTGGAAACTTTGGAACAGCGCGAACTCCCATCCTGCACCAGTAGCGTCATCAGCCGCGTGCTCACCGTCCAATGCGACAATACCAGCCAGAACACGGTCACGGCCGACGTGCAGACCAACGACCTCGGCACGTTTACGACGATCAATGGCCAACCATTCAACTTCAGCACGCACGATTCGATCCAGATCATCGGGGGCAGTGCTGGCCTGACGACGCAAATTCTCGCCAACGGCAAGCCGCTCTCCTTGTTCGGACACCACGACCGGGACGATGTCCGGGTTGGCACGACTAATAACATCGGCGGGGGCTTGGGTTCTCTTGGTCGGATCCAGGCCCCCTTGGATCTGGAGAATCCGCCGTTCCACAACGGCGTAATCATCGATGACAGCGGCGATCGAAATGCATCGCATATCGGGATCATTAACGTCGTGACCATCGCGGGATTCCAGTTCGAGCAAGTGACGGGGTTCGGGGCGGCGGCGGCGATTAACGCGAAGGTCGCTGACACTAATGCCCTCCATATCTACACCGGCCCGGGCGGCGCTCCCGTAAACGTGTTGGCCACCGCGGCGTTCCACGACACAGCTGTCGATAGTGGCCGCACGTCTCTGAGCTGCCGCGCCGCGAACACGCTGGTCAGCGTGGGCCATAACGGCAGCGTCCAGGGCATCCAAGGTGCGTTCGAGGCTCGTGGTTACGGATCGATAGTCGTTGACGATTCGGCTGATAGCGGCAATCGCTCGGTTCGCGCCACGTTTAACCCGCTCACGAACGTTGGCACCGCGATTTTAGGATTGGCTCCGGCAGTAATCGCTTGGTCGCTTCCCTCTGGAATGATTAGGACCGGGACCGGGACTGTGACCGTAGCGGTGGAAGTCGTTCCGCGTGGCGGCATTACGATCGAGGGCCACTCCGCCAACACCACCGTCAACGTCGGCTGGAATAACTCCCTCATCTTGATCGAAGGCCCCCTGACCATCACCAACCCGCCTTCCTTCACGCACGTCAACATCAACGACTCGGCGGACACGGGCAATCACAGCAACGTCACACTGACCGCGACCAGCCTCACCGGCCTGACGGACCCTAGTAGTGGTACCCCGCCGATCAACTTCGGCGCGGACGATCTCGCCGACCTCACGATCAACGGCGGCAGCGGCACCAACATCTACAACATCGTCACCACCCAGAACTCCGGCGTGCCCTTCGGCAACCTGACCACGCTCAACACCGGCTCCGGGGCCGACACCGTCAACGTCCAGGGCGCCAGCGGCGCCGGCCTCCGCATTACCAGCCAGGCCTTCATGACCAACGTCAACCTCGGCATCAACACCCTCTCCGGGATTCATTCGCCGGTCACGATCGTGAACGGGAGCTTATTCAACGTCACCGTCAACGACTCCGCCGACAATGTCAGCCACTCCAACATCCAGCTCGCCAACAGCAGCCTCACCGGCCTGGCGCCGGCCCCGATCAACTTCGTCAACAACGGCAATCGACTAACCATCAATGGCGGCGGCGGCACCAACGCCTACACCTTCACCGCCTCGCAGCCCTCGTTTTCGGTGGGCGGCACCACCGTCAACACCGGCGCCGGCACCGATACAGTCTACGTGCAGTCCGCCCCGGGCACCGACCCGCTCACCGTCAACGCCGGCTCCGGCAGCAACCTGGTGCAAATCGGCAGCCCTGCCAACTCGCTGGACACGGATCAAAACGCCATGACCATCCACGGCTCGGGGAGTCCGCTGCAAGTCGTTCTCAACGATCACGGCAACGCCAATCCCGCGACCTGGTCGATCGCCGGCGGTTACGTGGGCCGCACCGGCACGGGTGGTGCCGGCGCCTTCCTCAGCGGCGTCACCCAACTGACGGCTCTTGGCGGGTCGGGCGGTAACACCTTCGACCTGTCGCACGGCGTCGCGACAGCCATGACCGTCGTGATTAACGGCGGCGGCGGCAGTAACACGCTCCTCGGCTCCAACGCCGCCAACAGCTGGCAAGTCACCGGTCCCAACATGGGGATCCTGAGCGGGTCCAGCTATGGCAGCCTGATCGGCTTCAACCAAATCGGCAGCCTCACTGCCGGCAGCGGCGGGGACACCTTCCGCTTCAGCGACCAGGCCACGCTCTCCGGCAACCTGACCGGCAGCGGCAACACGACGCTCGACTACACGCTCTACAGCACCAGCGTCATCGTCAATCTCCAAACCGGCTTCGCAACCGGCGTGGGCGGCTCTGTCACCGGGATGCTGAACGCCATCGGCGGCATCGGCGCCCCCGGCACGCCGGGCCTTTACAACCTGCTCATCGGCAACGGCGGCAACATGCTCTGGGGCGGCATCGGCCGGCGCAACATCCTGGTGGCGGGCGGCAGCGCCAGCACCCTCATCGGCGGCGACAGCGACGATCTACTGATCGGCGGCACTACCATTTACGACACTGACCCCGCGCTGGCGTCCTGGCTGCAAATTGCCGCCTATTGGGCGGGAACCGACGACTACTTCACGCGCGTCGGCAACCTGACTACCGGCAGCGGCGTGCCGCTCCTGGATGCCACCACCGTTACCGGCAACAACGGCGGCAACACTTTCCTGGGCAACGGGGCGTTGGCGCTGATTTACAGCGACGGCATCGACAGCATTTCCAACTTCGACCCGAACTCGCAAACCGTGGCCATCACTCCGTGACCAGCCTTTCTGAGAGACCGTTAGAACTGGGGCGTACCATCTTTTGGTCACGCCCCACACTCCTCGCATCATCCGATCTCTCATTTTTGCGACGGGTGGCACGCCCTGAGTCTTCGAAGGGCGTGGCAAGTCAAGCTGTTTAGATTCACGCCCTTCGAAGACTCAGGGCGTGCCACCCAGCCGCTCGCTCGCCGCTGGATTTGTTGGGGCAACCAGTCATGGCAAACGCACGCGCATCGACCCATCACGGCTTGGCCTTCGTTTCCAACCTCTGCATCAATTGTTGAAAGTCCGCGCGCATCCGTATCGGGTCGAGATCCTTGTCTTGCCTCACGTGCGCTGCATCGCTAAACCCCTTGGCGATGGCCTCACCGAGCAACGCCGTCGCTCGAGCGCCATAGGCCTGGACCAATTCTTTTCGGGCGCCTTCCGCCAGCTTGAAGTCGTTCGCTGCCAGGGGAACGCAGCGGGCAAAGATACAGCATCCAGAGTAGAAATCCTCGGGCTGGCCGGTCGCAAACCGCAGCATTTCGTTCACGGCGTTGACCGCGCCGGCGTGATCTGACGTTTTCATCAAGGTCAAAGCCAGGTTCTCGTAAATTGTGCCGACCCTCCGCCGATAAACCGGGTTCTTGGGGTTTGCCTTCAGGGCGGCTTGCTGCTCGCTAAGGGCCTCTTCCAGGTACTGCTGCGATTGCGTGAACTGCTCCTCCGTGTCGCGCAAGAAGGCCCCCAGGTTTGTGAGCGTAGTCGCCAGTTCAGCGCGGTAGCCGGGGACGTTGGGTAAGTCGGCCACCAGCCGGCGGCGAATCCCCAGGGCTCGGCGGCCGGCCTCCATGGCTTCCTGGAATCGCGAGGTTTGATTCAGTACGATGCTCAGGGTGTTAATGCTCCCTCCCAATTCTTGGCGGTACTCGGGCCGTTTGGGAAAGTCGGCCGCCAGTTTTTCCTGAAGGATTTGCGCCTCCCCTATCGCTTCCTGTGCCTCCGCCATTTGATTGGTCAGCATGCATATGTTGGCCAGATTGGTGTAGGTGCGGGCCAGCTCCTGCCGGTATTCCGGCCAGGTAGGAAAATCGGCAGCCAACTGGCTGTGAATTTTCCGGGCCTCTTGAAAGGCCTCCCGGGCCTCTGCCAGCTGATGGCGGGAACCCAGGAGAATGCCCAGGTTGTTGAAGGTTCGGGCCAGTTCCTGGCGATATTCGGGGCGGGCCGGGAATTCCCCTGCGAGCTGCTGCTGAACCTGCCGGGCTTTTCCGAAAGCGTCCTTGGCCTTGCCTGTCTCTCCGGTGTCCCGCAGGAAGCAGGCCAGGTTATGGTAACTATTGGCCAACTCCTGCCGATAGTCGGGGCGGCGGGGAAAGGCATCGACCAATTGCTGGCGGAGATCGAGCGCGTGCTGGTGGGCTTCCTTGGCCGGCTCCATCTGCAGAAGGGCCGCCCGCACCAACGCCAGGCCTTCGAAGCTCCGAGCTAATTCCTGTTTGTACTGCGGCCGGTCGGCATGTTCGGCCGCCAATTGTTGGTAAATCCCCAGTCCATCGTTGAAGGCGGCCGCTGCGCCCGCAAAGTCACCGATGTCTTGCAGGAGCATGGCCAGGTTGTTGTGGCTTTGGCCCTGCCGAAACCGATATTCGACCTCGCTCGGGAATTCGGCCGCCAGACCGGCCAGGATTTCCACGGCGCGCTGGAAGGCAACCTGGGCCTCGTTCAAGCGGTTGAGCGCGTGTAGCAATACTCCCCGGTTGTGCATGCCGCCGGCCAGGTCTTGCCGGTAATCGGGCCGGGCCGGATACGCGTCCGCCAGTTCGCTGAACAAGTCCAGAGCTGCGCGATAATTGGCCTCCGCCGCTTGCTCTTGCCCCATCAAGTGATGGATTTTTGCCACACGGAGATGGGCCCGGGCGGTCTCCCGGCGTACGGTCGGGTCCGTGGATTTCTCGCGCAGGAATTCCTGGAAAAACTGGAGAGCATCCTCCAAAACCTCCCGCCGGATTTGTTCCATCCAGGGAACGTGGACCAGCCTCTGGTCACCGACGCGCGTCAACAACCGATCTACCGCTTCGAGGGTCTTCTTGAAATTCGCTTCGGCGCGGTCGCTTTCCTGCTGGGTTTGCTGCTGCTGCTGCGCCAGGTCGTGATACGCAGCGCTCAATTGCCGGTTGTGCCACAAAGCCCCCGCCAGCAGGCTGAGTACGGCCAGGACCGTGATCGCTACCGCGGCGGCCACCGCTGGCCGGCGCCGGGCCCATTTCCAGCTCCGCTCCATGATTCCCACCGGCCGCGCCACAATCGGCTCTCCGGCCTGGAAGCGGCGGAGGTCCTCTCCCAGAGTCGCGGCATCGGCATAGCGCCGCCCTGCTTCCTTGTGCAGGCATTTCAGGCAGCTGGTCTCCAGGTCGCGCGGCAGGCCGGGCTGCAAACGCCGGGGCGGCACCGGCTCCTGATGGAGGACCTGCTCCAGCGTCTCCAGCGCCGTCGCAGCCTTGAAGGGGGGCCGGCCGGTTAAGAGCTCGTAGAGGATCGCCCCCAGGGCGTAGACATCGACGGCGGGGCCGACCTGGCGGGTGTCGCCCCGGGCCTGCTCCGGAGACATGTAGCTGGGCGTCCCCATGATCACTCCACTCGATGCTGTGACCCCTTCCCCCTCCAGCTGTTTGGCCAAACCGAAGTCGGCGATCTTCGGGATACCGTCGGCCGTCAACAACACGTTGGCCGGCTTCAGGTCGCGGTGGATGATATTCCGCTGGTGGGCATGATGCACGGCCCGCGCAAGCGTCTCTACGAGCCGGGCCGCGCCAGCCGGCGGCAGGGGCGTGCCGGCTTGTCGCTGCGCTAGGCTGCCCCCCTCCACAAATTCCAGCGCCAGATACGCTTGCCCGTCGTGTTCACCCACTTCATGGACCTGCACGATGTTGGGGTGCTGAAGGCGGGCCACCGCCTCAGCTTCAACGCGAAAGCGAGCTTTGTGCTCGGTCCCCGCGTGGCTGCCGGCCAGGATCATCTTGAGGGCGACCAGCCGGTTCAAGCTGACCTGCCGCGCCTGATAGACTACTCCCATGCCGCCCCGCCCCAGTTCCTGGAGGATGTCGTAACCCGGCACGGCCGGTCGGCCGGCGGCCTCCGTTGTAGACCGCTCACTCAGTGAGCGGCTTTCCGCTCGCAACTCGGCACCCCGCAGACTGGTGTCGGTGCCCTTATCATCGGTGAACAGATGGGCCGGGACCGGCCGGCGCAAATCCGCCACCAACCGATCGTTTTCTTCGGTGAACTGGTTGAGGCGGTTGCAGCAGGCAGTACAGCCATCGATATGGCGCGCGATCCGTTCGCGGGCGTCCGCCGCCAGTCGACCGACTGCGAACGCGAAGAGTTCATCCCGTGTTGGGCAGCCGGTGTCTCCTTGAAAGGCCTGGTGCGCGGTCATCATTAATCCTTCATCCTTGAGATACCCGCTAGATTAGCCGGCGGTGTGCCCCAGGGCAAGGATCGAAGGTTTCAAGCTCTGTCGCGGAGACCGGCACTGTCAAAGGCACAGCAGGTCGCGGGCGGACACGACGCGGGTGAGAAGGTCCGCCGTCAACGGGGTGCAGGTTTGGGAAGTGGGCACAGGAGCGAGTGAAGCGGCAGTCATTGGAAGTCTCCTCGTCGTTGCAGTCGTTGCGGTCGTTGCATGCAATGCGTGCAATGCGTGCATTGCGTACAATGCACGCAATGCGGCGGGGGCGGTGTGCGTGCAATGACGCAACGACGTCAACCGGTGGCATTGATCATGGGGTCAAAAGTCATTGGTTATTGGTCTGAAGTACTCATCAGTCACAGGTTGGTCGTTGCAGGCAATGATGCAACGACGGCGAGCGCCTCTGGCGGAGCTATCCTCTCGCGGAGTGAGAGGGCTACTTGGACGATCGATGGTAGACGATGCGGGAAAGTGGAACAAAGTCGGCAGCAGGCAGGCGGAGTGAAAGAAGATGACATGGGATGGCAGGAAACTATTTCTGCGAAACCTGGACCGCGAGTTCCTCGTCTTGGTTATGTTCACTCGCGCGGGATCATACCCCGAATGGGTTCGCTATTTCACCAGGCGCATTTTGCAGCACGCCAGGCTGCAGCGCCAGCAAGGACTCGGGAGAACGGATCGACTGTCGCGCAAAGGCAATGAGGGATGACAGCAGGGTCGAATGAAACGAACGTTTTCGCTGAAAAAACCGGCAAATTCAGAGAAAAATGTACTGAAATGACGCTGAAACAAAGACTACGGAGTGAAATGTTCGGCACATGGTGGAGAGAAGGAGAGGGACAATGAAGCTTATCGGATTCCTGGCTTGCGGCTTATTCCTTCTGTGGCAAGTGAGAACCGGCCCGTGCCGGGCGGCCGAACCCAATCCGGCACGCCCCAAGCCGGAGGTGGTGTCCGCCGCCCGGGAAAAGGGCCTGGAGTGGCTTACCAAGAACCAGGCGGCGGATGGATCCTGGGGAAAAACCTATACGATTGCGACCACAAGCTTTGCCTGTTTGTCTTACCTGGCGGCAGCGGATGAGCCTTTTGCTTCGGACCGCGGCAAGGCCCTGGTGAAAGGTTTGCAGTTTCTGCTTGCCAACGAGAAAGACGGCACCTTTAACACCCAGGCCGGCAACTGGATTCACAGCCAAGGCTTTGCGACGCTGGCTCTTTCCGAGGCGTACGGCCGGTCGTTGTTCTGCAAAACCAAGCCCGACCTGGACATGAAAAATGTCCGAAGCGTCGTCGCCGGCGCGGTTCACGCGATTGCCAAGAACCAGTCCACCTCCGGGGGCTGGTGGTATGTACCCGGTTCCCCGAGCCAGCACGAGGGATCGACGACGGTGTGCGCGGTCCAGGCGATTGTTTCCGCCCAGAACTATGGCATTGAGATTGATGAAAAGGTCCTGGGCAACGGCTTCGAGTACCTCAAAAAATGTCAAAGCCCCGATGGGGGATTCAATTATCAACTGGGCGACGGCACCAGCATGAAGGAAGGAACGGCTGCGGCCGTCGCCACATTGGGGCTCATGAAGAAATTCGATTTCGGCGTCATGATCAACGGCTACAAGTTTCTCCTGAAGATCACGCCCGCGGTCATCAGTGCCGAGCGCTTCCCGTATTACGGGCATTTCTACGGCTCGATGGGGATGCAACTTCTGGGGCAAGAGTACAAGGAAGACAAGACATTTCGGGAAACTACCGCGGGCTACCTCGCGGGTGTCCATAAAGATTTGCTCTCCTGGCAGGCGCCCGACGGCACCTGGCCGATCAAGGGCGCTCATTTTCAAGCCACCCGCCAGGAAGGGGCTGCGTATGCCACCGCCTTCGCCACGCTGGTCCTCGGAGTGCCGGAAGCCAGACTGAGCATTTTCAATCGCGAGCCCCCGAAGGTGCCCAAGTAGGAAGGATGAAGGACGAGGGATGAAAAAAGTCTGACTCATCCCTCATCCTTGATCCGTCATCCCTAACTCCCCGCCGCAGCCACTAGGTTTTCGCCCAAGTCGCTGTCGTTGGTTCGCAAGGCGTCGTCGAGCGCGTGCCGGAGCGATTCGCCGACCCCCCGTTGCCGGATGCCGTGAATCTTATGGCGGCAGGCCATGAATGCATCGATAACGCGTTTGTCCCACTGCGAGCCTGCCCCCTCTTGCAAAATATGTTCAACTTCCGGAACCGGAATGGCCGCGCGGTAGGGCCGATTCGTGGTCATGGCGTCGTAGGCGTCGGCCACGGACAGGATGCGGGCCAAAAGCGGTATCGCTTCCCCGGCCAGGCCGTCCGGATAGCCTTTGCCGTCGAAGCGTTCGTGATGATTGCGGACGCCCGGCAGCAAGTGAAGAATGGGGCGCAGGTTCTGCAGGATGGAATAGCCGATTGTCACGTGTTGCTTGATGTGGTCAAATTCTTCGGTGGAGAGCGGTTCGGGCTTGCTGAGCACCGCGTCGCGAATGCCGATCTTACCGATGTCGTGAAGCAAGCCCGCAAGGAAGACATCGCTGAGTTCCTCTTCTTGCAGGCCCAGTTCCCGGCCCAGTTCGATGGCAATGCGGGCCACCCGCTCGCTGTGCCCGAAGGTGTACGAATCCTTGGCGTCGATCGCGGCCGTCAGGGAGCGAGCCAACCCGACCAGCAGGTCCTGGAGCTCGCGATACCGGCCATAGGTGCGAACTTGCAGATCCAACAACGCGACAAACGGTGTCAATAACGCCGCATCGCTGCGCCGAAACGGAATCAGAGGCGCGGGCGGTTCTCCGGCCGCGACCAGTTCCGGCCAGGGCGCCGTCGGCGACGATGGCGACGATTTGCCGCGCTCGGAAGACGCGGGCGTTTTGGATGGTTCTCGTTTATTGATCGCCAGCACCCAGCCGAGCAAGCCCTGATCGCTTACCGGCAAGGCCAGGATGTTGCGAATCTGCGGAAACCGCCCGCCCCAACTGCTCTTGTCCACCTCGTTGCAGATGTACAAGCCCGAAGCTTGCAAATCGGGCGCCTGCGTGAGTCGTGTGGCCAATTGGCGAAAATCCCAGGCCGACAGCAGGCCATCGCCTTGAATCCGGACCGGTTCGTTCGTAGGCTGCGGAACCCAGACCAGCGTTTGCACGCCCAGCATTTCAAAGGAGGCCTGCAAAATCCGCTTCTGGTTTTTTCCCGGATCCTTGTGCAACCTGAGCCGCCGGATCACGTGATCCATCCGCAGGATGGTTTCCCAGGCAATTTTGACCTGGGTATCCGATCCAGAGTCTTCGCGGTGACGGGACAAAAATTGATCCGCTTGCCGCAGCCGATCGCTGACCGCCTGCACCCACTTTTGCGTGTGGATCTGTTCCTGGGCGATCTCCGCAATAGTCCGGGAAATGTGCGCCATCTCTCCCGCGGCCACCAGCACCGGTTTTCCTAAATGGTGCAATACCAGGATCACCCGGAACCGGCCATTATCCAACATGGTGACAGCCGCTGCGCCATTCTTGCCGATTTCGGCGACCTCCCCGGGTGCCAATTCTTTTTTCAGGACAATCACTTCGTGCTGGTCTTTGGGCCGGACGCGCACGCCCGTCTGGGAGTCATAAAACGCAAAGGGCGCCCCAAATTCTTTTTTCAAAATGATCGCCAGTGCCGCAGCCTGATCGGCCACGGAAAAACGCCGGACTTGAGGAGTCGCCATGTTCGGGGTAATCATACTTGCCGCTTCCTTAAATCGTGGACCGTGGTGCGTGGAGCAATCAGGAATAACTATTAACCCTTACTCTTTTGTGCAGACAACAATTGTGTAAACATTGGATTGGTGTGGACCCATTTCAAGTCCGGGTCCTTTGCCGCTTTGTCCTGACCATAACCGGCCTGGAACGCCTTTTGTAAAAGATTGATGGCCTGATTGGCGGCCGCCGGGTCGGTGGGCGCGGCCAAGGCCGCCACGCAGGCCGCTCCATACAATGTCGCGCCGCCCCGGGGTTCTTTTTCGAGGCACCAATTGATATCCTGCATGGCCAGGTCAAAGCGCTGTTGCCGCGCCCACAAGATGGCCCGTGCGCGGCGGGCGTCGATAAACCCCGGAAACGCTTCCAGGGCCTTCTCGAAATATTGAATCCCTTCGTCGGTTTTGCCCTGTTCCACCGCCAGCATGCCCCGTCCATAGAGGGCCTGGGGATGGCTCGGATCATCTTTCAGGATTACATCAAAAATCTCGCGCGCCTTTTCCGGCAAGCGTGCGGATATGGCAAAAGCGTATACCCAGCGGATGCGATTCCGGATTGATTCCGGGGCCGATTCACTTTTTGCAAACGCCGTCTGGAAGGCGGCATCCGCTTCTTGGATTTTGCCCAACGCTTCGAGTGCGACTCCGCGCCCGGTGTGCAGAAAAGCATCATCGCGGCCCATCGCCAGGGCCCGTTGGAAATCGGCCAGCGCTTCCGCGTCTTGTTTCAACTGTAGCCGGACCAAGCCCCGATTGACGTAGGCCAACACGAAATTCGCATCGCGCGCCAGCGCCTGCGTGTAGGCCTCGACGGCTTCGAGCTTGTGCCCGCTCTGGTCCAGCACAAAGCCCTTATTGAAATAACCCCAGGAAAATTCAGGCCAAAGGCCGGTACACGTGGAGAAATCGTTGGCGGCCAGAGTAAGTTCGCCCAGCTCCTGATAGCAAATGCCGCGCTGCACCCACGACCAATAATGTCGGGGATTGAGCTCGAGCGCACGGTTCAAGGAAGCAATGGCCTTTTGTAGGTTGCCCGCGTCTTCCTTCCGGGCGTAGGCGGTCGCCAACAAATAATGATCGCGCGCACTCACCGGATCGAGGCGATCGGCTCTCTGTTGGGCCGACTGCGCCTGGTCAAGTTCTCCGAGATCCCTCAAGTACCGGGCTCGATCCATCCACACGGCCTTGGAAGGCGCCAGATCGCCAATGGTTTCCGCCTTTTCTAATAGTTGCAAGGCGTGGCCGAGAACCACCGGATCTTTTGGCGAGGAGCGGACCCGTCCCCAGGCCAGTAACAAGAGCAGTTCGCGCGTATCTTCCCCGAGGGTTTTGCGGTCGTCCGCATCGAGGCGTTGCCAGCGCGCATCTTCCTGCCAATTCGGGTTATGAACCACGCCGTAGCGCTCCAAGGTCTCTTCGCACATTTCCATTCCGAGTTGCAAATTCTCCTGCAAACACGGCCCACGGCCCACGCCCCACGCCTCACGCTCCCCGCCACTCCACTCGGACACCGTATTGATCAAGCACAGGGCCTTTTCCGTTCCGGCAATATACAAATCCTTTCGTTCCCGATCTTGGCGGGCGATCAACTCCTCCTCGGCCGATGCCAGATGGTGCCGCAACCCGATGAGCGAGGCAACCAGGGTGGCCAGTATGAAGCCGGCAACGGTGGCTACCGAGGCCGATGAAGTCAGGCGCGGATGCCGCCGCATCCACCTCCGGATGCGATCCGCCCGGCTCAATTCCGGAGCATACTTGAGGGGTCGATCTTCCAGGAATCGGCGCAGGTCCTCGGCGAGGTCTTCGGCTTGTTGATAGCGCCGGCTTGGATCGGGCGCCAGGCACTTCCGGACGATGCTTTCCAGACTCCAGGGAACGGTGGGTTGTTGCTTGCGGACGGATGGCGTTGCCTGGCTGCGCTCCAGGGCCATCGCCTCGATCACCACGGGCAGAATGGAGTAACTGGCGCTCTGATCGAACGGACTTTGCCCGGTGAGCATTTCGAAGAGCACCATGCCCAGCGAATAGATATCCGACCGATGATCCACGAGATGGGCCGAGGCGGCGCTGGGATGCGCCAGGGCCCGCAAATGTTCGGGGGACATATAGGCCACGGTGCCGCCCAGGGTGGCTTCCGCCTTGGCCTGGTCCCCATTTTGATCCCGGGCCAGGTTGAAGTCGAGCAACATCGGCTGGCCGTCGCTGCCAAGCAATACATTCGAAGGCTTGATATCGCGATGGAGGATGCCGCGCGAGTGGGCATGTTGCAATCCCTCCGCCAGCCGGGCCACGATCCACGCCGAAGCCTGGACGTAGCTCCACTTCTTCATCTGGCCGCGCGGCGTTGAAGCGTGGGGCATGGCGCGCAAAGCGTCGTCCGTGGAAGAATCGTGGTGCGTCGCCTCACGCTTCATGCCCCAGGCCTCACGGCTCATGCTCCACGTTTCTTCCGGTGGAGGCGCCTCGACCGTTTGCAGCGCATCCACCAATTGCGCACCCAGGCTGGGCGGACTGGGTCCGGCCCAGAGAGTTCGCAACACGCTGGAAAGGCTGGCCCCGCCGAAATACGGCATACATAGTGCCCGGAGCCCTGCTCGGGCGTCCTCATGGACGGAGTAAATGGGCACTACATTCGTATGCTGCAGCTGGGCCAGCGTATAGGGCTCGTCGCCATCCACGCCCGATATTTTCAGAACCACCGGCCTACCGGCCAGGCTGGCTTGTTCCCCCATAAACACCCGCGCAAAGGCGCCCCGCCCCAGCTCCGACCGCAAGCGAAAACCGAACACCTCATCGCCCACGTCGGGAAGGCCCAGCATGGGGCCCTTGCTGTCGCCGGCCCCGGAACCCCCGGTTCCCAGCGATGCCAGCAATTGATGGCGGGAGATCAAACACGAAAGCGAGTTTTCGTGTTCGGGGAAGCGTTGGTTGTAATCATCGACGCTTGGTTTTTCTCCCCTTTGCTGCCGGCGGTTGTAATCTGCAAATAATACGCTGGCAAAATCGAGGTCATCCTTGGGATCGGTGGGCCAGCGCGGCAGCAAATCCTCGGGTTGAATCGGTTCGCCTTGCTCCAGCCCGGACCGGAATTCCGCGATTAAGTCCCGCTTGATACTCCGGGCCTCACTGAAGCTGATGCTCTCGCCCTCGCAATGACCCCCGCTCGAGGGTGACAGAGAATTCCGGACCTGTTGCGTCATTGGTCACTCGTCATTGGTCAATAGCGGGCTGTCCCCGAACCCCTAACCGCTGACCCCTATTTCGCCTGGACGATTGGCCCGTGGCAAGGCTAAAGGCGCCCAGAGCACTCAGGAGGTTCGCCCAACCGGATTCTGTGTCGGCCGCCCGGGAGCCACCCGTCCAGGCCTGCGCGGCATCGTTGAGCAATTCCATTTTGGACAGTCCGGAATGGGTTTCGGAGTCTTCCTCACCTTGCCCGATATCCGCGGTGTCCATGGACTGGGGAGCGGCCAGGGGGAGCCATTGCATCCAATTCCCGGCGCCGAATACGGAATCCAGTGATTGTTGCCAAGCCTTGATGAACGGCTTGATAATGTCCAGAGCCGAGCCTGCCGCTACCGAGGGCCAATTCATGCCCGGGGATCGCGCCGGATTCCCTTCTCCAAGTGTAGAATCATTTCCAGGAAGGTGATTCCCTTGTGTCAACGTCGTGATCCGGATTATCCCTTCAATGAGGAACGGGTTTTGGCCCTCCACGACCACGCGGTCGGGCTGGAAGGAAATCGTATTGATGGAAATCGACTGCACGCCGCCGGCCGGACCGGAACCCAACGCCACCAGCAGGTTGGATGGAATGTTGGGGAAGGAGGAAAATCCGCTGGCCGAGTTCACTGCCCCGTTGTCGGCGGTAGAAGAACCGACTGGAGGGTTGCCCGGGGCAGGACCGCCCGGGTTGACGGTTATCGTCACCTGCGGAGGCGTAACCGGAGGATTCGTTCCGGCAGGAGTGGCCGGAGAAACCGAACCATCCGACTGCGGAGTTGATGCCGTGGGTGCCGCGGGCGGTGGATTCGGCGCGGGAGGATTAGCCGCGGGCGGGTTCTGGGACGGGGAGCCTCCGGTCGAGGCCGGGGCAGGGAGGGGCGGCACCGCAGCATCCGCCGCAATCCGCAACCGGATCGCCGGGCCGGGTGCATTCGTCAATGGCGGGGGATTGTCCGAATCACCACCGATGGAAATGTTGAGGTTGTAGACGACCCCCGCAGCGTTGGTAGCCTGCCAGGAGGACACGCCGACAATATAGGTCCCCGGCGACAATACACGTTGAATCGCTATTGCTGTATCCTGGCCCGCGGCCGGCAATAAATTCCCGGAGGAATCCCAAACTTGCAGTTGCAGCCCGGACAGATTACTCCCATTGAGGGTAAAGATATAAGTCTGGTCTTGTAACACCTGGAACTGATAAAAATCGGCCGTGTCCTGCGGGGCAGCCAGCGGATTTTGGCTGAAATCACGCGTGACCGTTACGCCGTTTTGCGTCGAACCATCGGGCAGAACCGTGACATGGGCCAATTCCTTCGGGAAGAGCACTCCCAAATTTTGCGGCTGTGTCAGACTGTCGTTCGGTTCCTGGTCGGCCCAGTGTAAGGGATCGCCGTTGATGCCCCGAACCGGTCCGCTAACCATGAAGTACGCAACGTAGTCCCCGGACGGACTGTTGCCTTGTACCGGATTGCCTGCGAAATCCGTCAAACCGTTCGCGCCGGATAAATGGATTTGATACACTCCGTTGGCCAAACCGTTCAGCATCATGAAGGTGGCGGTGTTGGTCGCATCATCGAAGGAAATCAACCGGGGGAAGTACTTCGTGCCGTCCGGGCCCAATACGTAGACCGAAGAAATGGAGCTTTGATTATGCTCCAGGAAGGCATCGTTGGCGAGTGGAATCAGATTGACCGGTTCGCTGAACTGGACGGTCAACTGCGTGGGCGGGGCATTTAAAAGTGATCCGTTCGAGGGCGTTATGGACTTTACCGTGGGAGCGACATTGTCCGGCCCATCCACGTGCATGGTCAGAACATACGGCCCGGTGTTCGGAGACCTCCCGGATATGTTGAAGAGGGTATTGACATTACTACTATGAGAAGTAGTCGGATCAAAACTACCGTTGGCTTGAGGGCCGGCCTGCCACGGTTGAGTGGGGTCGGGCAAATTGGGCGAACTGGACACGACAATATAGTAATCCCCCGCGGTCAAACCCTTGAATAAAGCCGCATCATTGAACAACGGCCTGCCGGAGTTATCCGACGTTACCGACGTGTTGTTCGTATTATCGTTCATCCCCAGCAGGTGGAGGCCGTTCGCATCCTTCTGGAAAAGGGTAAGGGCCGGATCAAGGGGCGAACCGATGCGCCCCGCAAATGCTTCAGCCGTGAAGGCGTATTGCCCGGGACCGCTGATTTGAAAATGATAAATTTCTACCGCCCCACCGTTATATGACATACTCGGATCGGTCGGGTCGACTCCGATCGCACCGGGTACTTCAACGATGCCCGCCGTGGTGATGTCATTCAACTGGTGAGCGGTGTCGATGGTGTCAGCGGGAACCGCGGATCCCAGGAGGCCGGTGACGCCATTGACCTGGAAGGTCGTCGAATAATTCGCACCTGCCGAATTCGTATTCGTCTTGCCCAAGGGCGTTTGGCTTAGATCGGCCAGGAATGAGCCGCTCGGATTGGTACTGTCGCCGACGAGGGTAAGCTTGTAGTAGCCCACGGCAAGGGGCGCTTGGGGGAACAATTGCAGTTCGTTGACCGGGTGAAAATTGCCCAGGCTGTCCGTGTAGCCGCTGCTGAAATTCGTGGTCAGCGGAATATCCATGTCATTGCTGTCGCCGAACGTTCCATTGGGATTAAAGGTCAACGAAACGGTTTGGCCCGGAGCGGCGTTATTGATAGTGCTCGGATCCAGAGCGGAACTTAAATCCACCCGGATGGCAAACGGCGAGCGATCGAGCACGCTGCCTTGGGCCGGATCCACTGACAAAACGGCTGGCCCGTCGGTGGAAGCAATGCCCGGATCAGTGGTAGCGACAATGAGCGCATACGTGCCGGTACTGCCGAAAAACCCGCTGTCGGCCAGCAAGGGGTGGAAATAGCGATTACCGGAGCCACTTACCGCAACATAATACGTGCCGGCACCCAAGAGCTGATCGATAAATGCGTCCCCGGAATGAGTGGCAGTGTCGTCCTGGGCCAGCAGCCGGTGGTGCAAGGGGGTCACGGGGTCGCCGAAGTCGAATTTATCATCATTGTAAAGGCTGAGCACGCTTTTCAGCGTGCTGCCACCTTCGCTAGTCTGAGTGGTCAAAAGGACCTGAGCCGGAGCGGCCAACGTAAATTGATACCAATCTACTTCCGCAGCCCCTTCCGGGCTATCGCCCACGTTGCCGATCACCGCGGCATCTCCCCCCAGCGGTACACTCCCCAAATCCTGAGCGTGATCGAGGGTATTGTTGCCCAGCACTTCACACATGGCGATGGATAGATTCGGCCAGGTGCATGTAGGCAGGAAACGTGATTCCAGCGAATCAACGTGTAAACGGGTTCCGAAACGGTTCGGCCGTCGAAAGCTTTTTCGGCGAGTTCGCATGGATGCGGGCATGAGTAGGTTTCCTTGGTTAGCGGTGGGTTCCTTTCATTAAGGAGAAGTCGCTTTACCAGCCCCGAACCGCCAAAAAATGAGAATATTTTATACTCTAAACGCGCGCCGTGGAGCGTGGTGCGATTCTGTCAACGCCCCACGCTCCACGCCCCACGTATTTCCCCGATTACGATGCGAGCGGATCCTTGAGAGCCAGGCCGATGGCAGCATGGTTTTCGGAGGCTTCCTGATCATTCTGGTCCCAGGAAGAATACCGGTGATGGTGGAGAGGCTCTATCGAGGAATCTTCGGCAAAGAAATGGTCCAAATTCTGGTCATTCCAGTAAATTTCCCGGGAGGGAGCATCCACGATTATTTCCAATTGGGTTTGATAATCATTCCATTGGGAGGAAAGGTTCGATTCCCGTTCTTCCCGGAACATTTCCCCGATCAAATCGTGGGGCGTGACGGGTGGAGCGTGGGGCGTGGAAGAACGCTCAATGCTATCGGGGGCATTGAAATCATCGGCGGCATCGACAAATTCTTGTGCCCTCACTGCATAAAGTCCCAGTAATCCGCTGCTTATCCAATCGACGACGATGTGGCCCATTCGATCCATGGCAATGGCGGAATTTTGCTGGTTTCCGCCAGTATTGGTGTTGACCCGAAATTCGATGCCCAGCGCGTGACCTTCCTCATCGAATTGTTGGGCGTAAATATTCAGACCCCCGGGATTATCTTTCGCGGCCACGACTTGACTTTGGATCGTGAGCAGTCCGCCACTGCCTCCGCCAGGAGAAGATGTGCCCCCGACGCTCATCGGATCCAAGTTGACTACGATGGGGGTCTTATTGCCCGAGGCTCCGCCGTCGTCACTGGTCCAAGTAACCATGAAGTTGCCGCTCGCATCCATCGCAACGCTGGGGTTCATTTGATTTCCGGCCGTGGTGGTGTTCACGGGTGTTTCCAGGCCCAGTGGATTTCCACAGGGATCGAACATTTGTGCGAAAATCCCCCATCCTTGGCCGTCCTGGTTGTAGCTTTGCCAGACCACGACGAAACTACCACTAGCGCTCATGGCAACGGACGAATTATCCTGATCACCCAGGGAATAGGTGTTGACCTGGAATTCGGGACCCTGGGACTGCCCGGAGGCATCATAGCGCTGGGCAAATATGCCCCAGCCGTTGCCGTCCTGGCCATAACTCGACCAGGTGATGACGGAGTCACCCTTGTAATCCATGGCGATGTGGGGAGATTTCTTTTGGCTGCAGGTATCCGTACTGACCTGAAATTCTCTGCCCTCCGGATTGCCGTTGGCATCAAATCGCTGGGCGCGAATGCCCAGGTTGGCATCCGACCAGACAATGACGAAGTCTCCCGCGGCATCCATGGCAACGGTAGAATTCACCTGATCGCCCGCGGTAGTGGTGTTGACTTGGAATTCGCCTCCCAAGGGATTACCTGCGGGGTCGTACCGTTGGGCATAAATGCCCCAGCCGCTGCCGTCTTGACCGTAACTCGACCAGGTAATGACGGAATAGCCGCTGGCATCGACAGCCACGGCCGGATAGAGTTGGTCGCCCGCAGTGGTGGTGTTCACCTGAAAGACATTGCCTCGGTTGCCTCCCGCAGAGTTTGTCCGGCGAGCATAAATCCCCCAGCCATTGCCATCGAGTCCGTAAGCGGCCCAGGTGAAAGTGGTATTGCCAGAGTCGTCCATGGCCGAGCCTTGCTGGCCTTCTCCCGACAACTCTGCACTCACCTGGGCGATTCCCAGTTCCAGGGAGGTCGCATTGGCGATCCCACCCCCGCCGCTGATCGGATTGCCGTTCAGCAATTGCGTATTTGGCAGCGGTACGGAGGGGAGGGGAGCACCCGCGAAGCTCATGGTCAGGGCATGTTTGCCGGTTCCGAAGGCTGTCGAATCCGCTCCCAAAATCTTGACATAAAACACCTGGCCCGCGGAAATTCTATTCGTGAGGTTGATGGTCAAGGTGGTGCCGTACTGGCCGTAGCCGTTGGCCGAGCCCAGGATCGTAGTCTGATCGGCGGCGTAAACATAAAACTTGGGCGCCAGCAGACTGAGTCCCTGGCTTTGCACGCTGATGGTCACCGTGCTTCCGGTTCCAGCGGGAGCGGTGAGTTTGTAATAGTCGACGTCCCCGGTCGTCGAGATATCCAAATTCGTGGCCTGGACGGTCAGATTGGCCTGGTTAATCTGCGACGTGAGATCCGTGGCCCCGGCGAAGGTATTATTCGTATTGGCATCCTGCGTGCGGGGATTGTTGTTGCTGTAAATATTGCGAATGCCGCTGATATCATCCGCGGCCAGCGCCGTTTTGACGCTGGTGTAGTTCGCGTACATATCGGCTGTGACCACGCTGCTGTGCAGCAAACCGAGGGCGTGGCCGAATTCATGGACTGCAACGGTGAACAGGTCGTAGGTCGAACCGATATTGAACGTCTGGGCATCGTTGAAGGAGATGTCGCCCGCGATGGAATAGTTATTCACGGGTGGGGGCAAATAGGCCTGGGCCAGCGTGGAACTGCCGAAGTTATAACCCCCGATGCGGATATCGCCGACGCCGGGGTCGCCTTGCTGATAATTGCCCGAGCCGCTGGCGCTGCCGTTGTCGGAAACCACAGCGAAGTTCAAATTCGTTTGCTGGGCCCAAACCTGGGCGGCCTTGAGAATCTGGTTTTGCCAGGTCGAGGCCGAACCGAATTTCTGATTGAACACTGAAAACAAATTGCTGGTGGTTCCACCCAGGTTGGTGCCGTCCGGCATGAAACTGATGGTAACCAGTTGGGGGTTGGGCCAGGCATTGCCCGAAACACTATAAGGAACCACTCGGCTTTCCAGGCTTTCCAGGTTTGGCCGAAAACGCAGGGTGTTGGCAAACGCGGATTTCCAATTCGGGGTGGATTTTTTCTTGAAACGAAAAAAGCCCATCGTACTTCCCTTTCAATGCTAGGTTGTGAACCAATATTCCTCGCCGTTGAGGAAATTTGCTCCGCGACCGCACGTCCATCCACCGGGGATAAAACGGTCCCAGGACGGGAACCTTTTATGATCGAACGGGTGCGATCCCGAGTGGGGATTACCTGTGGTAAGAATTCTGAAACCTCAACTCGCTGGGCGGAGTGAGGCGAAGGTATGACCGGCGCTGGAGGGCAGTCAAAAGGTAGGAATATCGGCAACGTTCTTGCGCCTGCGTCATGTGCTTCTTACCTGGGCTTTGTGACGCCCCCTACACGAAGAAGAGTCGCAATCGTGCCGGCCGTCCGCCACATTTCCGGCATTTTTGCGGTTTTTTTGCGGAAACGATCTGGGCAACCGGTGAAGAAATGATCTCACCACCGCACGGCTTCCATCCCCATTTCATGAGCTATATTCCTGTAGGGGAAAAATTCATGGCGGAAATGGAGGAATCAGCAGCCGTGGCTCCACAAGACCAGGCCACGGAGCCTTCGGACGAGCAGTTGTTGCGCCGGATCCGATCGGGCGATCAGGACGCGGCCACGCAATTGTATACGCGCTACGTCACCCGGCTCCGCGCTCTCGCGCAGGCCAAGTGCTCCAGCACGCTTGCGCGCCGCCTCGATGCCGATGACATTGTGCAGTCCGTGTTCCGGATGTTTTTTCAGGGCGTGCGCAAGGGGTTCTATGACGTGCCCGCCGGAGATGATCTGTGGAAACTCTTGCTTGTGATGTCGCTCAACAAGATTCGCTCCAAGGGGGCTTACCACAAGGCGGCCAAACGCGATGTCCGCTTGACCAATACCATTGACGAGGCGGATGGTTCGGTTGAAAACCACATGGCTTCAGGCCGACAGACACAAGGTCTCATGGAAGTCGTCGTCAAGGAAGCCCTGGAACACCTCGAACCGCGGCAACGTGAAATGGTGGAAATGCGCGTCCAGGGGCATGAAATCACTGAGATCGCCCGATTGACCGGCCGGTCCAAGCGTACCGTGGAGCGCAATCTTCAGGAAGTGCGGGATACGTTACGCAATCTGTTACTCCAGGATTCATGATACGCCCCCGGGCCGGCTTGTCCGGCCGGAGGGAAAGTTTGGGGGGCTATGGCCGCAGATGTCGCTCTTAACGCAGCCTGGGAATTGGAGGATTACATCGAAGCCTTTGAAAAAGCCCAGGCGCGGGACGCCAACACCGATTTCGTCGATTTTCTTCCCGATTCCGGGCATCCCCTTTATGCCATCGTGCTCCAAGAATTAATCCGTAGTGACATGGAGTTCAGCTACCAGCGCAACACTCCCAGAAAGCCGGAAGACTACTTCCAGCGCTTGCCCGATATCTCCGCCGATCGGCAGACCGTGAAAGCCCTGGCTTTTGAAGAATACCGGCTCCGGCGTTTGGCGGGAGAAGCCCCCACTCCGAACGAATATCAGGAACGTTTTGGTTTTCCGATCGGCATCTGCCCCCGGCCCGGGGAAAAATGGGGGTGGGGGTCAGCGGTTAGGGGTCAGAAATAGGGTCAGGGCTTAGCGAAATGCTGACAGAATTAGCAACACTGCCAAGCCCTGACACCCAATCCCTAACTCCTATGCTTGCCGCTCTGGACACCTTTATCCAGCAATTGCAGCAGAGCGCGGCAAGGCAGCAAACAGTTGCGGATTTTGCTGCACGCGATTGCCGAAAGCATCCAGGCCGATGCCGTTTCTTGTTCAATCCACTCTGGATGAGTCGGTTTTCGAAATGTCCGGGAATGCGCGGCTAACTCCCCAGGCTTGTCGCCGCTTTATTTTCGACATGCAGCCGAAGTGTCACGAGCAAGCAAGACACCACGAACCGGAAGTGTCAGCGACGGAAATCATTCGGTCGCACTTGAGCAAAACCATCGACCCGGAGTTGCCGGACGTCTAAAGCGTCGTCATGGTTCAGCAGCCAGTGGGATCCCGAGATAGTCGACCGGTTCATGCATTGCCAGCAGGAACTCTACGGCATTTGCCAGCGCGGCATCGGCCACTCCGTCTACCTGGCCGTCAACCATGCCGTACACATGGAAGCGAACAACTCTTTGCAACGTTCGGGTAGCAATCATCTTTGACATCTCCCTCTCCTTTTGGCATGATGGATAAAATGCCTATTTTACCGGGAACTTTTGCCGTGCTAGTTTCGTCTTAGTTTGCAGGGAACCCCGTGAGACCAGCCGACGACCACCGGCTCATTGCGGATTGTTTAAAAGGCCGGACGGAGGCGTTTGGTGAGTTGGTCCGGCGCTACCAGGATCGGCTCTTTAACACGGTATACCGATTGGTGGATAACGCGGAAGACGCCCAGGACGTGGTTCAGGACGCCTTTTTCAACGCCTATCAATCGTTAGACCGGTTCAAGGGAAACTCCCAGTTTTTCACCTGGCTGTACCGGATCGCAGTCAATGCCGCCATCAGCCTGAAACGAAAGCACCGGTCCACGGTTAGTCTTCATGCCAAGGTGGACTTTCTGGGGCAACAAGGTGAACCCCAGGATGCGTCGGCATTCA
>Ga0306920_100000151_pt1 | contig 81734 bp, 78 predicted proteins | sample flu12Cox44000170_FD_204666 | JGI IMG/M metagenome (GOLD analysis project Ga0306920, IMG submission 204666) | Lab enrichment of tropical soil microbial communities from Luquillo Experimental Forest, Puerto Rico - flux4day.12C.oxic.44.000.170 (v2)... | ecosystem: Environmental > Terrestrial >...
GCTTCTTCTCTGCTTCGCACAGCGCCGGACGAGGAAGAGGCTTCAGCATGGGCACCTTGCCGAGCCGGACACTGAGGTAGGCGGTAGCAATGTTGAGCTTGCCCGCCGTAACCGGGTCGATCTTGACGACGGCCTCACAGGCCGCTTTGCGTACGCCCTCGTCTCCGAGCTTGTCCTGCGCAATCGCGATGAGTTTCGGTGCGGCAGCCTTCGCTTCGGGACCGATGCGCCCGAGGGCCTCGGCAACCGTGTACCGGAACATGATGGGCGACTTTACTTCCAGCGCCTCCAGCAAAACCGGCACCGCTGCCCTGGCGTCGGGGCCAATCAGCCCAAGAGCCTCAATGGCATCTTCTCGACCCTCGCTTCTTGCGTCCTTGGCCACTTCGATAAGAGCCGCCACAGCCGGCTTGGCAACAACTCCTATCTTCCCGAGGGCTCTCGCAGCCGGCTTGTGGAGCTCGCGATCACGCAATGCATCCTGAATCGCGGGAACGGCTTCCTTGGCAGCTGGCCCGATTGCACCTAGCGCCCCGATAAACTCCGCACGCGATGTCGCATTATCCCGAAGCGCTTGCAGGAGTGCCGGAACGGCGGCTTTGGCTTCTGGGCCAATTCTCGACAACGCGCCAGCGGCAAATGCTCGCACCAATTCGTCCGTATCGTTAAGAGTCGAGATCAGAGCGGGGACGGCGGGCTTCGACGCTGTACCCCAATCCGCCAAGACATCAGCCGCTCGTCGGCGAACGGCGGCATCCCGATCCTGTAGCGCAGTGATAACCGAATGCATGGCTTTTGGTACGCCTCGACCAATGACACCGAGGCTAAAGATGGCTTGCGTCCGCACATCCGCATCAGCGTCTTTGCCTGCTTCAATGAGCGCCGGAATGGCGTCCTTGGGCTTTGGACTTACCAAGCCCAAGGTCTCGGCGGCTCCTGCACGGACAGAAGCTTCAGGTCTTGTGAGTGCTTTAGTGAGGGACGCGACAACAGCGAGGCCGTACGAAGACAATGTTCTAGCCGGCTCACCGTAAATCTTCCAGTCTGTGTCCTTGAAGGCATCAATCAGGGCGGGGACGGCCACCTTCGCGTAAGGACCGTTGGGACCCAGAGCCTCGCGCGCCTGAAAGTGACGATCTCGGTCATCGCCATTCTTCAGTGCTTCAATCCAATTGGGCAGAGGTGTGCTCGCGTAGTCGGGGGACTTGCCCTCTTGGCCGAGATTCGCAGTTGCTATGGCCAACGAGAAGAACGCCAGCGCGGGGACCTTCATGGCATCCTCCACAATAAACGGGAAACGACGGCAAAGGCAGCGCAATCTAATCCGCCGCAACCTTTCGATGCATTTGAAACGCCCAAAGCCTCCAGTCTTGCGTGCAATGCCCGAAGAAAGGGACGCGCGCCCGATGGCGCCTTAAAGGCAGGGATTCAACACGATGTTTCGCGCAACCTCGTTAATTGGCTTGAAGATGCTTCGCCGCCGCCGTCAGCACCTCATCGGGGCTGAGCCGTTCCAGGAACCGGTCCGGCCGGAATAGCCAGCGTACATCCCCGTGACGATCGACGAGAATGGTTGTCGGCGCGTTCGTTTCGACTCCGCCCGGTCCTTGTTGGGGGGCCACCGTCCCCACCGCGTTCGCGAGCCCGTGATTGGAATCGGAAACGACGACGACGTGTGGGAACTGGTTCTGCGTCTTGGTGCTGTCTTCCAGCCCGTCCATCGAGACGGCAAAGATGCGCAAGTGATGGGAGTCAAAATCGCCGTGCCGCGCTTCGAGCTGACCCAGCTCGATCATGCAAAGCGTTCACCAGTGCCCGCGGAAAAACACAAGCACCGAGTGCTGATTCCCCTTCAGGTCCTCTTGTGTGAACGTTTTGCCGTCCACTAGGGCGGCCGTGAATTCCGGGAATGCCTTGCCCTCGGCAGCAGGGCCAGCGTAGGCCGGCAACTTGCTGGCCGCGATAAACCACCACTCCCCGGCTGTGACTGCGCCGACCAGCAACAGCGCTGCCATGCGCCATACGGTCACGGAGCGCACCAAGGAGACGACAACCAAAACCGTGCCCAAGGTCGCTAGCCCTGGGGCATACCAGGGCGTTGTCAGCCTCGCGGCCTTCAACTGGAAAATGTAGGTAACAATGCCGGCGATCGTGGCGAGGATGCCCAACCACAATAAAAGTCGGCCCCCGGACTTCGGCACGCGGGTGACTGGCGATGTAGTGCTCATCATCTCAATATACGGCGTGAGTTAACGCACGTCGAGATGATCGCAAGAACTCCCGGCTTTTTGCGGCAAGAAGGATTCTCGGTCTATAAACTGATATTCGGAGGTAATGATGACAGCAGACGAACTACGGGCGCTGCAAGCGCCGCTCAAAGAACGTTACCGACAACAACCGGCCGCCGCCCTGGTTACTCTCCGGGCCACCGGAAACTTGGGAGCGGAGGGCATTATATGCAACATCGGGACGGGCAGGGCACTCGTCGAGGCGGGGCTGCATCCGGCCACCGGCGGCGATGGCCTCGCCGCCTGCTCGGGAGACATGCTCCTCGAGTCGCTGGCGGCCTGCGCGGGGGTCACCCTGCGCGCCGTGGCCACCGCCCTCGGGATACCCGTCCGCGGGGGCCGCGTCACCGCCGAGGGCGACCTCGATTTTCGCGGAACGCTCGGCGTCAGCAAGGAAACGCCCGTCGGCTTCCGGGCCATCCGCCTCCATTTCGAGCTGGACACCGACGCCAACGCGGAGCAGCGGGCCACTCTCTTGAAGCTGACCGAGCGCTACTGCGTCATCTACCAGACCTTGAAACAGCCGCCCCCTCTTACCATCTCCTGCGCGGGCAATAGATGAATGTGCACGATTGGGCTGTTGTACCGCGCTATAAGTTCGAGAAGTCCTCGATCCCGATTCCAGCTACCCACCCCTCGTCTCGGAGGCCGATCCTGTGGAACATGCCGTGCCGTGCTTCCACTGCTGTTTTACCGGTGCCGATGGGACTCACCCCGCTTGTGTCGAGCCCATCACCGGGATGGTCAGCCGCTCCCGTCACTTGGTCCGCATAGCTCGCGTTCGCCACGCCGGCGGGCACAGGGGTAAGCTCGGCAACTCCCATGTCGACGTGAGTTCGGAAGAAATACCCATCATAAAGCGCTACGTTGCCGGGGAATGCTTTCGTTCCATGGCCGGAATGGCCGGGCCGGCTCCCGGCGACCTCGCCTTCCACCTGAAATGGGAAATCGCGCGTTTCTCCCAAGCCAAAATCGTACACTCCCGACCAACGATCCGTGCTCACATTGTATTGCCGGGCGTTGTCCGCAACTCCCAGCGGTGTTGTCGGAGGCGCGAACGGGCCGCCAAGCTCCGCCGCCCCGGTCAGGCCCCATTCCACCCAGTAAGCGCCGGCCGGCAGCGGGTTCGGGAAGTCCTCCCATTGCGAAACATCCGCCGTGATCGACATGATCGGCCGGTCATGAAGTTGCAGATCGTCCGGAACGACTCGATAGACGCCCGACCACTCAGAACTGCTGAACAAGTTGCCAGACCTGCCGACCAGCACGCTGCCGTAGCGGCCGGGAGGGCCGTCCCACAGCGTTAGGAATATGCCGGTGAAGGTGCTGGTGGTGCTGGAACCCGTCTGGTAGGCGTAAACCGTCAACGAGCTGACGGCCCAGCCGCCGTCGTCGGCAACCGTGAAGTTATCAGCGAGGTGGAAGGCATTTTCGGCGACGGTGTAGCCAAGGTTTGTCGCCCCCATCTCCTCGGCAGATGTATCCGCACCGCCAAAACCGTCGCCTGTTCCCGTCACGAATGGACCGTTGTCCCAGAGAATACTCGGTACCGTCCGGAATTCTAACGCTTCTAACTGGAGCTTGCATTTGCGGCCGCGCGGTGAATTGTCGGCTTGCCTGCAGGCGAAGCGTCCACAAACGCTGACCAGGTTCTTGACAAGATTCATGAAGACAAACGTGTCGCCATTTCGCTTTGACATAGTACGATCCTTTCTAATTCTTGAATCATCCTCGAAGCTCTTGACCGTTCATCGGAGTCAACCTCGTGTCGCCTTATTGAGGGGGAATGACATAGCGAATTGTCGGCTCCCCCTGGTGCGGCACGTGGATCGAAACCCCAAACAGAGGCTTGTAAAAAGTCTTCTCCTTGATCCGCACGAAAACGAAGTCCGTGCCGGCGCCGTCGGGGCATGCCGTAACTCCGGCTAGATCCGCAGCTGTTAGCTGCGGAGCGGTAGGATACAACTGGTAGTGAGGCATGGCGAGCTCATTCATCTTCGCCACCACAGCCTCCACCCTCTCCGGCCCGCCAGCCAGCAGGACGTCCACAACCTGAGAAAACTTGCGGTTCAAAGCGTAAAGCTGGAGCAAGCGTTCCACTTTGGGAAAGTCCCACGCGGCTTTCGTCAACCCGGACCATTTCACCTCGTGGCTGCGCTCCGCCGTCTGGATGCGAAAACTCGCCGTGGACGAATCGTTGGCGTCGGTGACGTTCCCATTGGTTTGGTACAGCTCCCGGATCGCCGCTTTCACATCGGCCGGGTCGAAATTAAAGAATTCTTGATCGTGGAGGGCAAACCGCATGAAGTTTTCCATCTCGCGCGGGGACAGCTTCCCTTCGAACACCTTGAGCGATTCGCGTTTACCGGTGGCCGCTCGATCCTTCGCATCATTGGCCAGTTCGACCAGTGGCTCGGACAACAATCCCTCGGGGACTTCGGCAACGACTCGCCCGTCCGCAAAGATCGTCACGACTGTCTTCAGGCCCGCGGTAGCATCGATTGCGCGATCCATCCGGAGGACAACTGCATTCGGGTCGGTCGGCAACCGCAGCGAAGGTTTGCCTGAGTTATTCGGCGACAGCCGAGGCGACCCGGCGCGCATCCTGCCAATCGAGCTGAGTCGGCTCTGCCCTCCCGGGGTGGAATGCGGTGCCTCCGCCGCCGGAGTCCGCGTCCACATCACTACCCCGCCCGCCACTGCAATGGCCAATGCACTCATCAAGACGCTAGCTGTCAACACGCGCAAGAGGAAAATCTTCATGAGCATCTTTCGCATCAATGCGACCGCAGTCGGGGAAACTCCCGCCGCTGCCGCCTTTCCTGCCGTGATCCACATCGCGCTCTGGACACCAGTGGCAACCAGTTGCGAGGGAAGGCATACGGATGCCGCATTCGCGGTGAACACTGCCGTTAACGCTGCAGCCGGTGCCGTGACCCCGCGGCGGAGCAGACGGCTCTGCAGCAGCTTCCGGGCACGCGACAATCTTCCGGCCACCGTCCCCGTCGGCCAGCCCAAGTATACGCCGGCCTCCGCATGAGTCATGCCTGCTAGAGTGCACAACAGCAGCGGCAGACGATATTTCTCCGGCAGCCGGGCCAATTCCTCGTCGAGAATCCCCCCGACATCATCCGGTACGGGTTCCACGGGCGCCGGTCCATCTGGGGGATTTGCGCATAACCGTTCTCGAAGCCCGCGCCGGGTCTGCTCGGACCGCAAGTTCAATGCGGCGCGCCGGGCGACTCCAAACAGCCAATTGGCCAGCAGCTTGGGCCGTCCGATCGAACGAGCCTTGTACGCGAGGACCAGGAAGGTGGCCTGAAAGGCGTCTTCGGCATCCTGGGTGCAGGTCAAAAGCCGCCGGCAAACGCTCCAGACCAAGGGCCCGTGCCGTCCGAGGAGGGCGGCATAAGCACCTTCATCCCGTTCCGCGACAAACTTGCGCAGCAGTTCCTCATCCGGCGCGCTGCAACGCGCGCCGGCAGAGAGCGTCCGGAGGTGGCGAATTACCGTGTTACCGTCAGCCGGGCTCATCGACTGTTCCTGGAATTCCTCCCCACTTATACCGTTGTCGACCGGGCCCTTCCATACAAAAATTTGTGCGATTCTCAAGAAAAATCGAATGCGCGCCGTGTGCTGGCCCCGCCGAAAATAGTCCTTGCTTTCTACCCAAACCTCCCGTTAAACTCGTAATTAGGGGGCCATTCGGTCGGGGAGTGTCTTTCATGCCGCAAGCCGTTGTTGACCCGGCGGAACTCCGCCGCTTTGCCCAGAATCTCAAGTCGTTCACTACCGAACTCCAGAACCAGATGGCCGTGCTGCACGGGCAATTCCTCAACCTCGGTACCACGTGGCGCGACCAGGAACACCAGAAGTTCGCTGAAGATTTCGAATCAACCGTTCAGGTGATCCGCCGCTTCGTCGAGGCTGCCGATCACCACATTCCATTTTTGGCGCGTAAGGCGGACCGGGTGGAGGAATACCTTCAGCAGCGCTAGGATGTAGCCATGAGCGAGTCCGCACAGGTGACCTCGATCGAGGCCATCAAGAGTTTTCAGGCGTTCCTCAGTCAATTCTGCGAGGATGCCCGGGAAGCTCTTTGCGCGATCGACATGGAAGCCCGCCGCGTACTCGACTGGGTTTCCCATGATCAATTGCATTACTGGCGGCAAGCAGTGCGGGACCGCCAACAGGTGCGGGCCCAGGCCAAGGCTGACCTTTTTCGCAAGCAATTGTCCCGCCTGTCCGGGGAGAAGCCGGATTTGATTGAGGAAAAGGAAGCCGTCTGGAAGGCCGAGCAGCGCCTGCAGGAAGCCGAGAACAGGGTGGACCGCTGCCGCCGCTGGGGACCTCTCCTCCAGCGCGAATTGGAAGATTACGCACCCGCTGCCCAGCTGCTGGCGTTTTTGGTGGAAGGCCAGCCTCCACCCGCCGTAGCCCTCCTGAGCCAGATCCTCGCCACCCTGGATTCCTACGTGTTCCTGTCCCCTCCTCCGCCGACCGACCTCCCCGCAAACAATACCGGGTAACGAAAAAGCACCACTGATTTGAGAGAAAACTCGTATGGCTTTGCATACCGGTTCCAGCAAGCTCGGTCTCGCGCTCAAGACTTTACGGCTGCGCTGGACAGAAACCGTGGAACATTGGCACGATCCGGTAAGTCAGGCGTTCGAATTGAACCATTTCATACCCTTGGAGCGTCAAATCCTCAGTACCCTCCGGGCCGTAGACCGCCTGGCTCAAGTCCTCGACCAGGCGAAACACGAATGTGGGGACACGAATTTTGACCATGGCTGAACACTTGCTGATCACGCGCGAACGGACCATCCTCCACGACCTGATGCAACTGGCCGGCGACCGAGCCGCTACCGAGCAAGAAATCACCTCAACTTTCCGGGCGCGGAACGAATCTGCCGCAACCCGGCTCCAGGAAGACCTTCAAAAGATTGCTTCCCAATATCAATCCGAAAAAGAAGCCACGGAAAATGAGTTTGACCGGGTACAGCGGGCAGCAGCCGAAACTTGCGAGTCTGAGTCCAGGGCGGCGAAAATTGCGTTGGCCGAGACCCGCCACCGTGGTACGGAACAATTTGACCAGGAGAAGGCAACCGCCGATACAGCTCGCCAGGAAACCGTTTGGACAATCAATACCCTCCACGAGGCCGACAAGACAAAAGCCGACAGCGAGTTCGTGAAGTTCCAACAAAAAATGGCGGCTCACCTGAAAAGGATCGAAACGCTTCGCCGCGATGCGGACATTCTTTTCGCGGACTGGGTCGCAGATGGGGTGTTACAGCCCGGACCTTGCACAAACGCCGGTGCGCATTCCCAGGACACCCAGGAAGATTCCCTCCGCCACATGAAGGAACACTGTTCCACGGCAGAGGCGACCCTCTTGCATTCCCGAAAACGCTTTACTCTAAAACTCGCAAAGGGCAAACGGTTCCTGGCCCTCGTTGCCTTCCTCGGGATCTTGGCGATGCTGCCCGCCGTTTGGTCCTCGACTTGGTACTACTGGTTGGCTGCAACCACGTCAGGTACTCTGGCGATCGCAGTGATCGGGTATCCCTTGGTAAAGGGAATGGCTCGATTGCAGGTCCAAAAAACGTATCAGCCGCTGTGTACTGACCTGGCGGAGGCGGAGGCATGGTGCAAGTTCTGCGTGGAGCAGGGAGCTGCTGCACACAAGAAACAACTCGCCAAAAGCCAGAACCGCCACGATACTGCCGTGCACGAGGCCGAGGCAAAATATCAGGGAGAATTGACCTCGCTCACCCAGCGCCGCGACACTGCGGTTGCGCACGCCGAGGAGCAATACCGCTCTGAGATGGACCGGATCACCCGGCAACAGGTTGCGGATGCCCGCGCTGCCCAGGAAAAATATCCCCGCTTGCTCGCGGAATTGGAACGGCACTCCAATTCCGACACACGACATGCCGAGCAACAAAATGAACAGGAATTACTGGCATGCCGGAGATCCCATGATGATAACTGGCAGGGGATGACAGTTAACTGGCGCCAGGGCTTGGAACGGCTACAGGCGGAAGCAAGCGCCATCGCCGCCGAATGCCGGCAGCTTTTTCCCCCATGGTCGGACCTGTCGCGCGAACAATGGGTGCCGCCCGCCGCATTTCCGCCGGTGCTTCGCTTCGGCGAGCTCGATCTTCCGATGGCGGAGTTTCCCAACGGAATTTCGCGGCATGAAGATTTGCAAAAGCTCACTCCGTCCGGCTTTACGCTGCCTGCGCTTTTGACTTTTCCGGACCAATCTTCCCTCCTGATCCGGGTCGACGAAGGGGGCAGGCCGACGGCGGAGCAATTGCTGCAACTGATTCTGTTTCGGCTGTTGACCGCCGTTCCGCCCGCCAAGGTGCGCTTTGTCATTATCGACCCAGTCGGGCTCGGACAGAGCTTCGCCGTCTTCATGCACCTCGCCGACCACGACGAATCCTTGGTCGCCAGCCGGATTTGGACCGAGCAACACCACATCGAACAGCGCCTGGCCGACCTGACGGCACATATGGAGACCGTCATCCAGAAGTACCTGCGGAACCAGTACCGGACGATCGAGGAATACAACGTCCAGGCCGGCGAGGTCGCCGAGCCGTTTCGGTTTCTCGTGGTCGCCAATTTCCCGGTTAACTTCAGTCTGGAAGCCGCGCGCCGGCTCGTGAGCGTCGCCGCCAGCGGCGCCCGTTGCGGCGTGCACACGCTTGTCACGATCGATACCAAGCACCCGCTTCCCCAGGGATTTCAACTGGAGGATCTGGAGCGGCACGCCGTCATATTTGCCTGCGGGGAAGGCGGCCTCCGCTGGCACGACCGGGACTTTGGCCGCTTCCCGCTCCGGATGGATAGCGCCCCGGTTGCGGACTCCGCCACGCGCCTTCTCCAGGTCATCGGCCAAGTGGCCAAGGCCGCCGGCCGCGTCGAGGTGCCGTTCGAATACATCGTTCCGGCGGCGGGCCAGTGGTGGGCTGGCGACAGCCGGCGCGGCCTCAATGTACCCATCGGCCGCTCGGGCGCCACCAAGCGCCAGCATCTATCCCTCGGCCAGGGCACCGCGCAGCACGGACTCATTGCCGGCAAAACCGGTTCCGGCAAATCCACCTTGCTCCACGCCCTTATTACCAACCTTGCCCTCCTCTATAGTCCCGACGAGGTCGAACTTTACTTGGTGGACTTCAAGGAAGGCGTCGAATTCAAGGACTATGCCACCTTCGAGCTGCCTCATGCTCGCGTGGTGGCCATCGAGAGCGAACGCGAGTTCGGCCTGAGCGTACTGCAGCGCCTCGATGCGGAACTTCGGCAGCGCGGCGAACGCTTCCGCGGCCTGGGAGTCCAGGACCTGGCCGGCTACCGCCAGGCCAACGGCCAAACAGTTCTGCCGCGGATTCTCCTGATCGTCGATGAGTTCCAGTTGTTTTTTATCGAGGACGACAAGATTGCCCAGGATGCTGCCTTGCTGCTGGATCGCCTAGTGCGGCAGGGCCGTGCTTTCGGCATCCACGTGCTGCTCGGTTCGCAGACGCTTGGCGGAGCGTACACCCTGGCCCGGAGCACCCTGGGCCAGATGGCCGTCCGGATCGCTCTCCAGTGCAGCGAAACGGATGCCCATTTGATCTTGAGCGATGACAACCCCGCGGCCCGGCTCCTGTCGCGGCCCGGCGAGGCCATTTATAATGACGCCAACGGCCTCTTGGAAGGCAACGACTTTTTCCAGGTGGTCTGGCTTCCCGACCATCAACGCGAGACTTACCTGCGCCGAATCCAGGAACTCGCCCGCCAGCGCTGCCATGTCGCATCTCCGCCCCAGATCGTATTCGAGGGAAACGCCCCGGCCGACGTGAGCAAAAACCATCTGCTCAATCGCTTGCTGCAGAGTACTGAACCGGCGGTCGCGTCCCGGATTACCCGCGCCTGGTTGGGAGAGGCTCTGGCGATCAAGGACCCAACTGCCGCGGAATTCCGGCCTCAAAGCGGCCGCAACCTGCTCCTGGTCGGACAATTTGATGAGGCCGCCAAGGGCATCATGACGACGTGCCTCGTCAGCCTCGCCTCCCAACATAACGGCTCCACGGCTTTTTACGTTCTCGATGGCAGCCCGGTCGATACAACACACGCCGATTTCCTGAAGCAAGTCACGGATGCCCTTCCTCACCCAGTGCACTTCGCCGGCTGGCGGGAGGCGCTGCCGGTCATGATCGAGCTGGCTGAAGAAGTCGAGCGCCGTTTGCGTGCTCCCGAGGCCGAATCGGCGTCGCTATATCTATTGATTTACGGCTTGCAGCGCTTCCGCGACCTGCGCCGGCCGGAGGATGAGTTCAGTTTTTCGCGCCCGAGCGAAAACGCCCCACCGAACCCGGCGAAGCTGTTCCGGACCATTTTGCGCGAAGGGCCGGCATTGGGCATTTACACGATCATTTGGGCCGACACCTTGAACAACGTGAACCATGCGCTGGATCGGCAAGGGTTGCGGGAGTTTGACATGCGCGTGCTGTTTCAAATGAGCGCGGCCGACTCGAGCGCGCTGATCGACTCTCCTTTGGCCGGCAAATTGGGCCTGCACCGTGCCCTGTTTTACAGCGAGGACCGCGGTCAGGTAGAAAAATTCCGTCCCTATGGCTTGCCGGCGCCGTCTTGGTTAAAGTGGGTGAAGCAACAATTGCAGGCAGCTGCCGTACAGCGTAGCTGAATTCGTGAGAATTCAGTTCGGCGCATCCTGAATTCTCACGATTTCAGCTACACTGAAAGATTCGAGGAGACATCATGGCCCAAATTCCTCCGGTCACTTTACCGCCGCCGAGTCCCGAGCAACGCCGCGCTGCCGCCGGGCAATTCGAGCGGGCCAAGCAAGTTCTCGTCTCCGAAAACTACGACTACGCGATCCAGCTCCTCATGACCTGCTGCAAACTGGACCCGGCCAACTTGACCTACCGCCAGACCCTCCGCCAGGCGGAAAAGGCCAAGTACAAGAACAACCTCAAGGGCAGCCGCCTGGCCATGATTTCCACCACGAGCGCCCGCGTCAAAATCAAAACCGCAAAACACGCCGGCGATCACCTTAAAGTGCTCGAATACTGTGAAGAGGTGCTCGCCAGTAACCCCTGGGATGCCGGCGCCCAAATGCAGATGGCAGAAGCGGCCAACGCGCTGGGCTTCCTCGACCTGGCGATCTGGTTCTTGTTCCAGATCCGGGAAACCAAACCCGACGACGTCACCGTGAACCGGTTCCTGGCGCGGCTCTGCGAGAAGCGCGGCAATTTCCAGGAAGCCATTCTTTTTTGGGAAGCCGTTCGCCGGGCCGTTCCAAATGACGAAGAAGCCAAGAGCAAGCCCAAGGACCTGGCCGCAAGCAATACCATCGCCCGCGGCAAGTACGACGAGGTCGTCTCGGGCGATCCGAGTTCTCGGCAGGATGAGGAACCCGGACCCGAAAAGCCGGTTTCCCCCCCGCCGCCGGCTGCAAAAGACCAGGTATCCCAGGAACAAGCCACGCTGCTAGCCCTGATTCAAGAAAACCCGGCAAACTGGGATCATTACCTCCGCCTGGCTTCTCTCTATCGGCGGGCCGGGGACCTCGACCAGGCTCGCAATGTCCTCGAGCAAGGATTGGGACCCACCGGCAATCATTTCGACCTGACTACCGCCCTAGCGGATCTGGCAATCGAACCGCAGCGCAACGATTTGGCACGTATGGAAAAGGAATTGGCTTTGCGCCCGCACGATGAGGAACTGCGCGGCACGCGCGAACGCCTGGTCCAGGAGATCAATGTTCGGGAGCTGGAACTTTACCGCCGGCGCGTGGCCCACTATCCGGGGGAGAACGGCTACCGCCTGGAACTCGGCATACGCCTCCTGCAGACCGGCAAGGTTGATGATGCCATTCGCGAATTGCAGACCGTGCGCCAGGACCCGCGCCATCAATGGCGGGCGCTGATGTATCTCGGCTACGCCTTCAAGAGCCGCAATTTCTGGCGCCTGGCCCAGGGCAATTTCGAAGAGGCCCTGAAGAAGATGCCATCCCGGGACCAGAATGCGCGCAAAGACATCCTCCTGCAACTGGCCCTGGTCGCGGAGAAGGCCGGCGATCTGCATAAAGCGGTCGAATGGGGCTACGAACTCGCCAACCTGGATTTCAACTACGGCAACATCGGCCGCTTCCTCGATGAATGCCAGGCCCGCCTCAAGTCCTCGTAAGCTCGGTAAGATAGGCATTCTGTTCCTCCCCCATATTCCCCTCTTTATTCCCTACAACCGGAATAAAACGTATTCCTGTTAATCTCTGCAGGGTTTTCGTCCGAAGAATAGATTGTCCGTCTGCATCCATGGACTGGATTACGTGGGTCAAGTTTCCAAACTTGACAGTGCGAGGACTGCATGAGCGCGAAGGCAGGTTTTCCAAGTGCTTTGGTGTTGATGCTGCTTGGCTTGTGCACGGCCCAGGCTGGCAATCCAGTCACGCGTTTGGGTGATGCAGTGGGGACCGTGGACGGGCAGAATAACCCCGTATTGGACGCCCCCGTTACTCTCGAAGAAATGCTGCCACAACCCAAGGTGGTCGCCCCCGTTCCCAGCGGAACAGCAGTGCCAATAGCCGAAAACACTTCTACGTTTCAGCTTTCCAGCTGGATCCAAAATTACAGGCCGGATTGCTGTGGACCGGTCGGGGGCGATGGCCCCGTTATGACAGAGCTATATGTGCGCGGCGGTCCCTCTTTGGTAGTCGGCGGCGGTGTTTTCAATCAATTGCTGAATAATGGCTGGGAGATTCAAGGCGGCGGCCGCAGCCTCTTCTTCGACTCCGATAAATCCACCGCCTGGACCATTGATCTCAATTTGAGCGACATTCATAACCAGGGTCAACGCAACAATGAGGTCGTCCTGGTCGTTTCGCCCCGTCCCACAGCGGCGCAAATGCAGGCAGGCACGCTCTTGCCGGCTCGCCGAATAGTCGCGCATCTCAATGACTTGAATCGCACCAACTTCAATGTCGTCCTTGGCCGGGAATGGGAGCTCTGGTTTCCGCAAAACAGCTGGAACATCCAAGGCCGTTTTGGTTTCGATGTCGGCGGCCATATCGGTACCATGCTCGCCCACTTCTTCATGGAGAAACATCGCACCGATGTCCTGTACGGAACCGTTTACTCATTGCATACCGATTGGGAAATTCCCCGGGGTTGCTGGACTTTCCTCGCCGGCGTACGCGTCGAATACGACCACGACTGGAACCACATCCTGCAAACGCAAAACAACAGCCATATCACGGATCTGAATGTCCTTCTTAATTTGGGCGTTCGTTTCTAAGCACGCGTTCCTAAATTAGCGCGCGATCCGGTAACCTTAGCCCGCAGCGCCAGCAAGGGCGCCCTTTCTCGCACCTTAGCCCGCAGCGCCAGTAAGGGCCCTTGCTGGCGCCGCGGGCCAAGGTCCTGCAATTCATGTATAGTGCGATAAACTTGCGAGATTCCTCTTGCATTCTCCTACTACCCTGGTAATACTACTAGAGTAGTAATTGAGAAAGGAAGCAGCTCAAGACATGCGTCAAAGCAAGCATTATCGGCTGGGCGACTTGCAATTGAAGATCATGAAGGTCTTGTGGGACCGGACCGAGGCGAGCGCGGCCGAGGTCCAGGAGGCCCTCGGAGACCGCGTCGATTTGGCGTACACCACCGTCGCGACCATGTTGCGCAAAATGGAAGACAAGGCATTGGTGAAACATCGCACCGAAGGCCGGCGTTTTCTCTACCGCGCCACAGTCCGGCCGGACACGATCACCAAGAGCATGGCCGATGATCTGCTTGACCGGCTTTTTGAAGGCAGCCTGGCCGACATGGTCAGCCATTTGTTGACCTCGCGCGAGGTCAGCCGGACGGAATTGTGCGAACTGGAACGGTTGATCGCCCAAAGGAAAGACCAGGCGTGAGCACCTATCCCACTTATCAATTCTGGCTCGAGCTTGGCTTGCGCCTGGGATTGGGCGCGGGAGCGATTATTCTCCTGACCGTGTTGGCAACGCAACTGTTTCGAAGCGCCAGCGCCCGGCGCCTGATCTGGCAAGCATGTCTCGTGGGATTCGGTTTGTTATTTTTAAGTGAAGTGTCGGGAGCGGCCGGCGGCATGATGCATTGGATGATCGGCGAGTCCCCGGCTCCAGTCCGTTACGAATCGCAACCGCTGCCTCATTCGTTTGCCGCTATCGATGAATCCCCAGTTACTCGCCCTTCGCCTGAACCGGTTGCCGATTCTCTTCCCACGGCTCTGATGAACTTTCCCGTACAAACGATTTGCCCGGCGCCCCACCAACCGCCGGCGGATCAGAGCGTCTGGTGGCCCGGAGTGATTTGGTTTCTGGTGATGATGGTATTTCTGATCCGGATTTTGCTGAGCCGCTTGTTGCTCGTTCTTTATCGCAGGCGCCACCATGTGCCGGTTACGGGCCCGCCCGCTGAATGTCTCGGGTCGCTGGCCGGCCGCATGGGAATTCGGCGGCCGTTGTGCCTCATCGAGAGTGCGGGATTGACCGGGCCGGTGGCGTTCGGCATTCTCCGGCCCACCATTGCGCTGCCCGAACGATTCGCGGACTTTACCGCCGAACAGCAAGATGCGATCGTCGCCCACGAGTTGATGCACGTGGCAAACCACGATTCTTTCTGGATGCTTTTGGCGAATCTAGTAGCGGCCGTCTGGTGGTGGCATCCGCTTGTCTGGTGGGCGCGGCAAAAGTTTCAGACCGCCTGCGAGCTGGTCGCCGATGAAGGCAGCCTGGTGGTTCCCGACGGGCCGCGCTTGCTCGCCGAATGCCTTGTGATTCTGGGCAAGCGCCAACCCGATCAAATGGCGTGGCTGGCGATGACCGGCACCGGCTTTCGGTCCGGCCTGGGCCGGCGCGTCCAGCGCCTCATGCGAATCGAAAACCGAACCTGGCAATCCCCGAAGCGCTTGAGCTTCGCTCTGGCCCTCGTGTTGATGCCGTCGGTCTTCCTGGCCGGCGCCTTGAGCTCGACCGCCCTCACTGGTCCACATATCTTTGCCAAAGGAGACTGGAACATGAAGCCTTTTCCACAAACCTGGAAGCGATCCCTTGCCGGCATCCTCGTGACAGCGATGTTCGGTTGGAGCACAAGCGGCGGCCTGGCCGACGACCAATCGGCTCCGCCAGGTGAAAAACCTCGAGTCGAACGCCCCGGCGATGAAAAAACCCCGACCGGAGGAGTACCGGCAAATCCCGGCGCGCGCCCGACTGGAGCGAGACCAGGCGGCACGGCTCCTCCGGGCGCTGTAAGACCCGGAGGGCCCGGACCCCGAGGCGGCGGCGGGGAGATAATTTTCGCAGAGCAGCCCACGCCGCGAATTAAGGTCTTCCGCCTGAAGCATCGGGATCCCGATGAATTGCGCCAGATTCTGGAAGGGCATTTTGATTCGCCGGCTGGGAAACCCGATGCTTCCAGCGCAGGACCTGCTGGTCCCGAAGGCCGTTTGGGACCGGGAGGAGGCGGTGAAGGAAGAGGAATTCCGCTTGGACCCGGCGGAGCCACGGCTCCTCGTTTCCCTCAATACGGGCCTGGAGGATTATCCGGAGGACCCGGTGGAGGAGGATCCATGGAGAGTCCTCGCCTGGTCAATGGCAGCGTCGCCGTGGATAAGCGCACCCATTCCCTCATCATCCGAGGCACCGACCGGGATTTGCAAATCGCGGCCGACCTGGTCGCCGTCCTGGATTTGGAAAAGGACAAACCCGTCCCGAAGGTGGAAAGCCTGCGGGCCTTCAACTTGCGCCATGCCCGCGCCAAAGACATCGCCGATGTTTTACGGAACCTCAACCTGAATGCCGCCTTCGCCTTTCCGCCCAAATCAAACCTGGTCATCGTCATCGGCAGCGAAGCAGAAATGAAAGAAATCGGCGAAGTCATCGACGCCCTGGACGTCGAAGTCAAGCCCTAACCCCTTTGGACTGCGCCGCTTTCACTTTGGACTGCGGCGCTTTCACGCCGCTTTGGTTTTTTAATTCAAAGCGCCGATTTCGGCATGCGAATCAGAAAAACCAAAGCGGCGTGAAAGCGCCGCACTCCAAAGATTGCTTCACACTTCGTTTTATCCCCTTTAAGATGTTTTTGGCCCTGCATTTGGCCGTTTGGCCGAAGAAATCGAGCAAAATCCGAATTGCGCAATAGGTTTTCCGGCCATCGGGGTACTTGCTAATAGAGTCAGGGGCACATGAACGATTCGCCGGCGACCCGGGCCAGTTTGTTGGTGCGCATCCGCGATCCGCGCGACGGCTCGGCCTGGTCGCAATTTGTGGATATCTATGCGCCGTTGCTCTATGGTTTCGCCCGGAAGGCCGGCTTGCAGGATGCCGATGCCGCGGATGTTACCCAGGAGGTTTTACGCTCGGTCGCGGGCGCGGTGACCAATCTGGAATATGATCCCCGGCGCGGCTCGTTCCGCGGCTGGTTGTTTACGATCGCGCGCAACCGGCTCCGCAATTTCCAGAGTAGAAAACCGCCCGATTCAGGCAGCGGCGACAGCGGCGTGCACGAACGGTTGCAGCAACTCGCAGCTCCGGAGCAAGGTCAGGCCGCGTGGTGGGATCAGGAATATGAACGCCAGTTGTTCCAGTGGGCGGCGGCGCGGATTCGCCGCGATTTCGAGGAATCCACCTGGCAAGCGTTTTGGCAAACCGCGGTCGAGGGGAAAAGCGGCAAAGAAGTGGCCCGGGAATTACGAATAAGCCTTGCGGCCGTCTATTTGGCCAAAAGCCGGGTCCTGACCCGGCTCAAGGAACAAATACAATTGATTCAGGGGGAATTCTAACTGTGGGTCAAGTTTCCAACTTGACAACTGTTTTACCAGCCCTTTTTGGAGGTTTCCGCGATCATGTTGCGAATGAAGATGATGCGAGTTGTCTTATGGACCATGGCCGTGCTCGGATTTGCCATCCAGGCGCGGGCCGCCGATCTCGACAAGTTTCTCCTGGACGACACGGATGGCATCGTGCGCATCAACGTCAAACAAATCCTGGCGTCCGACCAGGTGCAAACGGAATATGGGACCAAGCTGAAGGAGGCCCTCGCCGGCACGAAAGAAGTGCAAACGATCCTCATCGATCTTGGTCTCGATCCGCTCAAGGATATCGACAGCGTCGTCGCTGTGCTGGGCGCCAGTCGTTATCAATCGGAAAACAGAATCGATAAGGGAGGAAAGCCTGGTGGCAATCCCGGCGGAGTTCCGTTCTTTGTTTGCCAGGGAAGATTTGATCCCACCAAGGTGGACACCACAGGTGAAAAACTCGCCAAAGACATGCCGCAATACTTGAAAATTCACGATGTCGGTCAGCACAAAGTCTATCAGGTTACGTTTCCAAAGTTTTTCGACGCTGGCATTTACCTGGCTCTTCTCGACCAGAACACGCTGGTAGCCGGAGGCCGCAAGGATCAGATTGCTGAGGCATTCGACAAATCCGCCGGCAAGAAAAAGACTATCGTGAAAAGCCAGGCGATGGCCAGGCTCCTCGACGACATGGATCGAAAAAGCCCGGTCGCCTTTGCCGCTGTCGGCACGTTGATCGTCGGCAACACCAGCTGGACCAAAAATGAAAATGGCGTCATTACAATTGGAACCGCGCACCACACGTTGTCAGATCAAGGTATTGAGTCGGCTAATGGTTCCTTGAAGCTTGCCGACAAAATTACTGGCAGCGTGACCTTGACCTTCAAAGATGTCGATACTGCCCAGAAAATGCTGGCGGAAATGCAAAAAGGCCTTGATGAAACCATCAAGGAAGGGGAAAAATTCATCGCCCAGCAAAAGGAGTTAACGCCGCTGCTGGAGGTCATGAAAAGCATTCGGTTGAAGGCCAAGGATAATGCGCTTTCGCTGGAAGGCGAAGGGCCGGTGAATACGATCGAAGCCGCGATTAAGGGATGGTTTACTGTTCGGGCGGTTGAACCGGTTCCGGCAAAAGCGACGATTCAAAACAAGTAAGGTGAAAGCATGAATAGCCTTGCCATGATGTTTTTGCTGGCGGCGTCAGAAAGAGTGCCCGCTGTATGGATTCGTACGCCTCTTGGATTGTTAATTATTGCTGTCATTACGATGGTCGCTTTTGTAGCTTTGAAGCGAAGGCAAATAAGAAAAATGACCAAGTCTCAGTTTCTCTTTGCCGGTCGCTGCCCATCGCCGGAACACTGGCAGGATTTCCTGAAAGGCCGCCTTCTCAAAGGCGACCACTTCCGCATGGCAGCTCATCTGGAGCATTGCGACCCTTGTCAACGCCGGATGGAAGAGCTGGTGGCCGGCAAGAAGTCGTGGAGCGGACTCGCTCCAAAATTCGATCCGCGGCCGCCGGCTCCCGATCCGGAACTGCAAAAAATCATGGCCCAGTTGAAAGCGGAAGAAAAAGCCATCAAGACGGCGGATCAGCCGGTTTTGCGCGCCGATCTGCCGCTCGGCTTTCTCGATCCTCCGGAAAAGCCGGGGCAACTCGGCCGGTTGGGGCGCTATGAAATCCTCGAAGAAATCGGCCGGGGCGGAATGGGCATCGTCCTCAAGGCGATTGATCCAACCCTACAGCGGACCGTGGCCATCAAGGTATTGTCCCCCCACCTGGCAACGACCGGCGTGGCGCGGAAACGGTTTATGCGCGAGGCCCAGGCCGCGGCGGCAGTAACCCATGACCATGTGGTCACAATTCATGCCGTGGAGGAAGCGAACGGCTTGCCCCACCTGGTCATGCACTACGTGGCCGGTATGTCTCTGCAGGATCGGATCGACAAGGGTGGCACCCTGGAACTAAAGGAGATACTGCGCATCGGCATGCAGACCGCTTCCGGCTTGGCGGCCGCTCACGCCCAGGGCCTGGTGCATCGCGACATAAAGCCGGGCAATATTCTCCTGGAAAACGGCGTCCAGCGCGTCAAGATTACCGACTTCGGCCTGGCCCGGGCCGTCGATGACGCCAGCCTGACACAGAGCGGCTTTGTCGCCGGCTCACCGCAATTCATGGCCCCGGAACAAGCCCGCGGCGAAACCATCGACCACCGCTCCGACTTGTTCAGCCTGGGCAGCGTCCTTTACACCATGTGCACCGGCCGGCCACCATTTCGCGCCTCCACGACCCTGGCGGTCCTGCGCCGGGTAAGTGATGAAATCCCGCGGCCTATTCGAGAAATCAATCCGGAAATTCCCGAATGGCTCGAAAGCATCATTGCCAAACTGCATGCCAAGAATCCGGATGATCGGTTCCAAACCGCCGCGGAGGTTGCCCAGTTGTTGGAGCAACAATTGGCGCAATTGCAAAATGGGTCCCTGGCTGCCGCCGCGCCCATTATTCCCATGCCGCCGCGAGTGGGCGCTGATGCCGGGCTCCTGACCAGTTTTACCCTGTGCCCGTCGTGCGGCGCGCAGTTGCACGTACCGGAAACCTGGCTGGGAACCACCGTTGATTGCCCCGAATGCGGCAAACCTTTCCGCGTGGAAGAGGGTTCGGAGGAAATCCAGATCGCGCGCCCGGTGAAGGCCCGGACCATTGCGCGTGTTGGTCGGCGACGGCGTCACATTTCCCAAACATGGCCGTGGTTTGTCGTTGGTGGGGTATTCTTATTCTTGCTGCTTTTTTTCGTTGGCTGGACCGCTCATGCGCCGATAGTTCGTGAGGCGACTGTTAGTGTGGACCACGGAACGGCGACGGCGACCATTGCCCCAATGGCAGAGGAAACTTTAGCCAGTGCGGTTGCGCCCTTGCCATGGTACGCCTTGTATTGGTTCCCCGAAGATGCCAGTTTTTTCGGGGCCATCGACCTCCGGAAGTTTGGTTCATTAACACTTGATCATGAGTTTACCCAAACAGCATTAAAGAAAACGTTGTCCCCGGAAATACAAAGGCTGGTTACGACGGACAACTTGGGGAAGGTGTGGATCGACTTTCTTGGGTTTGCCTACTACGAGGATCGGCTGAAACCGCAGAATTCCCGTATATTCCTCCGGTTAAGCGGGGAGGTGCTCGCGGGTCGCAAGCGCTTGCGGGAATTCTTCCAAAAGAACATTTCGGATGTCCAATTGGAGGAAAATCCTCCGTCGCATCTGCAGAGCTACACGATTATTCACAGCCCAAAAATGCCGTTTGCTGTTTGCCTGGTAGGAGACACGGACATCATTCTCGCTGGATTCACGGGAAAAAAGGAAAGCCGGGAACAGGTCCAAGTTGTGAAGCAAATTCTGCCGGTTAAAGAGAACCGCTCGCCGAGCATTCTACATGGCAGTAATCTTCCCTGGCAAGAGCCGCCCGGAAGAGGGAATCGCCAACCGATGCTCTTGAACGGGAATCAACCTCCCTGGTTGCGCAACGCCCTGAAGGACAAGTCGCCAAATGCATGCGCTGTCCTTTATGGAGAAATTCCGGAAGAAGTCCGTACCGGATGGATGGAGTTGGGTTCGCTGCCGGCAATACCCCGCTTCTTCGAGGTTCAAATGATCCGGGGGAGAACCGGCGCCTTCGCAGCTGATTTTTCGGATTCCAATCGAGCGTCGCAGAGGGTCGTACCGAATGGGGTAGTTTCCATTAAACTTGGATTCCACCTGGAAAAAGCCGGTGCCGCGGATCAATTCGCACAGAGCATAGCAGATCGGCAAAAACAGGGCATCAGCGCCTGGAAGAATCTGTCCGTAAACTGGAACATCCCACTGGAATCTTTTGAACCGATCAACCGCATTCTTGGCAATCTTCGCGTCGAAACCAAAGGCGAAATGGTCGATGGAAGAGTGCGGATTACGCCCGAGGAATGGAAGGCTTTCTGGGAGAAGTTGCAATGATCCATTCAAGCGGCAAACCGGAAACCTCGGCCGGGAATTTTTGCCAATATGTATTCTGCTGCCCGGTCGCAGGCACCCGGCCGGGCGACCTTTTCATGTAGCGCGACTAATTCGCGGCTGACTTCGGCATAAGCCCGGCGATCGTTGAGCCAGCCGATAATATGCCGGCTGACCGCCTCCGCTTCTGAACGATTGCTCAGATATTCCGGAAACAGTTCCTTCTCGGCCAACAAGTTCACCAGGCTTATGAACGGAGTCGTTTTGAACCAGCGGCAGATTTGCAGATCGAGCCAGCCGACGCGGTAGACCACGGCCGCGGGTTTGCCGTGATAAAGCAACTCCAAACCGACGGACCCCGAAACCGCGACGCACGCATGCGATAAATGAATGATTTCCGGCGTTCGGCCGGTAAATGTAGCAATCGGCAACCGCTGACCGTCGAGACAAGCATCCACGAATTCGCGCTGGGCTTGATTGTAACACGCCACCAGAAACTTCACATCCGGCCGATCGGCATGAATGAGCGTGGCGGTTTCAATGAGCGTGGGGAGATTTCGCTCCACCTCCTGGTTACGCGAACCGGGGAGGAGGCCGATGATCGGTCCCAGCCGGTCCCGCTGGCCGTCGAGAAAGGCCGAAGCCAATTGCTGGCCCGAAAGCTCATCAAAGTAGGGATGGCCGATGTAGTGAGCGGCCACGCCGCGATCGCGGTACCACGATTCCTCGAAGGGCAGGGGACACAAGACATGATCGACCCAGCGCTGCATTTTTTTCACGCGCCAGCCCGCCCAGGCCCATAATTGCGGCGGCACAAAATAAAAAACGGGAATCCCGTGGAAACGGGCACGGCGGGCGATCCACCAGTTGAACCCCGGATAGTCGATCAGCACCACGGCGTCGGGGCGGTGCCGGCGAAAATAGCGGTCCGCTTGCGAAAGCAACTGGAGAAAAACCGGCGCATTGGCCAGAACCCGAGCAATCCACATTACCGCGAGGCGGCACAGGGGATAGAGAAGCCGGCCGCCGGCCGCCGCCATGCGGTCGCCGCCGAAGCCGACGCATTCCAGTTGCGGGTCGAGACGCTTCAGGGAACGGATCAGATTGGCGCCATGGATGTCGCCGCTTGGTTCACCCGCCGAAATGAATATACGCATGAGCATCCTTGCCGAAACGAATTTACCTATTCCTTGGCAGCGATCAGGTCCGCTTCATAGCCGGGCAGAGCCGTCGGCGTCTCCACCTTGCGATATCCCAGGGCGCGGACGATTTCCAGCACTTCACTCCAGGTGGGGAACGGCCGGCGATTATCGCGCTTGTACTGGTCGATCGCCTTCATGAAAATGATTTCTTCGTCGTTGTAATCCCGTTCGCAGGTTGTCGGATCGACTTGACGGCGGCGTTCCCGCCGGTCTCCTTTGCGCCGGTCCAGGGCCACCGGAATGTTCCGCTTTCGCCTGTCACTTCCTTTTCTTCTTCGATCCAAAGCCACGGAAACTGAATTTCCCGTCCGATGATTGCTCATATCCCCCCTCAAACCGCTCGCAAGGATAATCTAGAAAAAAAGATAACCTAGAAAAAATGGATAAGAACATCTGCCTGCATAATATAGCTTACGTTCAGGGAAATAGCGTACTTTAGTTCGATTTTGTGTCAAGCTGGATCGGGAAATCTTTATGCAGAACTTCCATGGATCGGTAACGAAAAAACGGGACGTGAAAAGGAATATTTGTCGGAAGTGAAAAATTCACACTACGTCGTGGGGCGTGGAGCGTGGGGCGAGGCCACGCCTCACGCTTCACGCCCCACGCTCCACCCCTACAGCAGTGCGCCGCAACTGCCAATAAAACCAGAGCAAGGCGGTCATTGCCAACAGGGAAACGATACCGGAGATGATGACTCCGGTGAAGTAAACGGGATCAGATTGTTCCACAATGATAGCTTTTTCCGGTTGATGCCAGTGAGACTCGCCGATGGTCTCAATTCGGGCGATGTTCCAGACGGAAGAGTGCATGCACAAGGCAACAAACATCGCGACAATTGCGAGCGCAAACACCAGCGAGCCCTTCCAGCCAAAATTGGCATTTTCCCAAAATCGCTGCATCCGGATTGTTGCGAGCGCCAGAAGCAAAGTCACCGGGACAACAATGAACCGCGAGCTCACACGCTCACTGTTAAGGAGCGGGAGCGGCAGGTTATAAAACAGCGCATAACAATCGCCGATGGCAAGGACCGTCAAAACAAGCAGCGGCATATCCAGAGCGGCAAAGCGGCTAATTGTGAAAACGGGATGCCGATCAAATCGCTTATAGATGCCGAAATAAGCAATCATCCCCAGGCCCAGCAGGCTGATAAAAAAATCGTATTCCCACCAGCGGGCGACATTGAACATGCCTTCCGGCCATTGAAAGGTGGGTCCGCGAACAACTACAAACGCCTCAAGTAATGACAACGGCGGGTAGCCGCCGATGAAGAAATAATCCCGAAAGCCCCAAAAGGCGATGGCAGCCGGCACCAGGCGAAACACCGCCAGGAGCCCGCTGAAACCCAATAGCAAAAGCCCCTGTTTCCACCAGCGCCGGTTGAACACAATAAGCAGCCCGACAAAGATCCAGCACCAATTGACCATGTGAAACGAGCCTTGCAACAATATGGCAAAAAGGACCACGGCCAGTTTGATGGGGGGCAAATAGGACGACGGCTCTTCGACCGATTGCAGAATATACAGGCCGAAGAACGGCAGCAAAAAATAGCCGCTCCACATCGAATGGCCCGCCCCCAAATGGGCCGTGATATAGCCGTTAAAATTGAACAACACAAAAAAAGCCGCGAAGGGAATCAGTGAAATGCCGTAACGCCTGCGCAGGAGAAGACTTCCGCAAAAGCCCAGCGAGTACAGGAACAGATTGTGGAACAGGATAAACCGGTTCACTTTCAGGAACAGCAGTAGAAAGATCTGGGGCGACACGTTGGTCTCCGGCAATCCAAGAAAGCGCCCCGATTTCAAATGCGCAAACTCCCGCTGATAATGCTCGGAAACGTTTATGTGAAACGGAATCCGCGCTTCACGAAAAGAGTCTTTGAGAACCTCCAACAACATGACCTCTTTCGGCCAGTCGTAGGAGTGCAGACTCGATTTGCCGCCATTAAAAAACCATGTCCAATGGATGAAGCCTGCTGCGTAGAGGCCGGCTAGAAGCAAACCATGAATAAGGGTGGGATTGCGACCGCAAGAACTGAATAATGCCGGAATCTTGGAAAAGGCCTTCATCCGGTGAATCATACACCGTAAGGCGTGGGGCGTGGAGCGTGCGGGGGGGCGACGCCCCGCGCCCCACGCTCAACGCCCGACGCCTCACGGCTATTTCTGTAACGGCTTCGCCGGGCGCAGGCGCAGCATCATCGTGAAATGTTCGGGGGAGGATCGTTGGCTGATTTCCACTCGGTCGAACAGTTCCAGCCCGGCCAGAAAGTCGGTTAATCGGCGAAGGGCCTCGTCCTTGGGGAGCTGATCCTTTTCGGCGATAAAAGCCGCCAGACTATCGGCGCGATCTTTCAGGTAGTTACGCCAATCGCGAATCGATAACCGCATAACCGGGATTTCCACAATCGAACGGCCCGAGTCGGCAGTCGCAGGAGAAGCGCGCAAGGATTGAATGACCGCCGGAGAACTGGCGACGATCAAGAAGCCGTCCTTCCAGGCAAAGGCCGGCTCGATACCCCGCGGGAAAAGTTTTTCGTTGGTAAAATATTTTATTTTGACATTTTCATGGTCCAGGGTTTTGAAGCTCAATTGATCCGGGTGACCAGAGTTGTACGTGTACACGGCGACCATACCGAAGGCGTTTAAAGCGCTCAGCACGATTTGATCGACCGGATTGTTCTTATCACCGGGCAGGATGCGCAGGGCAGCAATGAGCTGGGGAAAAACACCGGTATCGCCCGGCGGCGGGCCCAGCGCACAGATTCCCCAATCGGGGCCAATGCAAGGCAGTACTTTCTCCATATCTTTGTCGAAGGCAGCGCCGGCCGCACGATCCACGGCCTCGCGAATGACTTTCCGGCCTTCTTCCGGGATAAAACCGCTCAAGAACTCGGCCAGGGCGGGAGAATCGACCCGGCCCGCAACGGCGAAAAGCGCGTTATCCGGAAAATAACGCCATAAGTCGGAAGCCTGAACGTCCTTTACAAACATTTTCCGCAGGGGACCGGGAAGGCGTTCGGCATCGGCCTGGATAACCATCCCCAATTCGAGATCCGTTTTCTGCAACCGCCCGAACACCGCAATCGCATTGAGGGCCTTCCAGTAGGTCAGCAGCGTTTTCAGAACGTAGCCTTCCGGCCCGCGCGCTTGCGCGACCTTGTGCTCCATTTCGGGATCGAACACGCGGGGATTCACGACCAGAGCGGCTAGAGATTTGTCCACACCCAACCGTTTCATTTGCGTGGCAAGGCGCGGTTCCTCTTTGGTGGAACTTTGAAGATCCAGATCAATGACGCGGTGCAGGGCGGATTCATTATGCGAGACCGCCAGGATAGGGCCGTTCCGGTAATAACAGAGCGTATGCTTGCCTTCACCCCAACAGGTATATTCGGCGGCATTGTGCTTACGGCGCGCAGCGGTCGCGCCGCCTTGTTGCTGAATGTCCTGGAAGCGATGGATCATGGTTGCCAGCGCCTGCGCATCCGCAGCCCGGATCAGGGCGAGTCCCTGTTCGGAATCCGGTTTGCCAGCCGGTCCCGGCCAAAAAGCCAATACCACCGCGTCTCCCAGGATGTCGTTGCGCAGGCGAACCCAATCGGTTTGCAGTTTATTTTGGATAAACTCGGCGGTTTCCATCAGCTTCCGGGTTTCCGGGGCAGCGCGAACCGCCAAACCGATAGGCGAGGCGTTCAACTGGTCGAAAAACGGTGAATCGAGGAAGGATTCGGCATAGCCGCGCAGGTCTTGCACGACGAAACAGAAACCGACATCGTCCGCGACCAGGCGCAGCAACTCGTCGCGCGGGGAGAGCGCCAATGCCGGTCCTGCCCGGAAAACAGCAACCAGGAAGGTCGCGAACAGGATGCGGTTCAGCGAACGAACTGAGGACTGAAACAAATCACATCGAACCATGACATTGACGCTCACAAATAACAGGCGGGCTGCATTTCACAGGCCCGGAATATCCTGCAGGAACCAATTCACCGCGCGGCGGGCGGAACTAGCAATAGGTTCCAGCCCCGTCGAGACCCCGTGACCTGCCATGCGCAACGTCTCCACGGGGGGACTTAATGTAGATCGCATGGCGAGCGCATCCGGCAAGGGCGGCAAAGAAACGGCACCCGGCAACAACACGCGGCCTTGCTCGAGGGCGCCTTCCGTGGTCCGGCTAAACAGATTCGCCAAGGCGGAACCGGCTTCGTCCAAGTTCTTTTGCAAGGAAGCGGATTGCGTTTCGTCCGCAGAACGCGGGTGAGTGGCGATGGATTTTTCCACAACTCGCTGCGGCCGGTGGAACACCCCCGAGTATCCGGCGAATGCCGCGATCAGCACCACCGCTGCCACCGCGACCGAGACCCATCGGCGAATACGCTGTTGCACCATTTGCCGGCGCCGGGCCAACACTTTCGCGACAATTTGTTTTCCAAGATATCGCGGCGGCTGGGGAGGCCGCAGAAACGGGATCGCATTTTCCAATCGGGAGACGGCAGATTGGAGAGCCCGGCATTGCGGGCATTGGGCCAGATGGGCGGCCGCATCTGCTGATTGCGGAGGCTTATCACCGTCGAGGCGGCGGTGCACAAGGTTGTGAAATTCAAGGCAATTCATGGAACTCGCTCATCATACCGTACTATTGGGCGTTTTCGGAGGGCACCATGCCGCGTTGCTGCAACCGGTCCAGAACTTCCATGCGGGCGCGGTGGAGCCAGGTCTTGACGGTGCCCAAGGGACAACCCAGGGCCTCGGCTATTTCCTCGTAAGCCTGTCCATGCTCGTGATAGAGGATGAAAACATCGCGAAACTCGGGCCGCAATTCCTCCAAGGCGGCATGGATTTCGCGGAGCAACTCGGCAGAATCATCCGGACTGCGGGCCGGGACGACATCTTGCAGGTAGTCCGCCAATTCCGGCCGCCGCGACCGCTGCGCCAGCCATGTGCGGCAACGGTTGACGGTGATCCCCAGGACCCACGGCTTCAACGGCCGGGAAGAATCCCAGCGGCGCAAACTGCGAAAGATACGTAGAAATACTTCCTGGGTGACATCCTCCGCATCGTGCCGGTGCATTAACAACCGGACACACAAACCGTAAACCGTTGCCTGATACTGGTCGACCAAGGTCTGCATCGCCTCGGCATCGCCGCGCAGGCAGCGTTTCACAAGTGTGGCTTCGTCGGTGGACACGTGGAAAAATCCGTGCCGGAAGCTCGATAGGAATTACCCCCGGCACACGGGTTCAGTTTCAGTAATCCATCCCCAGTCATTAGTAAGGGAAAGGGGGGTATTTGGCAAAGGATGGTGATCCGAAAAGGGGTCAGACCCCCTAATAACGGCCGCTTTTTTCATGTGCCTCATGGAGCAAGTCAATAACCTCATTGAGATTGGCATCCTGAAGCCGTTTGCCGCGGTCGTGCAGGCCCCTGGTGAAATGGATGGCGGTATTTTGCATCCGTTCATGCGTATCCTGCGAGCCGCCGATCAAAAGGAAATACTCGCTGCGGGTGATGCGGTGATTATCATCCTGATTATCAAGACCGATCCCCAAAAATCCGACCAGGCGGCCCTTTCTTTTTGCTTTCTGTTGGGGTTTCTTTTCGGACACGTGGCATCTCTCCCTGGCAAGCAATCGGCATGTGGATTGTGCCTTCTACTTGGTAAACAGATGAACAGGCGGCGTCGCCTGCCGCAAACAATTAACAGCAAACAGCTAACCACAAGGCAACGGGCGTGTCAATTACTCATTCGTGAGAAAACAGCGGAATATTGGAAATAACTGTCTCGGCCGACTGATTTTGTTGGGGCTGCACCTGACGTTATAAAATAGCACGATGAATCGCAAAAAGGGCAAACCGATTGTTTCCGGGAAGAAACAACTGGACACAAATCCGATTCCGGAAGGCCTTTCGGGGTTTGAATTGGATGTCCGGCGCAGGGAACGGCTTAAAACGGTTGCGATTTTGCAGAGAAGCCGCACTCCCCTGGCCGTGATTGAGGTTTCCGCCGAGGGAACCGCCTTCGCGGAACAGGCGATTGTGGACGCCAAAAAGAAATACCCGCCACCGGCCCTGGACTGCAAAGAAGGCTGTGATTGGTGTTGCCACTTGACCGTGGGGACATCGGTACCGGAAATTGTGCGCATCGTTGATTTCTTGAAGCAGACATTTACGGAAGAGGAGCTACAGACGATTCGGGAGCGAGTACGCCAGGTCACAGAGCAACGGCAAGCATTAAGACCGAAAGTAAAATCCCCTCGCTCCCTGCCATGCGTTTTTTTGCATAATCATCGGTGTATGATTTATCCGGTTCGGCCATTGACTTGCCGGGGATCCAATTCTACCAACGTGCGCCAATGCGAGCAGTTTCTGGAACCGCGCAATAAAGCGATGATCCCAATGTACGTTCCGCAGCATCGGCTAACCGCTTTTGTCTTGGATGGGATGAGAGCCGGTTTGCAGGAAATTGGCTTGAAGGGAGATTTGTTGGAATTGACAGCGGCACTTGGCGTTTGCCTGGAAGTTCCCGATGCCGCGGAGAGGTGGCTGGCGGGGGAGGCTGTTTTTGCGAATGCACGATTGGACTGATTGGTCGTTGGTCGTTGGCGGGTATAATGGAGATTCGTTGAAAGGGAGATGACAGCCATGACTTCCGTGGATTTTGAGCCGCTGACGGTAGTGGTTCCATTGCGGGAAGACCCGCCAGGTGTCTTTCGCATCGGCAACACTCGAGTCCTTCTCAAATTGGTTCTCGATGCCTTCAAGCGCGGCGAGAGTCCTGAGGCGATCGTCAACAGTTGTCATTGGTCATGTGGTCAATAGTCATTGGTAATTGGTCAGAAGTACCCATCAGTCATCGGTTCGTCGTTGCACGCGATAATGTAACGACGCTATGGTTAGTTGCCAGGGCGCTAGGGTGGTAGAATTGGGGAGCAATTTGTCTCAAGTGTTCTGACCCTGTTCAAACTGGTTCGCCCGCCTGGCGAGCAGGCGGGGGTTGTAATCCGTCGAATTGTTACAATTTTGCTTTCCTTGTAGGGGCACCTCGCCACACCTATAATGCGGTTGGGGTGAGGAAACCTTGGGACTCCTTTTCTCGCGCAGGATGAATAATAGATGGGCGAATTGCAGCATGAATGCGGGGTTGCGGCCTTATATCATCTGGAAAGTGCAACGCCGTCGGGGTTGGCTCCCAATAACCAGCGGGAGCATGCATCGCGGTTGATGCCGCGGTTACTGTTGGATTTGCAGAACCGCGGCCAGCTGGCAGCCGGGATGACGACGTACAACCCGCGCCGCGAACACCTTTTAAATACGTACAAGCAAATCGGGACGGTTATCGAAGCTTTTCGTCTCAGTCACCAGGCCAAGTACGACAGCATCATGCGGCAGTACGCGGGGCCGGCGGCCATTGGCCATGTCCGCTATGCGACTTGCGGTGCCAACGACCTCACGTATGCGCAGCCGTTTGATCGGCACCATGGCTGCAAATGGAAATGGTTCAGCTTTGCGTTCAACGGCCAGCTGGCGAATTTCGCCGACCTCAAGGCGGAATTGCTGGCCACTGCGGATTATCATTTGACCCGCGAAACCGACACGGAAGTCATCATGCATTGCCTGACCCAGGAATTGCGCGGGGATGAACGCCCGGACCTGGCGCATGTGTTTCGGAACCTGAGCCGGCGATTCGACGGGGCGTACAACATCGTTTTCATGAATGCCCTGGGCGACATGGTGGTGATGCGCGATCCCCACGGATTCCGGCCGATGTGCTACGCGCAGGAAGGTCCGCTGTTCGCCGCCGCCAGTGAAAGCGTGCCGTTGTCGAATTTGGGTTTTCGGGAGGTGCAGTCGCTGGAACCGGGCGAAATGATCATCATCCAGGACAACTGCGTAATAAGGGAACGACTCGTCCCGGCGCAAAGACCGGCCCATTGCTTTTTTGAATGGATCTATTTTGCCAACGTGGCCAGCACGCTCGACAAGCGGAGCGTTTACCTGACGCGGTCGGCACTGGGAAGGGAATTGGCCCGGCAAGAACAAGTGATCCAAAAGGTGCCACTGGACGAGGACACCATCGTCGTGCCGGTGCCGGACACGGGCAAAGCGGCGGCGGACGCGATGGCTTACGAACTGGGCCTTCGTTCCGTGGAGGGCCTGATGCGCAATCGGTATGTCGGGCGAACCTTTATTGAAGGAGAGAACCGGGCGAGCCGGGCCAAGTTCAAATACACACCGCTGCCGGAAGTGTTGGCCGGCAAGCGAGTCCTGTTGATCGAAGACACGATCGTTCGCAGCACCACGTTGAAATCGTTGCTGTCGCATATCCGGGAGCGCGGCAAGGCGCGGGAAGTCCATGTTCGGGTGGCGTGCCCGCCGATCATTGCACCTTGTTTTTACGGCATCGACATGTCCACTGTGAACGAGTTATTTGCACCGCGGTTCATGAGATCGGCACGCATCACCGAAGGAGAACAGGAAACGATGGCGGCGGAATTGGCGGCGGACAGTCTTTTCTATTTACCGCTCGAAGCGGTGGCCCGGTGCATCGGCATGCAAACGGATCAGTTATGCCGGGCCTGTTTGACGGGGCAGTATCCAACGCGAAAAGGGGAACAACTCTATGAGCTGGCGCTGCGCAACCGGAATGGAGTTGCCAAGGGGCGCACCTATGAGACTCCGGGGAAGGAAAAGAGAATAGCAGCCGGCAAGATTGAACAGAGTGGATGACAGCCCGCGTATTTTTAATCTTTGTCCGACAACTCCAAATCTTCCAGCAGACTTTGGCGGACGTCCTCGCCTAAAGCGGGGCTTTCGTGGCGGTAGGAAGCGTGGCTGATTTCAAAAAAGGCGGGGTGAGCGAAGTCCGCCAAGGCGGAACGGCCAGCGGCGTCAAAAGCAAATTGAACCCAATGGGCAGCGCCGATGGCGCGGTCTTCCGGCCGGCACGTTACGAGATGGGATGGCATACGCCGATCAGCGACGCACAGAGCCAGGGAATCGCCTTGAAGGGTCTGCCAAAAGGCCAATTCTTCCGCGAAACGAGCATCTTCGGCAATGTCGATCACCAGAGCGCCTTGCAAATGGCCGCGGCCGGGTAGCAAGCGATTGTATAAATCAAGTTCCTGTTGCACGCGCTCGGGCTCGGACAGGCGGGTGATCCGCAGGACTTCCTGAATGCGAAACCAAAGGGTTTGACGGTTTTCGAACAACAAGGTCACGCGGGGACCCAGGCGGACTTTGCGATAGCGGTCGAGATAGCGGTGGAGCGAATCGAGGAACTCGGAGCGCCTGACGGCGTATTCTTCCAGGGGCAACAAATCATCCAGCGTCAAAGGTTGCATAGCGCGTGAGGCGTGGACCGTGGGGCGTGGCGCGTGGAAGAACGGTTGACGCCCCACACCCTACGATTCTCATGCTTGATCCTTTCTCTTTGGGAGATTATTTTTTGGATTTGAATAGGGTGGCGGAAGCGGAAGACACTTTTCGGCCGGCTGCTGGCACCGCCGGTTCTTCCTCTTCGGCGGGGAGGATAAACACGTTATAGACGAATCCCGCCAGTAAAGCGCCGGCAATGGGCCCAAACCAAAACACCATGTGATCATTTAGGGGACCGGTGTTTTGGAGCTCCGCAATGGTTTTTTCCCAGATGACGGTACCGAACCAGCGGGCCGGGTTAACGGCAGCGCCGGTAAATTGGAATCCAGCCAGAGTAATGGCAAACAGGACGAGGCCGACCCAAAGGCCGATCAACCTTCGACCCCAATGGCCCAGGAACCGGGGAACGCGAGGATCGACGACCGTGGCGTAGAGGATGAACGTCAGAATAAACGTCATGGCCAATTCGGCGGCGACTCCCTTGAGGAGAATAAGGGAGTCCGGCGGCCTGCCGCCAAACATCTGCAAATTCAAGTGAGGCGTGCCGAAGTGCGCCTGTCCCAGGACAAAGGGTGTAAACGCCAGGCGAAGCAATCCCCCCGCCAAAACGGCGCCGAGAAGCTGGGCAAAAATCAAGGCGGCGGTCTTGGGACCATCGAGTTTTTTGTAAACCCAGAGCATCAACGTAATGGCTGGATTCAGACACCCTTGAGAATAAGGTAAAGTCATCGCCAAGGCGGCCGCGTACGTCAGACCGGCTACCAGGGCAATGCCGATCAAGCCCGGGCGCAAGAGTTCGCGGCCATACAGTTGGGCAATCCAGTCGCTGCAAATCACGGCAGCGGACAGGTAGACCAGCGCGAAAGTTCCAACCAATTCGATCACGTAGCCACGTAGATTTTTATCCATTACTTCCTCCTTCGGCCCTTGCTGGCGCTCTGGGCTTATATCCTTCCGCCCTCGCTAGCGCTTCGGGTTTGTGTGCAAATTGGTTCGCCGCCCTTGCTGGCGCTGCGAGCTAGGATCTTTGGTATCCATCGGTTGGGAGCCTGTAGTGCGACTGACGGGCTCGACAATCAACCGGCGCGGCAACCGGGGCTATCTAAGCGGGAAGTTGAGAAAGTGTCAAGACAGGCATTACCGGGTAAAAGGAAGGACTTGCACTCTGAAGCGCCAAAAAAGGTGGAAATCCGGCCCGGATTCCGCCCCGCCAGCCAAAGGCTATTTTTTTTGTTGTTCGGCGGCGAGTTCGACCAGTGCCTGGGCTGCCGCTATTAACTGGGGGCCGTTTTTGGCCACATAGTCCAGCGGCCCACCCTTATTCATGACATGTTCAACCACGGTCATGGTGCCGACCATGTCAATGGCGTCCCACGGGCACCAGCGTTCGCAGAGAGCGCAACCGATGCAACGTTCCAGGTCGATATCGCAGAAGGTTTGTAACCCCGGCTGGTCTTCGCCCGGGACCTTATAGATGCAATCGACGGGACATACCTCGATACAGGCCTCGCACCCGGTGCAACTATCCGCGCGGATAACCGCTAATTCCTTTGGTAGTTTTTTGCGTGCCTTGCCGGCGCCCTTGGCCATGGCAAATCCTTCAACGACAAATGGGTGTTTACGGTAGGCTGGCGCAGTTCCACCGTCTTTATTCTAAGGAATTCTCCCAAAAACGCCAGCGGCAAAAAAACCTTCAATCCGCTACTTGCCGTGCTCGGTCCAAGATGATTTCCGTAAGAAGGGGATGCGGCCCCAGGGGCTCCGCCAGGCGAAACTGCACCTTCGGAAACCGGGAGGCAAGCTGTGCCTTGATTTTGGTCAAGTCGCGGCGAAAATGCAAGCCGGCCGAAAGAAAGTAAGGCAGCATGATCACCCGTTGGGCTCCCAGGGCCACACATTTTTCGGCGGCTAGTTCAATCGAGGGCGCCGCCAGTTCCAAGAAGGAACCTTCCACGAAGGCATATTTTCCGCAGCCGCGCAATTCCTCGACAACTTGAGTAAGTTCGGCATTGGCTTCCTCCTGCCGGCTACCATGGGCCATCAATAGCAGGGCGGTTTTCATAGAGTTTATCGAGTTCCGTGCACTAACGGGTGATCCCTCTTAATTGTATGGGAAGCAAAACGGAGTTGGGGTATGCTAGAGCAATGACTCCCATTCCCTTTCGAGTAAAAACGCAGACGCATGGCAGAAATAATCGGCAAGCAACTGGGCAAATGGATCATTGACCGGGAGATCGGCCGGGGCGGCATGGGCCGGGTATTTCAGGCCCATGAAGCGCTTCCAGCGGGCGCGGAGGAAGCCGCCACGCTGCACTATGCGGCAATCAAGCTTTTGTCGGCGGACCTGGCCCAAGAGGAAGGATTTCTCGAGCGGTTCCAACGTGAAATCGAAGTGCTCAAGCAACTCCATCATCCCAATATCGTCCGGTTTTATGATTCGGGATTTGCAAACGGATGCTATTACTACGCGATGGAGTTTCTCTGCGGCCGCAATTTTGATGATTTACTTCAGGAGAAAGGCCACTTTCCATGGAAAGAGGTGTTGGCAATCGCCGTACAGGTTTGCCCCGCCCTAAAACTTGCGCACGATCATGGCATCATTCATCGCGACATCAAGACCCAGAATCTGTTTTATACCGATGATGGAACCGTGAAACTAATGGATTTCGGGATCGCCAAGGTATTCGCCGGCAAACAACTGACCGTGACCGGGGGTCTGGTCGGAACGGCGGAATTCCTTTCGCCGGAGCAGGCCGCCGGAAAACCGGTAACCCACCGCAGCGATTTGTATTCTTTCGGAGTGGTTCTCTACACGCTGCTGACCGGGAGACCACCGTTTGAGGGTCGCAGCACGCTCGACCTCATGCACAAGCATCGCTTTGCCCAGTTCGATTCTCCGCAGCGGCTGGTTCCGGAAATTCCGTACGACCTGGACAAGACGGTTTGCGAATTGATGGAAAAAGAGCCGGCGAAACGGCCCGCCAATGCCCAGGTGTTGCTCCGCCAACTTGAAACGCTGCAAAACAAGATCAATCGCCGTGAACAACACACGGTGGTCACCGCCAAAGACGGCATGGCCGCAGCAGCGAAGGACGAACAAAGCTCGATGCGCAGCAATCCCGGGCCGGCCACATTGATGAGCCAATTAATCCGGCAGGAAGTGGCGGCCCAACAACGCACGAACCCGCTGGTGCGTTTTCTCAACAAGCCCGTGGTTCTGGTAACACTCTTCGTTCTGTGCCTGGGGATTGTAGTTTGGGGTATCTGGTTTCGACCGGGAGAATCCAGTCCGTCGACGAACGAGGGACCCCGGGCGGAGACCCAAGCGGAACAGCTCTTCAAAAAAGCCCAGCGTCTGTACAACACCGGCCACAAACTAGCAGCGCGGGAGTTTTGGCAAGACTTGGCCATCGGCTTTTTAGAAGTTCCTTCCGCCACGAAATGGGTAAACCTCGCCATGGAAAGACTTGCCGAAACGAAAGGTGATCCCCAGGACGAGCACGAGTGGGGCCCGGTCAACGAGGCTTTGCAAAAAGCGCGCATATTCCGGGACAACGGCAATCGCGAAGGGGCTGAGAGAATCTGGGATGCGTTCGAGAACATGTATCGGCACGATGACACGGCTTACCATATCGTGAAGCAAATTCAGCGGGACCGGCGAAAATAATTTTGTCTCAATTCCACTTCGCCACATCGGTGCGGGCGCGCTCGAGTAGCTCACGGATGTTTTTCCCGTCGTCCACAGAGGTTTTGCGGTCCAGATAGGCGGACAAATGATCGATGGCTTTGCCGGATTGCCCGGCCTGGAGGAGCATCACGCCGAGGTCGCGCTGGTGGATGGGGTTGTCCGGATCCAGTTGACGGAGCCGTTCGATGACGCGGATGGCTCTCAGACAATCACCTTCCCGCATGTAGATGGCTTTCAAATTGGCCGCCATGCGTTCGAGCATCAGGCCTAATGGGAGCGCTTGCAATTGCGCCCTGGTGGCCTGGAAGGACATGCCCGTGACGTGGTGCACTAATTGTTCGCAATTCTCCGTTGTCAAGATCCGCCCGGCATTAAAGGGGTCGAACAGAATTTCCTGCCGTCCGGCGACCGCCTTGACTACGAAGTGCCCCGGCAACCCGATACCCTGGATGTCGATACCGACCCGGCCGCCGATGGCCATGGCCAGAGCGGACAGCGTAATCGGGATTCCAGTCCGCCGATCGATGACCTGATTCAGATAACTGTTTCGCGGATCGTAATAATCTTGACTATTGCCGCGAAAACCCATGTCATGGAACAAATAGCGACACAAACCCGCCACCTTGGCGGCGAAGTTCCCCTTCAAATGCGACCGGACTTCGTGGGCCATGCCGTTCAATTCATTGAGATAGGCTTCTACATCGAGTTCGGGATATTCATCCCGCGCGAGATGCAGGGCGAGTTCCGCGACGTCGAACGCCGCCCGCGGGTTGCGCGCCAGCATCTGTAAAGCATGGTCGAGATTCATGCCGCTTATTGTACCGCATCGGTTCCGCAAGAGTCGGAAAATACGTGGTATGAGGGTTCGATAAGAAAAAACCCTGTCTGCGGACGGGTGGTTCCGTCCCGGATCATAATACCGCTGTTGCAAGGTGGGAAAAGCGGACCAGGTACCCAGAAGGCAGTAGACCATCAACGATGCCGCGACGACTTTGGTGCAAAGCTTTCGCCGCCTGCGCGCGGACAGGGCTTGCGGCGCATAGTGCAGGACGGTCAGAAAAATGGGCAGGAGCAGGGGAAACCAGTTCCGTCCCTGGGCCCCGAAGCGGTTATCGGTGCGCATGTGAAAATAGATCATGAAGGCCGTGAACAGAAACAAACTGTTGAGGACGGGATCGGCAACGAGCATGCGGATGCCCGCAAGCCCGCTTCGGTGCCGGAGCACGCGATAGACCACGCCCACGGTTTGTTTGATTCGCATTAACGTCAGAATTACAATGGCCCAGGTTCCCAGCAATAGAAAAATGCGAATGAGCTGATTTAGCCACGCGGGGCCGATTATGAGGGGCGTATCGAGCCAACCGAATATGCCCCAAAAAGATTTGTGCGTGGTGCCGTAATAGAAATCCTTGATGGCCTTGAAAAAAGCGTGGGGAACAGAAAGCAGCAGATTGCCGTGCGGGGCGGCTGCGCCAAACGCATTGATAGAACCGCCAACCGTTTGCAGGTAAATAGACCCCGTGGCCAGAGAAGGCAAGAGCAACAGCAAAGCGAGTTTGACCCTGCGCCCGGGTTCGACCTTGCGATACCCTGCCTCGACCGCCAGCATGAGTACGGCTGGAATCAGCGTGGCGAGAAAATAGTGCACCTTGGTGATTAACAAGGCGCCGAGTAACAGTCCAAGCAAACCGAACAGCCAATCCCGGTCCATGCGGCGGCGGGCTACGAGAGTGAGGAGATAACTCAAAGCCACCAATGTAAAACTGAGGTTATCCGGTTGCACGTACGAGGAGACAAACGAGGTCAATGGAAAGAAGCCGATGAGGCCGGTCACCAGCAGGCTGAAGCCCCGGCGAAAGCGCATTTCGCGCAGTGTGCCGAAGGAAGCCAGCAAACTGACCAGCAACAAAAATATTGAAAATAATCGGCAGCCGAAAAACACGAATGCCAGGCTGTTTTTGATCGACATCAGTACTTCAATCCATACGGCAAGCAGGGCGTAGTAACCGAACGGGTAGACCCATGCCAAACAGGGAGGTTTGTCAACGGCCAGGGCATCGTGTGGCGGACATTCATCATCGAGTTGCATCCAAAAAGTTCGGCTACCATAATTGGCAGGCATCTTGACTTCCGGGTGAGAGACAACGGCTGCGGTAACTGTTCGTTCTCTCAGGTATCGGGTATAAGGATGGACAAATCCTAATTCGAACCGGCTGTTGTTGGGCAGAAAAAAAAGTCCCCGGTGCTGGTGGATCGCAAGGGCAAAATCCAAATGAACATCCTCATCGGGCGCCTGGAAGATGGGCACCAGGAATACCCAGCGCGCATTTACTGCGGCGACAGCGATCAACAAGGCGAATAGGCCAAGGAAATGCCAGCGTTGCCTTAAGCAGATTTGTGACGAAAAGTGCAGCATCCTTGCCACCTCCTGAACTCCTGTTTATAACCATTCCGGCGAAAAAGTGGCAAGATCAGGTAACCAATGGTTATTCGCGAATAACGCATAATCGGGCAAACACTATACTGAATAGATTAGTCAATGGTCATTAGTCATTGGTCATTGCAATGGCACTGACGGTGGAAAACATTTGCGGGTTGCTCATTCGCAGCCGGCTGCTGTCCCAAGAGGCAGTCAAGGCGTTGTATACGCGCTGGAAAAAAGAAGCCAAAAAAGAGGCCGGGGAGACCGGCGCATTTACGCAGTGGCTGGTCGCCAGCGAATTGGTGACCCAGTTTCAGGCAAGCTTGCTCGCCCGCGGTCTGGCCGACAACTTTTTCTTAAATGACTACAAACTCATGGACCGCATGAGCCAGGGTCGCCTGGCAGGGGTTTACAAAGCGGTTCACAACTCGGGACAGGTGGTGGCACTCAAGGTGTTGCCGCCGTCCCGGGCCAAAGACCCCGAGTTCGCAGCCCGGTTTCAGAACGAGGCGCGACAATCGATGCGCTTGAAGCATCCCAATATCGTCCGGACATTTCAGATGGGAGAAGCGAACGGGGCTCGCTATTTGGTTCTGGAATACCTGGAAGGGGAAACGCTCGAAGACGTGCTCAAACGGCGCGGCCACCTGCCTGCGGCAGAAGGGGTCCGACTGGTTTATCAGGCCCTGTTGGGATTGCAACACATGGACGAACAGGGCGAGATGCATCGAGATCTCAAGCCCGCCAATTTGCTTCTGGCGCCGGGGCGGAAGGAAGGCGATACGACGCTGGATGCCACCATCAAAATCGTGGATCCACATCTGGCCAGGGTGCTGATAGAGGATGCGGTACGGGAAACCGGAAATTCGGCAGGTTTGGAAACCTGTCCCACGTCGCCGGTGCCCGGAAATCCGGATTACCTGGCGCCGGAGTCGGCCCGGCACCCCAACCAGAGCGACATCCGCGCGGATATTTACAGTCTGGGGTGTGTGTTGTACCACGTGCTCGCGGGTCATCCGCCGTTTCCGGACAGTAATCCGATCAGCCAAATGATCCGGCATGCGACCGAAGCGCCCCGGCCGTTGGCGGAATTTAGTCCGGAAATCCCGAATGCTTTGGAACAGATTCTGGCATGGATGATGGCCAAGGACCCGGCAAAGCGTTATCGGACGCCCGAGCGCGCCGCGCAGGCTCTTGAAGTGTTTCTTGCGGCTGGTTCCGCAGGAGTGACCGCGGCTGAGCCGGAAGCTCCCCTCCGCTCGGAACCGGTAACGACCTGGGATGTGGAACTGGTCCCGGCTCAAACGGAGGTTGCGGCGCTCCAGCAGGTTGTGCTTTCGTTCAAAGGACTGGTTCTCACCCGGCGTGATCTGCTGATGCTGGGCATTGGTGGCGCCGCCATCGCGGTTGCCGGAGGGATCGGGATGACGGTGGCCAAACTCGCCGGGGGCAAAGGTACTCCCAAAAACAACCACTCCGGAGAAGGCGAGGACAAGCCGAAGGAATAATTGGGTTTAGCGTAGTGGTCGAAATGGTTGAATATTCTGTGAAAGAAAGAATTTTCGGCGTGGTGACGCCATGATTCGTTGTCCGGCCTGTTCGGGTGAAGTTGCCGACCATTCTTCCGTTCTGGTATCGCCAAAGTCCCCGGCCGCAGTTACCGACGAGGCTCGCGCCGCTCACGCCGGATTTGTCGGCCTGGTATGCGAGTACCGGCTTGGCGGCAGCAGCCATCGTGGTCGCGTTGGCGTGTTTCAGCTTCTACAGCGCCTCGGCCGGCCGGCCGCTGTTGGCGAAGGGCCGGCTAGGCGATGAGGCGTAGCCCTCTCGCTCCGCGAGAGGTCAGGCCCGCTCAGATCACCTCGTATCTCACGCGATTGCACGCCCGCGGCCCGCTACGCAACCTCCTCGTGCGAAACACTTTACTGCGCTTTTCGCCGCCGTATCTCACCAGCGCATGAGATACGGCACCGCGCCGCCATGAATCCGTTCCAATGTCCGTCCGCAGCCGCCAACGACCAAGGACAAATGACCACCCACCAATAACTTAAGAACTAATAACCATTTCCTCATTGCATCATCCCGTGCAACGACAATCGGCCACAAATGTGGACGGATGAACAACCCGGCATGACCGACCGTTGACAATGGTTGACGTCATTGCGTCGTTGCACACAACCCGGCGCGGCTGCATTGCGTGCATTGTACGCAATGCGGGCATTGCACGCATTGCGTGCAACGACCGCAACGACGTCGCCAAGTACCACTCGCTGTCACTCATGACAAACGACCGAAGACAAATGACCATTGACGAGTGACTGTCACTCCGAGCCACAGTCGGCCAGCCAATCTCCCTTGGCCACCTGTGCCTTGAAATGACATGCACCAGAAAGAAGGAACCGAGCCGTTTAACCGTTGACATCTCGGTGTCCAAGCCGAGTCTTCGGTACTCGGTACTCCGTACTTAACATCCCTCCCACTTACTTCGGACGACCTGAAATGACCACGGACGAATGACCAATGACCAATGTAAACAAAAGTCGTTGTTTTTCAGCCGTTCTATTGACACATCGCTGTCCACTTAAATCTTCGCTTTCCCCTCGAAGGCACACATAGATGCTCAATCTGCCTTTGGGCCGCTGTGCCTCCGGGCGATGCTTCGCGACAGATTATTGTCACGTTCCGAACAAAAAAACTGCCCGAAAAGGAAAGTGGCAGCGGGATTCCGATCCTGCCGAAGGCGTCAGAACCGACCCGAATCGTCGTGGCATCGCAAACGAGTTGAGCTTGGCAGGATCCAGAGGTGCAGCTGGACCGGCTTTATTCCCAATGCAAACGCAGAGAAGGTATTCCGTAAACCGTCCCTCCTTCTCTGTCCCGGAACCGCGCCGAGATGGCCGAGCGCTGGTCGTAAATCGCTTGCAGCTCCGCGAGTGCCGGCTGGGCGACTGCTGTGTCCTTGCTGGGCCGGCTGTGCGGGTTGCTGGCCATCAGGCGGAAGCGCCGGTTGCCCATGGTGAACAGGCCCAGGAAGCCGTGCGCGGAGGAGAAGATGTGGAGATCGGTCTGGGCGAGTTCGCCATCGAAGTGCAGGTCGCCCAGGGCGTACTGTTCGTCGCGTGTCTTGCCCTCGAACGGAAGATCGAGGGTGGCCCGGACGGTGCTGTGCGCGCCCTCGGCGCTGATGAGCCAGGACGCTTGCGCCTACTCCAGCCGGCCGTCCGCGTGGCTCAGTAGGACCCTCACCGGGTTCGGGTCGTGGGAGAGCACGTCCTGCGCCAGCCCAACGAGTTCGACGCCGCGCTCGATCCGGCCCCCTGCTTCTCGACCGCCGTGCGCAGGATGCGCTCGGTCTCGGCCTGCGAGATGAACAGGAGGTAGTGATAGCGGCTGTCGATCCGCGTGAAGTCGAGGCGAAAGACGCGCTTGCCTCTGCCATAGAAGCTGGCGGCAAGGCCGGGGTTGCCAAGCCGGCCATCTCGTCCGCCAGGCCGCGCAGCTCGAGCAACTCCAGCGTGCGCACCTGTACGCCGACGGCACTGGACGTCGTTGCGGGGGCGGATTGCTTGTCGATGATGCGAACGGGGATGCCGAGGCGGGACAGTTCCAGCGCGGCCGTCAGTCCGGTTGGACCGGCGCCTACAATCAATACACGATCCGGCATAGGTGTCTCTTATATGAAGGTTTCAGGACCGCCCTCCGGCGCCTTCCTCTTGCCCTTACCTGCTACCCCTCAAGCGAGGGCTGTGCCGGCAAGGCCAAAATCTGTCGCTTCGCATCGTAAAGGCGGCATTGAGAGGGACTTGTGGATCGGATGGGTCGAGCCGATTTGCGGCGAGGACTGGAAGTGCCGGGTAGGAAGTGCCGCCGGGCCGGTACAGCTGCCTGCGGGCCGGCACTACTGGGGCCGGGAGTAGTTGACCAAGCGCGTCGAGGGGCAGATGCCGCGCTCGCCCTTGGGCGGGATATAGGCGGCCTTCACGCCGGCGTTGATATCGACGGTGGAGGAATCGTGGAGCGCATCACCCCTCATGACCGTCCTCATCCCCGACGGCCGATAACTCAATCGGTTGGCCGTGCGGGGTGTGCAGATAAGCCCGGCGCCATTGCTCCTTGCGCCGATGCGTCGCCGTGGCGTTCACCAGTCCCTTGTCCGCGCAGAGGCGTTCCAGTGCGCTGAGCCAATGATGGTAGTAGCTGTGTCCCAGGTCCGGATCGCCGCGCTCTTGTGCGGCCCGGATTTCGCGGCTGAGAGTTGCGGCCCACTCGGACCAGGTGAAACAGCCCGACTCCGACAGGCGCACGGCCAAAGCGAAGGCGTGGGCCTCCCACGGTTCGTGGAAGACCGGGCCGCCTTCGTCGCGCGGGAGCGCTGGAAGATCGTGAAAGGCCACGGTGGCAGGCAGCATCACACACGCTCCAGATAATCTTCCCACAGATCGACGTGGACGGCGCTGTTGCCGTTCGCGTTCTCGCCCCACAACTCCGATGCCTCGAAGCAAACGCTGTAAAGATGCCGGCCCACGCGCACTCCTTCCGCGCTAAGATCGGGGAAAGCGTGAGCACCGTGATATTCGTGGATCACGCCGGCTCGGCCCCGCAAGTAGCGTGGCTCGCGCGTGTGGCCGAGCGGATGCCGGTTGCGGGCGCGAACGCGGTCGCCCGGTCGAAAGCGCGGCGGGGTATCGGCCGACATCGTCGTTGGAGAACCGTGGGACAGGCCGGCAGCGACCTGTTCCGCTTGGAGGCGATGCTTGCATAAATCCTCCTCGGCCAGTCCCGCTGCCTTGCCGGTGGCCAATTCCTCGGCCGTCACAAGGCCGGTTTCGACAAGAAGCTTTTCCAGGCCAGCCAGCCAACTTTCGTAATAACTACGCTGCAGATAATCCACGGGATGCTGCTGTTCGCGCGCGAAGCGCACCATGTCGATGTTCCATTTCCTCAAGGCCCCGGCCGCCAGCAGCAGGCCGAAGATGCGCCTTTCCCACTCCGCGTGAAACACGGGTTCCGCGCTCTCCGGCTCGGCGCTCACGCGAGCGAAGCCATGCATGCCGCCCAGATCGTGTACGCCGTTCATGATTTGCCGACCTCCCGCGGCGACTTGGCCCGCTCGACCCCAATCATGGAATTTCGCGTCACCAGCGCGGCGAGTTGCTCCTCGCTCCACTTGTCGGTGCCGGCGGGCCGTTCCGGCAGCACGAGGTAGCGGATTTCCGACGTGGAATCCCAAACGCGAATCTGCACGTGCTCGCCCAGCGCCGTGTCGAATTCTTTCAACACGCCGCGAGGATCGGCCACCGCACGAGCACGGTAGGGGGCGGATTTGTACCACACCGGCGGCAGTCCCAGCACGGGCCAGGGATAGCACGAACACAGCGTACAGACAACGAGATTGTGAACTTGCGGCGTGTTCTCGACGACCTTCATGTGTTCGCCCTGCCTGCCGGTGTAGCCCAAGGAAGCGATCGCCGCGGTGGCATCTTGCAGCAACCACTTCTTGAACTCGGCATCGATCCAGGCGCGGGCGACAACCTTCGCCCCGTTGCGCGGCCCGATTTTGGTTTCGTAGGCGTCAATGAGCGCGTCAATCGCCGCCGGATCGACCAGCCCTTTCTCGACTAGCAGCGACTCCAGCGCCTTGACGCGCAACACCACTTCAGCGGGAGGTTCCGTATGGTCGTGCGGATGCTGGTGATGTGGTCCGCTCACGGCTGGATTCTCCTGAGATGTACTGGGACGCCACCAGTGTGGACCGATCTTTCCCGGGTAGCTCTCAGCTGGGTCTCGGCTCCCATGCCAACGATTGATTCTAACCGCCGTAGGGGCCATTGGGAAGGCTTTCCCCCTAACACAATCTATGCCGCCGTCCTTGAACCGCCGACACGACAGCTTGGTCCATTTCACCGACTCGTTCCTCTTGACCTTACCTCCAACCCCTAAAGTGAAGGCCGTGCCGGCAAGGCCGAAATCTGTCGCTTCGCATCGTAAAGGCGGCATTGAGAGGAACTTGTGGTTCGGATGGGTCGAGCCAGTCGGCTGCGAGGACTGCAAGCGCCAGGTAGGAAGTGCCGCCAGGCCGGTACTGCTGACTGCGGGTCGGCACTACTGGGGTCGGGAGATGCCGAGTTTTCTCATTTTCTCCTGCAAGGTTGAAAGCTATATCACCAGGCGGGCCGCGGCCCCCTTGGGCCACCACCCAGCCGGTCTCGCGGAGGGCGACGAGGATGTGCTCCCGCTCGGCCTCGGCAAGCGTCACCGCAGCGGCGGTCGGCTCTGGGGCCGGCGTGACAGCGGACTTCAAGTCGCTGCGGGGGACATGCAGCGCCAGGCCAGGCGAGACCGCGCGCTCGATCACGTTTTGCAGCTCGCGTACCTCCCCGGCCAGGGGCACCGCATGAGGTGCTCGGTCAGGACTGCTCACGATCGCGCGAAAATCGATCCGCAAATTGGCTCACAAGCTGACCCCAGCCCTTCTCGTGACCTCGTCCGAACTCGTCATCCGGTAGGTTTTCGTGACGAAGAGTCAGCAGAGTGTCCTTTCCCTTTTTCTGAAAGGTCACGGTGACAAGCGATTCGAGACCGCGCGTATGGAGCGACATCCAAGTGTATTGGACCGTCGATGGACGATCGACGATGGTGAATCGCCCGTAATGGGGCTTGTGCTCGCCGGCCTCGTTGATAAACAGCCAGTAGTACAGGCCGTCCACTTTGGGGTCGAGAACAAGCTTGGCGGCCACGCTCCAGGGAGTTCCTGGGCACTTGGGATCGAGCCACCCGTCGAAAACCTCGATTGGAGAGGCTGGAATTGTGCGCGTGAGTTCCAGTTCAATCGTTTTCATCTCTGGTTTCATGGCTTCTTCTTCCGTTTTCTTTTGTTCTTGAAATGCTCTTCAAATTCATCCAAACGCTCGCTCCAGAACCGCTCGTACTCATGGACCCAACCCGAGACCAGGCGCAGCGGTTCAGGGCGGAATGAAATGAACACTTCTCGCCCCTGTTTTTCGCGGGAGATCAGACCCGCACGCTCCAAGAGCTTGAGGTGTTTCGTAATTGCGTTGAGCGACAAGTCGAATGGCTTGGCGATATCGGTAAATCGCGCGGGTCCCGCGGCGAGCTGCCCGATGATTGCCCGCCGGGAGGGATGTGAAATAGCCGCAAGGACATCCGATAACTGATCCACTGAATACTCAGCCTCCCTGCCTCTCATTCCCGCATTCATAATGCCGCCGCGCACGGTCCAGGTTTTCAAGAAGGTGACTGCTCATCCCGAAAAAGGTCTTCGAGTTTTTTGGTCTCGGTTAAAGCCCTGTAAATTCTGATGCTGCCCTAATGCCAACTTTTTCATCGTTTCATCCTTGAGGGCCTCGGCCTCTCTTTCCTTTGCCACGTGCGGGCCGTCGCTGGCTCCCTTGTAATATGAGCGGTCCTCGCTGATTCCGATCAGCTGGAAGACTTGTCCCCCTGGCGCCTGAAAATAAAGGTGAGGGCCCGGTATATCAAGCTTCCTGACACCGAAATGGAGGATCTTCCGCGTCGTTTCTTCCACGTTGTCGGACGCTATTTGCAGCCAGATCGTCCTTGACGACCGCAAGAATTCGCTTTCATCAGGGACATCCCCATACCGGAACGCGATGTAGAATTCTTCTTCCAGACGAAGAATGTCCTTTTCGGTGTCCTCTTTCACGATTTTGCCGCCGAGGACATCACAAAAAAAGCTACGAATGCTATCCCGATCTTGTCGCGGAACTGTGACTGCCGATTGGTTTCCAATCATCAACTTTGCCATGATCCGTCCTATTCTGGCGCTACAATCGCAGTCACGTTGAATTTCGATAACCTCTTGAAACAGCCAGAACTACTTTTCTTTTCGAGGGCCATCCCCAAACTGCTCAGAGAGAATGTTTAGAAAGTAGTTCCAGCCTTTCTCGTGCGATCTTCCTTTGTCAGTGTTGGGAAGGTCGGAATGCACGAGGGTCATCAGGGTATCCTCTCCCTGTTTCTTAAAGGTTACGGTCACTGTCGATTCTTCTCCCTGGGTGTTCGGCGACACCCACGTATGCTGGATTCGACCGGGTCGCTCTATTTTCGTGAATCGTCCGTAGTGGGATGTGCCCCTCATGCGCCAGTAGAAGTGCCCGTCTACTTTCGGATCTAAGATGAACTTGTCGGCTGCATTCCACGGATTGCCAGGGATCTTTGGGTTCAGCCAAGCATCGAACACCTCGGCGGGACCAGCAGGCATTGTTCGTTCAATTGCAATCCTGATGGTCTTCGTAGGTTTCATCGTTTCGTTTCCTTTGTTTTCTTGTCCTCACCTTTTCACGATGCCGCCGCTAGCTCGTTGCTCCATCAGAGATCGTCCCGCCTCCGTTTCAAGTCGATCACGTTTTCCCATCTGGCAAGCCCGTGTTCTCGGTCAGTAGTTTGAGCAGACTCTCTTTCACATAAAAGTTCCATCCCTTTTCGCAGTTTTCGTAGCACTGATGTTCCGGAACCAGTCCCATGTGCGTCATGCGGAGGCCTGTTAACCCCTTCTCGGTAGAAACTTCCCACACGACGCGCGTGTTGTTCCACTCCTTCTTATTGGGTATGAAGTGCAGGTTGCAGTCGGTCACTTTCCACACGATTCGTTTCTCGGGAATGACTTCCGCCACTCGGAAGTCCACAAAGGTCTCGCCCCAGCGAACGGTGAAAGCATCGCCGGGTTTCTCCGCAGCGCCCGTGAACCCTTTGGTCCACCAATCCGGGACGCGGCTGATTCTGTCGATCGCCTCTTTGGCCGTGATTTTGGCCGAGATGGTCGCAGTGTAATCCTTCTGAGTCATAGCAAGCTCCTTATAGCAGATTGCTTTAGATCGTTTCTCACTCACCTTACGGGTCAGGTAGGGTGAAAAACGGCGGTCAGTACATATCCGGGAGATGGTCCATACCAACATTATACCATAAGGTATAACGTTTCGCAAGTCTTTTTTGCCGGCCATCACTACGATGAGTCCGCCGCCATTCACCGCGAAGTGCTACTTCGGAGCCAGGAAACGCCGCGCAAGCTCTTGCGGTGTTTCCACCGTGAAGATCCGCCACGAGTAGCTTGGTCGAGTTCGACCTCCCCGCCGACGCTGAGGCAAACACAGAGTTCAAACTGGTGACGGGCTAGCCGGCGAGTCAGCTGGTCGATGTTCACGCCGGCGTCGAACCCACTCAGAACCATCATTGCCGCGTGTTATCGGCCAGCTTGCGAGCCAATCGGTCCAGACAACCGGTCCAGCCTTCGGTATGGCGCTTGCGCAGGTCCTCGTCGCGAAAGCGATCGTGCGTCAGCGCCAGATCGGTGCCGCCTGCGTTGGCGCGGAATTCCAGCGTGACCTGCGTTTCGTGCTCATCGCGGTGCGGCGATTCCCACGCCCATGTGAAACTCAGTAATGCCGGCGGTTCGATCTGGCAATACTGACCGCTGACGATGGAGATGGTGCCATCCTTGCGCTGCATGCCCACGCGGTACGTGCCGCCCACTTGGAGATCGACCTCCGCAATCGGCGTCGTGTAATCATCGGTTGATGCAAACCAAACGGACATGATTTCTGGTTCCGTCCAGGCCGCAAACACGCGTTCGATCGGCGCCGGGATGGTCTTGCTCAGTCGAATCGTGGAATCGGCGGTCCGCGTCAGGTGGAGCACGTCGGTGTTCATATCACGCATGTATTGATAACGGCGCTCGCGGTCGTGTTCTAGCGCCCGAAGCACGATCGGGTCGAAACGCGGGTCCGCCGCCGACCGCGCCGACGGCGGCTGATGAACCTGTCCGGGGAGCTCGCCGGTCAGCATCTCGTAACTGACCACGCCCGTCGAGAACACATCGGCACGATGGTCCACTGTCGCCGGCGCAAAGATCTGCTCCGGCGCCATGTAACCCCACGTCCCTGCGATCCGGGCAGCGTCCCGATCGGCCGGTGCCGACGCTTTCAGCCATTTCGCCAGTCCGAAATCAACAAGACGAACACGGTTGCGTTGATCGACGAGGATGTTCTCCGGCTTCACGTCGCGGTGTACGACGCCGTTGTCGTGAGCGTGCTGAAGCGCCTGGCCGATTTGCGGCAGGTAATCGAGTACGTCCCGATTGGTGAGAGTTTTGTTCGCGATCATCTGACGGAGACTGGTCCCGGCCACGTATTCCATGACGAAGTAGAACAGGTCGCCGGCCCTGCCGCAGTCGAAGACGCTGACGACGTAGGGGTGGGTCAACCGGGCCAGCGCGCGGGCCTCGTCGATGAAGCGGCGCTGGGCGTCGGCGTCGGCGCCAAAGTCGGGCCGGATGAGCTTGATCGCGATCTGGCGATCCAAGAACGGCTGCCGTCCTTTGTAAACGACGCCCATGCCACCCTGGCCTAGGACTTCGCTCACTTCCAGATTAGGCAGGCGCGCGGTCAGTTCCTCTGGCGATGGAGCCACAAACGAGCCTAGCCGATCCTGCGAGGCCATCCGCTGCGGGTCTTCGTGTGGCTCAGTAATCATTCATGGCCCCCGGGTTGGGAGGCGCCAATGGCGTCATTCTCCCGGCACGTCCGTCATGCGATCGCCTGCGATGTATGAACGACAAGCCTCAGTTGCCAGGCGGCCGGGAATGACAACGCGACGCGCAAAAGCAGAGGCTGCCGCGACTCGTACGGCCCGGCTTAAGTAAGAGTATGGCTCCCGACGGCTTTTGTCCGTGGCACAGGCGCTCACACTCCGGCCTGCTTTTGCGGTCGTCATAGCAGCCTTCCCAGCGGTTCGCCTTCCACGGCCTTGACGCGAAGGTCAGGCCCTCAGCTGTTCCAACAGCCCTCAGCTGCAGTGGAATCGTTACGCATTCGCTCACTACCTGGTCACGCCTGGATAGTAGCCGTTTGCCGTGCCCAACGGCACTTTGGGGGTGGGCGCATCGAGAAACCCCGCGACGGTCGGCAGCAGTTTTTCGGGCTCCGAGAAGTGGACGAAATGGCTGGCATCCGGGATGAAAGCCAGTTGAGCGCTCGGAATCATCCGCGACCATTCCGCACAGCGCTCGACGGGGATAAGGTCGTGATCACCGCACGCGATCAGAACGGGAGCTTTGATCGCCTTCAGTTGGTCGGGCGAGAATCCTTTCCAGTCAAATAAACTCTTGGTGGCCTTGTCGAATAGCGTGGCCCATTGCTTCGGATCGGGCGCCACCTTCCGATACTCCACTCGCTGCCACTTGACGAAGTCCGCATCCGGCGAGGGTCGATCCGCAGCAGTGCCCGGGTACGGGGACAGGTTGCCGCCGTAAGAAACAACTCGGCGAACGAGCTTGGGATGTCGGACCGTCATCATCACCGCGATCGTGCCGCCAAAACTGTCGCCGAAGAAGTCGACTTCCTCAATCTTAAGGTGTTTCAAGAGAGCAGCGATGTCGTCGGCGTGCTGTTCGCACGTCATCAGACGATCGATGTCGGCGGTGCGTCCGTGGCCCTGGAGGTCCATCGCAATCCACTGCCGGTTCTTCGTCAGCCCGGAAATCAGCCCACAATGGCCCACAATGGGGTGAATGTAAACTGCCGGCTTACCTTCGCCGGTGATCTCGTAATACATCTTGAGGCCGTTCACCATCGCGTAGCCGGTCGTTGTTTCCGCCGTCTTTGTTGGCTGTACAGATCCCTTGCCTCGTTCTACTGCGACCGCGAATACTGACGCCGTGGCGAGGGCGAGTATTGCAAAGACCCCTTGCTGCATGGTACTCATCACTTAGACCTCCTTTTGGTTTGGAACTCCCAGGCAGCCTCGACCAGGCCGCTCGGATTCGGATCACGCCACTGATGGCGGCACCAGAGACATTACACCATAAGGTGTAATATTACGCAAGTCAATTTTTTCGGCCAAGGCGGCGCCTTGCCGGTCGAGCCGAATTGCGGCGAGGACTGAAAGTGCCAGGTAGGAAGTGCCGCCAGGCCGGTACAGGTGCCTACGGGCCGGCACTATTGGGGCCGGGAGATTCCGAGTTTTCTCATTTTCTCCTGCAACGTCGAACGCTTCATCCCCAGGCGGGCCGCGGCCCCCTTCGGGCCGGCCACCACCCAGCCGGTCTCGCGGAGGGCGCTGAGGATGGGGGAAAAGGTGACACTGTTCGCAAAGCGCTCTTGTTAGCGGGCTTGTGGAATAACCAGGTACCGCACACACCAAAACGCGTGAGTTGGTGGCCACCGGCATACCGGCACGGCGCGGGTCCTACGCCATCAATTTAATGATGAGACAGAAGATGCATAAAGTTTCCCCTACGCTCTTCCGCCCTGTGCGACTACGCCCGGCTCGGCCCCTGGCGAACGGACCGTGTCCTGGCCATTGACTAGGACTTTCCCCAAGACCCCTCGAAAAAGAGACATTTTGTCAAAGTGTCAAAGAGCCGTGGGGCGACGCTTCACAACCTTCCTGATCGAAGTGTCGCTCACGTCCCGCTCTCCCCGCGGTAGGTTCGAAACAGGAACCGCCCGACGCCGGGGACTGCGCTGGCAATGACAAAGGCGGCGTAACTGAGCAATACCCCGTCCAGGGGCAAGCGCGGACCGTGATAGGCCTCGGCATGGCTGAGAATATAGGGCAAGGGAATCCAGAAAACGGCCAACGAGGCGGGCAAGGATTCATAGCGCCAGGCATACGACCAGCGCCAGCCAATTGCGCCCAACAGGAGCAACACCAATAAACTTCCCTTTAAAGCAACGGGAGTCAATCGGCTCAGCCATTCCCACTCCCGTTCCGCTGACGGCTCGAGGTCGCGCCAGAGGGAGCGCGTGTCCTGGTACTTTTCGAGCCAGTTAGACCCCACAAAAAAGCCAAGGCCGGCCCGAAGGCGGCGTTCCAGCGCGCCGCCCGGATCATCCTGGATTTCGTTCAGGACTTTCCAAATCAATTGATTGTAGCGCTGTGGTTGCGGCAATTTTTCCAGGCTCTTTTCCGCTTCCTCACCGTAGCTTTCCCGAAACACTTTGCCGATTTGTTCATCCAATAACGGCCCGCCGGAGGCATGGGCTTGGTTGCCGATCCATAGATGGAGATAAGCGGAATCGACGAGAGGGACCACGGTGTTAAAGGTTTGATAATTCCGTACGGTCCAGGGAATCAGGCCGTTGATGAATCCGAGAAAGGCAACGACGGCGTACAGCCAGCCGCGGTGCAGGGTACGGCAGCGGAGCAGGTACCATAGTACGGCGACGAATGCAAACGGGAGTAGCGCGGCCCGGGCACAGGCAAGCCCTGCAAGAACGAGGCCGAAAACGAGGCTCGTCAGCGCCCCGCCCTGATGGCCGCCACGGACTCCCAAAAAGAGACCAGCCGCCAGCAGAAAGGTGGCCAAAACTCCATCGTTGATTTCCGCGGTGTTGACGATCCAAAATGGATGGACGGCAGCGAGCAGTCCGGCCAGCGATCCGACAAGCAAACTATTAAATGCCCGGCGCGCGAACAAAAAATACAGCGCCGCGGTCAAGGCCCCGAGACCGCATTGGATCCAGCGCACCAGGGTATGCGCGTCCGAGCGATCCGCCGAAACGCGTTCCACAAACGCCAGCAACCAGGGATAGCCGACGGAAGTATGGGCGGTAGCCTCTTCGCGGGGAGCCAGCGGAGCGAGCATCACGAAGCCCCGGCCGTCTTTCAAGTTAGCGACCAATTGGTTGCGCTGCGACTCCCAATCGTCCTGAATTTGAATGGGACCGCCGTCATTACCCTGGTTGCAGGCTCCAAGCAGATAGCCGGCCCGCAAACCGGCCGCTGCTCCCAAGATGCCGACAAGCAGGATCAAATCCACGAGGCCAAACGGACGAGTTTCGGTCATGGCTTTCTCCCAAAGACGGTCAGTTGGTTTTCCCTGATTATGATATACCAAACCCCCTTGCAAGATTTGAGATGAAAGACTAGATTTAATGGTTTATCCAGCATTCCGAATAGAGCGGGAGAGAGTTCATGGGGAAACGCATCTTAAATCGCAAAGAACTTCGCGAAAACTTTGAGGCGGCCGAACGCCAAAAGGATGAGGACGAAGAAGTCGAAGAGGAAGACGAGGAAGAGGAAGACGAAGAGGGTGAAGAAGACGAAGAGCACAGCGAAACGGACGAAGCCGAAACGGAGGACGAGGAAGAGGAAGCTCCCAAGAAAAGGAAGAAGGCGGCTGCCAAGCAGCCAAAAGCACCCAAGGCACCGAGAGCGCCCAAGCGCACGCGCGCGTCCAAGGTGACGCGCATGAAAGTCGTCTGGGGCGTTTTCAACAATTCCAACGTGCGCGTGGCCGTGTTTGATTACAACAAGCGCAAGGACGCCGACGAGCTCGCCGCCAAACTAAAATCCGACAAGAAATCCACCCACTTCGTTCAGCCGGTGAAAGAACCGATGGAGGAGAAAGAAGAGAAATAGCGGAACATTGTAAACGAAAATAAAGGCAAAAAAATTCAGGGTGAAAAAATAAGACTCATCTTTTTGCCTCAGATTTTTTGCCTTCTTTCTTGGCCGCTGCAAGATCGTGCACGGTGATTTCAAACCACTTCTTTTTCCTTGATCATTTGTTCGATTTCCTTGATCTTGGCGCCGATGAAAAGGACGTTGGGCATATCGATCTCTTCCTTGGTCCCGGCACGATGCATGATCAGGTCGCCGGACCCGAGGCCGACAATCCAGTGCCGGAATAAATCGTCCTGCTTCTTTTGGAACGTCATGCCGATGGTATCGTAGACTGTTTCGCCGGCCCCTACCGCCAGGCACATGCGGACCTGTCCCGGGGTCACGGCGACGTAAGTGCGGCGGTCAAAGACAAAAATCGTCAGAACCCAAATAACAAAAAGAATAAAGGAGATAAAAAAGTAGCCGCCGGCGTTAATACGGATATCGATCAACGAAAGCTCGGCAATAAGCTTCTCCCACCATTCGAACAACGCAATAATAACGACCAAAAGCACGATAAACATGATGGTCAACAACGACCATAAACCGCGCAAAGGAACGTTGCTGATGAAGATTATCAGCAAAAGGACTGTGCAGAAAATAACTCCCAGTTTTGCGCTTTTGGCCATACGTATATGGGGCTCATCCGGTTCTTTGGTTTCCGGGTTCGCCGGTATATTTATTCCTTCGGGCAAAATATAGACGCTCCTTTTCCGACCGGCAACTTCGCGTTCATTTTCCGCCTTGGTCGCCTTGGGAACAACTACCATGCGACTGCCGTCGAAATAGGTAATCGCAAACATAATGAAACCAAAAAACCAGACGGGCCACCAGTAAAACAGAGTGGAATGACTGAATATCCTGATTTCGCGCTTGGGCGGAGGGACAGGAACCACGGGAGCGGCGTGAGAGCCTGGAGTAGTGGACATTTGTTGGTCGCCTTGAGTCAGGATAGGGAACGGTTGCCGTACCCGGTGTCCGGCTCAACCTTCCTGTTATTTGTTTCGCCTGCCGGGGGCCATTCTTGACACAATTCGTGATGGCAGTACCGTCCCCGGTTCGGTGACAACCTAGTGCGGAGAAGGAGCGTCGTCAAGCAGGAGCCGGAACAAGGCCTCTGGAATTTGGCAATCAATAGATCGGAAATGCGAATTTTTCTATGGAATAGGCGGCCGCAGATTGCGGTCGGCAGCATCAGCAAATGGCGTGATCCGGACCGGAATCCGAAAGGCCTGATGGCAGCGATTACAGCTGTTGGCAATCTCGATCAATCCGTCCCGGCTGCGCGGAAGATCTTTCGCGGCCGCGGCGCCCGCCAGCCGCGCGGCGGCGGTGCGCAGATCCGCCGACCGGTCCAGCCAGATCGTTTGACCCTGGCTCTTGGGCGGCCGCAGCATCAGCAAATTGGCGGTCTCGGCAATGATAAGTGCCTGGCCGCGGGCAAAGACCCAGGCCTCACCGTTATCCGGCTTATCTTTCAGTATGCGTTCCAGACCACGGAAGTTGGCCTGATTCAGGCCTTCCATCAACAACTTGGTTTCCGCCACCGGTTCGGGTTTGGGCAACGGCTTGACCGAGGTTTGCGGTTCCGCGGGGGAAACCGCGAGCAAACCAAAAGCTGCAACCACGCAGAGCAAACGCCATGTCGGCCACTTCTCGCTCATGGGAGCCTCGCGATCGAAAAAAATCAATTTCTCTTTGGAGTGGGGTTTCCCGCCGGCCGTTTCGTGCCGGGTACGTCGGTGCCAATGCCGCGGTCCGTGATATCGGCAATGACTCCGTAGAGATGGATGGAGCCGGTGGACTCGTCCGCGCGCCTGGTCCGGACGCTTTCCTGCACGCGCCGGCAAGTACTATCCGGCCACAGGATGCGATATTCTTCCTGCGTGGATCGGCCGGCGCGCTGCCGCGCGAGCGCCTTGGTCCAACGGGCCTCGTCTTCCGGATGAACGATGCTCCACCACCGATTGATTCCGGGAAGAAAGAAATCGGCCGGACGGCGGGCGATCTCTTCGACCACGGGGGAAAAATAATGATACAGCCATTTTCCGACCGCGTCGACTTCCGCGCTCCAGAGACAGTCCGGTATCGAGGTCACGAGCAGCCGCAATTCCGACTCGATTTTTTGCAACTTCGCATAGGCGCTATGTTGTTTGCGCACGTCGCGGGCGGTGATCAGGCCCAGAGTCTTGGGCTGCAGGTGGAGGCGGGCAATTGTGATGTTGACGGGGATGCGAACTCCTTCCTGGACCGTTTGCATGAAATAATCTTCCGTGAACTGAAAGAGCGTGGTTTTGCGCGCGGCTCTATGGATGTTTTCCAGTCCTTCCGGGCCGGAGGAAAAAAACAAGTCCGGCACCATCATTTGGGACAACTTGTTAACGGAAAGCCCCGAGAGCCGCTGGGCAGCGGAGTTGGCATCCAAAATGCGATCGGTTTCCGGATCGAAAAGGAAGAGAGCGTCCCCGGTCTCCTCAAACAGGGACTGGGCCATGCCTTCAACATAATCGTATTTCATGAGAATCAATGCCGCCAATTCATGCACGGTTCTCGAAACGAACCCGGGCTCCACCGCGGTAGACGCGGCGAGGGGGATTACGGGTACAAGCGGAGGAGGAGGGATTCGAACCCTCGAGGACTTTCGCCCTGCCGGTTTTCAAGTCCTGTACAATATATAATCGGTTGTAAATGAGTTGAAAATCGGCTGTTTCCCCTGTCTTTAGAAATTTTACCTGTTTGAAAACGAATTGAGAACCAGTTTTAGACTAAATTTAATGTAACAGTATACGTAACACCCCACCGGCTGTTTGGTATCGCTTTGTCTGTATGGTACTGCCTTCAAGCGGCAAAAAAAATGAGTCAAACCTTCCATTTTTGGTGAAGGACGCCGCCTTGACCAAAACGAATCGCGATATCGCCGCAAACCGACCCCGACCTGGCCCGCGTCTTGACCCTTTGGGCTGAGCTACTCAAAGCCGTCCGGGATGCCCTGGCCCGCTGGCCGGAGCTCCCCGAGGCCATCCGCCGGGCAATCCTGGCCTTGCTTGAAACCATCCCAAAGTGAACCCAAAGAAGAGTGCCGATTCCTCGCGGAAACCGGACGACTAGCCAAAGGCCTGATTCCTGCGTGCCGCAGGCGGCGCGATCTTGCGGGCCTCAGCGGGCCACCGCCATCGACCGAAAAGACAGCCAGTCCTCGAAACGTGTCGGGCCGAGGGGCGGGTGATCGCCTGGGGTGAGGCTTTGATCGTTCACCGTGATGACGAAGTAGAGCGCTTTGGGATCTGGACTGCGCAATACTGAGCAATCCGGCTCTCGCTGAACTGATGGCCTCCGGGCCACCACGTACGGAACGCTCCCCAGTCCGGCCCCAGCCTCTCCTCGGCCTGGATGGTTCTAAACGTTCGCCGGGGAGCGGGTACGGTAATTGCTTCTCTTGCCTGGTATCCGACCTGTCGACTGAGGATCCTCACTGCCTGACACGAAAGGGGTTTCACGCTGGTCGGTGGCGGAGATCGATTAACAGCCCCGACCCGGGGCGACCAACAAGGAGACGGAACATGAAGATCGTGGTGATCGGAGGCAGCGGGCTCATCGGGAAAAAGTTAATCCCCCTGTTGCGCGAGCGCGCCCATGAGGCTGTCTCGGCGTCCCCCTCGTCGGGCGTCAACACCCTCACGGGGGAAGGGCTGGCCGAAGCGCTCAGAGGCACCCAAGTCGTCGTCGATGTGTCGAACTCTCCTTCGTTCGAGGACAAGGCGGTGCTGGAGTTCTTTGAGACGTCCACCCGCAACATCCTCGCCGCGGAAGCGGCCGCCAGCGTGGGCCACCACGTCGCGCTGTCGGTGGTGGGCGCCGGCCGTCTGCCGGACAGCGGGTACATGCGGGCCAAGGTCGCCCAGGAGAGGCTGATCAAGGGCGGCAAGGTGCCGTACACGATCCTGCGGGCCACGCAGTTCTTCGAGTTCATCGGCGCGATCGCCGGGTCGGGCGCCGACGGTGGCGCGGTCCGTGTCCCGGACGCCCCTATGCAGCCGCTGGCGGCAGACGACGTGGCCGCGGCTGTGGCAGACGTCGCCGTCGGGCCGCCGGCCAACGCAACCTTGGAGCTGGCCGGGCCGGAGGCGCAGTCAATGGCCGCGTTCGTGCGGCAGGCCCTGGCAGCAAGCGGGGATACGCGGGCGGTGGTCGTGGACCCGCAGGCCCGCTACTTCGGCGCGGCTCTGGACGCCCGCGGCCTCACCCCCGACGGAGCCAACCCGCGCATCGGCCCGACGCGGTTCGAGGAGTGGCTCAGGCGCTCCGTTCCGCAACAGTAAGGTCAGGGTTCGCAGGATGCAGGGGCAGTGGTCACGGGAAAGCTCGAAAATCGGGTCGCGGTTGTCACGGGCGGCAACAGTGGCATCGGCCTGGCGATGGCCAAGTTGTTCGCGGCCGAGGTGGCGAAGGTGGCCATCACCGGGCGCCGTCAGCAGGCCCTAGACGCCTTCCGGGAGAACTGTCCAGACGCCGTCGGCGTCTTTGTGACGGGGATCGACCTCTGCCTGGACGGCGGGATGGCCCAGGGTTAGTGGTACGCCACATTTGAATTGGCAGGGCGCCTATTGACCACGAGGGATGGATGAGGGTCTGGCGGTACAACGATTCCCTGGAGACACCGGGCCTGTTTCAGGCGGAGGTTGAGCCGCCAACGCCTGGACCCGGCGAGCTGCTGATCCGCGTCCAGGCGGCCGGAGTCACCCCCACGGAACTGCTCTGGTATCCGACCACGCGCCGGAAGTCGGGCGAACCGCGCCGCCATGCCGTGCCGGGCCATGAGTTCTCCGGCAGCGTCGCCGGAGTCGGTGCTGACATCCATGCCCATTACGAGGTCGGTCAGGAAGTGTTCGGCATGAACGACTGGTTCGCCGACGGTGCTACCGCGGAGTTCTGCTGCGCGCCCCCGACCGCAATCGTGCCGAAGCCCGCTCGGCTGACTCATATCGAGGCAGCCTCCCTTCCGATCGGCGCACTGACCGCCTGGCCAGGCCTGTTCGAGCGGGCCAAGCTCCAAACGGTCGAGCGGGTTCTGATCCACGGGGGCTCGGGGGCGGTCGGCGTCGTTGCCATTCTGCTCGCCCGCCAGCGGGGGGCCGACGTGCTGACGACCGCCTCCGCGCAGAACCGGGACTTCCTGGTCGGGCTTGGCGCACGGCGGGTGATCGACTACCGTGCCGAACGATTTGAGGACGTGGCAAAGGACGTGGACGTGGTGTTCGACGCCGTCGGGGGTTAGACCTTAGCGCGGTCGTGGGCTGTCCTCGGCGTAATATCCCACGATCTGGCCGGCACATACCACGGCTTCCTCGCCACCCCCCTAACCAGGTGACCCTCGGGCCTTCGGGATGCAATCCTGGAACTTGCCCGACTCAATAGCCAAAAAGGACTTGGTTCCTTTCACGAATAAACTGATGGTCCTTTCCGAAATATGCCAACGTGGATGATGCCCTTCAAGAAGCAATACGCGGTTTAACGTAATAGTTTAAGTAACAACCCTTAATTTCTACCCCTATCCGCAAATGGCTGAATTGCTATAAGTCCTTGCCAGAATTGAGCGGAGGGGGAGGGATTCGAACCCTCGAACACTTTCGCGTTGCCGGTTTTCAAGACCGGTGCCATCGGCCACTCGGCCACCCCTCCATCATCCTCCAAATTAACGCCTCGGCGGAAGTCACGCAAGGCGAGCGAAAGATGGTTGGATTCCACGGTTCGCTGTAAGTGAAATCGTGAGAATTCAGACTGGGGCCAACTGAATTCTCACGAATTCAGCAACGACAAATGCAATGCCAAAGGAAAGAATTCAGAAATCGATATCCACGACGTGGCCGTCATTTCTACCGGCGAGCCAGCGGAGGAGGTTCACATCGCCGCCTTGGCGGAAGAAGCGGACTGATCCATCGCAGAATACAAACAGCGCCCCGCCCGGATGGCGGCTGCTGAACGCCTGGGGCGCCGGACCGTTGATCCGCGCACTGTCATTGTCCACCCACCACATCACGTCGCTGATATAAATGGACCCACCGCGCACACCGGTCATTCCCGCCCACAAGGCTGCCCATTTGTTGGTCGCGTCATCGAACATGCACTCGCCAACAATCAACGTGTTCGATGTTCCATCGGTGACGTCCGTAATGCGAATCTTGCTGTTCTGGAACATGACGCCGCCCATGTCCTGGTTTTCGTAGAAATACGGGTAGGTAGTCGGGCCTGCCACCGCGCGATAGTTGGACATGGCATGATTCAAACGCATCGGGTTGAGATCGGGGCCAAGGTCGGACGGACAACGAAACAGGATTAACTTGGTTTGAGTATGGGAATTCGGTAGGGCCGGATTGGCCCCGCCTCCAAACAGGAGCGTGGCGATGCCGGCGGCGTTGTACAGGTTGTCCTGTTCAATAAACGGCAAAATAGTAGACCCCCAACCCCATCCCGGGTTGGTGCGGGTGGCCTGATAGGCCGAGGGGAATTGTCCGCGGACATCGGCGTAGTTGTGCAGCGCCAGGCCCATCTGCTTGAGATTGTTCTGGCACTTGGTGCGGTTGGAAGCCTCGCGAACCTTTTGAACCGCCGGTAACAGCAAGGCGATGAGGATTCCGATAATCGCAATAACCACCAATAATTCAATTAAAGTAAAACCGCTCCGCGCATCGTGTCTGGCTGGATTCATGGTTCCTTATTCCCCCAAAGAGAGAATTCAGAAATCGATGTCCACGACGTGGCCGTCATTTCTACCGGCGAGCCAGCGGAGGAGGTTCACATCGCCGCCTTCGCGGAAGAAGCGGACCGAGCCGTCGCAGAATACGAACATCGCGCCACCCGGGTGCCGGCTGCTGAACGCCTGGGGCGCCGGGCCGTTGATCCGCGCACTGTCATTGTCCACCCACCACATCACGTCGCTAATATGAACGGACCCACTACTCAGACCGGTCATCCCGGCCCATATGGCCGCCCTTTTGTCGGTCGCTTGATCGAACATGCACTCGCCAACAATCAGCGTATTCGATGTTCCATCGGTCACGTCGGTGATACGAATCTTGCTGTTCTGGAACATGACCCCACCCATGTCCTGGTTCTCGTAGAAATAAGGGTAGGTAATCGGGCCTGCCACCGCGCGATAGTTGGACAGGGCATGATTGAAGCGCACCGGATTGAGATCGGGGCCAAGGTCGGACGGACAGCGGAACAGGATTAACTTGGTTTGAGTATGGGAATTCGGGAGGGCCGGATTGGCCCCGCCTCCAAACAAGAGCGTGGCGATACCGGCGGCGTTGTACAGGTTGTCCTGTTCAATAAACGGCAAAATAGTAGACCCCCAACCCCATCCCGGGTTGGTGCGGGTGGCCTGATAGGCAGAGGGGAATTGTCCGCGGACATCGGCGTAGTTGTGCAGCGCCAGGCCCATCTGCTTGAGATTGTTCTGGCACTTGGTGCGGTTGGAAGCCTCGCGAACCTTTTGAACCGCCGGCAATAGCAAGGCGATGAGAATTCCGATGATTGCGATGACAACCAGCAATTCAATTAAGGTAAAGCCTTTCCGCGCACGGTCTCTGATTGGATTCATGGCTCCTTATTCCCCCACTGACTAAGGTCCCGAGGTACCGTTCCCGCCTGTGATCTTTGTGGAATAAGTAAATTCTCCGAAACCCCAGCCACTAAGTCAAGGAGAAAAAAATTATTTTCCCATTAACCGGTTGAGAATGAACATCTCCAGGCCTTCGTAGTCCCGTTCGGCCCGCAGCGTTTCCACTCTGTCGGCGTCGATGTTGCGTACCACGTCCAGCAAGCGCAGGAACATTTCCCGGCTGTTGGCCAGATGGCGGGTTTGGTCGGCGGGTTTGGTGGAGCGCATGGCTTTGACGTCGAGGCCGATGCAGCCATCGTAGCCGCCGCGCTCCAGGACCCAGACGGTGTTAAAGGCCCGGCGGAGATCGACCGAGCCGAATGATTTGTCCTGGTCATATTTCAGGCCGTTTTGATCGTTGAGGTGAACACCCCAGAGCTTGCCGTGCCACAGGGCATAGGCCATGTCATCGGAAGGATCGAGGCCGGCCAGGATCGAGTGGGCGGATTCGATCAGGACGCCGACGCGCGACGGTTCGCGGGTGCGGTATAACAGCCCCATGAAGTGGCCGGGTGTCGGCAAATAGGCCTGGTCCATCGGTTCGTTGGGCTTCATTTCGCCGAGAATGCGGATCGAGGGGTCGTAGTCGAGCAGCGCATTGACGGCATCAACGATCCGGCCCACGGCGGTAATTGGATCCTTGGCCTCGCGGATGTAAGTACCTTCGCGGGCGAGCCAGAGAACCACGTGGTTGCAGCCCATGGCACGGGCAATGTCGATGGAACGGCGGGAGCGCTCCAGGGCGTATTTCCGTTCCGCGGTGTTGTTGGACGTGTAGCCGCCGTCGATCGTTTTTGGGTGTTCCCAAAGACGGGGAGCAACGAACTCGCAAAATAGTCCTTCACTTTCCAGCATCTTGCGGACCTTGACCGCTCCGCGCTGTGTGGCCTGGGGATCCAGATCGGCTTCCACCACATCGTCGTCATGTAATTGGACGCCGTCAAAGCCGAGTTTCTTGTACTCGCGAATCTTGGCCGCGAAAGGAATTTCCTTGCGAACAGCAGGCCCGAATGGGTCTGCACCCATGCTGATGTTCCAGGGTCCGAAGGTGAACTTGTAGGCGGTTTTTTTGGTTGCAGGAACCATGGGGTTCTCCGTTTTTTGTGCTGCCGATGCGCTCAAGTTGGAAACGTTAGCCACGTCCTCACGTTTGGAAACTTGAGCCACGTTACATTCTCAAGTTGAAAACTTGAGGCCACAATCAAAGGTCGCGGCCGACGGCTGCTGCGACCTTGCGGCACTCGGCCATCATTTGGCGGAAGGCGTGGGGTGTAAGCGCCTGGTAGCCATCGCTGAGGGCTTTCTCCGGGTCTGGGTGCACCTCGACCATCAGACCGTCGGCACCGGCCGCGACCGCCGCGCGCGCCATCGTGGCAACGAGGCTGGCTTTGCCGGTCCCGTGGCTGGGATCGACCACCACGGGCAAGTGTGTGGTTTGATGAAGATAGGGCACGGTCGCGAGCGGTAAAGTGAAACGGGCGTGGTCTTCGAATGTCCGGATGCCGCGCTCGCAGAGCATCACGCGGGTATTGCCGGTTTTCAAGATGTACTCGGCAGCCAGGAGGAATTCATCCATGGTGGCGGAAGGTCCGCGCTTGAGCAACACCGGCAAACTCGATTCGCCGACCGCTTCGAGCAGGGGATAGTTTTGCATGTTGCGGGCGCCGACCTGGAGCACATCCGCATAGCCGGCAACCAGGGAAACATGTTCGGGCGCCATGACTTCCGTGACAATGGCCAGGCCCGTTGCGGTGCGGGCCTCGGCCAGGAGTTGCAAGCCTTTCTCCTTCAGGCCCTGGAAACTATAGGGGCTAGTGCGCGGCTTGAATGCGCCGCCGCGGAGTCCGCGGGCCCCGGCTTCCCGGACGATGTGGGCGACTTCCAGAATTTGGTCCCGACTTTCGACCGAGCAAGGGCCGGCAATGACACCGACGCGGGTGCCACCCACCTGCAGATCCAGCGCGGTTACCAGCGTCCGGTCTTTTTTGACCTCGGTGCTGGCCATCTTGAAGGGCGCCAGAATGGGGACCACTTTTTCGACTCCTTCCCCCGTCTCCAGCGCCTGTTTGGCACCGTCGCGCTTTTCGCCCAGGGCCGCCACCACGGTCCGGTCTGTTCCGACGATCACGTGGCTACGCAGCCCCAGTTGCTCGATGCGCTCGATGACGTGGTCAATTTGCTTTTGACTGGCTCCCGGTTGCATTACAACGATCATGGCAGGGTCCCTTTTAATTCCAGGTTGAGCGCAGCAGGTGTTGCTGACTCGACCATTCTAACAGTAATACCGTAGTAATTTTTCGACTTATAACCATAAAAAAGGGGAACCCCGGTGAGATACGCACCGGGGTTCCCTACAAAATTGCGGCTGCATCGACGGCAGCCCGTCGGCTGCGTCAACGCAACCGCACCTGGTTACCACTACTCACTGACCACCTCCTTTCGTTAGACCTCCCCTCGCCGGCCGGGAAACCAGCTTGACCGGCTTCTGGGGTTTCAGTCCATCGCGCCACGGTAGCGCGCCCGTCGCTAATATCTTATAATGCCCCAGGGAATGGGCACAAGGGCTTTTGCTCTGGCTTATCCGGCGGTTTGCGGCCAAAATAGAGCGGTATTGGTGATTGGGTTATCAGTTCTGATCCGAAATCGTGTAGGAAGGATGGATGGTGTATGTGGACGACTTTGAGCTTGATCGCGGCACTCGGTCTGGCGCCGGGACAAGCCGGCGCCTTGGATTTGACGAACATTCGCGTCACCAACGGCTTGCTGGGTACCGCTCGCGGGGAAGCGAAATTGCTTCCCGGCGATTGGTATTTCGTGGCCTTTGACATTGATAACGTTAAAGTAAATCAGGCCGGCGAAGTACTCTACAGTATGGCGATGGAACTCACTGACAGCAAGAAAAAGGTACTATTCAAGCAGGATCCGCGGGATCTGAAAGTCTTGAATTCACTGGGAGGCAACCGGCTGCCCGCCTTCGCGAACGTGGAAATCGGCATCGATCAACCGCCGGGCCAGTATACCTTGACGGTGACGGTCGTCGACCGGGCCGCAAAAGCTACCAAGGCTTTCACGCGCGAATTTGAGGTTGTCCCCCCCTCCTTTGGGTTGGTCCGCGTCAACTTATCCTATGATGACAGGGGCAATTTTCCGGCACCGGCGGTGGGCGTCACCGGCCAGACATTTCATGTCAATTTTGTCGCGGTCGGTTTCAAGCGCGGCACCAACAATGATCCCAATGTCGCCGTCGAAATGAATGTGGTGGATGACATGGGCAAACCGACCCTTCCGAAACCTCTCGTGGGTGAAGTGAAAGAACTTGGCAAGGAACATCCGGTGATCCCCATGCAATTTTACTTGGCCCTCAACCGGGCCGGCAAATTCACCGTCAAGTTGAAGGCAACCGATAACATCAGTAAGAAAACCGCGGAGACCTCGTTCCCGATAACGGTTTTGGAAATGAAATGAACATGAGTCAACTATCCGACCGCATCGCACAGTTTCGCAAAATGGCCAATGATGACCCGGACAATGAACTGGGGCATTTTCGGCTGGGTCAACTATTAATGGAGGATGGCCAGACCGAGGAAGCGATCCATTCGTTTCGGCGCACGTTAGAACTCAGCCCGCAATTTTCCAAAGTCTATCAACTGCTCGGATCCTGCTTCATCAAGTTGAATCGACGGGATGAGGCAGCGAAAGCGCTCCGCGAAGGCTTTGTGGTGGCTGATGAGCGCGGAGACAACATGCCCCGCGAGGAAATCGCCAAGCTGTTGACTGGACTGGGCGAACCAGTCCCGGAATCGAAAAAAAGCAAACCTGTTCCGGGACCGGAAGGAGGCGCGTTTGCCTGCCAAAGGCCCGGCTGCCGGTCCGGGGCCTGGGCCCGCCAATTGCCGGCTCCACCAATGAACGACGAGTTAGGCAAGCGGATCCAAGCAACCATCTGCGCCGATTGCTGGAATGGCTGGCTCAGGGATTACAGTATTAAAGTTATCAATGAAATGCGCCTGGACCTGAGCACGGAACGGGGGCAGGAAGTTTACGATCAAGTGATGATGGAGTTCTTGGGATTTCAATAATGCCCGATCAAGAGTACCTGGTAAGCTACGGCACGGCTGGCGATTTTAGCCGGTTTCGGGCTGTTTCCGCGCATCCGTATCATCGGGGCGATCGGGTCATTGTGCGCAGCTACCAGGGGCTGGAAATCGGCGTGGTTATGTGCCCCGCCTTGCCGGACCATGCCTTATACCTATCGGACCGGAGCATGGGCGAATTGCTGCGACCGGTAAACGATGACGATGAACGAACCGCGGTTGCGCTGCGCGAGCGCGGCCAGCATTTGTTTCAAGAGGCGCAACGGCTGGTCGGCGAGTTGAAATTGCCCGTGGAAATTCTCGACGTGGAAGTCCTATTCGACGGCAAGCAAGCTATTATCCAACACCTGCGCCAGGAACAGTGCGATTATCGGCCGATGGTCAGTGCGCTGGCGAAAAAGTATGACATGCTACTGATCATGCAGAATCTGGTATTGCCCGCCGTGGTCGGGGAGGAAGAGCACGGTTGCGGCAGGCCGGATTGCGGTCGCAAGGACGGCGGGAGTTGCAGCACGTGCGGGTCCGGCGGCGGGTGTTCCAACGGCAGTTGCAGCGCGGGTGTGAAAAAAGAGGATGTCGCCGCCTTTCTCGCTGGTCTTCGCGAGAAAATAGACAATCGAGTGCGCACATCGTTACTGTAGATAGTGCCTAATTTGTCAAACGAAAAAATAAACCAAATTAGACAACCGAGCCACCAAATGGAATGTTGGTAGGTCAAAGCTCTTGTTTGATTTGGATCATCGGGTTGGACCGGGCGAGTGCATCGCGTGTCGTTCGAGAACGAGGGGCGAAGCAGCCAAGACTGAGCCTGGTGGGTATTTCGCTAAAAAGTTCCGGTACAATCACCATAGAATTCGGGTGCACGGCAAGGGTCGCCTTATTGCCGACGGATACACGGCCGAGCAGAAGCAGTTCGTCGAGTGAAGCGGCGGGGATTGACTGGTGGACCAAGCTTACGGAACGAGGCGGTGAAGGAATGGTGGTCAAGCCGCTGGGCTTTATCCACCGCGGCCAACGCGGCCTCGCGCAGCCGGCCGTAAAGTGCCGGGGCCGGGAGTACCTACGCGTCATCTCCGGCCCGGAATACACTGCGCCGGACAATCTCGCTCGGCTTCGGACCCGCGGGCTTGGCCGGAAACGTGCTCTCGCTCTGAGTGAGTTTGCCCTGGGCATCGAAGGCCTGGAACGATTTGTCCGCGGAGAGTCGCTGCGCCGGGTGCATGAATGCGCATTCGGCGTTCTTGCTCTGGAAAGCGAGCCTGTGGACCCGAGGCTCTGAGCAGGAAATAGTGCAAATAATCAAGAAATAGGAGCGTCAGTAAATGATGGTCCATGACATTTCATTGCAAAGGCCGGACCAGAATATTTTTTGTTCTCAAGATGACAGGAAATTACGAAAAAGTGTCGTTCCGAGGCACACGTGGCCAAAGGAGATTGGCCGACCGCCTGTGCCTTCAAAGGCAAATAAGTGATTTAAATGGACGTCGAGCTGTCAACAAAACATCAGAAAAACAGCGACTTTTATGGACCACTCATGCCGCTTTCCGCAAGCGCGCGCTCACCAAACCGGTGTCGGCAACGGTTTTCGCCGGAAGTAGGGCTCCCAGGCATCCGGCAAATAGAAAAATGGTGCTCCACATCACATTGCCGCACCACAACGCCAGCGCGGCGGCTTCACCTCCCCAAAGACCCTTGATACCCGCTGTCCCGGCGGCGATGGCCGCGGCGAGGCAAAGGCCGAGACGGTGGCTTGGCCGCGTCAGGGCCAGGCGCGCCAGGCAGAAGGCAGGCAGCAGAAGCGTGCAAAAGTGTGGCTTGCTGGACATCGGCGAAAACAACAGCATCAGGATTAAAGCCACACTATATGCCACTCCTTCGCGAGGTCGTTGAGTTGAGTCAATCGAACCCGAGGATGCCTTCCGGCGACCGATTGCCAAGAGCGCTCCGATTAGAAAGGCCAGTTCCAGACCGTACACCAGCCATTTCAGCGAAGCCGGGCTCAGGAGGCTTTCCCTGTGAACCACCGCGAATCCCGCATCCGGGGTCCATGTCCAGCCGGTAGTAAACCATCGGTTGATCGCACCGGAGACGGATTGATTGTAGACGATCTCGCTGTACCAGGATCCGGGAACATGATCGGAAGCCGTCAACGGCCGAATGAACCGGTCAAACCATTCCGCAATCCACCACCCGCCGTCCGGGGGCGCATGGATCAAATTCGGCAAGAGATTGACGCCCAGGGCAGTGCAAACCAACCAGCCGGCCGCAAACCAATGGCGCCGCCACACCAGGAAGCCGCACCAGAGCAGGGCAGTGCACTTGGAACCGGCGGCGATGCCGAAACAGGTTGCCGCCAGCAAGGGGTGCGAATGCAATAGGGCCATGCAGCCGCCCAAAACGACGGTCCCGATAAACAGATCGGTTTGTTGATGCGCGAGACAATCGATCGCATAGCGCAGGCCACACGCGAGGCCCAGCAAGAAAATCATATATTCCTGCATATCCGGGGCCTTTGCTTCTTGCAGCGGGCCCCCTCCCGCGAGTTGCCAGGCCCAACGCACCAGCCAGATCAGGCAAAACACATTTACGAGATACCACGCCAGGCGCTCCCAGAAAGGCGGCAGAAATGTAAACGGGAGGGTCAAGGCCGCCATGAAAGGCGGATAGACGTAACCTTCACCCCATTGGTAAATGGGCTCACCGGCACGCAAATGATTGGCCGCCCGAAGATAGACATCGTCCCATTCGGATTCGCGCCGCGAAACAAACGAAACAGCCAACCCCGCAAGGAGAACAAGCCCACCGAAGGTCACTGGATGGGTTTTGAGCCAGCCCCGTCCGGCGGCGAACGCGCCAGGTGAATTGGTGTGAGTGGGGTGTTCTGGTTTATCGGCCATGGCCATTCCGTGGCTTATCGAACTTATCCATTAATGCGGGTTTAACAGAAAGAAGAATCGGTTGACAAGATCAAAATCGGCGGGCCAGGGGTCAAAGTCTCTGGAGAAACCTGTGGCGGAATCGGGAAAGGTCATTTAAGATAAATTGGTTCCTTGGTTTATGTTGGAAACCGGAGGCACGGTACATGATCGGCGGCCTGCGCAACCCGGCGTGGTTGCTGGTGGTTTTGGGCTTTCCCATGGAGGTGCCGCTTCCTTCCATCGAGGAAGTGGAAGCGGAGCGTGTTGTCGCCGCAGCCGGTATCAAGACCGACGCCGATTCATTAATAGCATTCTTCAAGAAGCGAACGTTGAGCGATCCCGACCGACTTCATTTGGCCAATCTGGTACGCCAGCTCGGGGATGCATCATACGAGTTTCGCACTCAAGCCACCCTGGAATTGATCGCGCAGGGGAACAACGCGCTACACTTCTTGAAGCCCGCCCTCACTGATCCGGACCTCGAAATCGCGCGCCGGGCGGAGCGTTGCCTGGAAGCGATTCACCGCGGCACGGGCCCCATGCTACCGATTGCCGCCGCCCGGTTGCTGGCGTTGCGCAAACCGCCCGGGGCCACCGAAGTGCTGTTGGGATATGTTCCGTTTGCCGATGATGAAAGCGTGGAAGAGGCCGTATTGCTGGCCTTGTTGGATGTGGCGGTCGTCCAGGGCAAAGGGAACCCGGCGCTGGTAACGGCCCTCGTGGATGGAGATCCTGCCCGGCGCGGCGCTGCGGGTTTTGTTTTGGGACAAGTTCCTGATCCACAACAGCGCCATCCGGTTATCACGCTATTGAGCGATCCCGTCGTCAAAGTGCGTTTTCAGGCGGCCGAGGCGTTGTTTGCCGGCGGTGAAAAAGCGGCTGTTCCGGCCCTCATCGCGCTCTTGACGGAAGGAACTCCCGAGCTCGCCTGGCAATCGGAAGAAATGTTATGCCGAATGGCTGGCGAGTCCGGTCCGGGTGTGTTTCTGGATCTTTCCGGGGATGGACCGCGCCGCAAGACTCGCGCCGCCTGGGAGGCCTGGTGGAAGGTCCAAGAGTCCAAATTTGATCCCGCTCGCATGAATATGGAACCCCGGCTGTTGGGACTGACCGTTGTTGCCGACCTGGACAAGGGCCTGATTCAAGAATTTGGACTCGACCACCAAGAACGGTGGCACATCGGCGGTTTCAAAGGACCGGTTGATGTCATGGTCCTGCCGAACGGCAACGTGTTGGTGGCCGAAAACCATGGCCGCAAGGTCACGGAAAAGGATCGCACGGGAAAGACTATCTGGGAAAAGGCTACGTCCGCTCTTCCGGCGAGTTGCCAGCGTTTGCCGAACGGCAATACTTTTATTGCCACCTACAACCAGATCATGGAAGTCACTGCCGACGGGCGGGAAATAAGCAAAATTACCCGAACGGACGGCCTCTATTCCGCACAAAAACTTCGCAATGGCCACATCGTTCTTCTGAGCACCCAGGGCCGGATCGTCACGCTGAATGCGGCAGGAGAAGAAATCAAAAGTGTGCACCTCGGGTTGGTTATGGGCTGGTCCTCCTTTGATATTTTGCCGAACGGTCACTTTTTGGCGTGTTGCAGTCCCGGCAAAGTCGTGGAGTTCGATGCCGCCGGCAATCGCGTGTGGGAAGTCGATGCCCCCAACGTGGTGAGTGCCCGCCGCCTGCCCAGCGGCCACACGCTGATATGCACAAGCGAAGCCAAGCGCATTGTGGAGTTGGATCGCACCGGGAAGGAAGTATGGGAACAAAAGACCGAGGGCAGACCGTGGCACGTTAAACGGCGCTAGTCATTTCTTAAGAGGCCAGGGACTTCTAGTCCCCGCCGCCCGTGGAACCAATATAACGAATAACACACCCTCGGCGGGCAGAGCCCTGTAAGGCGTCCCGGATTTTGCGGGCCTCACCATACGTGGGACAGGAAACGAGAGGATGCTCCGTCTCCGCGGAAAACTTTTCCGTGGAGTCGTCCTCATCGCGAACGAAAACCACAAAACGATCCTCGTAGACAGGGTCCATGAACTTAGCCTCCACGCTATGCTTATTCGATGGGAGAGGTGACCGATTCCCCAGGGACAACACTGTCCGCGCCAAAATACTAGGTTATCAAAGGCAAGAGTCAAATGTAAAGGAAAAAAGGACCAAAAAGTTATCGAAGGAGAACGCTATGCACCGCCGCCGATTTCTTGCCGGCACCGCGGCCCAAGCTACCGCGCTCGCCATGCCGTCCATTCCCGCGTCGGTGGCGGCCCAAGCGGAGAAGCCCGCGAAGAAAGCGCGCATGAAAGCGGGCCATCAAAATCACTCCGCCGATGCCGATTTGCGCCACCTGGCCGCGCTGGGCGTCAATCACATTCGCAGCGCTCTGCCGTCTCGAACCTTTGATGAAAACTGGTCGGTCGCAGGGCTTTCGAAACTGCGCGAGCGCGTCGAGCGCTTTGGCATCTTCCTCGACATGGTGCCGTTACCGCTGAGTTCTTCGGACATCGGCCGCGCGGAAAACCCGAACATCATGCTCGGAAAGAGTCCCGAGCGCGACCGCGAGATCGACCGAATCTGTCAGATGATCCGCAACGTGGCTCGGGTGGGCATCCCGGCGGTAAAGTACAATCTCACCATCCTAGGCGTTGTCCGAACCGAAAGCATCAGCGGGCGGGGCGGGGCGCGCTATAGCACATTCGACTACAGCAAATCCAAGCACGACGAGCCGCCGCCGGCTAGCGGCCACGTCACTGCCGACGAGATGTGGGAACGTATCACCTATTTCCTGAAGAAAGTGGTTCCCGTCGCCGAGGAATGCAAGGTCCGGCTCTGCTGCCACCCCCATGATCCTGGCATGCCGCGTGACAAGGGTTTTCGCGGCGTCCACCGGGTTCTTGGGAGCGTCGACGGCCTCAAGAAGTTCATCGACATCATGCCGAGCGACTATCACGGTCTGAATTTTTGCCAGGGGTCAGTGGCTGAGATGCTGGAGAATCCCGGTCGAGACATTTACGATGTCATTCGTTATTTCGGCAGCCGGCGAAAGATTTTCAATGTCCATTTTCGCAATATCAAAGGCGGCTTCCTCAATTTCCGAGAAACGTTCCCGGATGACGGCGACGTTGACATGATCAAAGCCATGCGCATCTACCAAGAGGTCGGCTACGACGGCATGATTATGCCCGATCACGTTCCCCAAATCGCAGGCGACCCCGGTCGCAGCCAGGCGTTTTCCTTCGCCTTCGGCTACATTCAAGCCCTAATTCAAGTAGTCAATGGAGATGCGCGCTGAATTCGACTCCGATCATCGAGCACATCGAACTTCCCAGTGAGGAGTCATTGGTCGCGTTTCACCAGCCAAATGTCTTTGATGCGATAATTGGGATAATGATGCCAGGCATTGTGCGGAACTTTGTCCGGATCGATTTCCCCTTCGACCAGAATCAAGTCGCCGTCTTTGAATTGAGCGAGACGCGGATCGTCGATGAGGGAGACTTTGCCTCCCCATTTGTCTTCTACCGCGGGGTCGCAATAGCGAAGATCGAAATGCCCCTGGTAATGCCTGTCCAGAACGCCCTGTAACCAGGTGTAATTGGGAGAATGGCCGTAAGTATCCGGAACTTGCCGGCGCATCGGCGGCAATGACGCGGCTTCCTGTGAGGAATTTGCACGCGATACCGCTATTCCCGGAATGGGCTGCTTGGGATTTCCCACTGCCGGTTTGGCTTCCACGTTTTTGCCAATGGATTGGCTATTCTCAGCAGTTCCGGCGGCTTTACTATCCGCCGCCATTGTGGCGGCAACCGGTGTTATTGCGGGGCAGGGAGCTGGAGTCGGTTCCGTTTGGGCCAGGCGATCCGGAGCGGCATCTTCGGCTTTGCTCACGACTGGTTTCTTGTCGAGCAATAACGGATCGCCGTTAAACGGCCGCCGGTTTGCCGATTCACACCCAAAAAACAGCATCCCGCTGAGTCCAAACCATAACCACGATTGGCGCATGGCACCTCTCCCCAATTAAACAGATCGGCAATTCATCTCTTCCCGCAAGCGTTCCAGCGCTTCGCGCGCGTAATAGGCTACGTTTGCATCCTCGGCGTCCGCCAGCCGGTCCAGATCAGGCCATAGCAAAGTGATGGCTTCGCTGGCAACCATTTGAACCACATCATGAAGCCGGCGCGGGTCTTCACTGGTCAACGCCAGGCGGAAGCCGTTCAGGGCCTGGCGCTCGCCTAACCGGGCCAGCGCCGCACGAGCGGCCTGGCGAACGTCGGCATTGGGATCCCGCCGAAGATCCTGAAGCATGGCCAGTACCGAGGTTCGCAAAATCGGCTCCCACCAGCCAAGACTACTGACCGCCGCGACCCGATATGTAGGGTCCCAATCCCGGGCCGCAAGCAACAAAAACCTTTCCGTCTCTTCCGATGGATGGCCGCGAAGTGCCCGCAAGATTGCCTGGTAAGGAACGTTCATGGGAATCGAGAACTTGCGCGGCGGAAATCCGCGGGATCGGTTCTGAGAGCGACGAATCATGGGTACATTCCGAGCAGCCCGGGCCCGCAAATACGGCCCCACAATCGGATCGCGAGACCAGGTTAACACGCGGATGGCCAATTCGGTGTTGGCAAAGCCGGTTTCTTCCAACATCGGCAGCAGCACCGGCGCAGCTTCCGCCCTTAGATCATGTAGCGCATGCAAAAAATCCGCCTGGGCCATTCCCGACGTTTTGGCAAGCTGGGAGGCCATATGCCGCGGCGCTTCCTTGAGGTAATCCTCCAAAACGGCTTCCAGTGATGCCAGGCGCGACATCTGCCACTGAAACGCTTCTTGGTCGGCCATCTCCTCCGCAAAGGCAACCTCCGCATGCGGAGCCCGGCGCAATTGGCGCAGCGCCTCTGCAAATACCCGTACGAGCAGCGGGTGAACCGGTTCAGGCCGATAGTCCCATAAGTGCTCGATGGTCTCGCCTAGGCGTCCTTCAACTACTACTTGAGGCGGCACCCCGAAACGGAGCCCTTCCATGACCCGGTGAAGCGTGCGCAGAGCCGCTTCGCCCAGCGGGCTGTCCAAGTGGCGCAGAAAGCCCGAAAATCCCAAGAAACAAACGGTTTCCGCAGCAAAAAAATGGCCCAGGGGAGTTTCGGCGGCTGACTCCGCGCATCGTAGCAGGTGCGGTAGGCTTTGTTCCCGGTTCAGCGAACGTAGACCGCCTGCCAAGTCGATCCAATACCAAGATTGCTCGATCTGGTTATCTGTGAGCCGGCGTTGCAGTTGGCGTTCCAGAATGTGGCCGGCGGCTTCGGTTCCAATTTCCGACAACGCCCGGACCTGAATGACAAAATGCATGCCCGGTCGGATACTGGCCTCCACGGTCGCATACTCACCCCGCTCCAGGAGACTGCGAAAGCGGGTCTTGGCGGCCTCGACAGCGGCTTCGTTGAGCTGCCCCCCCTGGAACAACTCGATATGTTGGCGCGTGACCGGACTGAGATCATCGTGGTAATACGGCCGGCGGTGAAAGTGCCGGCCAAGAAGAAACGCCGCCCCCGCCAGCAAGATCAATCCCGTTACTATGAATAGCGCCTGCAACATTGGAGTTTCAACCTCAGCCTACACTCCTGCTTATTCCCCTCGCACCTGGCCGTTTCCCATGATGACATATTTATATGTCGTCAATTCTGCCACCCCGCAGGGACCCCGCGCATGAAATTTATCGGTACTGATTCCGATTTCGGCTCCAAGGCCCAGTTCGTATCCGTCATTGAACCGGGTGCTTGCGTTCACCAGCACCGCGGACGAATCCACCGCAGCCGTGAATGCCCTCGCTGCAGACAAATCGTTGGTAACAATGGTATCCGTGTGTTTCGATCCATAATGGTTAATGTGGTCAATCGCTTCTTCCAGATTGCCTACCACTTTGACGGCCAGGATCAAATCCAGGAACTCGGCGAAATAATCTTCGTCAGTGGCCGGCCGGGCCTGGGGAACCAGCCGCCGGGTTTGTTCGCAACCGCGCAGTTCTACTTTCCGCTGCGTTAATTGTTCACCCATTCGGGGCAGAAACGCCTGCGCAATTTCCTGGTGAACCAGCAGGCTTTCGGCTGCATTGCACACCCCGGGGCGCTGGCACTTGGCGTTGAGAACGATCCGCTCAGCCATCGCCAGGTCGGCCGACCGGTCCACGTAGACGTGGCAATTGCCCTGATAATGTTTCAGGACCGGCATCCGAGCCTCGGCAACAACGCGCCGAATCAAGCTCTCGCCACCGCGCGGAATTACAAGATCGATCGCTTCAGACATTTGCAGCAGCTTGCCGACAGCCTCGCGATCCGGCGTCGCGACAAGCTGAACGCAATTCTCGGGTAGCCCGCATTCTGCCAGACTTTCCTCGAGTATTCGGTGCAAGGCTGCGTTCGAGTGGAGCGCCTCGGAACCCCCGCGGAGGACAATGGCGTTGCCGCTCTTGACTGCAAGGCCGGCGGCATCGACCGTGACATTGGGCCGCGATTCGTATACAAAAAAGATCACTCCCAGGGGCACACCGATTTTGAGCACTTGCAAACCGTTGGGCCGAATGTTGCTCTCCAGTATTCGTCCGATCGGGTCTGCTAAACGAGCCACTTCCTGAAGGCCGACCGCCGCTGTGCGAATTCGGTCCCGCGTCAGGCGCAACCGATCCATCTGGCTCGGTGCCATTCCGCAGTCCGACGCCGACACGATATCCGCTTCATTGGCCTCCAGGATTTCATCAACCCGATTTTCCAGTGCGCTTGCCGAATGCATCAACCATCCATTTTTTTGCGCACCGGAGACCGTGGACAGAATGCGCGCCGCCTCCCTGGCATGCCGGCCAAGCGTTTCGCAATAGCCGCTGAGATCCGTAATCGGCTTTCTCTTCGTGGCGATCAAAGGTTGCTCCTTTAGGGTACCGGCAGCGGGTCCCTGGTTCTCGGTTCCGCGGTTGGCATCAACCGGAACGGTGCTGATCGGGGCGGATTTTGGCCCAATTGAGTATCCTTGGGTAATTGTAGACGGATGGGTTCATCGCCATAAAGGCCCGCTACCCATTTTCGTCCCGTCAAATCAATGTAAGCCACCACGGCTGGCGGTTCAGCGAGGACCGGCCCCAATATCTTCAGTTTCATTTTGCCCGCCGCTTCGCTGACAAATTGCGGCTTCAACGGAAAATTCGCCGGGCATAGAAATCGAATGGGAACATCGGGCAATTCATACAGTCTTTGTTCGGGTTGCACTATCAGGTGAACCGTTACCGAATCCGGCACAGGGCGCACAGGTCGGCCGTCCATTTCCCGGACTAGCGGAACGGGACCTGCCACCGGAACTTCTTGGGCGGGATTCAATTCGTGGCTCGGAGGAAACAAGAACGGCTGCGTGGGGACCGAGCGCACCCGGTCCAGAACATCCTGCGGGCCGCGCACCCGAACCGTGGCCGGTTCCAGAGTAATTCGGCTGACTCGCTCCGGTGGGGCCGGGTCCAGCCGCACCGGCAAGCGCCTCTCCACCAAGCGGTGCAACGTCACTGGAATTCGGTTGCGGACTTCTACGATCGTCGGCGCCACCCCGGGCGGTACGTGCAGATCGGCGGGATCAATGCGCACGGTATCAGAATACCGGCTTTCATTCAGGCGATCTTCCGGTACGGCCACCGTTATGGTTACCGTCAATTCGCCGCGCTGCAGCAGGCCACGCAATTCGCGAATGCGGGATGGTGGCCCGCGAAAAGATACCGGCACCTGGCTCGGTCCCGTTATATCCAGGAGGTACTGATCCACTTGTCCGGAAGCCAGGGATATTTCCACCGGAATGGGAACGTTGTCCAAGAGCTCCTGATCGCGGCTCCGCGCGTACAACCATACCAGAATGCCCAGCGTTAGCGCCACCACCGCGGATATCAGACGATCGATCATGTGCCAATTCCCTTCAGGCCGCCCGTTTGCCAGATTTCATGGGGACCATCGATGCATTCATTAACCTGGCCAGCCGGCGCGAGAGATTTTCGCGAGGCACCGCTTCGAGCTTCCCGCCCACGGCCAGTGAAATCTGGCCGGACTCCTCGCTGACCACCAAAACCACCGCGTCGGTCTCGTCGCTCAGTCCCAGGGCGGCCCGATGCCGCATCCCGAGTTGCGAGCTCGTACCCTCGGGCGGTTGCCCGAGCGGAAGCTGGCATCCGGCCGCAGTAATTCGTCCGCCTCCCAAAATCACCGCCCCATCGTGCAACGGGCTGCGTGGGCTGAACACCGTCCGCAGCAGCGATGCGGAAATTTCGCCGTCGATCCGTTCCCCCGTTTCCACATAGGGCATCAGGTCCACTTCCCGCTGAATCGCCATCAACGCGCCCACACATTCGCGCGCCAGCGCCTCGGAAGCCTCCGCCAGAATATCGGCGATGGGATGCGTTTCTTTGGTGAAAAACCGCAGGATCTGATACCTGCCCAGGACCATCAGCCCGCGCCGTAATTCCGGTTGGAAAATGACCAGCAACCCGACCAGGATCGTCGTCAACAGGTAGTCGAGTACCTTGGCCAATTCCGCGAGGTCGAACTCCGCGATCACAACCTGCGCTGCCAGAATGAGCCCCACCGTCACCAGGCCTAAACCACGCGCCACTCCCGAACCGCGCGTCTTGCTCAGAAACCGCAGGAGCGCATAAATTACCACGGTCAAAATGGCGATCTCAATCAGATCGCGCGTTCCCACCGTGTCAAAAATCAGGTCAAACTGGTCGCCCAATGGAATGCTGCTCGCTCAAAACGGTAAACATGTTCACAAAATCGCGAGTCTCCTCGACATCGTGAACCCGGATCAGGTGCACCGCTTTTCGGCCGAGGGCAAAACCCAATACCGCCAGCCCTCCCGCCAGCCGTTGATGAACCGGCTTCTGGCCCAGCGCTCGGCCGAGGATGCCTTTTCGCGAAACGCCGAGGCAAATCGGCCGGCCCAATCTCAGGAATTCTTCCAACCGGGCCAGAATCTCCAGATTATGCGCGGCGGTTTTCCCGAAGCCGATACCCGGATCCAGAATAACGTGTTGCGCGCCTATACCGTTTGCTGCGAGAGAATGCAACCTCTCCTCAAAAAACCGCGAAATTTCCGCCACCACCTCGTCATAATGCGGCTCGATTTGCATGGTCGCCGGTGTCCCTTGCATGTGCATCAGCACGACGCCGGCCTGCGATTCCGCAATGACTCGGCTCATGTCCGGGTCGCCGGTCAGCGCAGTGACGTCGTTGATGATTTTGGCCCCGGCGGCGAGGCTTTGCCTTGCGACTTCCGCCTTGGATGTGTCCGCCGAAATGGGAATCGCTGTTTGAGCCGCTAACGCCTTTACGACCGGAAGCACCCGGTTCAGCTCTTCTTCCAGCGACACCGGCATCGAACCCGGTCTCGTTGATTCGCCTCCGACATCCAGAATATCGGCGCCTTGCCGGACAAGTTCTAAGCCATGATTGATCGCGGCGTCTGCAGTTGCAAATTTTCCCCCATCGGAAAAACTATCCGGCGTAACGTTGATGATCCCCATCACCAGGGGCCGGCGCTCCATGTGGATGATCTGCTGGCAGCACTGGACTTCCATGAAGTCATCATACGTTGATTACCAGGCTTTCTCCATCAACGAAACTATTTGCGTCGCCAGCCGTTTGATGTTTTGCTGCTGTGCGGTGGTCAGCGACTCGCCCAATTCGGGGATAAAGCCCGCGGTCGAAACCACCATGGTCGGTGTAGCAGGGGGGATAGGCGGAAGCGGCCCTTCAGGCTTCCCGGAGCCTGCCGGCAGCGAAGGGATGACCAGAAGCACATCTCCCGGTCTACGCGGTTGTGAAAGGACCTCTCCGGTGCGCCGATCGCGCCACACCACTTCCACCGCCAGAACGGTTTCCGCCTCCCGCACCTCGTTCAACTGGTTCCGGTTCAGCATATTTTTGTTCAAGTTGACGACGGTCCCGATCAATTCCGTGTCCGCTTTGGAGCAATCGGATTCGACTTTGAACGGGGTCTTGCTTTCGATTTCCTGAACTACCATCCGCGTCAGGTCAAACTCCAAACCGCGCCAGATGGACTTATTCTTGAAGATCGGCACGTATACCGTCTTGATGTTTTCATCATAATTCGGCCGCGTCGTGTAGCCGAATATCGTGAAGTGATGGTCCGCCGTGCACGAAGAGCAAATAAGGGCAATACCTGCCCAAAACATCCCAACGAATTTCGCATTCTTCTTAGTCATTTGTCATTGGTCCGTGGTGAACGGTGGTGTACCACTCACCACTCACTCCGTTCTACTTCAAAATCTTCGCCAGACTCCACGCCTCGGCCGCATCCGCTCCTCGATTCGGATCATTTTCCAATTTGGTCTTAATCTCCTTCATGCGCTCGGTGGCCTGTTCGGCAAATGGCGTTCCCGGATAGCGGCGGCGCACGATTTCAAAATAGAAATATGCCGCTCCCGGATGCTTGGTTCGCTCATAGAATTCCGCGATCTTGAAATCCTTCTCCGCTTGCTGGCGATTGATTCCCGCCAACTGGCGTTCCATGAAAGCCTTCTTGTCCTCGGGAAGCACATAGTTGCGGATGGCCAGGTCCACAAATTTCCGCGCCTCGGCCACCTTGCGGCCGTCGTAATCGGAACCGCCCGTGCTCATATGCTTGGAGATGATTGCATATTCCATCGCCTGCGGAGCGTATTTGCTCCTCGGATGGGACTCGACCAACTGGCTGAAAAAGCGATCCGCCTCCTTATAATCCTCACGGTAGAAGCGCACACTGCCCAGCAGAAACAGCGCCTCGTCCGCCCGCGGACCGTTCAAGTCGCTCCAGGTTACTTGTTCCAGTTTTTCCACGGCCCGGCCTTCCTGGTCCACCAACGGTTTCTTGGGTTCGAAATGAACTGCCGGCCCGTGCCAGACAAACCAGCGCTTCCCTTCTTTTTGCTCCTTGTCCTGCCGAATTTCCTCGCGCGTGTCTTCCAGCCAGAAGTTCGCGATCTCGAACATGCGTTCCACCGCCTGGTCCCGGTGCATGCCGCTCGGGAAGTCGGTCAGTTGCTTGTTGTAGATATCGGCGGCCTTGGGAAAGTGGTCCTGGCGGAGCAGGCACTCCGCTTCATAAAACCGGGCTTCCTCGGCTACCTGCGGAGCATTGGCGGTATTGTCCGCGATACTCCGGAAGATTTTTTCCGCCTTGGCATAATCGCCCTGCCGATAAAGATCTTGCGCCCCGCCTAACTCCGCGGCGCCTTTGAGTTGGGCCGCGTTCTTCTCCGGCTCCAGATATTCCGCGCGCAACACCAGGCTCTCCGCCGCCGCGGGCGGCGCATCCGGCGTTCGAAATGGATTGTACTGGGACTTATCCCACGATTTGGCCAGCTCGCGCTGGCTTTGTTCCATCTTTTCCACCACGCTACAACCGGAAAGGCAAAGATAGACAGTGAATAGGCACCTTAGCCCGACGCGCCAGCGAGGGTGGAACGAACGCTCCACGCCCCACGCCCCACACCCCACGTTCCGCGCTGATTGTTTGCTCACGGCCATCAACTCCCCAAATAAGGCACCAATCGAGGCGGACGGCCCAGGAGGTAAGTCACGTACTGGTTGAGCACCTGCCGCAGTTCCGCTCGCACCGCCGCATCCCACGGTTGTCGCCACGCCTCCGCCGATTCCGCCCACGCTTGCAAGGCTTGCCACCCCGCGTGGGATAAAGGCCGGCTGTCCCGCTGGCTCTTCCGGCACTTCGGGCACAACACCCCGCCGGCTGCCGCGCTGAACGCCAAACCCTGCCCATTGTTTACGGTCTCTCCACAAGATGCGCATCTTGTCAAGGTCGGGCTATACCCCAGTTCCCGCAACAACACCAGCTCGAATCGGGCCAACCGGGGACCGGTGATCACACCAGTCGTCCCCAGTGCTCGCAACGTCCGGCACGCTTCTTCAAATAAAGCGGGATGCGGATCGTACTCCTCCGTCCAGTCCGAAAGCAGTTCCGCGATGTAATAGCCGGCATAGAGCGCCCCCAAGTCGGTGCGCAACTGCCCAAACCGTTCCACCACTTGTGCTTCCGTCAACAGGTCGAGACCGCCGGAAGATTTGCGGAGGAAAACTATACTGCACAAGGTCAACAGGTCAAGGGCACTTTCGAAGCTTGATTTAAGCCGCCGCCCCCCCTTGGCCAGAACCCGCACCTTGCCGAATTCCCGCGTCCACATCGTTGCAATGCGGCTCGACTCGCTCCAGTCCGTCGTTCGCAACACCAGCGCAACTGCCTTCTCCGCCGCCACGCCTCTCTCCTTTCGTAGTCCTCTCGGTCCGCGAGAGGTAACACGCTCCTCTCGAAGGCCCACCAAGGACCAAGAACTAATGACTAATTCTAACAACCGACTTTGCGTACCAGCATACTATCGTTTATGCTTTCGAAATGTTGATTTCATCACCGTGTGCATGCACAGCGTTTCGAAGCTCGGTTCGTGCACGGCTCGGCGTCAAACCAACTCGTATCTCACGCAAATGCACGCCCGCGGGTTTCTACGCAAGCTATTCTCTCACAACACCTTAACGCGCCTTTTGGCGCCGTATCTCACGTGAGCGTGAGATACGGGACACTGCACTACCATGACACCGACCAGCCACCACCGACTTTCCATCGCACCTTTCTGAGTTGACTCCTTGGATACAGCAAGTCCGGAAGGCCCCGATTGGCTCTGGCGCGGCTGCCTGGCACCCAGTCAGTTGACCCTCCTGACCAGCCTGTGGAAATCGGGCAAGACCACGCTCCTCTTGGTTCTCCTGGCACGCATGAAGGCCGGTGGCGATCTCCTGGGTATGCCGGTCCGACCCGCGTGCGGCATATTTCCCATCTCCATGGTGGGTTGGCACGTAACTGCTGCAAGAAGAGTCACTTTTCGGGCGACATATTTTTTGGAGCAAGAGACGTATCCAGCCAAATCCTTTCGGCGGGACAGTCGCAGCTTGCGCGATCGCTGTCCTGGGATGCATGGGCCCTATCGGTGTGAGCACGCGCATCCGGGAAGCGCCCGTGGGTGACGGGCAGCGGCATATCCGCGATGCCAGCCCTCCTAAATCGAGCGCGAGTTACCGGTGATTCTGCATACCGCGGCACGACGGGGCGCGGCTTCGTCCGTAATTGTGTGATCAGAGTGAAGATCCGTAAAGTGTCACTTGCTCCCGTGTCCTGCCATGCTTCGGAAGGCCTGCTGAACCAGCCGGGCCGCCTCCAGCTGCGCCGCGAAGAAGGAGCGCACCAGTTCCGGGTCCAGGCCCTTGCCCCGGCCGCCTTCGACGACGCTGTGCAACAATTCGCGCTCACGTTCGGCGTCCGTGACGGGCTGGCCGGCATTCCATTTCCACCGCGCGACCTCGTGCATCAGCGTCAGCCGCCGTTGCATGAGGCCCAATAACCGGTCGAGGGTTGCCAGGTCCTGCCGCGGTGCAACGAGTCACGCCCGCCCGTGGGCCAGGATCGCGGCCAAGCAAGACCGGCGCGCGGCTCTCATTGGCCGTATGGAAACTTCTTGAGTGCTTCGCCGTCCAGGATGGCCCCGGTCATGTGGCAGCTCTCGGAGGCTAGGAACAGAACGGCCGAGACCACATCGGATAGGCGACTGTTCGGCTGGTCCGAGGGGCTTTGTCCGCTCGCGGCGGCCAGTCCCCCGTCGATCCGCAAATCGGCCCCGTTCACGAAGCTGCTCTCGTCACAGGCGAGGAACAGCGCAGCGGCCGCAACCTCATCCGGGCGCCCGATCCGGCCGAGCGGGATCGCCGCGGTCAGCCGCGCTCTGTCGTCCGCGGAGGCGTAGTAGTCGAAGTTCGGAGTCTCGATCGGGCTGGCGGAGAGGGTGTTGACCCGAACCCTGCGGGCCGCCAGCTCAACAACCCAGGAGCGGGCGAGGGCGGTGATCGCGTCCCGCGCCGCGCCGACTACGACCGAGTCTTCGCCGGAATCCCAGGAGAGTGAGCCGTTCAGGATGATCGAACCCCCGTCCCGGATGAGCGGCAGGGCCTTAACGACTGTGAAATAGGTTCCCTGCACGTTGAGATCGAAGACCCGGCGGAAATGCTCCTCGGTGACCTCACCGAACTTGGCGACCTCGACGACCCCGGCGTTCGCAAAGAGGACGTCGATCGCCCCAGTGTCCTCCATGATCCGGGCGTAAAGTCGGTCAAGGTCTCCCGGATCAGTGACGACACCCTGGACGGCAGTCGCTTTGTTCCCAAGCTTCTCGAGTGCCGCATCCAACTGGGCTTTGTCTCGACCGGTAATAAATACGCGAGCCCCCTCATCGACGAACTTCCGGGCCGTGGCCAGACCCACGCTGCCGACCGCCTCGGTGACGACGGCGACCTTCCCTTCCAATTTCTTCATTTCAGCTCCTCATTTGCAGCCCGATTGCCTTGTCACAGATCTCCTTCGAGGACCGCTGTCAGGTCCGGGCCGTACGGAGCCCGGCCGAGCAGCTTTCGCGCGTGCACGGCCCGGACCCGTGCGTTGGTTGCAAGAGCGATGCGCGTACCATTGGTCGTCTGACTCGAAGGGAAAAAGACGAACATGTTGCTCCCAACCGTTGCTTAGACCTGGGCCATGCCCCCATCGACGAACAGCTCGATCCCGGTGATGAAACTGCTGTCGTCGGAGGCGAGGAACAGGGCGGCGTTCGCCACCTCGTCCGGCGTGCCCATCCGGCCCATCGGAACGGCGGCCATAACGTTCGCCTTGAACTCGTCGAGTTGCTCCCGCGTCCCCCCGGCGATGTTGACCCCAGGCGTTTCAATCGGGCCAGGGCTAATGGCGTTCACGCGGATCTTGTGGTGCCTCAGGTCCGTGGTCCAAC
>Ga0306920_100000152_pt1 | contig 81539 bp, 63 predicted proteins | sample flu12Cox44000170_FD_204666 | JGI IMG/M metagenome (GOLD analysis project Ga0306920, IMG submission 204666) | Lab enrichment of tropical soil microbial communities from Luquillo Experimental Forest, Puerto Rico - flux4day.12C.oxic.44.000.170 (v2)... | ecosystem: Environmental > Terrestrial >...
GCTTAAGCGTCCGTGGTCGATCGCCCGCCCGGCTACCGGCCGCTTGTGCGCTCCCACTCCCGATGCGCCGCGGGAGCCTTCCCCGCCCTCCCGGCTGCACCGTCGTGGCCTGTTGAGGTTAAGGACTGAAGTGCGATCGCGGAGGCGATCGGGTCTCGGTTCACGGCATCGCGGGCGAATCCCGCGAACCGATTCAGCAGCGCACCTGCTTGCCCTGCGGGGCGCAACATTCGCAGTGGCGGCCTTGCCGGCTTCGAGCACCTCAGACCAGTCGCGGGCACTGCTTCGCACGAATTGCCGAAGCAAGACGCCGCTTCCCGTCGCCGATCGACGGCAAAACCAGTTCGGCTTTGCCGTCGATCGGCGCGGCCCGGTGGTTCGCCGCGGTGGGTGTTCGTGCGGAGCAGCCCACTGGCGACTGGTCTGAGGTACTCGAAGCCGGCGCCACTGTTGGTGGCGAATGTGGAGCGCCGCAGGCCCCTCGACGACTACGCCCATCAATTTCTGCGGCCCGGCGAAGTCGCGTGACTGCGTGACCCGATCGCCTCGGCGATCGCACTTCAGTCCCTAACCTCCACCGGCCACGACAGTGCAGCCGGGAGGGCGGGGAAGGCTCCCGCGGCGCATCGGGAGTGGGAGCGCACAAGCGGCCGGTAGCCGGGCGGGCGATCGACCACGGACGCTTAAGCCGCGGGAGACTTCCCCGCCCTCCCGGATCCAACCATCGGGGCCCGCCGAAAGTTCGGCTTTGCGAAGCAAAGCCACCCAGCGCCGCAGGCAAATGCAGCCGGCAGCCACCCTCACCCGCCAAGCAAGATGCCGAGTCTTACCTACCAGCCCACCGTCACGGTAGCGACCGTCGGCTTCTCGGTATGCAGCGACGAACTGAACCCACCGACGTCGTCATAGGCGAAACCGTAGGCCAACGCGTTGACGCTGTGGTCATGCCAGAACTTGGCGTACGAATTCGACGGCGACGCGTAGAAGTAGCTCGGCGTGTACCAGTGCGCCGGGTCCTCGACGATGTGGCGGTTGATCGCCGCGCACAGCTGGGCCTGGATCTGCAGCTGCTTGTCGTAGCCCGCCGTGCCCGGCGTCTGGCCGGTGGCGTCGTTGAGCACGCCCGAGCCCAGCAACGCTTCCTGCGTCGTCGGCGCGCGCTGGATCGTGTACGTGCCCTGGCCGTCCGTGAACTGGAACTGGCCGTTGACGACGTGGCCCGTGAAGGTGCCCTGCTGGTCGGTGAAGGTCAGCGTCTGCGTCGCGTACTTGCTCCACAGGCCCTGGATGTAGCTGTCGAGATAGTTGGCGTTCGCACCCGACGAGCCGAACGTGCCGTGCGCCGGCGCGACGATGCGGTACGGCGAGTACGGCGACTGCGCGAGGCTCTGGAACTGCGCCGGGACGGCCGCGGCCCAGGCCGAGAACAGCGAGGCGCGGGTGGCCGTCTCGCCGACGGTCTGGTCGAAGCCGTCCAGGCCCTGCAGGCGCAGCGTCACCGGGAAGCCGAACTGGTCGACGCGGGTCGTGTTGCCGTAGAAGCCGGTGTCCGGGAGGATGGCCATCTCGGCGAAGTCGAACGTGACGTCGATGTTCGGGTCGGTCGGGTTCTCGATGTTGGCGCCGGCGTAGCCGATGTTGCCGTTCACGTCCTGGTTGACGCGGATGTACATCGGCGTGCCCACGCTGAGCATCAGGCGCGCCGAGTTGATCGGCGGGATCGTGACCGAGCCCGCCTGCGCGATCGAGTGGAAGTAGTTGGTGTAGGTGACGCCGTTCTTCGCGAGCGCGCCGTTGTCCGCGGTGGACATCGGGATCAACTGGCCCGAGGCATCGACCCACACGAACTTGCCGCTCGTCCAGTCCTTGCCGATGATGGCCCAGAAGACGTGTGCGTTGTCGTAGGCGTTGTGGGTGCCGTTGACGATGTTGAACGTCGTCTGCTTGTTCCAGGTGCCGCCAGTGCTGCCCGTCGAGAGCGTGAACGACGAGGCGGCGTCGTTGAAGCTGTTGTTCACCAGGTTGGCGTTGTTGGCCGACACGGTCAGCGTCGAGCCGCCGTAGTTGACGTCGGCGTACAGCACCACCGTCACGCCGGAGGCCACCTTCACCGACGAGATGCGGTCGTTCCATGTCGTGCCGACCCAGCTGCTGCTGGCCCCGGCGCAGAACGAGTCGCCGCCGTAGTCGATGTCGGCGAAGAAGCAGGCCTGGCCGGCCGCCGGGGTCACCGACGTGCCGCCCGACGTCGGCACCGTGTACGAATAGGCCGCCGAGTCGTAGGCCGGCGTGCCCTTGTTGTAGGTAAAGCTGTAGCTGATGACGTTGCCGGATGAAACCGCTTGCATGACCTGTTGGGTCTCGGCACCGGTCGACGCGTCGCGCGCCATCCGGTAGTTCTGCTGGGCGCCGCCGTTGACCGTGTAGTGGACGTCCGTCCACGTCGTGGTGGTCGAAGTCGGGTTGAAGTGGATCGTGGCCGTCGTGCCGCTGACCGTCACGCTCTGCGTGTAGTCGGAGGCCGTCTGCGCCTGCACGGAGGCCGTGCCGGCCAGGGAAAATGCCAGCAGGACGGCAAGTCCTGCAACACGTGGGATCATCGCTGTCTCCTGTCGTCTTGGATGACGCATCCGCATGCGTCCTGTTCGGGCGGGTCGCGTTTCCGGGATCGCCGGCGCGGCGGTTCGGGCGCCGCGGCCGGTGTTCTGGCTGCCGCCGGCCGCGCGCGTGGCGCGGTCGGGGCGGAGCGCATTTGACGCCTCGCGCGGCGCTTTCCGTCAATTTTCTGAAAGCGGTTTCATAAAATCCCGTGAACAGGGTATGCCGGGACGTCGAGCCGGCGCAGCCGTGGCCGGCCCCGGCCGCCACAACCGCGCGGGCCGCCGATTTCCCGACCGCGGGGGCGCCAGGCTCATAACAGGCTAAATTCGCCCCCATGAGCATTCGTTCGTTCGCCGCCGACCTGCTGCCCGTCAAGCTGCACGGCCTGGCGCGCACCCCGGCTGCTGCGGCGCAGCATGCCGAGGTCGCCACCTTCGCCGAGCTGTCCGAGAAGCTGGGCTACCTGAGCAAGTCCGACCTGAAGAAGGTGCGCGAGGCCTACAAGTTCGCCGACGAGGCGCACCTGGGCCAGCTGCGCGCCAGCGGCATCCCCTACATCACGCACCCGCTGGCCGTCACCGGCCTGGCGGCCGACTGGAAGCTCGACGCGACGGCGCTGATGGCCGCGCTGATGCACGACACCATCGAGGACTGCGGCGTCACCAAGCCCGAGCTGATCGAGCGCTTCGGCGCCCCGACCGCCGACCTCGTCGACGGCCTCACCAAGCTGGACAAGCTGCAGTTCTCCACCCGCGAGGACGGCCAGGCCGAGTCGTTCCGCAAGATGCTGCTGGCGATGTCGCGCGACGTGCGCGTCATCCTCATCAAGCTGTGCGACCGCCTGCACAACATGCGCACGATGGACGCGATGGCGCCGGCCAAGCGCGCCCGCATCGCGCGCGAGACGATCGAGATCTTCGCCCCTATCGCGCACCGCCTGGGCCTGAACCAGATGTACCGCGAGCTGCAGGACCTGTCGTTCCGCTTCATGTACCCCTGGCGGTATGCGGCGATCGCCAAGGCGCTGGAGCGCGCGCGCGGCACGCGGCGCGACATCGTCGACCGCATGCGGCGCGACGTCGAGAAGGCGTTCGCCGAGGCGCGCACCAAGGTCACCGTCTACAGCCGCGAGAAGACGGTGTTCTCGATCTACCGCAAGATGCGCGAGAAGCACGCCGGCTTCGCGCAGGTCAACGACATCTTCGGCTTCCGCATCGTCGTGCACTCGCTGCCCGAGTGCTACCTGTCGCTGGGCACGCTGCACCAGACCTACAAGCCCGTGCCCGGCCGCTTCAAGGACTACATCGCGATCCCCAAGGCCAACGGCTACCAGTCGCTGCACACGACGCTGGTCAACCCGCTGGGCACGGCCGTCGAGTTCCAGATCCGCACCGAGGAGATGCACGCCGTGGCCGAGGCCGGCATCGCCGCGCACTGGATGTACAAGGCCGGCCCGCAGGGCGGCCGCCCGGACGAGGCGCAGCGCCTGGGCGCGATGTGGCTGCAGTCGCTGATCGACATCCAGAGCGACACCCACGACTCCAGCGAGTTCCTGGAGCACGTCAAGATCGACCTGTTTCCCGAGGCGGTCTACGTCTTCACGCCCAAGAGCAAGATCCTGGCGCTGCCGCGCGGCGCGACGCCGATCGACTTCGCCTACGCGATCCACTCGGACGTCGGCGACCACTGCGTCGCGGCCAAGGTCAACGGCGAGCCGGTGGCGCTGCGCACCGAGTTGAAGAGCGGCGACGTCGTCGAGGTCAGCACCTCGCCCAACGCGCGCCCGAACCCGTCTTGGCTGAACTCCGTGCGCACCGGGCGCGCGCGCTCCAAGATCCGCCACTTCCTGAAGAACCTCGAGCACGAGGAATCGATCCTGCTCGGCGAGAAGCTGCTGACCCAGGCGCTGCGCAACGAGGGCATGGCGGTGCCGGCCGACGACGAGGAGCACGCCGCGCTGTGGCAGTCGCTGACGCGCTGGAGCGGCAGCCGCAGCCGTGCCGAGCTGATGGTGGACATCGGCCTGGGCCGCAAGATCGCCTCCATCGTCGCCAAGCGGCTGGCGCAGCTGCTGGGCGAGCGCGGCCAGCGTCCGGGCGCGGTGGCGCTGACCATGGGCCGCTTCGCCGCCAACGAGGCGTCGGTGGGCCAGAACGTCGTCGAGATCGACGGCAGCGAGGGCGCGTCCGTGCAGCTGGCCACCTGCTGCCGGCCGATCCCGGGCGACGACGTCGCAGGCTACTTCGGCGGCGAGGGCCTGACCGTGCACACCAAGGACTGCTCGATCGGCCGCCGCCTGCGCGAGCGCGACGCCGAGCGCTGGATGGAGGTCGACTGGGCCGAGCAACTGACGCGCCAGTTCGAGACCGCCGTCAGCGTGCTGGTGCGCAACGGCAAGGGCACGCTGGCGCAGGTGGCGCAGGCCATCAGCGCCGCCGAGGCCGACATCACGCACATCGACATGGGCGACGAGCGCGCGTCGGAGACGACCGAGCTGCTGCTGTTGGTGAGCGTGCGCGACCGCCTGCACCTGGCCGACGTGCTGCGCACGCTCAAGCGCGCGCCCTCGGTGCTGCGGGCGGCGCGCGTCAAGCCCTGAGCGGGCCGAACGCGCGCGTGACGCGCGTCAGGCCGCGGCCGCGGGGGCGAGCGCGCCGGCGGCCTGGCGCTCGGCCTCCATCGCGGCGGGCGACAGCAGGCGCCCGAACACGGCGCGCGCGACGAACAGCAGCACGCCCGCGATGGCCACCAGCACCGCGTGCAGCGCCCAGAAGTCGCGATTGGGCATGACGTCCATGAAGCCGCCCAGCCAGCCGACGAAGGAGTTGGCGACGAACAGGTGCAGGTAGTAGATGCCGATCACCAGGCCGACGATCTGCTTGGGCGCGACGCGCGAGTACAGCGCCAGGCCGATCGCCATCACGTTGGCGAAGCCGAGGTCGTTGACGATCGTGTAGGCCAGCGTCCAGATCGGGCCGACCTTGCCGTGCGTGGTGTCGACGATGCCGCCGGCGATCGCCATCAGCCCCGGGCCGCCGGCGGAGATCAGCGAGCCGATGGCCATCTTGCCGAGTTCGTCGGGCTCGGTGCGGTGCTTGCTCCACCAGCTCCAGAACGCGATCGCCAACAGCATCGTGGCGCTGCTGACGAAGGCGTCGACGCCCTGCAGCCAGGTGACGGGCACCTGCCAGCCGAACATCATCAGGTCCATGTGCTTGTCCGACCACACGGTGAAGCCGATGTTGAACTGCTGGTTGCCGACGATGGACAGCACCAGGATCGGCAGCAGCACGATCAGCAGGCCCAGGCGGCTCCATTCCGTGCGCGTCAGCGGCGGCTGTTCGACGGTGGCGTGGTCCTTGGCCTTGGCCGGCTCCGGCGGCAGCCAGGCGCGTCCGGCCAGGTAGGTGACCAGGCCGATCAGCATGCCGACGCCGGCGGCGCCGAAGCCCCAGTGGAAGCCGACCTTCTCGCCCAGCGTGCCGCACACCAGCGGCGCGCCGATGACGGCGATCTGCACGGCCATCAGGAAGATCTGGAACGCCGTGGCGTTGCGCTTGTCGCCCGGGGCGTACAGCGCGCCGACCTGCGCCGCGATGTTGCCCTTGAAGCAGCCCACGCCCACCAGCAGGCACGCGATGGCCAGGAAGAAGCTGCTCTCGAACGCCATCAGGAAGTGGCCGGCGGCCATCAGCAGCGCGCCGAGCGTGACGGTGCGCGTGCGGCCCAGCACGCGGTCGGCCAGCAGGCCGCCGAACAGCGGCGTCAGGTAGACCAGGCCGGCGTACAGGCCGGAGATCAGCAGGCCCAGCTGCAGCGGCGTGCGCGGGCCGGTGACGTGCTCGAGCGCGCCGCGGATCGTCTCGATGCCGACGACGCTGCCGATGTGCTCGGGCAGGAACAGGTACTTGGTCAGGTACAGGCCCAGCAGGATCTGCATGCCGTAGTAGGAGAAGCGCTCCCACAGCTCGCAGGCCGAGAGCCAGGCCAGGCCCAGCGGATGGCCGAGGAACGCGGTGTCGTCGCGCGAGAACGGTTTGTCGGGGGTGATGGCGGTCGAGGACACGGGAGATTCCAGAAGAACGGGGATGCGGGACTGTGGTGCCAGCACGGGGCCTGCGCAAGGCGGAAACCCCGGAGCCGGCGACGAACGGAGGGAACGGCGGCGCGAATGGCGGCGCCGCGGACGCCGGCGCGGGCTCAGCGCCTGACGAGCCTGATCTCGAACACCTTGGGCCAGAACTTGCCCGTGACCCACAGCCGCTTCGTGGCCGGGTCGTAGGCGATGCCGTTGAGCACATCGGTGTGCTGCGGGATGTAGTCCTTCATCGGCAGCAGGCCCTTGCAGTCGATCCAGGCGACGACGTCGCCGGTCTTGGGATCGATGCGGGCGATGCGGTCGGTCTGCCAGATGTTGGCGTAGATCTCGCCCTCGACCCACTCGAGCTCGTTGAGCTGGTCCACCGGCTTGCCCTGCGCGGTGACGTGGATGCGGTGCGTCTCGATCAGCGTGTCCGGATTGAGGAAGCGGATGTCGGCCGTGCCGTCGCTCATCACCATCTCGGTGTCGCTGTGCGTCAGGCCCCAGCCCTCGCCCGGGTAGCCGAACCGGCCCTTGACGTCGAAGCTGTCGAGGTCGAGCACGTAGCCCATCTGCGACTTCCACGTCAGCCCAACCAGCCGGCCGTGCCACGGCGAGATGCCCTCGCCGAACATGTCGGGCGGCAGGTTGGCGCGCTGCACCACCTGGCCCGTCTCCAGCTTGACCTTGCGCACCGAGGACTGGCCGTCCAGGCCAGTGCTCTCGTACAGGTAGCCATTGAGGTAGAACAGGCCTTCGGTGAAGGCGTTGACGTCGTGCGGGTAGGCGTGCACGACCTGGTAGCCGTAGACCGGGACGGCCTTCGCGCTCGTGCCCGCGGGCGCGCTCGCGGCGGCCGCGTGCGCGGGCGGCGCCGCGGCCAGGCTCGCTGCGGCCAGCAGCGCCGCGATCGGGGAGGAAACCTTCATTCGATTCAGATCCGGAAATGTTCGTCAATGCGCGGCGGGCGCGGGGTAGCTCACGGCGAGGACCTCGATCGTCTCGACGCCCGCCGGCGTCACCAGCTGCAGCGTGTCGCCCTCGCGCGCCTTCAGCAGCGTGCGCGCGATCGGCGACACCCAGCTGACCTCGCCCTGCAGCGAGTCGACCTCGTCGATGCCCTTGATGGTGACGGTGCGCTCGTCGCCGGCGTCGTTCGCGTAGGTGACGGTGGCGCCGAAGAAGACCTGGTCCTTGCCGTGGTGGGCCGACGGGTCGGCCACGACGGCGATGTCCAGCCGCTTGATCAGGAAGCGGATGCGGCGGTCGATCTCGCGCAGCCGCTTCTTGCCGTAGATGTAGTCGCCGTTCTCGCTGCGGTCGCCGTTGGACGCGGCCCAGTGCACGATCTCGACGACCTTGGGGCGCTCCTCGTCGATCAGTCGCAGCAGCTCGGCGCGCAGGCGCTCGTGGCCCTGCGGCGTGATGTAGTTCTTCCCGCCGGCCGGCAGCGCGGGCAGCGACGGGCCGTCGTCGTCCTCGTCGCCGTCGGATTCCTTGGTGAAGGCCTTGTTCATGCTTGCGTTTCAGCGTCCTCGTACGACGCCAGGGTCTGCCTGAGTTGATCGCGGACCAGGGCCGCGAGTTCCGGCGGCGACACCACGCGCACGTTCGGGCCGTGGCGCAGCACGTCCATCACCAGCTCGGTGGGCTCGGAATACGGGATGCGCATGCGCAGCGAGCCGTCGGCCTGGGCCTTGACCTGCTGCTGCGGGTGCCATTCCTCCTGCGCCACCCACTGCGCGGCCTCGGCGCTGAAGTGCAGCGTGGCCTGGCGCAGGCGGGCGCCGCCGAAGATGCCGTAGCCCTGGTCGAGCGCCTGCTCCACCTCGGGCAGCGGCAGGTCGCGCGCCGGCTCGTCCAGCACCTTGGCCGAGCGCACCGCGTCGAGCGCGAAGCGGCGCAGGCCCTCGCTGGCGTGGCACCAGGCGTCGAGGTACCAGGTATTGCGGTAGTGCAGCAGGCGCTGCGGCGACAGCACGCGCTCGGACTCGCTGCGCTTGCTGCGCGTGTAGTAGCTGATCAGCAGGCGGCGCCGGCTCAGCACGGCGCTGACGGCCTCCTCGAACCAGCGGCTGGCCACCGCGCGCTTGGCCGGGCTGACGATGCGCACGCGGCGCATCAGCGCCTGCGCCTCCTCGGCGGAGGCGCCCAGCATGCCGTGCAGCTTGTCCAGCAGCGGCTGCAGGTGACGGCCCAGCACGCCGCCGTCGTCGAGGCCGGCCATCAGCTGGTGCATCGTCAGCAGCGCGTGGAGCTCCTTCTCGCTGAACCACACGCCGGGCAGCTCGTGCGTCCTGCCGCCGCGCTCACGCGCGAGCGGGCCGCCGTTGGCCGCCTCGGCGACGCCGTCGGCGAAGCGGTAGACGTTGTCGCCGCGGTCGTAGACGATGGGCGCGTCCATGCGGTCGCGCAGGTACTGCAGGTCGCGCTTGAGCGTGGCGGGCGAGACCTCGAGCTCGTCGCGCAGTTGTTCGAAGGTGACGCCGGCCTGTCGCTTGATCAGCAGCTCGATCCGGTAGAAGCGTTCTGTCCTGTCCATGGACGCCTATTTTGCCGTAGCTCATCGTGTGAGCTTTTGACGGCCGAAACTGGCCTCATTCTCAGATCAGACCGAGGACGCACCATGGACCAGGCCACCTTCAACTTCGCCCCCCGCGGCAAGCGCGCCGAGCTCGCCCTGGCACACGGCGCCGCCAGGCCGGTGCGCGCGCAGGCATCGCAGGCGCGGGGCGACGCCGCGGTCGATCCGGGCGACGCCCTCGGCTTCGACTACGCCCGCTACGGCCTGGTGCCGCCCGCGCCCTGCCTGTGGCCGGGCCATCCGGTCCGCGAGGGCTGGGAGCGCGGCCGCCGCCTGATGACGCGCCGCACGCGCCCGGCCACGCTGGCCGTCACGCGCTGGCTCGCGCTGCGCCTGGCCGCCTGGCAGCGCGGCGAGGCCTTCGACGACCACCAGATCACGCCGCAGGTGCTGCGCTCGCTGGAGGCGGCCACGCACTGCCCGGTCACCGGCCGCGCGCTGCGCGACGACGCCCGCGTGCTGACCATCGACGCGCGCCGCGGCTGGGTCGCCGGCAACCTCGTGCTGCTGGATCCGGCGTTCGCCGAGCGCTGGGCCGCGATCGACTGGGACGCGGCCCGCGACGCCCTGGCCCGCGCCGAGGTCGACCCCGAGACCGACGCCGACGGCCTGCCGCTGCGCCACTGGCGCCGCATCGTGGCGCTGAAGTCGCTGGCGACGCCGCTGCCGCACGACGAGGCGGCACGCATCCCGCTGCGGGTGCTGCCGCCCAACCGCGTGCGCCTGGTCAACCCGATCCAGGAGCTGCAGGCCGTGCTGACGCTGCAGCTGTCCGTGCCGGGCTGGGGCCAGCGCGCCCGCGGCATCGCCGAGTCGCTGCCGTCCGAGCTGCGCATCGAGTTCAACCTGTTCTTCAACTCGCTGCTGGCGCAGGCGCTGCGCCAGGGCCACGGCGACGCGAAGCCCGAGATGCGCGACGCGCTCGCCGCCGCCTGGGGCGACGCGGTCGTGCTGCGCCGCTGGGGCCGCTTCGCGGCGCTGGTGGACGCCGCGCTGGCGGGGACGCTGGTCGAGCGGCTGACGCGCGATCCGATGCCCGGCCTGGTCGTCGTGCGCCACGGCGAGCTCGAGGCGCGCGCCGCCTGACGCGACGCGCCGGCTTCAGCCGCGCGATTCGCGCGTCATCGCGAGCTCGAGATCCTCGAGCTGCTCGCGCGCGTCCTGCACGCCGTCGCGCGCGGCCAGCGTCATCAGGCGCATCGCCTCGCGCAGGTCGCGCTCCAGGCCGCGGCCGTCGGCGGTGAGCACGCCCAGGTGGTACCAGGCGGCGGGGATGCGCTTGTCGGCGGCGCGGCGGTACAGCGCCACGGCCTTCTCCAGATCCTGCGGCACGCCGCGCCCGCGTTCGTGCTTGCCGGCGAGCATGATCATCGCCTCGCCGTGGTCGCCCTGCACCGCGCGCTCGAGCCAGTAGGCGGCGCGCTCGTCGTCCTGCGGCACGCCGTCGCCGGTGCTGCAATGCACCGCCAGCTCGTACTGCGCCTGCGCGAAATCGCCGGCCGCGGCCTGCGACAGCAGCGCGATGCAGCGCGCCATGTCGTGCTTGACGCCCTTGCCGATGCGGTGCATCCAGGCCAGGCGGTAGGTGCCGTGGGCGTTGCCGGCCTCGGCCGCGCGCGTGAGCACGCTCACGGCCTGCGCGGTGTCCGCGGGCACGTGCAGGCCCGTCTCGAGCTCCTGGCCCAGGCGCGCGAACGCCGGCGCGTGGCCCTTGGCGACGGCGCTTCGCAGCAGGGCCAGGCCCTTGGGCACGTCGGGCTTGACGGTGTCGCCCTCGATGGTCGCGACGGCCAGCGCCAGTTCGGCCGCAGGGTTGCCGGCGGCGGCCGCGGCCTGCCACAGCGGCAGCGCGCCCGCGCGGTCCTTGGGCAACGCCAGGCCCTGCCACATCAGGTTGCCGAGCGCGAAGCCGGCGTGCGCGGCGCCGCCGAGCGCGTTCGCGTCGGCCCCGCCGCGCTCCGGCTTCAGCAGGCGCGACCGCAGCCACTGGACGCACGCGGCCGCAGGGTCGGCCGGGTCGCGCGCGACGAACGCGACGTCCTCGCGCAAGCGCGTCGCCGTGACCGTGCGCCGGTTGCCGCGGACGTCCAGGCACTCGCAGGCCATGTGGCCGTCGGCGCCCGGCACCAGCGCCACGACGCGGCCAGGGTGGAGGCCGCCGTCGGTCAGCACGGCGTCGCCCAGGCGCGCTTGCTCGCCGCTGCGATAGGCCGGCGGCACGCCGACCGCGGCCGGCAGCAGCGAGGGCACGTCGCGCCGGCCGGCGTAGAAGTCGCTCCACGACCGGCCCGACGGCCAGCGCACGCTGCGCGCGCCGCGCCGGACGGCGGCGTCCAGGCGCAGGAAGATCTCCTCGGGGATGTCGAACTCCCACACCGCCGGATCGAGGATGGCGAACGGCTCGCCGTCGGCCGCGCGCAGGTAGCGGAAGGCCATGCGCAGGCGCAGCGGCGACGGCCCGTAGGTCTGCACCGTCGCCGAGACGGCGGCCACGCGCTTGCCCGACGAATGGATCCAGGTGTCGTGCGCGAAGGTCCGCCACGCCGCCTGCTCGCGGTTGTCGGCCAGCGCCGCTTCGCCGTGGGCGACGGCGTCGGGGCCGTCGTAGGCCAGCGTGACCGTGTTGACGCGCTGCCCGCGCGGATGCTGCCATGCGAGCTGCGGCAGCGCGGGACGGCCCTCGGCGACCTGCGACATCAGCGTCGACGCGGCCACGCCCAGCAGGCGCGCCGCGTTCCACCAGGCCATCGGCAGGTCGTATTCGAGCTCCTGGGCGACGCTCCTCAGGTAGCCGGACGCCGTCTCGACCTGCCCCAGCCCCAGCGAGAACAGGCGGTCGTGCAGCCACACCAGCGGCAGGAACAGCAGGCCCTGGTCGGGCGCGAGCGCCACCAGGCGCGTGAACGGGGTCGCCTCGATGTGGGCCCAGTCGGCGGTGGCCTCCTGCGCGGAGCGGGTGTCGTGCCACTCGATCTCGGCGCCGCTGCGGCGCGACAGCATGGCCATCAGGTAGAACGCCAGCAGCGCGAGGAAGTTGCGGCCCTGCGGGTCGGCGATGAAGTCGTCGTGCTGCGGCGCGGCGCGCTCGCGGATGGCCTTGAGCAGCAGGTCGATGCGGTCGAGGCTGTCCTCCGAGTAGTCCAGCTGCGCCTGCTGCAACGCCCGGCCGTACTTCCAGCCGCCGTCGACCTCGCCGCCGCGGGCGTAGGTGTCGAGGAAAAGTCGTGCAACGTCGTTCAAGCGGCCTCCCAGCCGTCACCATGGCCGTCCCTCTGCAGGGACGGGGTGAATGTACGGCGAAAGCCCGCATCCCGTCGCAACACCCCGTTCGAATGTGCCATGTTGCGCAACGGCCCGGCACCGGGTAGCGCCCGCCCAACAAAAAGGGCCGCACGCGGCGGCCCTGGCATGCGCCGGCGGCGCGTCAGGCGATGCGCGCCATCGTCTGGAACGGCAGGCGCGGGCCGCGCGGCCAGTTGCCGCTGGCGTCGCCGTAGCCGAGGTTGATCAGGAAGTTGGACTTCCACTGGCCGTCCGGGAAGAAGGCCTTGTCGACGGCGGCGTTGTCGAAGCCGCTCATCGGGCCGGCGTCCAGACCCAGCGCGCGGGCGGCCAGGATCAGGTAGGCCCCCTGCAGGCTGCTGTTGCGCAGGCCGGTGACCTCGATCAGCGGCGCGTTGCCGTGGAACATGTCGCGCGCGCCCGGCATCGCGGGGAACTGCGCGGGCAGGTGCTCGTGGAACCCGGTGTCGTAGGCGACGATGGCCGTGACCGGCGCGGCCATCGTCTTGTCGACGTTGCCGCCCATCAGCGCGCCCTTGAGCCTGGCCTTGGCCTCGTCGCTGCGCACGAACACGATGCGGCCCGGCTGCGAGTTCATGGAGGTCGGGCCCCACTTCATCAGGTCGACCAGCTCGCGCAGCTTGGCGTCGTCGATCGGGCGCGACTGGAACTTGTTGAAGGTGCGGGCTTCGAGGAACAGCTGCTTCAGGGCGGTTTCGTTCAGGGCTTCGGACATGGGGCGATCCTGTTGGCGGTGGGAGGGACGATGCGCCGCACGGGCAGGTGCGGCGCGGACGGGGCGATCTTCCCCCGGCCCTCGCGGCCGTCCGTGCAGCGGAGTCGAAGGCCCCATTCAAAAACGGTCAACGCAACAGGTCGGCGCAAGCCACTGCGGCGGCGGCGAGAATCCCGCCATGCGCCAACCCGTCCCCCTCGATCGCTGCACCCGCCTCCTGAACCACGGCCCCACGGTGCTGGTGAGCGCCGAGCACGCCGGCCGCCGCAACGTGATGGCCGCGGCCTGGTCGATGCCGCTCGACTTCACGCCGCCCAAGGTGGCCGTCGTCCTCGACAAGCAGACCTTCACCCGCGAGCTGCTGCTGGCCAGCGGCCGCTTCGCGCTGGCCGTGCCGACCGTGGCGATGGCCGCGCTGACCGACCACGTCGGCAGCGTCAGTGGCCGCGACGTCGAGAAGTTCGGCGACGCCCTCGCCGCCGCCGAGCCCGGCCCCGCCACCGGCGTGCCGCTGGTCGACGGCTGCGTCGCCTGGCTGGAATGCCGGCGCCTGCCCGAGCCGCACATCGAGCAGGCCTACGACCTGTTCCTGGGCGAGGTCGTCGCCGCCTGGGCCGACGACCGCGTGTTCCGCAACGGCCGCTGGCACTTCGACGACGCCGACGACTCGCTGCGCTCGCTGCACCACATCGCGGGCGGGCACTTCTATGCGATCGGCAACGAGGTCAGGTACACGCCGACCGCGCCTAGCGAAGACTGATGTCGACCGCTGACGCGTCCGGCGGCGCGAGCGTCGCGGCCGGCGGGAAGGCGATGCAGGCGACGGCCGCCGCGGCGGCAAGCACCAGGATCGCGACGGTGCGCAGCGGATGGCCGCCGTCGTGCGGGTGGCCGAAGTCATGGCGGCGGCGGGTCATGCGGTAGCCGATCTGGCCGCTGCCGCGCGGGGTTCGAACTCTCATGGCGCTCTTCCTCCGTATCGGCGCCCATTGTTTCGAGCGCGCCGGGAGCGTTCAACGGCGCGCCGCCGGCGTTGTGCTCACGGACGCGGAGAAAACGCTCACGCTGCGCCGCCCTGGGGCGCCGGATAATCGGCGCGGGCGCCGCGACCGGCGTCCGTCCGTCGAAAGGCCTGCCACCGTGTCGAACACCGCCCGCGTCGCGATCATCGAAGACGACCCGCCCACGAGCGACCAGCTCAAGGGCTGGATCCTGTCGGCGCGCCCGGGGCTGCAGGTCGACCAGTGGTTCACGCGCGACGAGGCCGAGGCCGCGATCGCCCGCGAGCGCTACGACCTGGTCGTGATGGACATCGAGCTGGGCCGCGAGCGCCACGCCGGCGTCGCGCTGATCAACGCCATCAACAAGCAGCACGGCACGCCGGTGCTGGTGGTCTCGGCGATGCCCGCCACGATCTACCGCAGCATCATGAAGGCGCTCGACGCCTGGGACTACCTGCAGAAGACCACCTTCGAGGAGTCCGACTTCATCGACACCGTGCTGGAGATGCTGCGCGCGTCCAGGGATCGCCCGGCGCCGAGGAACGCGGCCGGCGCGGCGACGATGGCCGTCGACCAGGAGCTGAGCATCGACCCACTGGGCCAGGGCGCCGTGCTGTGGCGCGGCCATCGCGTCAACCTGCCGCTGACGGCGCAGCGCATCCTCGCCGCGCTGCAGGCGCACCGCGGCGAGGTGGTGTCCTACGACGAGCTGTTCCAGGTGGTGAAGACTGGGCGCAATCGCGACAACGTGCGCAAGCACATCAGCACGATCCGCGAGGCGTTCCGCGACATCGATCCGGCGTTCGAGGGCATCGAGAGCGTCCCGATGCGCGGCTTCCGCTGGCTGGCCACGCCGGCTGCCACGGGCCACTGAGGTGAGCTGGCGCGCCCGCCTGGCCGCCTGGCCGGGCCTCGCGTTCTTCCGGCTGCGGCTGTTCTTCCGCGGCGTGTTCCTGCTGCTGGCGCTGGCCACGGTGGCGATCGCGCTGTCGGTGCTACAGGACGAAAAGGAGCTGAGCCACCGCAGCTACCGCCAGGGCTTCGCGAAGACCATGGGCCAGGTGGCCGCGCAGCTGCGCCATCCCGCCGGCCAGCTCGCGCTGCTGAATCCGCCGGCGCCGGCCGCGTCGACGCCGGCGGCGTTTCCCGGCGCGGTGCACCCGCTGGTGCTGCCGTTCGCGGCGCTGGACTTCGACGACCACAACAAGGTCGAGCAGGCGGTCGAGATGGCCGGCTGCTCGCGCCAGTACCCGGACGGCGCGGGGCTGTGCGTGGCCCTCGGCAGCAACCCGTGGGCGGGCGGCTTCGTGTACGTGGTGGGGCATGCGTCCGGGCCGCCGCCGGTGGCGCACCGGACGGGCGAGCACGACCTGGCGCTGGCAACGCGGCTGCGCGTGGACGTCGCGCTGCGCGGCCGCCGCTACGCCTGGATCGCGCCGTTCGAGCCCGAGACCGCCACCGCGGTCAGCGTCGTGCGCGGCCGCCTCACCGGCTTCGCCGTGGACGACGGCGGCGCCGCGCTGCCGCGCCCCGTGCGCGACTTCCGCGGCTGGCTGTGGCAAGGCGGCCCGTGCACCGACGGCGGTGCGGACGTCGCCACCTGCGCGCGCCGCGCGTTCTTCTCGGTGCGGCTGCCGGTGGAGGTGCTGCACGAGGACGTGCTGGTGTCGGCGCATCCGGTGTGGCCGCCGGCGGACATGAACCGCATCGACGTCCGCGTCCAATGGCTCGCGCCCGGCGACGGCACGCCGCTGTTCGACAGCGCGCGCCCCGGCGCGACGGCGCCCTTCTCGCTCGCCGACCTCGGCGCGCAGCTGCTGCCCGGCGAGACGCTGCAGCTGCGCAAGCTCGACGGCAGGACCAGCGAGCCGCTGGCCACGATCAAGGGCCAGCCGCCGGCCGCGCAGCCGGCGTCGGGCTGGATGCCGCAGGCCGTCAACGACTTCCTCGGCTACGCGATCCGCGGCCTGCTGCGCCGGCTGCCGATCGAGGACGAGGACGTGCCCATCGAGGACACCGAGACCATCCGCACCGCCGCCGGCAGCTACGAGCTGCATGGCTACGGCGACGAGCGCAGCGCCAATCGCGCGCTGGCGCTGGTGGCGACGCGGGTGTCGTGGTTCGTCGTGGCGATGCTGGTGGCGCTCGCGCTGGCCTGGGGCGCGATCGAGTGGACGATCATCCGCCGCATCACGATGCTGACCAAGCGCTCGCGCGCCGTCACCGCCGCGGTGGCCGAGGACGGCGGCGCCGGCAGCCGGCTGTCGGCGCTGGACGTCGCCGACCTGCGCGGCCCCGACGAGCTGGGCGTGCTCGCGAGCAACCTGGCCGAGCTGCTGCAGCGCGTCGACGAGAGCCTGCAGCGTGAGCGCCTGCGCGCCGAGCGCGAGAAGGACCAATGGATGGCGGTCGGCCACGAGATCATGTCGCCGCTGCAGTCGCTGATCGCGCTGCACGGCGCGCCCGACGACGCGAGCCGGCGCTACATCCTGCGCATGCAGCAGGCGGTGCGCGTGCTGTACGGCAGCGCCTCGCCCGGCGAGGCCTTCGAGACGACCACGCTGCAGCTGGCGACGCTGGAGCTCGACGCCTTCCTCGCCGCCGTGGCCGCCAACGCGCCGCACGCCGGCCTCTTCGACGTCATCTACGACGGCCCCGGCGAGCCGGTGGTGGTGCGCGCCGACGAATACTCGCTGGAGGACGTCGTCACGCACGTACTGCAGAACGCGCAGCGCCACCGCCGCGCGGGCACGCCCGTCACGCTGCGCCTGCGCGCGGACGAGGCGCGCGCGACGGTGGAGCTGCACAACGAAGGCGACCCGATTCCGCCCGGATTGATCGACAAGATCTTCGAGTACGGCGTCTCCGGCGCGCCGGAAGACGAGTCCGCGAACGGCGACGACCGGCACGCGCCGCAGCGCGGCCAGGGCCTGTTCGTCGCCAAGACCTACCTGGCCAAGATGGGCGGCACGATCGCCGCCGAGAACGTGCCCGGCGGCGTGCGCTTCGTGCTGGCGCTGCCGCGCGCCTGACTACGCGGCCAGCGCGAGGTGCGCGCGCCGCAGCCCCGCGATCGTCATCAGGCAGGCCTGCGCGACCTCGACGCCCTTCTTGACGAAGTGCTCGGCGAAGAAGCGCTTGTGCTCGTCGTGGTCGTGGAAGTCGCGCGGCGTCAGCACCGCCGACATCACCGGCACGCCGGTGTCCAGCTGCACGCGCATCAGGCCGTCGATCACGGCCGCGCCGACGAACTCGTGGCGGTAGATGCCGCCGTTGACCACCAGCCCGCAGGCGACGACGGCGTCGTAGCGGCCGGAGCGCGCGAGCGTCTGCGCGAGCAGCGGGATCTCGAAGGCGCCGGGCACCTCGAACTGGTCGACCCGGCCCGGCGGCGTCGGACTTCGCTCGAACTCGGCCAGCAGCGACTGCTTCGCGCGGTCGACGATGTCGGTGTGCCAGGCGGCGCAGATCACCGCGATGCGGGCCCCCGCGCTGGTCGCGGTGGCCGCCGAGGCGGCATTGGAGAGGTGGGGAGTCATCTGATTCATGGTTTGCTCACGTTTCGAGTGGTTGCCAGAATCAGGGCGCGCGAGAACGCAGCGGCCGCACGGCCGGTTTCAAGCGGCAATGCGGCAGCTCACACTTCGCGTTTCTCTTTCATCCGGACTGTGACCGTCGGCCCTGGCATCGCACCAGGTCTGCTGACCCTTCGCTCGCATGGACGCGAAGGCGCTCGCGGGCTCCCGCGACGAATCGCGGATACCGCCGGTGGGGAATTCCGCCCCGCCCTGAGAACGCTGTCGGCCTTGCGGGCCGACGCGGGCATTCTACGAACGCCGTGGCGACGCCCGTGTCGCGTGGGTTACTGCGCCGCCCGGCGCCGACGCGCGGACGCGTGCGCGGGGCTCACGGCAGCCACGCCGCGAGATCCTTCTTCAGCTTGGCCAGGTCCTCGTCGCGCGTGTACATCATGTGCCCCGCGTCATAGTAGTGATGCGTCACGCGCTGGCGCACGTCGGCGGGGATGTCGAGCTGGGCGAGCGACCAGTCGCTGGCGGTGGACGGGGTGCCGAGGTCGAAGTGGCCGCTGGCCACCAGCACGCGCAGGTGCGGGTTGCGGCGCAGCGCGCGCGACAGGTCGGGGCTGGTGCTGCAGAACGCGTTGCCCTGCGCCTCGCCGCGGTTCCAGTTCCAGTGCTTGTTGGTGTCCATGGACAGCACCTCGTAGTGCCACGCCGGGTCGAAGCCCAGCGTGCCGATGAAGTAGCCCATGCCGCCCATCGTGTACGGGCCGACCAGCGCCTCCATGCCCGGGTCGAACTCCCACTCGTGCGTGCGCGACAGCCCCATCGGCCCGGCGACGCGCGCTTCCAGCCGGCCGACGATCTGGCCGCGGTCGCGCAGCAGCTCGGTGAAGAAGGTGCTGTCGGAGATGCGCAGGTTGCGCTGCTCCACCAGCGTCTGCGGCAGGCCCGTGAGCTCCGCCATGCGCTTGGCCACTTTCGCGCGCTCGTCGTCGGTGGCGCCCGCGCCCTTGTGCAGCACGCGCAGGTAGTCGGATTCGACGAAGTCGGTCGCCAGCGCACGCGCCGCGGCCGCCGATTTCGACTGCGGGCCCTTGAGGCAGCCGTGGTACTGCGCGACGCCGGCGTACGCGGGCAGGAACAGCGCGTACGGCAGGTCGTTGCGCGGCTCGAAGACGATGGACTGCAGGTCCATCGCGCACGAGATCAGGATCAGCCCCGCCAGCGACACGCCCTGCTCCGCCAGCTTGTCGGCGATGGCCGCGCCGCGCGTCGTGCCGTAGCTCTCGCCGGCCACGTAGATGGTCGAGTTCCAGCGCTGGTGGCGCGACAGCCAGCTGCGGATCACCTCGGTCAGGCAGGCGACGTCGCCGTCGACCGACAGCATCTTCTTGCGCGCGTCGTCGCCGGCGGTGATCGAGTAGCCGGTGTGCGGCGGGTCGACGAACACCAGGTCGAAGTGCTCGAACCAGCTGAGCGGGTTGTCCTCGACCTCGTAGGGCGGCGGCAGCATCGAGCCGTCGTTGCCGATGCGCAGGCGCTTGGGGCCGAGCGCGCCCAGCTGCAGCCAGATCGAGGCCGAGCCGGGGCCGCCGTTGAACGCGAAGCAGACCGGGCGCGGCTTGCCGTCGCCGGACTTGCGCTCCAGCTGGTAGGCCGTCGTGAACACCGCGGCCTCGGGCTCGCCGCGCTTGTCGGTCTGCGTGGTGTTGACGACCGGGAGGAACGCGGCCTCGACCTTGTAGTCCAGCTTCCTGCCGCCCAGCTTGATCGAACCGGTGCTGCGCATCGGCGAGGTCGCCAGCAGCTTCTCGACGGCGTCGCGCTGCGTCTGCTTGGTCTTGTCGGCATCCGGCTTGTCGGCCGCGGTCTTCGCATCGGTCATGGGCTCCCCGTCGTCGAGTTTTCGGTCGGCCGATTGTGGCGCGGCGGGCGCCGCGCGGCTACGGGCCCTGGAAGCCGCCGGCGCGGAAGGTCAGCACCAGCGTGTCGCGCCAGCCGGGCGCGCCGGACTTCAGCGGCTGGATCGGCGTGGTCTCGTGGATGACGCGGGCGTCGTCCAGCAGCACCGTCGTCCACGGCTGCGACAGCGTGAAGCGCAGGCCGGCGCTGGACGCGGCCTGGAACACGCGGCTCTCGCCGCCCTTGATGCCGTGACGTTCGACCAGCGTCACGCTGACCAGGTCGACGCCGTCGCGGTGCGCGCCCTCGGGAGTGGGCCGGCCGATGCCGTTGGCGGTGTCGATGCGGAACGGATGCGCCTCGACGAACCAGCGCTGCGCGCCCTTGAGCGCCGAGGCGCGCGCGGCCAGGCCCGCGAGCAGGCGGCGCCAGGCCGGGTCGTCGGCCAGGCCGGGCTCGATCGGCTCGAAGTGGCGCTCGATGCCGCCGTGCAGCGCGTTGTAGTCCACCGGCTGCCAGTGCGGGCGATGCGGCGCCGCGACCACCTCGTCGCCGTCGACGACGAACACGCCGTGCCGGCGCTGGCGGTACTTGCCGCCATCGAGCAGGTAGGCGTCGGGCGGCAGCCGGTTCCAGAACGGCCGCCAGGCGTCGAGCGCCGCCGGCGCCACGCCCGCCAGGCTCGCCAGCGCCTCGGGCGCGACGACGGCGAAGCCGGTGCCGGCGAGGGCGGCGTCGACCTCGGCGGCGGGCGTCAGCGGAGGCGGGATCAGGGCGGTCGGATCGGACATGGCGGGCGGTTCGGCGAGGGTCGCGGGGACGGCGGTCTCGCACATTCTCGCGCGCGCCGCCATCCCCGTGCGCGGGCAGGTGACGGGAAGCGACACGCGCGGCCCCGCGCGACGGGCCGGCGTAGACTGACGAGTTACGCCGACCCACCGCCACGCCATGTCCGCATCCGAGGATCAGTCCAGATCGCGCGTCGCGCCCGCGGCATCCGGGCCGGACGATGCCGTCGCCGCCGGCGCGTTGCCCGCGGCGTTGCGGGCATGGGGCCGCACGGCGCCGGTCGCGCTCGCGGCCGTCGACGCGGGCGGCGACGTCGCGTGGGTCAACGCGGCGTTCGAGGCGCTCAGCGGGTTCGCCGCCGCCCAGGCGATGGGCCAGCCCGTCGAGGCGCTGCTGGCCGACGCCGCCGCGCCGCAATGGCTGCCGCCGCCCGGCGCGCCGGTGCGACGCCGGCTGCGCAGGCGCGACGGCACGCCGCTGCACTGCGACGCGCAGGTCGACGCCGTCGACGGCGGGACCCGGCTGCTGACGCTGGTCGGACGCGACGACGAGGTGCGCGCCGAGCTCGACGCGCGCCGCCAGAAGGCCTTGCTGGACTTCGTGCAGAGCCACGCGCACATCGGCCTGTGGGAACGCGACGTGCGCACGCGAGTCGGCCGCTGGGACGCCCACATGTACCGCTTCTTCGGCGTCGACCCGCGCCAGGAGCCGCCGTCGATCGCGCAGATCGCGCAGTCCACCGTGCCGCAGGATCGGCTGTTCCAGGTGCTCGACGAGTCGATGCGCAAGCCGGGCTGCTACTCGCACCGCTACCGCCTGTTCACGGCCGAGGGCGGCCTGCGCCGCGTGCAGGCGCACTGGGAGGTGACGGCCGGCGCCGACGGCCAGCCCGGGCAGGTGGTGGGCATCGTGATGGACGACACCGAGACCTTCAAGCTCGCCTCGTCGCTGGACGACGCCGGCGCGCAGCTGCAGCTGGCCACCGAGCTGGCCGAGGTCTCGATGTGGCGCCACGACCTCGTCAGCCAGCGCGTGTTCCTCAACGGCCGCGCCGCCGCGATCATGGGCATGGACGCGCGTCCCGAGGGCGTCCCGATCGACGAGATCCGCCGCCGCATCCACCCGGACGACCTGCTGGACGTGCTGGCCACCTACCAGCGCGCGCTCCACTCGCACCGCGCCGAGGACACGCAGGCGCGCTACCTGGGCCAGGACGGCCAGTGGCACCACATCTTCACGCGCCGCGTCACGCAGCGCGACGGCCTGGGCACGCCGGTGGCGCTGAACGGCGTGGCGCTCGACATGACCGAGCAGATGGAACGCGTGCAGCGCGCCGACGAGCTCGCGCGCCGGCTCGACGACGTCACCTCGACCTCCGGCATCGGCGTCTGGCGCGTGCTGCGCGACGACGGCTCGGCCGAGTGGAACACGCAGATGCGCGCGATGACCGGCCTGCCCGCCAGCGAGCCCGCGCCCGGCTTCATGGCCTGGCTGGAGCGCTTCGTGCACCCGGACGACCGCGACCGCCTGCGCGCGATCGGCCTCGAATGGATCAAGGACCCGTCCACGCCGCTGGAGGTCGCGCACCGCATCGTCGACGTGCACGGGCAGGTGCGCCACGTCGTCTCGCGGGCGCGGGCCGAGCCCGAGGGCAGCCCGTACCGCGCCACCGGCGTGGCCATCGACGTCACCGAGCGCGAGCTCGCGCTGGCCGCGCTGCGCGAGGCCAACGCCCGCAGCGCGATGGCCACGCGCGCGGCCGGCATCGGCATCTGGGAATGGAACTCCGAGGCGGGCATCTCGAACTGGGACGAGGAGATGTTCCTGCTGCGCGGCCGCGAGCCGCGCCCGGCGCCGCCCAGCTTCGAGGAGATGTCGTCGTGGGTGCACCCCGACGACCGCGCCTTCGTCAACGACCAGATCCAGACGGCGCGCGTCAGCGACGGCCAGGCGTCCTACGAGTTCCGCATCCTGCTGCCCGACGGCCAGGTGCGCTGGATCGCCTCGCGCTCGCTGCCGGTGCGCGACGAGCACGGCCGCACGCGCATGCGCCTCGGCGTGAACTGGGACATCACCGAGGCCCACGAGGCCGCCGCCGCGCGCCACGAGCGCGAGCTGGTGTTGCGCGAGAGCCAGGCCAAGTCCGAGCTGCTCGCGCGCATGAGCCACGAGCTGCGCACGCCGATGAACGCGGTGCTGGGCTTCACGCGGCTGCTGATGGCCGACGACGCGCAGGGCGGCGCCGCCGACGCGACGCGCCAGGCGCGGCTGGAGCACATCCACTCCGCCGGCGAGCACCTGCTCACGCTGATCAACAACGTGCTGGAGCTGTCGCGCCTGGACGGCCCGGCGCGCGACGTCGTGCTGCAGCCCGTGCACGTGGCCACGGTCGTCGAGCAGACGCTGCCGCTGGTCGAGGGCCTGGCGGTGCAGCACGGCGTGACGATCGTCGCCCGGCCCGGCCCGCTGCACGTGCGCGCCGACGCCACGCGGCTCAAGCAGGTGCTGGTCAACCTGCTGACCAACGCGATCAAGTACAACCGGCCGGGCGGCAGCGTGCGGCTGGAGGTCTCGCACAACGCCGGCCAGGTGCTGATCCGCGTGTCGGACGACGGCGTGGGCATGACCTCCGAGCAGCAGCAGCACGCCTTCGAGCCCTTCAACCGCGCCGGCGCCGAGCGCGCGGGCATCGAGGGCACGGGCATCGGGCTGACGATCGTCAAGGCGCTGGTCGAGGGCATGGGCGGCCGCATCGGCGTGCGCAGCAAGCGCGGCGCCGGCAGCGTGTTCGAGGTGCGGCTGGACGCCGCGGCCGGGTCCGGCCCGCTCGCCCTGCCCGCGCGCCGGCTGCTCTACATCGAGGACAACGCGGTCAACGTGATGATCGTCGCCGAGCTGGTGCGGCGGCGCGCCGGGATCGAGTTCGACAGCATGCCCGACGGCGCCAGCGGCGTCGCGCGCGCGGCCCAGACGCTGCCCGGCCTGGTGCTGGTGGACATGCAGCTGCCCGACATCGACGGCCTGGAGGTGCTGCGCCGCCTGCGCGCCGATCCGGCCACCGCGGGCCTGCGCGTGGTGGCGCTGTCGGCCAACGCGATCCCCGCCGACATCCAGCGCGCGCTGCAGGCCGGCTTCGACGACTACTGGACCAAGCCGCTGGACTTCAAGGTGTTCAACGCCGCGCTCGACCAGGTGTTCGACGGCGCGGCGCCGCCCGCCGACGGCGCCGCGCCGACCGGCCCCGCGACATGACGCCCCTGCACTGGCTCACGCTCGACGTAAGCGACAACGACGAGGGCGTGGTCACGATCGAGGCGCTCGCCTCCACCGACGCCGCCGGCCACGCCGCCGCGCTCGCCGAGGCGCACGCCATCCTGGCCTGGGCCTGGCGCGCCTTCCCCGACGCGCACGGCCCCGCGGACGACGGCGGGCAATGGGATCACGACCTGCAGGCGGGCGTCGAGGCCGATGGCTGGCATTCGGTGGCGCTGACGCTCACCGGATCGGCGGCGTTCGCCGGCGCCTTCGATGCCGAGTTCGGCGCATCGATGGCGTGAGCGCCCGCACGCGGATCAGAACGCGAGCCAGGCGAACAGGAAGAGGCTGTTGGCGTCGGTGGCGGCCGACCCGGTGCTGCCGTCGAGCTTGTCGTAGGCGGTCAGCTGCAGGCCGAACCGCATGTTGGCATCGATGCCGCCGCTGGGCACGGTCTTGCCGAACGGCGTCCAGTCGATCTGCGCGCGCGTGCCGCGCGAGCCCAGCCCCGGCGCATTGACGCCGAAGCGCTGCAGCGTGGCGCCCCAGGACTGGTTCCAGAAGTACGACGCGTTGACGCTGTACTCGGTCAGGTTGGCGCCCGTCTGCGTCTCGCGGATCACGTTGCCCAGGACGGTGACGGTGTCGCCGCCGCCGCCGGTCCAGCGGTAGCTCGCGTCGAACCCGACGTCGCGTATGTGCGCGACGTCGGGCGCCGACCGGTCCGGCTGGTAGCCGATCTTGAACATCACGACGCCCGCCTCCAGCGACGACGAGTCCGTGCTCTTGCGGGCCGCCAGACGCGCGTACAGCGGCGCGCGCAGCGCGCCCGGGTCGCGATCGGCGGCGGCGATGCCGAAGTCCTTCTGCAGCGTCAGGGTCTGCATCCGGTAGGTGCCGAGCTCGCCGTACCACATGCCGTCCAGCTGGACGTAGCCCACGACGCCCGTCGCCTTCTGCCCGAACGCCCCGTCGAGGATGGCACTGGCGCTGGGGCCGGGCGCGACGTTGGACGAGATGTACGGGAACAGCCAGGCCGGCAAGGTGTTGAACGGGTCCTGCACGCCCGGGTTGTTGTTGACCGAGACGCCCAGCACCGCCATGTGCTCGCCGACCAGCGTGGTCGTGGCCGCGCGCAGGTCGACGTTGTCGATCGACGTGTGCTGCGCGATGCCGTCGTACGTGACCTGCGAGAAGATGCCCGCGTTGTCGGCGATGCGTCCCGAGACGAACAGCGAGACCTGGTCGAGCGTCAGGTTGTCGTTGCCCTTGAGCGTGCCCGTCAGCGAATGACCGTCCAGCGTGCTGGCGTCCTGGGACTTGCTGGTGTGCGTGAGGCCGGCCATCACCATGCCGGCGACCGGCGGGATCCAGTCGCCGCCCTTGGTGGTGGTGTAGGCGGTCAACTTGAACTGGATGCCGTAGTCCGTCAACTGCGGACCGAAGCCGCCGACGTGGCACATCGCGCACGGCTGGCCGGTCTGGCGCGCAAAGCTGGGAACGGCCTGGGCGAACGTGCTGGCCAGGGCCAGCGCCAGGGCGACGCCGGCGCTGGCCCAGCGGCGGCATCCGTCGGAACTCGCGGTTTTCATGGTCGTGTCTCCTTGTAGGGACGTGGACGGGCAGCGCGGACTCGGCGAGTCCGCGCCAAGGCGATCTCCGGATCGCGGAAGATCAGTTCTTCTTGAGCGACAGGATCCAGGCGACGAGTTCGCGCGCCTCTTCGGGCGTGACCGGATTGGGCGGCATGACCGCCGTTCCCCAGACACCCGTGCCGCCCTTCTGCACCTTGGCCGAGAGGACGCTCAATGCGTCGTCGCGGCCGGCGTACTTCACGGCGACGTCGCGATAGGCCGGGCCGACGAGCTTCTGATCGATCATGTGGCAGCTCAGGCAGTTCTTCTTCTGTGCCAGTTCGATGCCCGCCATCGCGGGCATCGCGCAGGCCAGCGCCGACACGAGCACGAGGATTGATTTCATGACACCTCCTGATGTTGAGACGCGCGCGCTCGAAGAACGGCCACGTCACGCCCCGCGGTGAAGTCCCTGTTCCGGCCAGATGGTTCAACCATCGGCGAAACCGCCCGCCTCAAGAAAAGGTTAGCAAGAACACCGCGCGAACAGCGCTGAGCGCGGCCATTTTCAGAAGTTTCCTATCAGAGAAAATTACCCGGGTCCGGGGATGTGCGATGCGGCTCGCATCGTGCACGCCGATGCCCTCTCCCTCGCAGTGAGCGCGAACTCGTCGAACCGGTCTGAAGACAGGTGGTCGCTCGAAGGCTCGACGACCCCCATGAACTGGGTGTCGGAATCCTCTGAGGCAGCGTTGTCAGGTCGACATGTCTGTCGCGCGGAAGACACGCGCCCGTGCGGTCGCCTGCGCGCGTCGGATGCGAGCGGCAACGACGAGGATGCCGTCATGGTCGAGACACCCGGTGGCGCCGGCACGGCCGAGTTCGTGCGTGTGCCTTCGCGGACGAATTCGCCGCCAGGAAGGCGGAACCGTCCTGGCGCGGCGATCGCGTCGCGTGCGCCACATACCTCCCCTGGGTTCACCCTCTTGCGACGAAGTGCGACTTTGGAGGCACGAACTGCAGTGACTCGCGCGCCCTCGCGGCCTAGACTTTCGTACAACGGCAATGCAGACGTGCCTGCCGTAAGAACACCGCTCGGCGACCTCACCGTCGCATGAGTCGGAACGATTTCGTCCTCGCGCGGCCGGCCGGCGCGCGGGACACGACACCCCTACTCGAAATCTGGAGATAGCCATGACCAAGTTCCACGCCGTCGCCACCGCCGCCGTCCTGGCCGCCGGCCTGATGACCGCCACCGCCTCGATGGCCGGCGTCGCGTTCGACCACAAGATGTCGTCCGTGATCGCGCACGTGAAGGCCGACCCGAACTACAAGAGCATCCCGCTGGCGACCAGCGCGGACCGCGCCTGGTTCTTCGAGGAGTGCGAAGCGCTCTACAACAAGAAGATCACGAAGGAGCAGTACCTGGCCGACGGCGCCAAGCAGTTCCCGGGCTACGACGCCTCGTTCAACGAACTGGCCGACCTGCTGACCGCGGCCTGATCGGCCCGGATCCCGCGCGCGGGCGCACCTCGCGCGTGACGCACGCGTACGCGACGGCGCCGGTCGGCTTCGACCGGCGCCGTCGTCACTTGTGGCGACTGCACTTCAGATCGTGACCGCCGCGCCCCTGGCGACCGCCAGCGGCTGGCCCGCGAACTTCCAGCTGTCGGGCGCCAGCGCCTGGGACTGGCTGCCGGACGACAGGACGATGGTCGCCGTCGCGGCGCCGTCGTAGCCGACGACGCGCACGCGCAGCGGCTTCCATGCCTGCAGCGTTTCGACGCGCAGCGCGATCCCGTCGCCCTGGCGCGTCGCGCGGAAACGCACGACGCCGCGCTCGCCGCGTTCGTGGGCGTCGCTCAGGCCATCGTCGAACGCGTAGTCCAGCACGGCTTCGTCGGCGCAGCCGCGGCCGAGGATCACGTGCAGCTCGATGTCGGCCAGATCGTTGGACTGCGTCGTGCGCTCGCCGACCTGCATCGGGACGAGCTGGCCTTCGCGCACGAACAGCGGCGTCGAGGCGGCGTCGCTGCGCACGTGGATGCTGCGGCCCGCGGCCACGAAACGGCCCGTGCCGGCGTCGAGCCAGCGGCCCGTGCCGGGCAGCGCGACGGTGCGCTGCTGCTGGCCCTGGTGCAGCAGCGGCGCCTGCATCAGCGCGGGGCCGACGAGGAACTGGTCGTCGATGCGATCCAGGTCGAGGCCGTCGGCGTTGTCGAAGTCGTGGAACAGCGGGCGCATCACGGCCGCGCCGTCGCGCGCCTGCGCCACCCACAGCTGGTAGAGGTACGGCAGCAGCTTGTAGCGCAGCCGCACGTAGTGGCGGATGATCTCCAGCGCCTGCGGCCCGAACTGCCACGGCTCCTGCGCCACCGAGCCCTTGACCGAATGGTTGCGCAGGAACGGGAACAGCATGCCGGCCTTGTACCAGGCGACGGCGAGGTCCGGGTCGGCGTGGCCGCCGAAGCCGGGCACGTCCGGGCCGTTGAACGGGATGCCCGACAGCGCGAGGTTGAGCGTGCACGGGATGCTCTGGCGCAGGTGGTGCCAGTTGCTCCAGTTGTCGCCCGTCCACAGCGCCGTCCAGCGGCTCGACCCGGCGGCCGCGCTGCGCGACAGGATGAACGGGCGCTCGTCCGGCACCGCCGCCTTGAAGCCTTCCCAGGTGGCCTGCGCCATGCCGGTCGCATACAGGTTGTGGTACGTCCAGTGATCCCACTTCCCGTGCTGGAAGCGCATGTCGTCGACCTCGGCCGCGCCAGTGCTGGGGTCGTTCATGTCGATCCACGCGCCGCCGAAGCCCCAGTCGCGGAACTGGCGCGCGTAGCCGGCCCACCAGGCGCGGCCCTCGGGCAGCGAGTAGTCAGGGAACCAGGTGCGGCCCGGCCAGACGAAGCCGACGTAGGGCAGGCCTTCCGGGTTCCTGCAGAAGATGTCCGCCTTCAGGCCGCTCGCGGCGACCTCGTAGCCGTCGGCCACCTTCACGCCCGGGTCGAGGATGGGCACGACGCGGCGGCCCTTGTCGGCGAGCGCCTTCAATTCGGCGGCGCGGTCGCCGAACTGCGACGGGCTGGTCGTGAAGACCTTGTAGTCGTCCATGTAGTCGATGTCGAGCCACAGGCCGTCGTTGGGGAACGCGTGCTCGGTGAAGCCGGCGTCCAGCATCTGCAGGTCGCGCGTGCCGCCATACCCCCAGCGGCACTGGTGGTGGCCCAGCGACCACAGCGGCGGCAGCGGCGTCCTGCCGACCAGGCGCTGCAGGCGCCGCGTGACCGAGGCCATGCTGTCGCCGGCGATCACGTAGAACGCGGGAAGACCCTCGTCGGCGCCGAACCACAGGCTGGGCGGCGCGGCCAGGTCGTCCCTGCCGCTGAAGAACCAGTTCGACCCGGTGTCCATGTAGACGGCGCCGGGATGGTCGACCAGCACGCCGATCCAGCGCGCGCCGCGGCGGATCAGCAGGTAGGGGACCGCGGCGTACTGCGGGTCGGGCTGGCCGTCGATGATGACGGGCATCGGGTGGTCGGCCCAGACGTCGGCGTTCCAGAACTTGGTGCGCTTGCCGGTCTTCTCCAGGCCGGTGAGCTTCTCGCCCTGGCCGTAGAAGCTCATCTCGTCGTCGCGCGCCAGCTGCACCAGCCAGGCCTTGCCGCACACGCCCAGGCATGCGCCCGGGACGCCGGCGAGCGCCAGCGCGCCTTGCGCGTCCTCCAATTGCAGCGTGCCGTCGGCGTCGAAGCCGAGGCGGTGCGTGGACGCACCGGAGAACGCGTCGTCGTGCATGCGCAGCAGGCGCGGGTCTAGCGGCCAGCGCGCATCGTCGCGCAGCTCGACGTGGAACACGTCCTCGCCGAGGTCGCGCACGCGCGACCGCAGCGCGGCGGCGTCGACTAGCCGCAGCGCGTCGCCTGCATGCGCCGTGGCGAAGCGGAAGTTCGAGGGGTGGCGGATCTTCTGGAAATACACGCGGGCGTCCTGGGCGAAATGCAGCGGGCAGTCTAGCGCCGACGGTTACGGCACGGGTACGCGCGGCGCCGCGAAGTCTCCGCGGCGCGTGAGCGTTCTCTCCGCGCGCAGCACGGCAGTCGTCGCTATCGTTCCAGGCATCGCATCCACCGAAGAACGCACGTGATCCCGCACCGCCTTGTCCCGCTCGCCCTCCTCGTCGGCCTGTCCGCGTCCGCAGCCGCCGCGGGCTTCAGCGCGCAGGAGGAACGGCTGCTCGAGATCCAGGCGGCGCGCGCGCCGCTGGCGCTTTCGGGCGACGGCGCGTGGCGCCTGCATGTCGACGCGCACGACGTGCTGCATCGGACCCGCCTGTCCGACCCCGCGCAGGATTCGACGCTGCAGCTGCCGCCGGGCGTGCAGCTGCTGTCCGCGTCGGGCGACGGCCGCCGGCTGGCGCTGGCGACGCGGCGCCAGTGCGTCGGCCTCGTCGACTTCGGCGCCCAGCCCGGCGCCGCAGCCACGCTGGCGTGGCGTCCGTGGATCGTCAACGCCGAGGGCGTGCCGCTCGGGCCCGACGACGGCGCCTGGGTCGCGCGGATGCCGGCCGATTGCGGCGGCGGGCCGCAGGCTGCGCCGGTGGCGATCTCGTCGGACGGCCGCTGGATCGCGACGCCCGACGCCGTCATCGACACCGCCACGCAGCGCGTCGTCGCCTCCTTGCCGACCGCGCACGACCACGTGCTGCGCCTGCAGTTCGTCGATCACGACGCCCGCCTGCTGATCGCCGGCGCCGCGCCGAACGAAGGCCGCCTGAGCTTCTCGGTGTGGGATCTCGCGAGCAACGCGCTCGTCAACGACATCGAGCTCGCCAACGCGCCGCTGGCCTCGCGCGCCGCGCTGCAGGTCGACTTCTCGCCGCAGACCGGCGCGCTGTTCGCCGTCGACGAGCGCCGCCGCGCGCTCGCGCAGCAGGCCGCGGGCGCCGGCGCGACGTCCGTGCCGCCGCCGCTCGACCTCGTGCAGTTCGCGCCGGGCGTGTGCGGCGCGGCGCCGCGCATGCGTGCCCAGGTGGGCGACGACCTCGGCGCCGCCTTCGTCGTCGATCCGTATGGCCGCTGGATCGCGTCGGCGCGCCCGCTGGACGCCGCCCACGACGCCGCCGAACTGGCGATGGGCGCGCGCTCGGTGCTGGTGGTGCAGGACCTGGCCAGCGGCCGGCAACTGGCGCGCGTGACGTCCCAGCATGCGCTGGCCGGCCTGGCCGCGACGCCCGCCGGCGACCGGCTGTTCGCGCTCGCGACGCAACCCGTCGAGCCCGAGACCGGCGACGTGATCGCGGGCTGGCCGTCGGTGCCCGACGACGAGCGCGTGGTCGAGGTCGCGCTGCCCGCCGTCGCCTTGAACGCGACGCGCGACGTCGCCAGGGCCTGGGACGCCGGCGTCTGCCGCGAGCCGGGCGAGACGCCGGGCGCCCGCGCGATGGCGCGCGCCGACCGCCTGCTCGAGCCGCTGTGGTCGCGCGACCTCGGCACCGCCGTCTCGCACGCCGCGACGTCGTCGCTGCCCTGCGCCGATGCCGCGCCTGACGCCGCCGTATTCAGGACGCCCGACGGCGGCCTGTGGCTCGACCTGGGCGCGCAGGTCGCCAGGCTAGCCCCGGCCACCGGCGCGCTGGCCGCCGGCCTGCCGACGCCGCGCTCGAACAAGGTCTGCAGCGTCGTCGCGCCCGCGGGCACCGGCTTTCTCAACGCCGGCGGCGACACGCTGACCTGGCGCCCGCTGGCCGCCGCCACCGACCCGGCGCGCCGCCGCGTCGTCGAGCGCCGCCCCGGCTGGACGGCCACGCTGCTGCCGGTGCGCGGCGACGTCGCGCGGGTCGCGTGGTCGGCGCCGGCGCGCGGCATCGTCGTCGCCGACTACGACGCCGGCGGCAAGCGCCTGCGCGAGAGCGCGACGTCCGAGGCCGAGTTCGGCGGCGACGGCAGCGACCTCGCGGTCGCCACGCCTGCGCCCTGTCACGACACCCGCGGCACCCCGCTCACGATCGGCTACGACTGGCGCGCCGGCCCCTTCGGCTCGCAGCGCGGCAGCACCTGCGGCCCGCTGCCGGGCATGGCGCGGCTGGTCTGGTGGAGCGGCGCGTCGATCGCTCCGCGCGCCGATCGCTCGGCGCCGTTGCAGCGCGCGCAGCCGGCGATCGACGGCGGGATCGCGGTGTCGGCCGACGACACGCAGCTGCACGTCGTCAACCTGGCGCTGCAACGCGAGATCGCTCAGGTCGATCTCGGCGACGGCTTCGATGGCCGCACGTGGGTGCTGGCGTCGCGCAAGCTGGTGCTGCTGGAGGCGACCGGCGGCGACGGGCATCGCTGGCTGCGGGCGTATGCGTTGCCGTGAAGCCGCGGACCAGGTGGCCGGAGGCGGACGCGCGTCATCCGAACCGCCCCTGCAGGAACCACCCCGCCTCGCCCGGCTCCGGCGCATGCCGGAAGCGGTAGACCCACAGCAGCGCGCCGTCGTGGTCCTGCGCGATGAAGTAGTCGCGTGCCGCATAGGCGTCGTCCCACCAGCCGGCCTCGATGCGCTCGGGGCCGGCGACCAGCCACAGCGGCCTGCCGGCGAGCAGCGGCGTGCCGGCCTCGTCGCGCAGCGGCTGCGGCTCGCGCAGCAGCCAGACGGGGCGCTTGAGGCGCGGCCAGTGCGCCGGATCGCTGGACGCGGCCGGACCGCCCGGCGTGGCGAGGTTCAGCGGGGTGCCGGCGGCGCGAGCACGTGACGCGGCCACGCCGCCGCCTTCGCGCACGGCGGTGGCGCGCTCGGGCCGGTGGTCGGCCACGGGTTGCAGGCGCTGGATGTTGTGCGCGCCGAGCCGGGCCTCGAAACGTTCGAGCAGCCGGTTCCAGCCCTCGCCGACGCTGGCGGCCGACGGGAACAGCTCGGTGTTGGGCGGCGCGCCGGGCGTGATCGAGTGGCAGTGCAGGCTCATCTCGATCACCGAGAAGGCCAGCGGCAGGCGCTGCAGGCGCTCGCGCAGCAGCGAATGCAGGTGCGCGGTGTCGGCCACCGGTTCGCCCAGACCGATCTCCAGCGTCGTGGTGCGCAGCGACGGATCCTCGATCATCCTGCGGCGGCTCTCGTGGTGCAGCCGCAGCTCGAAGCCGCCGACGAGCCCGTGGTGCGCGGTGGCCCAGGCGGTGAGTCGATTGAGCAGCACGGCGGCGCCGGCGAGCAGCGCGGCGCTGTCGTCGGCGCGCATGAACAGCTCCAGCCGGCTGTCGAAGGTGGGCGCCGGCTGCAGCGCGATACGCGGGTCGGGCTGGTCGCCGAGCGCGCGGTCGATGTCGGCCAGCAGCTGGCCACCGAAGCGGCGTGTGAGGCCGGCGCGCGGCTGCTTGCACAGGTCGGCGGCGGTGGCCAGGCCCAGCGTGCCGAGCGCGCCCAGGTGCGGCGCGGCCGCGGCCATGCGGGCGACGGGCACGGCGCCGACGCGCGCGCGCCAGCCGGCCTTGTCGGGAGCGAGTACGGGCTCGCGCTCGTCGCTCCCGATGGCCATCCACTGCGCGCCCTGCGGCGTGGGCGCGCAGGCCAGGCGCAGCGCGTGGCCCAGCGGCGCGAGCTCGGCGCGCAGCCGGCGGACCAGGCGCGGCAGGCCGCCGAAGTAGCGCAGGCTGGACTGCACCTCGCCCAGCACCACGTGGTCAGGGGCTGACGAGACGGCCGGCGTGAAACCCATCAGCACGTGGGCGACGGCCATCAGCGCGGCCTCGTCGCGCGCCGGGTCGGACTCGCCCAGGCGCAGCTGCGGCGCCAGCCCGAGCGCGGTGGCGCGCTTCTGGCCGGGCCGCACGCCGCACGCCCGCGCCGCATCGTTGGCCGCGACGATGCGGTGCTGCGCGATCAGCGCGACCGGGCCGACGAGGTCGAGGTCGTCGAGATCGTCGACCAGCGGCTCGCCGGCCGGCGGCTCCGGCGCCAGCGTGGCGACGAAGGATTCCAGCGACAACGCCGGCAGGTGGACGCCGATCCACAGCATGGCCGCCCCATCACGCGAAGGCCCACGCGGTCGCGCGCGCGCGCCGGGGCGCGAGCGCACGCTGGCGCGCGAGACGCGAGAGCACCGGCGGCAGCTCGAGCAGCACGGGCTCCTCCAGCGCCGGGCCGCGGCGCTTGAGCACGCGCACGGCCAGCGCGTCGGGCCCCGCGCCGGCGAGCGCCAGCCGCAGCGGCGCCGGGCTGGGCTGCGAGGCCGCGGCGGCCGCGCGCACGACGAACGCCGGCCCCTCGTGCGACTGCGCGGCCAGCTGCAGCCGGCGCAGCGCCTCGCCCTTGAGGCTGGCCGGCGTCCACGCGACGACCGCCCCCGCCTGGCCGCTGCGCAAGGCCTGCTCCAGCGGCCACAGCAGGTCGTCGCCGCGGATCACGACGCAGCGCGCGAGAGCCAGCCCCAGCTGCACCAGCGCCTCGGCGCACGGTTCGGCCGGCGGCCCCACCAGCAGCACGCCGCGGCCGGCCGCGCCCACGCGCGCGAGCACGGGCGCGAGCAGCCGCATCTCACCCCAGCCGACGCCCGCCAGCAGCAGCTCGGTCAGCGCACGCTGCGGCCAGCCGCCGCCCGGCAGCTCGGCGTCGAGCGCCGCGTAGCCGCTCGCCTGCACCGCCTCCCGGCCGCGCCCCAGCTGATGGGCGCGCCACAACGCAGGATGCAGGTGCTCCAGCGGCAGCAGGGAGGAAGGCGAGGACATCGACGGTGACCGGATGGTGAAGGCGCACGACTTGGCAAAGCGGTAACTTCGCGGTATCGACGGAGCTGACTACGTTGTTGATTCAGGACTCTCAGGAAGGCTGGAGGCGGCTTCGGGCAAGTCTTCAGTTCCGCCGGAACGGGTTCGGTCTCTTGCGCTTGGCCGGCAAGGACTGGAACCGAGCCTGATCGAAGCCGATGCGTTGCGTCAGGAGGCCGTCTCCGTCGATGCGCTCGGCGAGATCGTCGATGTCACGATTCGACACGCCGATTTGCGCGAAGTGCTCCTGCCAGGTGTTCACGACAGCGATGACGGCGGCGACTTCGGCCGCGGCCTCCGAGGGCAGCAGACCGAACGCATCGCACTGGGACATTGCATTTTCCAGCGTCGAGTCCCTGCCATGGACGCCACAGATGAACTCCTGGTATCCCTGCCCCGAGTTCGTCGGCAGAACGTCATAGGCCGGTGCCAGCTTCAGGCGGCCATTGGCGAACGGGTTGATCACCAGCAGGGAGTGGTTCTTCTCGTGGTCGTCGGTGTTGTCGATCAGGATGTTGAAGACCATTCGACGGAACAGCTCACGCGCGTCCCGCTGGTTCAGGTTGTCCTGCGTGATGCCGACACGACGGAGAATCCGCGCCAGTTCGGGATACCCCATCGCTGGTTCGTTGCCGGAAGAGGTGGCCGCCCGGATGGCCGTGCCCGCTGAAATGCTGTGGATGCGTAGCCCCTGTTCGCGGTCGAAGCGACGAATCGCGACCGCGTTGGCTCCGACGAGACGGATGACTCTCGTCTCGGCCACGGTGATGCCTGCGCGTTCGGCAAGCGTCATGGTCGCATGCTCGACGAGCGGTGCGTCGACGGACTCGCTGTTGAAGAACTTGATGACCCACTGCTCGCCGCCGATATCGATGAGCGCCTTGGGTTTTGCGCCGCCGAGTGGACTGCCGCCGCCGGCAATGATCTTCGCTTCCAAAGCGCCGATGGGCTCGGAGGCTTCGATCTTGGCCACCACCTCGCCGAGCTGCTGCGCCTGCTCGAGTCGAGGTAACGGCCCCCCGGCTCGCGGGCGGTAGAAAGTCGACGAGGTGGAAACGCCGAGCGCACCGAATCTGTCGTCGCCCGCGCAATACAGGTACTCCATCAGGGAAAGCCGCTTGGGCCTGTCCACGAAGCGGATGACTTTCTCGCCCCAGCGATCCGGCCGTGCGTCATCGACCGCGCCGACCGCACGCTGCGTGTCGCCTGCCAAACGGCCGGGCGGCAGGAACTCGTTGTCGATGAGCGGGAGATCCTCGCTCAGCGCGAACCCGTCGGTTAGCCACTCCTTGCCGTAGCGCAACGAAACGCCCTTGCCGGCGGAGACGAGCTTCATGGCACCGACGTAACGGGGCGTGGACGGATCCCCCAGGTACCAGAGGTGCAGGTCGTCCAGATGCATGTCAGTCCCTGGTCTTGTCGGAGGTGCTCGCCGTGCGCAGGCGTGCCTCCGCGGAGGCCTGCGCACGCGCCCGGCCAAGCTCGACGGCCGCGCGGACATCCATCTCGAGTGCGCCTTGGTCGTGTTCCGGCGCCGCGAGACTTCCGAGTTCACCGTCGCGCTTGATGAGCCAGAGCGCCGTCGCGACGATGCCGATGCCGACGGAAGGATCCCCGGCTTCGAGCCGCTGGAGCGTGGACACCGTCACACCCATGCGCTGGGCCCAGGACCGCAATGATTCCTTGCGACGCAAGCGAGCCACCGCGAGGTCGGCGCCCAACTTTTCGATGGCCCCTGCCGTGGCAGGTGGCAGTTGAATGAGGGCACGCGCGGTCTTTGGCATACCGATAGAATATAACAAGACATGCCACTTTGCATTCATAGATAAGCACATCAATAACTGCAACTGGCAGGGTCGTCGTTACAAATCTGGGGCGACAGCGTCGTCGGATCGGCATCGACGACGCCGATGGCAAAGACCTTTGGGTACTGTATTTATGTACAGCATACCGGACCTGGACGCCACGGGGCAAGCGTCCGGCACCGGCCTCGCGCGGCACAATCCGCGCATGCCCCTCGTGCCCTCCTCGCCCTGCCCCTGCGGCCGTCCGCTCGCCTACGAGCGCTGCTGCGGCCGCTGGCACGCCGGGCCGCAGGCGCTGCAGGCACCCACCGCCGAAGACCTGATGCGCTCGCGGTACAGCGCATTCGCCGGCAACCTGCTCGACTACCTGCGCGACACCTGGCACCCGTCCACCCGTCCCGCCGCCGTCGAGCCGCTGCCCGCCGGCCTGCGCTGGCTGGGTCTGGACGTGCGCCGCCACGCGCAGCAGGACGCCGACCACGCGATCGTCGAGTTCGTCGCGCGCAGCAAGCTGGGCGGCCGGGCCGAGCGGCTGCACGAGACGAGCCGGTTCGTGCGGGAAGGTGGGCGGTGGTTCTACGTCGATGGCGACATCGCGTGAGCCATCGCGCGGCGGAACGACAGGAAACGCCCGATTTCGCCACTGGCGACCTGCCTGGATCGTGCCATGCTCGACGCCCATCTCTCAGACATGGAGCGCCAGAATTGCACAGAAATCTGTATGATGGCTTCATGAAGACGACGCTCGACCTGAACGACCAGCTGCTCGCGGACGCCAAGGCCCTGGCGGCGCATCAGCGGACGAGCCTGACCCGCCTGATCGAGGAAGGCCTGCAGCTGCGCCTGCGCGCCGGCAGCGCCGAGCCGGCGAAGCCCCGCAAGCGCCTGCCCGTCTTCCACGGACGCGGCGGGCTCGTCGCGGATCTCGATCCGCGCAGCAACAAGGCGATGCTGGACGCCCTCGGCGATGACGCCTGACGTCAACGTCCTGGTCGCGGCGTCCCGCAGCGACCATCCGCACCACGGCATCGCCCGCCAATGGCTGGAAGACGCCCTCGCCGCGGCCGGGCACGGCAGCCCGTTCACGCTGATGCCCATGGTGCTCGCCAGCACGCTGCGGCTGGTGACGAGCGCGAAGATCTTCGTCCAGCCGACGCCCATGGCCGACGCCATCGCCTTCCTGGACGCGATCCTGGCCATGCCCGGCGTACGGCTGGCCACGCTGGGCGCGGAATGGCCGGGGCTGCGGCGGCTCTGCCTGGACAAGCAGCCGGCCGGCAACGACCTGCCCGACGCCTGGCTGGCGTCGGCGGTCGTCCAGCAGGCCGAGCACCTGGTCAGCTTCGATCGCGGCTTCAGGAAGCTCCTGGGCCGATCGCAGTTCACGCTGCTGAAGTCCTGAAACGACGACGGCCGCGAGCGCGGCCGTCGAACGGGAAGGCGCGCGGCGCCTCAGGCGAATTCCTGCCGCACCGCCGGCGACATCAGCCGGCGGATGATCCCCGCCAGCGCCAGGCTGGCCACCAGCGTGAGCAGGCCGGCCAGCACGCGCGCGACGGTGACGACGCCGCCGAAAAGCTCGGCCGCCGGCTGCGCGAGCGCCGTGTGGTGCAGCGCCGGATCGACCAGCAGGTGCAGGAATTCCTGCTGCAGCCACAGGCCGGCCAGGTCGGCGGCGATGGCCACCATCAGCAGGCCGATGAAGACGCGGCGCGCCCACTCGATGCGGCGCAGCAGGCCGACGGCGCACACCATCGTGGCCAGCGACAACGCGACGGCCGCCAGGAACACCCACCGCGCATGGCGCACCAGGAAGCCGGTGAGGCCGGGCAACGTGGCCGGATCGGCGGCCAGCGCCGACCAGGACTGCGTCGCGTTCTGGATCAGCGCCCACTCGCACGCGAACGCGCCCAGCAGGATGAACATCCAGGCGATGAAGTTCACGAAGCGCGAACGCGATCCGACGTTGTAGGTTTGCGGCATGGCTGTCTCCCCGAAACGCTCCGTCCATCTTGAAGAGCGTTGATGACAGCCATTTTTCAGTGTGCAGGCACTCGCCAACAATCCCCCAGAAGGCGGAAATCGTGGGAATGCAACGACAGGAATGCGCACTCCTGCGCACTCCGCCGCAAAGGATTTCGCGCGCGCCGCGGCGACGGCAGTACCTGGAAGCGGGCAGCCACGGCCCGCTTCCCGCGTCCGCTCGCGCCGCGACCGGGGACACGACGCCGGGTCGCACCGGGTCGTTTCGACCCCGGCCGAACCAGGGCAGGACCCCCGCCTCCGATAATGGCCCGATCCCGGAGAACCGCCTCCGGCCGCAACCCGCCCACTCATGTCCGGTCTCGTCCAAGCCGCCCTCGCCTACGTCATCTGGGGCCTGTTCCCGATCTACTTCCATGCGCTGTCGCGCGTCGACGCGTTCCAGATCGTGCTGCACCGCTCGCTGTGGTGCTTCGTGTTCGTGTGGGCGCTGCTGGTGGCGATGCGGCGGCTGCAGTGGGTGCCGGGCGTCGCGCGCCAGCCGCGGCTGATCGCGCTGTTCGCGCTCGGCGCGCTGCTCCTGAGCTGCAACTGGCTGCTGTACGTCTGGGCCGTCAACCATGGCCACGTCGTCGAGGCCAGCCTGGGCTACTTCGTCACCCCGCTGGTCAACGTGCTGCTGGGCACCTGCGTGCTGGGCGAGCGGCCGCGCCGGCTGCAGTGGATCGCAGTGGCCACGGCCGCCTGCGGCGTGCTGTGGCTGACGCTCACGCTGGGCCGCCCGCCCTGGATCGCGCTGGGGCTGGCCGCCTCGTTCGGCAGCTACGGCCTGCTGCGCAAGACGGCGCCGCTGGGCGCGCTCGAGGGCCTGGCGCTGGAGACCGCCGTGCTGGCGCCGGTGGCGCTCGTGACGCTGGCGCTGCTGGCGCCGCCCGGCGCGCCGCTGCTGTTCGCCGGCATGGACGGCGCCACCATCGCCTGGCTGCTGTGCGCCGGCCCGATCACCGCGATCCCGCTGCTGCTGTTCGCCGGCGGCGCGCGCCGCATCACGCTGGCCACGCTGGGCACCTTGCAATACCTGTCGCCCACGATCCAGTTCCTGCTGGGCGTCGTCTGGTACGGCGAACCGCTGCAGGCCACGCGGCTGATCGGCTTCGTGCTGATCTGGGCGGCGCTGGCGATCTACAGCGCGGACGGGTTCCTGTGGATGCGGCGGCTGCGCGCGCAGGCCGCGGCGTGAGACCGGCCGGCCTCAGCCCGCGTTGACCTGCAGTGCCCCGCTGTCGTGCCCCACGGGCCGCAGCAGCGCGTTGAGCGCGAACGCGGCGCCGCCGACCGCGACGGCGAGATCGCCGTACTTGGCCACGCGCACCGCCGGCGGCGTCACGCCGGCGTCGCGGCCGAAGCGGGCGAGGCGCTCGACGGCGGCGTCCAGGAAGTGGGCGCCGCCCAGCGTCACCGCCTCGCCGCCCAGCACGATGGCCTTCGGGTTGAAGGTCGTCCAGGCGTTCTGCAGCAGAACGCCCAGCGCGCCGCCCGCGGCGGCGAAGGCCTTGCGCGCACGTGACGCGCGCGGGTTCGCGAGGTCGGCGGCCAGGCCGGCGCGGTCGACTTCACCGCCCTTGAGTTGGCCGGCGGCATGCGCCACCGCCTTCAGACCGACGTAGGCCTCCACGCAGCCTCGACGGCCGCAGGTGCACGGCAGGCCGTCGACGTGCAGGATGGTGTGGCCGATCTCGCCGGCCGCGCCCGTCGCGCCGGTGAACAGCTCGCCGTTCAGCACGATGCCCGCGCCCACGCCGACGGCGCAGCTGACGTAGACCAGCGGATCGTCGATCGGCCGGCTGCCGAACGCCGTCTCGCCGATCGCGGCCAGGTCGGCCTCGTTCTGGCAGTAGACCGGCACCTGCGCCAGCCCGCCAGCGACCAGCTCGCGCGCCAGGCGCTGGCCGACCTCGACGTCACGCCAGCCGAGGTTGGGCGCGAACTGGATGACGCCGTGCGCCGTGTCGACGGCCCCCGGCAGCCCGACGCCGATGCCCAGCAGCCGCGCGCCGCCGCGCGTGACGCGCGCGGACTCCGCCGTCACCAGCTCGACCAGCTGGTGGCAGGCGACGTCGGGCGCGCGGTCGCGCAGCGGCACCGCCATCGACTGCAGCAGCTGCCCGTGCAGCGACGTCGCCACCACGCGGATCGAGTCGGTGCCCAGCTCCGCGCCGATCAGCGCCAGGCCGCGCCCGGCGATGCGCAGCGGCGTCGGGCGCCGGCCCAGCGAGCCGGTGACGGCGGCGCCGTCCTCGTCCAGCCAGCCCTCGTCCAGCAGCTCCTTGGTCAGCAGGCTGACGGTGGACTTCGTCAGCCCGCTGCGCTCGGCCAGCGCGGCGCGCGACTGGCCGGGCTCGTCCAGCAGCAGGCGCAGCAGGACATTGCGGTTGATCGACTTGACGAAGCGTTGGTCGCCCGTGATCGGGGGACGGGTCATCGGCGGGTTCTCCGTTGGGGCTCTGGCCCCCATTGTCCGGCCTCGCGCATCGGCATCCGGCGCGGGGTATGCGCAGACTAGGCGCGCGAACTCGCCGCCGCATTGGGGAAAACAAGTAATTGGTTCGACCGTCGCACGAATTAATCTTGCGCCGCGCTCCCCGCGAAGGGCGAGGCGACGCACGACAACATCCGGAGACAAGCCATGAACCTCAAGCACGCATTCTTGACCGCCGGCCTCCTCGCGAGCGCCGCCGCCCACGCCCAGCTGGTGGTCGGCGTGAGCTGGTCCAACTTCCAGGAGGAACGCTGGAAGACCGACGAGGCCGCCATCAAGGCCGAGCTGGCCAAGCGCGGCGCCACCTATGTCAGCGCAGACGCCGGCGGCTCGCCGGAGAAGCAGCTGGCCGACGTCGACGGCCTGATCGCCAAGGGCGCGAAGGCACTGGTCATCCTGGCGATGGACAAGGACGCCATCGTCCCCGCCCTGGCGAAGGCGAAGCAGCGCGGCATCCCCGTCGTCGCCTACGACCGCCTGATCGACCAGCCCGGCGTCTACTACATCACCTTCGACAACCAGGAAGTCGGCCGCATGCAGGCGCGCGCCGTGTTCTCGGTCAAGCCGCGCGGCAACTACGTGATGATCAAGGGCTCGCCCACCGATCCCAACGCGGACTTCCTGCGCGCGGGCCAGCAGGAGGTGCTCGACGGCGCGATCAAGAGCGGCGCGATCAAGATCGTCGGCGAGGAATACACCGAGGGCTGGAAGCCGGAGGTGGCACAGAAGAACATGGAGCAGATCCTCACGCGCAACGGCAACAAGGTCGACGCGGTGGTGGCCTCCAACGACGGCACGGCCGGCGGCGTGGTGGCGGCGCTGTCGGCGCGCGGCATCTCGGGCGTGCCGGTGTCGGGCCAGGACGGCGACCAGGCGGCGCTCAACCGCGTGGCGCTCGGCACGCAGACGGTCTCGGTGTGGAAGGACGCGCGCGACCTCGGGCGCGAGGCCGCCGACGCGGCGGTCGACCTCGCCGGCGGCAAGCCGGTGCCCGGCACGAAGAAGTGGACGGGCGGCGAGCACAAGGTGACGCTGGACGCCAAGTTCCTCAAGCCGGTGGCGATCACCCGCGCCAACCTCGACACCGTCGTCAAGGCCGGCTGGATCAGCAAGGACAACCTGTGCCGCGGCGTCGACGCGGCCAAGGCGCCCGCGGCCTGCAAGTGACGCGCCGTGCAGTCCCGCGCGCGTGACGCGCGCGGGACTGCGGCGCAGGATCCCCTCATGGAATCGCTCCAGCTCAGCGCGCTCGACCTGCGGCTCGGCCTGATGGCCGTCGTGCTCGCGGTCATGGCCGTCGCCTTCCAGGTGCTCACCGGCAACTTCCTGACGCCGGAGAACCTCTACAACATCGCGCAGCAGACGGCCGTCGTCGGCATCGTGGCCACGGCCATCTCGCTGGTCATCGTCGCGCGCCACATCGACCTGTCGGTCGGCTCGGTGGTCGGCTTCGTCGGCGTGCTCGTCGCCTACCTGCAGTACACCGCGGGCTGGAGCTGGATGACGGCCAGCCTCGCGGGGCTCGCCGCGGCGCTGCTGGTCGGCGCGTACCAGGGCGGGCTCACTGCCTACCTCGGCGTGCCGTCGTTCGTGGTCACGCTGGGCGGGCTGATGTCGTTCCGCGGCGCGGCCTTCATCGTCGCCAACGGCAAGACGCAGCCGGTCACCGACCCCGTGTTCCTGTGGTTCGGCGGCGGCCTCGACGGCGCGCTCGGCATCGCGGGCAGCTGGACGCTGGCCGCCGTGCTCGCGCTGCTGCTGTGCTGGCGCGTGGCGGCGGCGCGGCGCGCGAAGACGCGCCACGGCTTCCCGCTGCGCCCGCTCGCCGCGGACGCCGCGTTCACGGCGGGACTGCTGGCGCTGCTCGCGGCGTTCACCGCGGCGATGTGCGCCTACCAGCTGCCCGGCAAGCCCGCCGGCCAGGGCATCCCGGCGCCGGTGGTGATCTGGAGCGCGGTCGTGATCGCAGTCGCGTTCATCGTGCGGCGCACGCGCTTCGGGCGCTACGTCTACGCGATCGGCGGCAACCCGGAGGCCGCGCGGCTGGTCGGCATCCCGGTGCGGCGCGTGACGCTGCAGCTGTTCCTGCTGCTGTCGGTGACCATCACCATCGCGGCCATCGTCGCCGTCTCGCGCCTGAACGCCGGCACCAACTCGATGGGCACCGGCATGGAGCTGTACGTGATCGCCGCGGCGGTGATCGGCGGGGTGAGCCTGTCGGGCGGCAGCGGCACGGTGCTTGGCTCGGTGCTGGGCGCGCTGATCATCCAGTTCCTCGACAGCGGCCTGCTGCTGATGGACGTGGGCATCGGCCAGCGCATGATCATCATCGGCCAGGTGCTGATCGTGGCGGTGGCGTTCGACGTGCTGTATCGCCGCTGGACCGGGGAGCGGCTCGCATGAACGACGCACCGCTGGTCGAATTCGCGGGCCTGCACAAGGCCTTCGGCGGCGTGCACGCCGTCAGCGACGTGAACCTCGCGCTCGACGCCGGCGAGGTCGTCGCCGTGCTGGGCCACAACGGCGCGGGCAAGTCCACGCTGATGAAGATGCTGGCCGGCGCCTACCCGATCGACCGCGGCGAGATTCGCGTCGCCGGCGCGCTCGCGCACATCGCCAACCCGGCCGACTCGCAAGCGCTCGGCATCGAGACGATCCATCAGACGCTCGCGCTGGCCGACAACCTCGACGCCGTCGCCAACCTGTTCCTCGGCCGCGAGCTGATGACGCGCTGGAACACGATGGACGACTACGCGATGGAGGCCGCGGCGCGCGAGGTGTTCGCGCAGCTGAACCCGAACTTCCGCAACATCCGCGTGCCGGTGCGCTCGCTGTCGGGCGGCCAGCGCCAGGTGGTCGCGATCTCGCGCGCCCTGCATTTCAAGGCGCGCGCGCTGGTGATGGACGAGCCGTGCGCCGCGCTCGGCCCCGAGGAGACGCGCATGGTGCACGACCTCGTGCGCCGCCTGAAGGCGCGCGGCGTCGGCGTGTTCCTGATCTCGCACGACATGCCCGACGTCTTCGCGCTGTCCGACCGCCTGTGCGTGATGAAGAACGGCCGCGTCGTCGGCACCTATCGCACGGCCGACCTCACCGAGGACGAGGTGCTGGGCATGATCATCGGCGGCAAGCCGGTGACCCGCGTCGCGCAGCAGCACCGCCGGGCGACGGCCGAGGCCGGCTCATGACCGCCGCCGCGACGACGCTGGGCATCGACCTCGGCACCTCGGAGCTCAAGCTGGCGCTGGTCGACGCGGACGGCGCGCTCGTGGCCGGCGCGGGCGCGCCGTTGAAGGTGTCGCGCCCGCACCCGCACTGGGCCGAGCAACTGCCGGGCGACTGGTGGCGGGCGCTGCTGGCCGCGGCGGGCACGCTGCGCGCGAGCCATCCCGCGGCGTGGGCCGGCGTGAGCGCGATCGGGCTGTCGGGCCAGATGCATGGCGCCGTGCTGCTGGACGGCGACGGGCAAGTGCTGCGACCGGCCATCCTCTGGAACGACACGCGCAGCGCCGCGCAGTGCGAGGAACTGGTGCGGCGCCTGCCGTCGCTGCCGCGCATCGCCGGCAACCTCGCGATGCCCGGCTTCACCGCGCCCAAGCTGCTGTGGGTGGCCGAGCACGAGCCAGAGATCTTCCGTCGCGTGGCGCGCGTGCTGCTGCCCAAGGACTGGCTGCGCTGGAAGCTGGCGGCCGCGGCGTTCAGCGACATGTCCGATGCCGCGGGCACGCTGTGGCTGGACGTCGGCGCCCGCGCGTGGTCGCCGCAGCTGCTGCAGGCCGGCGGCATGACGGCGACGCAGATGCCGGCGCTGGTCGAGGGCTCGGACATCGCGGGCCACCTGACGCCCGACGTCGCGCTCGCGCTCGGGTTGCCCGCGGGCCTGCCCATCGCTGGCGGCGGCGGCGACAACGCGGCCAGCGCCGTGGGCATCGGCGCGGTGCAGCCGGGCGAGGGCTTCCTGTCGCTGGGCACCAGCGGCGTGCTGTTCGTCGTCACCGACCGCTACCGGCCCAACCCCGCGTCGGCCGTGCACGCGTTCTGCCACGCGCTGCCCGGACGCTGGCACCAGATGAGCGTGATGCTGTCGGCCGCGAGCTGCCTGCAGTGGGTGACGCGGCTCACCGGCAGCGCGAGCGAGGCGGCGCTGCTCGAGCGCGTCGAGGCGCTGACCGACGCGGAGCGCGATCGCGCACCGCTGTTCCTGCCCTACCTGTCGGGCGAGCGCACGCCGCACGACGACCCGCACGCGAGCGGCGTGTTCTTCGGCCTGGACAACGAGACCGACGCCGCCCGCCTCGGCCACGCCGTCATCGAGGGCGTCGCCTTCGGCCTGGCCGACGGCCTGCAGGCCTTGCGCGACGCCGGCACCGACGTCGGCCGCCTGGCGCTCGTCGGCGGCGGCGCCCGCAGCGCGCACTGGGCGCAGCTGCTCGCCGACGCGCTGGGCATCGAGCTGCAGACGCTGGACGGCGCCGAGGCCGGCGGCGCGATGGGCGCGGGCCGGCTCGCCTGGCTGGCGCTGGGCCGCGACGAGCGCGCGGTCTGTCGCCCGCCCGCGCCGCGCACCCTCTTCCGGCCGCGCACCGAACGCCGCGCCGCGCTGCAGGCCCGCCTCGAACGCTTCCGCGCGCTCTATCGCCGCACCCGCGACCTGATGCCGCGCGACTGACTTCCATCCCTCCAGGAGACCCGCCATGACCGACTACTTCGCCGGCATCGACAAGATCCGCTACGCCGGCCCGCAATCGGCCGACCCGCTCGCCTTCAAGTGGTACGACAAGGACCGCGTCGTCCTCGGCAAGCGCATGGAAGACCAGCTGCGCTTCGCCGTCTGCTACTGGCACAGCTTCTGCTGGAACGGCTTCGATCCGTTCGGCTACGACGGCACCTTCGAGCGGCCCTGGCATCGCATCGCCGATCCGATGGCGGCCGCCAGGGCCAAGCTCGACGTCGCCTTCGAGTTCTTCGCCAAGCTGGGGGCGCCGTTCTACTGCTTCCACGACCGCGACGTCGCCCCCGAAGGCGCGACGCCGCGCGAGAGCGTGGACAACTTCCGCCGCATGGTCGACCTGATGGGCGAGAAGCAGGCCGCCACCGGCATGAAGCTGCTGTGGGGCACGGCCAACCTGTTCAGCCACCGGCGCTTCATGAGCGGCGCCGCGACCAATCCGAACCCGGAGATCTTCGCGCTCGCCGCGCTGCAGGTGAAGGAGGCGATGGATGCGACCAAGCGCCTGGGCGGCGAGAACTACGTGCTGTGGGGCGGCCGCGAAGGCTACGAGACGCTGCTCAACACCGACCTCGCGCGCGAGTCGCGCCAGTACGGCCGCTTCCTGCAGATGGCCGTCGAGCACAAGCACAAGCTCGGCCTGCCGGGCTACGTGCTGATCGAGCCCAAGCCGCGCGAGCCGACCAAGCACCAGTACGACTTCGACGTCGCCACCGTGCACGGCTTCCTGCGCCAGTACGGGCTGGAAAGCGAGGTCAAGGTCAACATCGAGGCCAACCACGCCACGCTGTCGGGCCACAGCTTCGAGCACGAGATCGCCACCGCCGTCGCCCTCGGCCTGTTCGGATCGCTGGACATGAACCGCGGCGACATGCAGTGCGGCTGGGACACCGACCAGTTCCCCAACAACCTGCCCGAGACCGCGCTCGCGCTGTACCACGTGCTGCGCGGCGGCGGCCTGGCGCACGGCGGACTGAACTTCGACGCCAAGGTGCGGCGCCAATCCATAGACCCGGCCGACCTGTTCCACGGCCACGTCGGCGCGATGGACCTGTGCGCCCGCGCGCTGCTGGTCGCCGAACGCATGGTCTCGGACGGCCGCCTGGCACGCGAGCTCGACGCGCGCTACGCGGGCTGGGACGGCGCGGTCGGCCGCAGGCTGCTGTCGCCCGGGACCTCGCTCGAGGACGCGGCCGCGCACGCCCTGCAGCGCAACGTCGACGAGCGGCCGGTGTCCGGGCGCCAGGAGGCGTGGGAGAACCTCGTCAACGACTACGTCGCCTGAAAGGACGACGCCCGCGCGAGGCGGGCGTCGTTGCCAGGGCCTGCCGCGGACTCAGGCCGGCACGCCCTGGCGGATCAGGTGGTCGAACGCGCCGAGCGCCGCCTTCGCGCCGTCGCCGGTCGCGATGATGATCTGCTTGAACGGCACCGTGGTGACGTCGCCGGCGGCGAACACGCCCGGTACCGAGGTCTGGCCGCGTGCGTCGACGATGATCTCGCCGTGCCTGGTCAGCTCCAGCGTGCCCTTGAGCCATTCGGAGTTCGGCACCAGGCCGATCTGCACGAACACGCCCTCGAGCTCGACGTGCTTGGCTTCGCCGTTGCTGCGGTCGGTGTAGGTCAGGCCGTCGACCTTGCCGTCGGCGCCGGTGATCTCGGTGGTCTGCGCCTGCACGTGGATGTCGACGTTGGGCAGGCTCTTGAGCTTGTTGACCAGCACCGCGTCGGCGCGCAGCGCGTCGCCGAACTCCAGCAGCGTCACGTGGCCCACGATGCCGGCCAGGTCGATCGCCGCCTCGACGCCGGAGTTGCCGCCGCCGATGACCGCCACGCGCTTGCCCTTGAACAGCGGGCCGTCGCAGTGCGGGCAGTAGGCCACGCCCTTGTTGCGATATTCCTTTTCGCCCGGCACGTTGACCTCGCGCCAGCGCGCGCCGGTCGAGATGATCACGCTCTTGCTCCTGAGCGTCGCGCCGTTGTCCAGCGTCACGCCGATCAGGCCGTCGGCGCCTGCCGGCTCCAGCTTGCTCGCGCGCTGCAGGTTCATGATGTCGACCTCGTAGCGCCGGGCGTGCTGCTCCAGCGCCGCGGCGAACTTCGGGCCGTCGGTCTCGAGCACCGAGATGAAGTTCTCGATGCTCATCGTGTCCATGGTCTGGCCGCCCATGCGCTCGGCCAGCAGGCCGGTGCGGATGCCCTTGCGCGCCGCGTACACGGCCGCGGCCGCGCCCGCGGGGCCGCCGCCGACGATCAGCACGTCGAACGCGTCCTTAGAACCGAGCTTGGCGGCGTCGCGCGCGGCCGAACCGGTGTCGAGCTTCTTGACGATCTCGTCGACTTCCATCCGGCCCTGGCCGAAATGCTGGCCGTTGAGGTAGACCATCGGCACCGCCAGCACCTGGCGCTCCTCGACTTCCTGCTGAAACAGGCCGCCGTCGATGACCACGCTCTGGATGCGCGGGTTGAGCACGGCCAGCAGGTTCAGCGCCTGGACGACGTCCGGGCAGTTGTGGCACGTGAGACTCATGTAGGTCTCGAAGCGGAGGTCGCCGTCGAGGTTCTTGATCTGGTCGATCAGCTCCTGCTCGATCCTGGGCGGATGGCCGCCGACCTGCAGCAGCGCGAGCACCAGCGAGGTGAACTCGTGGCCCATCGGGATCGCGGCGAAGCGGATGCGCGCCTCCTCGCCCGGCCGGCCCAGCGTGAACGACGGCCGGCGCGCGTCCGTGCCGTCGGTCTTCAGCGTGATCTTGTCGGTCAGGCCGACGATGTCCTGCAGGAACTCGTGCATATCCTGCGAGGACTGGCCCTCGGCCAGCGAGGCCGTGATGACGAAAGGCAGCTTCACGCGCTCGAGGTAGGCCTTGAGCTGCGCCTTCAGGTTGTCGTCGAGCATGTGGAGCTTCCTTTCTTTCCGACTCGGTTAACTGTTAGATCTTGCCGACGAGGTCCAGCGACGGGGCGATGGTCTTGGCGCCTTCGTTCCACTTGGCCGGGCAGACTTCGCCCGGGTGCGCGGCGGTGTACTGGGCGGCCTTGAGCTTGCGCAGCGTTTCCTTCACGTCGCGGGCGATCTCGTTGCTGTGGATCTCGGCCGTCTTGATGACGCCTTCCGGGTTGATGATGAAGGTGCCGCGCAGCGCCAGGCCTTCTTCCGGGATGTGCACGCCGAAGGCGTTGGTCAGCGTGTGCGTCGGGTCGCCGACCAGCGGGAACTTGGCCTTGCCGACCGCCGGCGAGGTCTCGTGCCAGACCTTGTGCGAGAAGTGCGTGTCGGTGGTGACGATGTAGACCTCGGCGCCGAGCTTCTGGAATTCGGCGTAGTTGTCGGCGGCGTCTTCCACTTCCGTCGGGCAGTTGAAGGTGAAGGCGGCCGGCATGAAGATCAGCACGGACCAATGGCCCTTCAGCGTCTCGTCGCTGACGGTCACGAACTTGCCGTTGTGGAAGGCTTCGGTCTTGAAGGGCTGGATTTGGGTGTTGATCAGGGACATCTCGTTTCCTCGGTTGGGTTGGCGGTGATCCGGAATGAATGAATCATAGGATATTGACTATCACAGTGTGATTTTCAATAGCTATCGTTGCGATAGGCGGCGCCTCGCTCACGGCGGCCGCTATCCCGGGCAGGCACTATGGCAAATCTATGATTTCCCAGTTTTTGATAGAAGCTATCGGGCCGATAGTCGCAGACGATGCCGCGGGCTTGATTTCCGTCAGATGACAGAAGCGGCGCGCGCGCCTACAATGAATGAGAATAGTTCTTCTTTAGAACTTCCGCGCCTTTCCAGAAACGCCCCATGCCCGGACAAGTGCTTGCCCGCCTCGGTGACCCCAAGTCGCTGGACGCCACCGATGCCGCGCCCGTCGCGCTCGAGCGCAGCCCGGGCGTTCCCGCGGCGCAGGACGGCCTCGCCGTCCCGCTGACCCGGCTGCCGCGCAACGCCAGCGGCACCGTGGCCGGCGTGCGCGTCCAGCCCGGCGCCGACGGCGCCCTCGACCCCGACATCGAACGCATGGCCCTGCGCCTGATCGAGATCGGCTTCGTGCAAGGCGCGAGCCTGCGCGTGATCGCCTTCGGCCAGCCCGGCGACGACCCGATCGGCGTGCGCGTGGGCGGCCGCGGCGGCATCAGCACCTTCGCACTGCGACGCCTCGAAGCGGCCTGCGTGTGGGTCTGGCCGGACGCGCAATCATGAGCTCCGCAGCACTCGACAGCCGCCAGATCGCCCTGCTGGGCAATCCCAATTGCGGCAAGACCGCGTTGTTCAACCTGCTCACCGGCAGCCGCCAGAAGGTCGCCAACTACGCGGGCGTCACTGTCGAGCGCAAGGAAGGCCTGCTGACGCTGCCGTCGGGCCGCCAGGTGCGCGTGCTGGACCTGCCCGGCGCCTACAGCCTGAACGCGACCAGCGCCGACGAGACCGTCACGCGCGACGTCGTCCAGGGCCAGCGCGCCGGCGAGGCGCCACCCGACCTGCTGGTGTGCGTCACCGACGCCACCAACCTGCGCCTGACGCTGCGCCTGGTGATCGAGGCCCGACGCCTGAACCGGCCGATGCTGGTGGCGCTGAACCTGGCCGACGTCGCCCGCAAGCGCGGCATCCACATCGACGTCAGGAAGCTCGAGGCCGAGCTGGGCGTGCCGGTGGTCGAGACCGTGGCCGTGAAGACCGGCGGCGCCGAGTCGCTGACCGCCGCCGTCGACGCGTGGCTCGCGCGCTCGCACGAGCCCGCGCATGCGCCCGCGAGCGGGCCGGGCGTGCACCGCGACGCCGAGCCGCCGCACGGCCACGTGGGCCAGGCGGCGATCGACGCCGTCATGCGCGACCACCACGAGGTGCACCGCCTGCTGGCGGCAACGCTCACCGAGCCCGCCGTCAGCACCCACGTCGACGACCGCCTCGACCGCGTGCTGCTGCACCCGGTGGCGGGCATGGCCATCCTCACGGTCGTGCTGTTCCTGATGTTCCAGGCCGTGTTCAGCTGGGCCAAGTGGCCGATGGACCAGATCCAGTCGCTGATGGACGGCACCGGCCAGCTCGTCGCGCGGCACATGGCCGACGGCATGCTGCGCAGCCTGCTGGTGGACGGCGTGATCGCCGGCGCCGGCAGCGTGCTCGTGTTCCTGCCGCAGATCCTGATCCTGTTCCTGTTCATCCTCGCGCTGGAGGACTCCGGCTACCTGCCGCGCGCCGCGTTCCTGCTCGACCGCGTGATGGCCGGCGTGGGCCTGACGGGCCGCAGCTTCATCCCGCTGCTGTCCAGCTTCGCGTGCGCGATCCCCGGCATCATGGCCACGCGCACGATCGCCGACCAGCGCGACCGCCTCTCCACCATCCTGATCGCGCCGCTGATGACCTGCTCCGCGCGGCTGCCGGTGTACGCGCTGCTGATCGGCGCCTTCATCCCGGCGCGCACGCTGTCCTTCGGCGTCAACCTGCAGGGGCTGGTGCTGTTCGTGCTCTACATGGCCGGCATCGTCAGCGCGATGGCCGTCGCCTGGGTGCTGCAGCGGCTCGGCCGCCGCACCGGCCCGGCGCACCACACGCTGATGATGGAGCTGCCGGCCTACCGCTGGCCCAACCTGCGCAACCTCGCGATCGGACTGTGGGAGCGCGCGCGCATCTTCATGACGCGCGTGGGCACCATCATCCTGTCGCTGATGATCGTGCTGTGGTTCCTGTCGACGTTCCCCGGTCCGCCGGCGGGCGCCACCGGCCCGGCCATCGAGTACAGCCTGGCCGGCCGCCTCGGCCACCTGCTGCAGTACCTGTTCGCGCCGATCGGCTTCAACTGGCAGATCTCGATCGCGCTGGTGCCGGGCCTGGCCGCGCGCGAGGTCGCCGTCGGCGCGCTGGGCACGGTCTACGCGCTATCGGCATCGGGCGATGCGGTGGCCGAGCAGCTGTCGCCGCTGATCCACCAGACGTGGTCTCTGCCCACGGCCTGCGCGCTGCTGGCCTGGTACGTGTTCGCGCCGCAGTGCGTGGCCACGCTGTCGGTCACGCGTCGCGAGACGGGCGGCTGGCGCCATCCCATCATCATGGCGAGCTACCTGTTCGCGCTCGCCTACATCGCCTCGGGCATCACCTTCTACACGGTGCGTGCCCTGTTCGGAGCCTGAGCCATGCAGACGCTGATCACCCTGCTCATCGTCCTGGCCGCCGCCGGCTACAGCGTGTGGAAGCTGGCCCCGGCGTCGCTGCGTCACAAGCTGGCCGCGCAGTCGGGCACGCTCGCGCGCGCGACGGGCGCGTCGGAGCAGACCGCGCGCCGCATCGAGATCAAGGCCCTGGACGCCGCCGCGAACGCCGGCGGCTGCGGTGGCGGCTGCGGCCCGTGCAAGGGCTGCGCCACCGGGCAGGCGACGGACGACGCCTCCGCCTGACGGGCGCGGCGACCGCGCGTCCCGCTCATCTCCCACTCTGCGCGCCAGGGCCGCGCACGGCCTGGCACGGACGTCGCGCCACGGCGATTTCCCCCCGCCACGCCCTGGCCGATCCTGCCAGGACAGGCCGAACGCGACCGTATGCGGGTGATCCCTAGCTGACGCGCTTCACGGCTGGTTTACATTTGAAACCGCTTTCAGGCATGGATGCGTCAAATTCTGAAAGCGCTTTCAAGTTCGCGATCAACGACGGACAGGCTTTGGGCGCACGTTCCCGAACGGCGACACGGCTCACCAAAACATCGGAGACAAGTCAATGAAGATCCACCACGCGCCGTCGTTCCGGCGTACCCGCCTCGCCTCGGCCTGCGGCCTGCTGCTGGCCGGGGTCACCGCGGCACATGCGCAGGGGGCCGCCGCGGCCGCGGCGCCGGCGTCCGCCGCCAGCGCGGCCGAGCGTCCGGACGTCCAGAGCGTCGTCGTCACGGGCATCCGCGCCAGCCTGGACACCTCGATGAGCATGAAGCGCGAAGCGCACGGCATCGTCGACGGCATCGTCGCGGAGGACGTCGGCAAGTTCCCCGACACCAACCTGGCCGAGGCGATGCAGCGCATCAGCGGCGTGTCGATCGACCGCGTGGCCGGCGAAGGCTCGAAGGTCACGGTGCGTGGCTTCGGCCCCGACTACAACATGATCCTGTTGAACGGCCGCCAGATGCCGGCGACGACGGTGGCCGACACCGGCCCGTCCGGCTCGCGCGCCTTCGACTTCGCCAACCTGGCGGCCGAGTCGATCTCGGCGCTGGAGGTCTGGAAGACCAGCCGCGCCTCGCAGCCGGCGGGCGGCATCGGCGCCACGATCAACATCAAGACGGCGCGTCCGCTGGAGAACTACGCCGGCCGCATCGCCTCGATCGGCGTGCAGGGCCTGATGGACCAGGCCAACAAGCGCCTGCCCGCCGACGACAAGGGCAAGAGCCTGACGCCGGAGATCTCCGGCATCTACAGCGACACCTTCGCCGACCACACCTTCGGCATCGCGCTGACCGGCAACTACGAGGAGCGCGACGGCGGCTACAACAGCGCCGGCGTCACCAACGGCTGGCGCAACTGCCTGGCCTCGCAGGACAACACGAACTGCTGGGGCGGCATCCCCGCGGCCGGCGCCTACCGCTCCGACCTGATCACCAATCGGCCGAGCGGCTCGGGCATCTACTCGGTGCCGCAGAACATCGACTACGCCGTCAGCGGCATCCACCGCGAGCGCGTCAACGGCCAGCTGACGCTGCAGTGGCAGCCGGTCAAGGCCTTCACCGGCACGCTGGACTACACCTACTCGCAGAACCGCCTCGACACCAAGCGCAACGACATCTCGTCGTGGTTCAACTTCGGCCCGTCGAGCAGCAGCTGGACCAACGGCCCGGCCGCGACGCCGCTGATCTACTCGGAAGACCTCAACGACCCGAACTACGTCGACGCCACCGGCAAGCCGGCGCCGATCGGCCCGGCCGACGTCGCGATGGGCGTGGCCAAGTTCGGCGTCAAGACGACGCTGCGCTCGCTCGGCCTGAACCTCGCGTGGAAGCCCAGCGACACGATGCGCCTGGAGATGGACGCGCACTCGTCGAACTCGACCTCCGGATCCGACAACCCGTACGGCACCAACAACGTCATCGGCACCGCCGCCTTCAACCGCGGCACGACGACGGTCGACTTCACGCACGACTTCCCGGTGATGAGCCTGGCCGACACGGCGCGCGACGCGTCGCTGCAGCAGGTCACCGGCTCGTCGTTCCGCAACAGCTACATGAAGTCCAGCGTCGACCAGCTGCAGCTCAAGGGCAACTGGGAGGCGACCGAGCAGTCGTCGGTGGACTTCGGCCTGAACGTCACGCACGTGAAGAACCGCACCGCCTACGCCAACGTCCAGCAGGACAGCTGGGGCGGCGCCACCAGCGCGGCCGACTATCCGGATTCCATCTGGCACCCGGACACGCTCAGCAAGTACTTCAGCCGCATGAGCGGCAGCGGCAGCTCCGCGCTGTTCAACACCTGGTTCACCGACAACTTCAACCAGGTGCGCGACATCGCGGCCCAGGTCGGCAACCCGGCGCACTACGTCGCGTCGTCCGACTTCGACGGCCCCGGCGGCACCGACCGCCGCACGAAGGAGAACACCACCAGCCTGTACGGCCAGTACAACCGCGACTGGGAGAGCCTGGGCATCCCGATGAACCTGTCGGCCGGCCTGCGCTACGAGAAGACGGACGTCACCGCCGCCGCCGTCGTGCCGACGCCGGTGGGCACCAGCTGGGGCTCGGTCAACGAGTTCGACCTGACGTACGACGGCTTCGCCGCGACCACGCAGAAGGGCAGCTACAAGTTCTGGCTGCCGTCGATCGACTTCGACGCGGACGTGCGCAAGGACGTCAAGGTGCGCCTGAGCTACGGCGACACGATCGCGCGTCCGGGCTGGGACCAGATCCAGGGCGGCCGCTCGCTCGACCAGCTGTTCCGCGTCGACGGCGGCACCGGCTCGCAAGGCAACCCGGCGCTCAAGCCGCTGCTGTCGCACAACGTCGACGGCTCGGTGGAGTGGTACTACGGCAAGTCGAGCTACCTGTCGGTCGGCTTCTTCCACAAGAACGTCGACAACTTCATCGGCCAGGGCCAGACGACGTACACGCCGAACGGGCTGACGACGCCGGTCGGCGGCGCCTACTGGAACGCCGCGGTGACGACGGGCGGCTGCGCGACGACCAACCTGCAGTGCATCCGCAACTACATCTTCACCAACTACAACGGCCAGCCGGGCGTGACCCAGACCGGCGTCGACACGGGCGGCAACCCGACCGGCACGATCACGGGTCAGGCGGCCGATCCGGCGCTGAACTTCAAGATCAACACGCCGGTCAACCAGCACTCGGCCAGTCTGCGCGGGTGGGAGTTCAACATCCAGAACGCGTTCGGCAACAGCGGCTTCGGCGTCAGCGCCAACTACACGCTGGTGATGTCGGGGCTGAAGTACGACAACTCCAACATGAACGACCAGTTCGCGCTGGTGGGCCTCAGCAACTCGGCCAACGTCGTCGCGTTCTACGAGAACGACCACGTCAACGCGCGCCTCGCCTACAACTGGCGCGGCCAGTTCCTGGCGAGCACGTTCGACGGATCGGGCCCGAACCCGGTCTACACCGAGCCCTACGGCCAGGTCGACATGACGTTGGGCTACAACGTGAACGAGCACCTGTCGTTCCAGCTCGACGCGATCAACCTCAACGACGGCGTGCTGCGCCAGCACAGCCGCACGAAGGAGGAGCTCGAGTCGATCACGCAGACGGGCCGCCGCTACATGATCGGCGCGCGCTACAAGTTCTGATCGCCTGATCAGCAGCAGGCCCCTTCGCCGCGACGCCGCGCCATCCGGCTCTTCCCCTGGGAATCGCCGGGTGGCGTCACTTTTTCCGGGCCGGCATGATGGCCGGCAGATGATGATGCGCGTGAACGATGACGTGAGACACGTCGTGATCCTGGGCGGCGGCTCGGCCGGATGGCTGACCGCCGCGCTCCTCGCCCGCGAGCACCACGCGGGCGGGCCGGGCGGCCTCGCCGTCACGCTGGTCGAATCTCCCGACACGCCGCCCGTCGGCGTCGGCGAAGGCACCTGGCCGTCGATGCGCGATACCTTGCGCCGTATCGGCCTGCCCGAGGCGACGCTGATCCGCGAGTGCGACGCGTCCTTCAAGCAGGGCTCGCATTTCCGCGGCTGGATGCGCGGCGCGAACGCGGACGCGGGCGACCAGTACCGCCATCCGTTCACGCTGCCGCTGGGCTTCGGCGACGTCGACCTCGTGGCCGGCTGGCTGCAGCGCCACGGCGACCGGCCGTTCGCGGAGGTGGTCAGCGCGCAGCCGCACGTGTGCATGTCCGGCCACGCGCCCAAGCAGGCGACGACGCCCGAGTACGCGGCCGTCGCCAACTACGGCTACCACTTCGACGCCGGCAAGTTCGGCGTGCAGCTGCGCGCGCACGCCGTAGCGAACCTGCACGTGCGCCACGTGCTCGACGATGTCACCCAGGTGCTGTCGCACGACGACGGCGACGTCGCCGCGCTGCGCACACGCCGCCACGGCGACATCGCGGGCGACCTGTTCATCGACTGCTCGGGCATGGCCTCGGTGCTGATCGGCCAGCACTTTCGCGTCGGCCTGCGCTCGTGCAGGCACCTGCTGTTCAACGACACCGCGCTCGCGCTGCAGGTGCCGCACGCGACGCCCGACGCGCCCATCGCGTGCGAGACGATCGCGACCGCGCAGCCCGCGGGCTGGACCTGGGACATCGCGCTGCCGAACCGCCGCGGCGTCGGGCACGTCTATTCCAGCGCGCACCTGTCGCACGACGAGGCCGAGCGGCAGCTGCTGGCCTACGTGCGCAGCACGGGCGTCGGCGGCGACCTGCCCGCGCCGCGCCGCATCGCCTTCGACCCCGGCTTCCGCGAGCGCTTCTGGCATCGCAACTGCGTCGCGGTGGGGCTGTCGGCCGGCTTCGTCGAGCCGCTGGAGGCCTCGGCGCTCGCGCTGGTGGAGCTGTCGGCCGCGATGATCAGCGACGAGATGCCCGCCACGCGCGCCGAGATGGCGCTGGTCGAGCGCCGCTTCAACGACGCGTTCACGTATCGCTGGGAGCGCGTCGTGGACTTCCTCAAGCTGCACTACGCGCTCAGCCGCCGCGACGACACCGGCTACTGGCGCGAACACCGCGAACGCGCCACCCTGCCCGATCGCCTGGCCGAGCTGCTGACGCTGTGGCGCCATCGCGCGCCGTATCGCCAGGACTTCTTCCGCATCGAGGAGGTGTTCCCCGCCGCCAGCTACCAGTACGTCGCGCACGGCATGGGCTGCGTGCCGGAGCCCACGGCGCGGCTGCGCCATCCGGGCGTCGGCGATGCCGCCGAACCGTATTTCCGCGAGACCGCCCACCTGGCGCGGCGCATGCTCGGCGCCCTGCCCTTGCAACGCCCGCTCCTGGCCCACATCCGCGCGCACGGCCTGCCGCGCGCTTGAACAGGAACCCGCCATGAACCCCGTTCAGCTCGACAACAACACCCATCGCGACCTGCGCATCGTCACCACCCGCGGCGCGGACTGGGGCGACGACCTGATGGCCACGCCCGTCTTCCCGAACGAGTTCCGCGACGTCCAGGCGCACTACCCGATCGTGTTCCAGCAGGCCGACAACGGCCCCGGCATGCAGCCCGTCGCGCTGCTGGGCCTGCGCACCGGCGAGAACCTGTTCCTCGAGCCGCACGGCTGGGACGCCAGCTACATCCCGCTGGCGCTCGAGCGCGGCCCGTTCATGATCGGCCGCGCGGGTCCCGAGCTGACGGTGCACGTCGATCTCGACAGCCCGCGGATCGGCCGCGGCGAGGGCGAGCCCGTCTTCATGCCGCACGGCGCCGCCACCGAGTACCTGGAGCGCATGAACTCGGTGCTCGCGGCGATCCACCAGGGCGTCGAGGCGACCGCGCCCTTCGTCGCCACGCTGCTGCGCCACGAGCTGATCGAATCCTTCGCGCTCGACATCGAGGCCGCCGACGGCTCGCAGAACCGGCTGGCCGGCTTCCACACGATCAACGAGGAGCGCCTCGCGCGGCTCGATGCCGGCGCCGTCGCCGAGCTGCACGCGCAGGGCTGGCTGGTCGCGATCTTCATGGTGGTGGCGTCGACCACGCACTTCCGCGACCTGATCGCGCGCTACAACAAGCGGCTCGCGCGCCACGCTGGATGAACGACATGGCACCCATCCGCGAGCTCGCGGGCGCGCCGGCGGACGCGATGTCCGACGAACGCCTGCGCGACACGCAGCCCTGGGTGCAGCGCGGCCTGGTCGCGCACTGGCCGATGGTGCAGGCCGCGCGCCGCTCCAACGCCGACGCGATGGCCTACCTCAGGAGCACCTGGCGCGGCGCGCCGGTGGGCATGCTGCTCGCGCCGCCGCAGGCGCAGGGCCGCTTCTTCTACGACGACACGCTCACCGGCATGAACTTCCGCCGCGAGAAGGCGCCGCTGGACGTCATCCTCGACGCGCTCGAACGGATGGCCGACGAGCCGCAGGCGCCGTCGCTGTACGTCGGCTCGACCACCGTCGACACCTGCCTGCCGGGCTTCCGCGCCGCCAACGACCTGCCGTTCGGCGAGCGCGACCCGCTGGTCAGCGTCTGGCTCGGCAACCGCAGCCGCATCGCGGCGCACTTCGACCTGCCGGACAACGTGGCCTGCGTCGTGGCCGGGCGGCGCCGCTTCACGCTGTTCCCGCCCGAGCAGCTCGCCAACCTCTACGTCGGCCCGCTGGACGTCACGCCCGCCGGCCAGGCCGTCAGCCTCGTCGACTTCGCGGCGCCCGACCTGGAGCGCTTCCCGCGCTTCGCCGAGGCCCTGAAGCACGCGCAGGCCGTCGAGCTCGAGCCCGGCGACGCGGTGTTCATCCCCAGCATGTGGTGGCACCACGTCGAATCGCTGTCGCCCTTCAACGTGCTGATCAACTACTGGTGGCGCCAGTCGCCCGACTGGATGGACTCGCCGATCGGCGCGCTGATGGCCGCGCTGCTGACGATGCGCGACCTGCCGCCCGCCCAGCGCGAGATCTGGCGCGACGTGTTCGACCATTACGTCTTCCGGGCCGACGACGCCACCGCCGCCCACATCCCGCCGCACGCGCGCAGTGCGCTCGCCCCGCTCACCGAGAGCGGCGCGCGCCACCTGCGCCAGGCGCTGCTCAACCGCTTCAAACGCTGAGGTCCGCATGACCGCACAAGCCACCGATCGCTCGCGCCAGCCCGTGCGCCGCGTCGTCATCGCCGGCGGCGGCACCGCCGGCTGGATGACAGCCGCGTGCCTGTCCAAGACGCTGGGCCAGGGCCTGGCCATCACGCTGGTCGAGTCCGACGAGATCGGCACCGTCGGCGTCGGCGAGGCCACGATCCCGACGCTGCTGACCTTCCACGAGCTGTGCGGCATCAACGAGCAGGAGTTCATGGCCGAGACGCAGGCCGTGTTCAAGCTGGGCATCCACTTCGAAGGCTGGCGCGACGTCGGCGAGGACTACTTCCACAGCTTCGGGATGACCGGCCAGGACCACTGGACGGCCGGCTTCCAGCACTTCTGGCTCAAGGGGCGCGAGCGCAGGCTGGCGCGCCGCTACGGCGAGTACTGCCTCGAGCTGCGCGCCGCGGAACAGAACCGGTTCGCGCACCTGCCGCGCGCGGGCCTGAACTACGCCTTCCACCTCGACGCCACGATCTACGCGAAATACCTGCGCAAGCTCGGCGAGCGCCAGGGCGTGCGCCGCGTCGAGGGCAAGATCGCCCAGGTGCTGCGCCATCCCGACGGCGACATCGCCGCGCTGCGGCTGGGCGACGGCGCGCTGCTCGAGGCCGACCTGTTCGTCGACTGCACCGGCATGCGCTCGCTGCTGCTGGGCCAGACGTTGGGCGTGCCGCTGCAGGACTGGAGCCGGTGGCTGCCGTGCGACCGCGCCGTGGCGCTGCAGACCGCGTCGGTGCGCGCGCCGGTGCCCTACGTCCGCTCGATCGCGCATCCGTTCGGCTGGCAGTGGCAGATCCCGCTGCAGCACCGCGTGGGCAACGGCATGGTCTACAGCAGCCGGCATGTCGGCGACGACGAGGCGCTGGCCGCGCTGAAGGCGGGCATCCAGGGCGAGGTGCTCACCAAGCCGCGCGTGATCCCGTTCAAGCCCTGCCAGCGCGAAGTCACCTGGGAACGCAACTGCGTGGCCATCGGCCTGTCCAGTGGCTTCCTCGAGCCGCTGGAATCGACCAGCATCCACCTGATCCAGCGCGGCATCATCCGGCTGCTGCAGTGCTTCCCGAACCTGGGCGTGCGCCAGGCCGACGTCGACGAATACAACCGCCAGACGCGCGACGAGATGGAGCACATCCGCGACTTCATCATCCTGCACTACAAGGTCACGAACCGCAGCGACAGCGCGTTCTGGAACCAGGTGCGCACGATGGAGGTGCCGGCCTCGCTCCAGCACCGCATCGACCTGTTCCGCGAAAGCGGCCGCGTGTTCCGCGCGCCCAACGAGCTGTTCGCCGAGAACTCGTGGATCCAGGTGATGCTGGGCCAGGGCATCACGCCGAGCCAGCACCATCCCATCGCCGACCGGATGGGCGACGCGGAGCTGAACGGCTTCCTGGAGGAGATCCGCGGGCAGGTGGAACGCACGGTGGCTCAGCTGCCGCCGCACGCCGACTACGTCGCGCGCTACTGCAAGGCGGCCGCGCCGCCGGTCAGGGTGATTCCGGCGGCGGCCTGACCGCTCAATACGCCGCGACGGTCTCCACCATCCCGGCGGCGATGGTGTGTGTCGGCTCGTAGCCCAGCAGGCGGCGCGCCAGCGAGATGTCGGCCAGCGAATGGCGCACGTCGCCCGCGCGGAAGGGTGCATGCTCGGGCGCGGCCACTCGTGTGCCCGGCTGGCGCGCCTCGACGGCGGCCGCCAGCGCGGCATGCAGCTGGTTGAGCGTCGTGCGCTGCCCCACCGCGACGTTGTAGACGCGGCCGACGGCCTCGGCATTCGACGTCAGCGCCGCGCGCAGGTTGGCCTGGACGACGTTGCGGACGAAGCAGAAGTCGCGCGAGGTCTCGCCGTCGCCGTTGATGACGCACTCGCGGCCTTCGAGCATCGCCGCGATCCAGCGCGGGATGACCGCCGCGTAGGCGCCGTCCGGATCCTGGCGCGGGCCGAAGACGTTGAAGTAGCGCAAGCCGATCGCGGGCATGCCGTAGCTGCGGCCGAACACGTCGGCGTACAGCTCGTCGAGGTACTTGGTGACGGCGTACGGCGACAGCGGCCGGCCGATGACGTCCTCGACCTTGGGCAGCGTGGGCGAATCGCCGTAGGTGGAGCTGGACGCCGCGTAGACGAAGCGCTGCACCTTGGCGTCGCGCGCGGCCACCAGCATCGTCAGGAAGCCAGTGGCGTTGGCGCGGTGCGTGGTCAGCGGGTCGGCCAGCGAGCGCGGCACCGAGCCGAGCGCGGCCTGGTGCAGCACGACGTCGACGCCGTCGCAGGCGGCGCGGCAGGCGGCCTCGTCAGCGATGTCGCCGGTGATGGCGACGTGCCTGAGCCAGGCGTCCTCGCCGACGGCGGCGCGCACCTTGTCGTAGTTGTGCCGGTGGCCGGTGGCGAAGTTGTCCAGCGAGACGACATGCTGGCCGGCGGACAGCAGCGTCTGCAGCAGGTGCGAGCCGATGAAGCCCGCCGCGCCGGTGACGAGCCAGCGCCGCGGCGTGGCGGCGACCTCGGCGAGGATCTGGTCGAACGCCGCCGTGTTCACGTCCGTGGTCACAGGCGCCAGACCTCCACGCCGAGCCCGGCCAGCGCGGCCTGGTCGGCCTTGCACTTCACGTCGACGTAGACGCCGTGCGGCTGCAGCTTGGCGACCAGTTCGGAGGGCGCCATCTTCACGAGCTCGTGGTGCGCCACGGCGCCGACGATCGCGCAGGCGCGCGGCAGGTCGTCCCACTGGACCAGGTTCACGCCGTACTCGTGCAGCGCCTCCTCCGGCGAGGCGATCGGGTCGTGCACGTGAACGCGCGCGCCGTAGCTCTGCAGCTCGCGGATGACGTCGATGACCTTGGAATTGCGCAGGTCGGCGCAGTTCTCCTTGAAGGTCAGGCCCAGCACCAGCACGTCGGCGTCCTTGACGGCGTGGCCGTTGCGGATCATGCACTTGACGGTCTGCTCGGCGATGTAGCGCCCCATGCCGTCGTTGATGCGGCGGCCCGCGAGGATGACCTCGGGATGCAGCCCCAGCACCTCGGCCTTGTGCGTGAGGTAGTACGGATCGACGCCGATGCAGTGGCCGCCGACCAGGCCCGGGCGGAACGGCAGGAAGTTCCACTTGGTGCCGGCGGCCTCGAGCACCTCGGTGGTGTCGATGCCGATGCGGTGGAAGATCAGCGCGAGCTCGTTGACCAGCGCGATGTTGAGGTCGCGCTGCGTGTTCTCGATCACCTTGGCGGCCTCGGCCACCTTGATGCTGCTGGCGCGATGCACGCCGGCCTCGATGACCGCGCCGTACACGGACGCCACGGTATCCAGCGTGGCCGGCGTGTCGCCCGACACCACCTTGACGATGCGCGTGAGCGTGTGCTCCTTGTCGCCCGGGTTGATGCGCTCGGGCGAGTAGCCCACGAAGAAGTCCTTCTTCCACTGCAGGCCGGAGTGCTTCTCCAGCAGCGGGATGCAGACTTCCTCCGTCGCGCCCGGATACACCGTCGACTCGAACACGACGACGGCGCCCGGCTTCAGGTTCTGGCCGGCCATCGTGCTGGCGCCGACCAGCGGCGAGAAATCGGGGATGTGGGCGTCGTCGACCGGCGTGGGCACGGCGATCACGACGAAGTCGGCCTCGCGCAGCACCGCCGGGTCGGTGGACAGCTTCAGGTGCGCCGCCTCCAGGTCCGCCGAGTCGATCTCGCCCATCGGATCGACGTTGCGCCGATAGCTCTCGATCTTGCTCGCCGACAGGTCGAAACCGATCGTCGGAAACTTCTTTCCAAACGCGACCGCCAGCGGCAGTCCGACGTAACCCAGGCCGACGACGGCCACTGTCAGTGTCTTGTTCATTGGCAAATTCTCTCTCCCGCAATTTTATGCCGGAGGCGGAAACTGCCTCGAACCGGGTCGGCGCGCCCATGCCGGCGGCCGTCGTCTTGCCGGAAACACGAACGCGCCCGGGCCGTCTTCAGACGGTCCGCCCAGGGGGAGGTCAATGAAGGCTCAGCTCCGCAAAACACGAGTAGGCATTCGACACGTAGGCGGAACTCAGCGCCACCAGATCGCCAGGCGCGTGGGTCGAACGCGTCGCGGAGCATCCGGCCTTGAAGCTGCGGTTCATCTGGTAGTTCAAGCCGATCTGATACTGGCTCGAGGTATCCGAGCCATCCAGCACGCCGGCCCCGAACGGAACGTTGTCGTAGTGCCTGACGATGCGCTGGTAGGAGCCCGCCAGTTCGATCTTGGAGGTCGGCTGCCAGCGCGCGGTCAGGTCGGCAGCGTTGTTCAACGACAGGCTCTGCTGCGTGACGAGCGACTGGGCCCCGGAGGTTCCGCCCTGCGATCCGGCGCCGGTCCCTTGCCCCAGCACGCCGCCCATGAAGTTCTGCGTGGTATCCCGGGCCCACGACGCCGAGAGCTGGATGTGGCCGGTGGCCTGCCAGTTGCCGCGCACGAATCCGGTCCAGTAGTGACGCGCGCTGGAGTCGGAATAGTCCTCCCGGGAATAGGCGATCTGCGCCTGGAGACTGCTGAAGCCGCCGCTGACCCAGTTGCCCCCCAGGACCAGGTCGTCGCGGTGGAAACTGTAGGCGGCAGGCACGAAATTCGGATACCGGCCCGAGGTCCTGCGGCCAAGCAGCGAGAGCCGCAGGTCCGGGCTCTCGGCATAGGACACGCCAAGGTCGCCGACCCATTGGTTGGCGTCGTTCGCCGACAAGGCAGCCGCGGAATTCTTCGAGTCCGAGTATTCCACCCCGCCTTCGAAGCCGAGGGGCGTGGTGCCGCCGCCGATCGCCGCGCGCGTGAAGGCACGCTGGGTGTGGAGAATGCTCTTGCCCTGGAAGGACTGGTCGCCGGTCGAACCGGTGCGGTACAGGCTCGAGTTGTCGTCGAGCCCGATCTTGCCCGACAGCCGATCGATGGAAGTCCAGTCGAACTCGCCGCCCAGCTGATGGCCGACGTTGTCCAGTTGCGAGTCATGCCGGTAGCGGGAGTCGTCGATCGCCGCCCACGCCATCGCCTGATTCCTGCCGATGGTGTCGCTGTAGTCGAGACGCAATCGGGTGTCGGACAGCCAGTCGGACGCCTCGCTGCCGGCCGGGGCCCGCAGGAGGTTGTCGTCGTGAGTCACCGTCTCGCCCAGGGTCAGCGTGAAAGGAGCCAACTGGGCATGGGCGAGTGGATGCAGCGCGAAGCAGGCGCCAGCCACCAACCCAAATGCGATGGGGTGTTTCCCCATGACGCGGACGTTCATAGCGCGCCCCTCCTGCGGCAGTGGTGAGAGAAGCAAGGCCGGTCGGCCATGACGCCGGACCCGACCTTGGGCGGCCCCTTCAATAGGCCTTCTTGTCGTGGAACATCAGCGCGATCGTCTTGAAAATGATCAGCAGATCCAGGCTGACGGACCAGTTTCTCAAGTATTCCAGATCGAATTCGACGCGGCTGGCCATCTTGTCCAGCGTATCGGTTTCGCCGCGCAGGCCATTGACCTGCGCCCAGCCCGTGATGCCCGGCTTGACCTTGTGGCGAGCCATGTAGGCCTTGACGATGCTGCGGTACTGCTCGTTGTGCGCCACGGCGTGCGGGCGCGGCCCGACGATGCTCATGCGCCCCTGGAGCACGTTGACGAACTGGGGCAGTTCGTCCAGCGAAGTCTTCCGGATGAAGGCGCCGAACGGGGTGATGCGCGGGTCGTTGCGCGTCGCCTGTTGAACCTTGGGCCCGTTGTCCTGGGTCCTCATCGAGCGGAACTTGTAGACCTCGATGATCTCGCCGTCCAGGCCCGTGCGGCGCTGGCGGAAGATCACCGGCCCCGGCGAACTCAGCTTGACGCCCACGGCCACCGCCGCGAGGACCGGGAGGATGAGCGCCAGGATGATGGTCGAAAAGACGATGTCGCTGATGCGCTTGATCAGGCCGTTGATGCCCTCGAACGGCGTGATCTGCAGGCCCAGCACCGGGATGCCGCCCATGTCGACCAGGCGGCCCTGGATGATGCTGACGCCGAACACGTCGGGCACGAAATGTACCGACGCCGTCGTGTTTTGCAGGACCTCCATCAGGTTGAGGATGCGCGGCTGGGAGGTCAGCGGCAGGGTGAGGAAGACATCCTTGACCCCATGCTGTTCGATGTACGCGGGCAGGGAGGCGAGCCGCCCGAGGTACGGAAGGCCCTCGCCGAGCTCGAGCCGATCCAGCGCGCGGTCGTCGAAGAAGCCGAGCACGTCGTGGCCGAAGTCGCGGCGTTCATTGAGCATGTGGGCCGTGCGCACGCCCATGTGCTGGGCGCCGACGATCACCGCCGGGCGGCGCAGCGCCGCGTTCCTGGCCCTGAAGCGCAGGATCATGTCTCCGGCAATCACGACGGCCCACTGCGAGAGCGGCGTGGCGATGGCCCAGACGATCAGCATCCGCATCGGAAACTGGTCGAATGCGCGGCTCGCGTAGCCCAGGAGCACGAGCACGACCAGTTCGCTCGCCCAGGACAGGGCGATGTCGATGCCGGCGCCGAGCACCGGCTTGCCGAAGCGGTTGACGCCCGGAAACGCGAGCACCAGCAGGAGGATGCACAACACCATCGACGGCCCGCGAAAGGGCACGTCGTAGACGACATGGCACAGAACGAGCAGCAAGGCGGCGAGGACGGGCTCGGTCACCGCCGCGATCACGCTGGATACCGATGGCGGAGTGCTCAGGAATTGTTTGCGCGCTGACCGTTCTTCAAACATGGACCATCCATCAACGAAAGCGCCGCAGCGCGGCTTGAGCGCTTGGGGCTGGAACCGCGTCCCGAATGCCTCGGGGCTGCCCAACAGGACTGTGCACAGTATGCCGGAGCAGGACCCGGCGGGCCTGTGACGGCAGCCGCGTGTCTCCATTTCGCGTGAGATATCCCTAAAACCGGCCTTTTCATTCGGCGTATCGCGCAAGCTCCGGTACCAAGGCGGTGCAGGACACGGACTCCTCGAGCCGATACCCCACGTCTCGGACGGCCCTCGGCGCAGGTCCGCCGCGCCACGGCGCCGACTCCGGGCGCGGCCCGGCACCGATCGCTCCGACGGGCGGCGAATTGGCCCGTCCACTCTTTCACGGATTCCTCAGGATTCATTCAGGTTGCGAGGCTTTTGCCGCATTGCCCGATGAAAACGCTGATGCGTGGTGACGCCCGCGATCTACAATCCGGCCGACTTGATGGCACCCGATTCTGGATACCACCATGCGGTACCCAAGCCTTCCGAAGTGAATCAAGCCCAGGCAACGACAGCTGTATGCACGCCCGTGGTTTAACGAACTCTCGCAAGAAAGGTCGGATGCTCAGCCAGCCAGCACCCAGGTTGCTGATCGTTGGCTCCGTCAGTTGGGAAGGATTATCGAGGGCCCCCTACCTCTATTCGCAAGCGGGCTGGGTCGTCGATGCGTTCACCCCGCCAAACTCCTTTCTGGCGCAGTCTTCGTTCATCAGCGAGATTCATGCGGCCGCGGAGACACCGTCGGAGCTGGTGGAGCAGCTGAAATCGTTCCTGGAGTCGCACTCCCACGAATACGAACGAATTCTCCTGGGCGACGATCCATTGATCTGGCAGCTCGCCAGCCGTCGAGACGAGCCCTGGGCGCGCGCGCTGTTCCCCTGCACGCCGAGCGATGAAGTCATCGACTTCATGATCTACAAGACGAAATTCGTCCTGGGCTGCCAGAGAGAAGACATCCCGCTGCCGCGCTCGTTCGTCTGCACCACCGAGGAGCAGATCACCCACGCGGTTTCCGAGGTCGGATTCCCCTTGATCTTGAAACGGGACCAGGGCCATTCCGGCGAAGGCGTCCGAATCGTCAATTCCGCGCACGAGCTAGACGGCATGCGCCTGCCTCCGCCCGTGCTGGTGCAGCAATTCATCAAGGGCCAGATCTGCAGTGCCGCCGCCCTCTACAGGAAGGGTGTGCTGCTGGGTTTCTATTCCTACTTCAGGTCCCGCACATGGGGCCCGCTCGGATCGTCGACCGCGATCAAGTTCCACGTCTTTCCCGGACTGGCCGAGGTCATCAGCCGCCTGGGCCGGATCAGCCAGTTCGACGGCCTTTGCGGCATCGACTTCATGCTCGAGGAGTCGACATCGAGGATATACATCCTGGAGCAGAACTTCCGCCCGACGCTGACGATGCTGCTGGGGCCCAAGGTCGGGGTCGACCTCGTCGCGTTGCTGCGCAACTGGAACGGTTCTTCGGGAATCCCGGTGCTGCAACGTCCGGTCGCCGAAACGGACGTTCCGCTGTTTCCCGCCGATATCGTTCGCGCAATCTCGCACCACGATTTGCCGATACTTCTGCGCTGGCTGGTGGATCCGCGATGGATCCGGGAAGCCTGCTGGCACGACAGGAAATTGCTCGCCCACAATTTCCGGTTCATTCTCCGCACGCTGTGGAACAAGTTCGGCGGCATATTCAGCCGGCTCGACCACGCGCGCCAGGTCGCCCGCAAATCCTGATCGCGCCGCCCGGCGTCAACGCGGCGATCCGACGGCGCCGCCTTCTTGCCCGCACCAAACCCGTGCGCCTCACGGGCCCGTCGTACAACACTGTGCGAAAGCGTTTTGTAAGTAAACGTACAGGTATTCGCCGAAGACGACACCCCTGCAGACATCGCATGGGCGCTGGCCGCGGCGCCGGGCCTGCCACGGTCGAAGCCACGGAAAGCGAAGATTCGTGGCGACGGATCGGCGCCCTTGCATACCCCACTGGGTATATGAAGCCGAACGACTTCGATTGACGGGCGGCCAGGCCGTGTTCACTGGGGGATTGCGTCCACCAGAACCTTCCCGCTCGACGCGTCACGGACGTCAACAAGGCACCCGGGATGCGACTTAATTCACGGAAATCATCGATCCGTGACCAAGGTGCTCGCGCGCACTCACCGTTTCTAGGGAGGGCGCGCCATTGACGCTTTCCCTTAGCCGCCTCTAAGATGAAACCAGATGAAAGCAACAAGTGTTGCATTCATTGTTACAAATACGGAGGGTCTCAAATGAAGAAACGTGGATGGGTGATTGTTGCCTGGCTCGGTCTGATCGCGAGTTCGAGCGCCCTGGCAAGCAATCAAGTCGGAGGAGTGGCGGTCCAGGCGCCATCGACGTTCGACCATCAGAAGACGGTCGCCGCGGCGGACCAAGGATCGTACATCAACGCGACGACGGGGTCCGCGCGAAGCGCCGCGGAAGCGGCGAAGCTGCCGGTAACCGCGGAAATCCTCTCCTTCGAATCGAGCGCCGGCTCGGTCAACACCTACGTGGCGCTCATCCTCGCCGGACTGGGGGCGCTGGTCATCTCCGCGACGCGGCGACGCGCGTTCTAGACGGGCCTTGTTGCGACCCCCGGGTCTTTCCCGCAAATCTCACGCAGCCGCGGGCGGCCGCCGATCCGGCAGCCGCCCGTGTTGTTCTGGCCGAGCCGCAGCACTGACCACGAGCAAATCCGACGTTTGTGCTGCACCGGCCCATGAACCGCTTCTTCGCCCCTCGATTCCGATTACAAGCCGGCCAGCCGTGCGCACGGCATGCGTGCCCGCCGATCGTGCGAGGCGCGCCCGTGCCTGACAGGTCGAAAGCCCGGCCCGAAGACCCGCCGTCGCGAACAGTGCCGCCCGCTTCCCCGCGCCATCGGCCATGCGCCGGCGGTCTCGTCCGCTGGCCGTCGCAAGCGATCACCCCCCCAACATCATCAATCCCGATTCTTGAGTCCGTCATTGATCGCGGCCATAGTGGCGCGCTCACGCGGCCCGGTACCTCGTCCCGTCGTACGCGCCAGCGCCGTCATGCATCCATCGATCTCCATCGCGTTCCAGGCCGTCAATGAGTGAGGTATTGGTTTCCACCTTCGCGACGGAAGCGGCAGCGCCGACCGAATGGCCGGAGCGCGAGTCCACGGCCGTGCTCGAGGCCATCGTCGCCCATCGCGGACCGCTGATCGTCGACCTCGACGAGACGCTGTTCCTGCGAAATTCCACCGAGGAATTCCTGGACGGCGCGTCGCCGAAGTTGTTCTGGTACTTCGTATTCAAGCTCCTGGACATCGTCAAGCCATGGCGCTGCACCGGCGGGAATGCGTCGCGCGACGTCTGGCGCGTCAGGATCGCCCTGACGCTGTGTCCGGGACTCGTGCGGCGCTGGCATCAGCGCGTCGCCGGCCTGGCATCGGCCCATCTCAATCACGCGCTCGCGCAAGCGCTGCGCGCGAGCGGCAATCCCGTGATCGTGGCGACGCTGGGGTTCGATCGAATCGTCCATCCGCTGCTGGCCGCCATGGGCTTTCATGACGTCCGGGTCGTGGCGTGCCGAGCCGGGAGCCTCGCGGATCGCCGCAAGGGCAAGCTGGCGATGGTCGAGGAAGCGCTGGGCGCCGATTCGGTCCGCCAGGCCCTGGTGATCACCGACTCCCGCGACGACACCGCGCTGCTGCAGTCGTCCCGCGCGGGCTGGCTGGTGCGCTGGCCCCAGGCGCGCTACCGCGCCGCGTTGTCGGGCACCTACGCGCCCTTTCGCTACCTCATGCTGGTCAAGCGGCCGGGCGAATCCTATGTCCGGCGCGGCATCCTGCTCGAAGACTTCGCGTTCTGGATATTGTCATGCTGCACGCTCGCCACGCGTCCGTGGCACCTGCTTTGCGGACTGGCCTTTCTCCTGCTGTCGTTCTGGTCGATCTACGAACTCGGCTACGCCGACAACGACAGATGCGCGGAGCGGCTCGAGGAGTTGCCCAAGCTGTCCTCGACCTACGTGAACAAGCTGGTCGATACGCCGAGCATCGCCCCCTGGCTATGGGCGATCGCCGCCGGCGCGGCGGGGATGTTCTTTCTTGAACCGACCCCGGACTACCTGCTGTTCGCAGGGCGGTGGGGGGCGGTCCTGCTCATCACCCACGCCGTCTTCCGGATCTACAACCGCATCGACAAGAGCACCCGGGTCTGGCTGTTCGCCGGCCTGCAGCTGCTGCGGGTAGCGGCGTTCGCGGTGGTCGTCCCGATCACCGTCGCGGGAGGCGTCGTGCTGGCCGCGCACACGATCGCCCGCTGGCTTCCCTACTATCAATACCGGCAGGTCATGGGACTGTGGCCGCCCATGCCGGTATTTCTGGTGCGGCTCCTGTTCTTCGTCCTGATCATGGTCACGCTGACGATGGCCACCGCCGCCGGCCACGTCTGGGACGCATCGGCCCTTCTGATCCTGGGCTGGTGCCTGTTTCGCGCGCGCAGCAATCTGAACGAGATGTTCGAGGCCGCTCATCGCCTTGACCGTCCCACGGACAGCAAGTAGACATGCCACGGCACGACGAGGATCATTTGTCGGCATCCGATCCGTCGATCTTCCGAACGCTCGACGCATCCAGGCGGCATTGATTCGCGGCGGCACGGCTGAACGCCCGGTTCGAGATCAAAACATGGACTTGGAGGGAAAAATGGGGAAGCAGACCAAGCCAGGCGAAATCCCGTCGCTGGATGGCTGGCGTGCCGTGGCGATTTCCATCGTCTTCGTCGCGCACGCGGGATGGCTGGACGTCGTTCCCGGCGGGCTGGGCGTCACGATCTTCTTCTTCCTCAGCGGCTACCTCATCACGACGCTGATGCTCAGGGAGTTCGCGAAGACCGACTCGCTAGACCTGCGCAAGTTCTACGTCCGGCGCGGCCTGCGGCTGCTTCCGCCGCTGATCATCGTCCTGGTCGTCTCCTACCTCCTGACGTACATGGGATGGCTGGACGGACATGCCACGCTCCAGGGCTTCTTCGCGCAGCTGCTGTATTTCTCGAACTACTACGTCATGTACTTCGACTCCGTCAACGCGATTCCTTCGGGAACGGGGGTCTACTGGTCGCTGGCGGTCGAAGAGCATTTCTATTTCCTGTTTCCCATCGTCTTCCTGTTCGTGCTCGCCAGGGGCACCGCCGCCAGGAACCTGGTGCTGCTCTATTCCTTTTGCGCAGTGGAGCTGATCTGGAGAGCCATCCTGGTCATCGGCCTGCACAACACCTGGGAGAGAACCTACTTCGCCACCGACGCGCGGATGGACTCGATCGCCTTCGGATGCGCACTGGCTTTCATCATGAACGCCCGCATCGCCGAGGACTGGCTGAAGCGCGACAGCACCCGCAGGGCGCTGATCATCGCCGGGGTCGCCGGCCTGCTGATCTCCCTGCTGTGGCGCGGTGACGAGTTCCGGACCGTCGGGCGCTATTCGCTGCAGGGCCTGTCGCTCACCCCGCTGTTCTACTACTCCGTGAAGGACCCGGGCCGCTGGGAATTCGCGCTGCTGAATACGCGGGCGATGAAGAAGATCGGGGTGTACTCCTATTCGATCTATCTGACCCACCTGATCGTCATCAGCAACATGGAACTCGTGATCCACCGCCAGGTGCCGATGGCGATCGCCAGCGCGGCGGTCACGGTGTTCCTGGCATGGTTGATCGATCGCTTCGTCGACCAACCTCTTCACAAGGTCAGGCTCAATTGGCGCCCGCGGGAAGTCGAGCCGCCCATGAAGGTCGCGCCGATCGAGACGGGCATCAGGATGGCCCGGTTCGAAGCGGCCGATCGCATCACGCCGGATACGGGCGGCACGCCATGATCGAGTCCGCGCAAGTCCATGCCGACGGGCAGACGCTCAGCTGCGGGATCTGCATCGTCGGTGGCGGTGCCGCCGGGATCACGCTCGCCCTGTCCCTCATCGGGAAGGGCCTGGACGTCCTGCTGCTCGAGGCCGGCCAGGAACAAGCCGACGCGGCCAGCCAGTCGCTGTACGAGGGCGAGGTGGTCGACGAGCGCATGCACAGCCCGACGGACAAGTACCGGCATCGCGGTTGGGGCGGATCCACCACGATCTGGGGCGGGCGTTGCATGCCGTTCGACCCCATCGACTTCGAAGCGCGTCCCCAGGTCCCCCTGAGCGGCTGGCCCCTGTCGCTGTCGGACATCGCGCCGTTCTACCCGCAAGCCAACGCCTACCTGGAGGCCGGCCACTTCGAATACGACGCGCGCGACGCCTTCGACCCGCCCGCGCCGCCGTTGATCGCCGGGTTCGCGAGCCCCAGCCTCAGCACCGAGGGCCTCGAACGCTTCTCTTGCCCGACCAACATGGGACAGCGCTACCGGGCGCGCCTGGCGGTCGCGAAGGACGTTCGCGTGCTCATGGGCGCGAACTGCACGGCGGTGCACCTGACGAACGACGGCACGCGCGTGGACAGCGTCGCGGTCACGACGTCCGCTGGCGCGAAGCTGAGAGTCACCGCGTCCGCATTCGTGCTGGCCATCGGCGGCCTGGAGACGGCGCGCCTGCTGCTGGCCTCGCGTGACGTCCGGCCGGCCGGCGTCGGCAACGCCCACGACGTGGTCGGACGCTATTACATGTGCCACCTCGCGGGCAACGTCGGCCGGTTGACGATCTCGGGCTCGCCGACGGCCGTCAGGCACGGGTACGAGGTGTCGCCCGACGGCGTCTACTGCCGACGGCGCCTCCAGTTGACGCCCGAGGTCCAGCGCTGGCTCGGCGTCAGCAACCTGATCGCGCGCCTGCACTTCCCCAAGATCACCGATCCGGCGCACCGCAACGGCGTCCTGTCGGGCCTGTACCTGGCGCGCCACTTCATCAGCTACGAATACGGCAAGCGGCTCAACGACGGTCACGGCAAGGGCCTGCTGCATGAACTGCGGCACCTCTGGAACGTACTGACTCACCCCGCGGATGCCTTGACCTTCATCGCCCACTGGATCCGCAAGCGCACCCTGGCCGATCGCAAGTTCCCGTCCATCATCCTGCGCAACCGGACGAATCGATTCAGCCTCGACGTGCATGCCGAGCAGATTCCTCTGCCGGAGAGCCGCGTGACGCTGGGCACGCAGACCGACGCGCTGGGCATGCCGCGGATCAAGGTCGACTGGCGGTACAGCCCGGACGACATCAAGATGGTCGAACGCACGCTTCGCCGGATGGCCGACGAGTTCGCCGCCAGTGGCGCCGCGCGCTTCGAGTTCGATCCCGCGACGCTGGAGGACGACCTGACGCGCTTCGGCGCCTACGGAGGCCACCATCTCGGCACGGCGCGCATGGGGTCCGATCCGACCACCAGCGTGGTCGACGCGAACTGCCGGGTGCACGACGTGAGCAACCTGTTCATCGCCGGCGGCGCCGTCTTCCCGACGTCGAGCCAGGCCAATCCGACGCTGACGATCGTGGCGCTGGCGCTGCGCCTGTCCGAGCATCTCCAGCAGCTTCTCGCCGCCCAGGTGCTGGCGGCCATGGACAGGGACGCGGCATGAAGGTGCTCGTGCTGGGTGGAACGGGATTCATCGGACGCGAGGTCGCGCGTCGACTGTCCTCGCAGGATTCGACCGAGGTCGTCGTGGCCTCTCGCCGCGCGCAGGGTTCGCCGGCCGGATCGAGCGGGATCAGCGTCGACGCCCTCGATCAGGCCGCCCTGACACGGGCGCTCGAAGGCGTCGACGCCGTCGTGAACTGCGTCGCCGGCGACGGCGGCGCCATCGTCCAGGGCGCCGAGACGCTGGTGCGGGCCGCGCTGGACGCGGGACGGCCGCGGGTCGTCCACATGAGCACCATGTCCGTCTACGGCGGCGCCCAGGGTCTCGTCGACGAAAGCCACCCGACGCGCGACGATCTCGGCTGGTACGGCCACGCGAAGATCGAGGCCGAGGCGTCGTTCGATCGCTACCGGCAGGCCGGCGGGAACGCGGTGATCCTGCGCCCGGGCTGCGTCGTCGGCGCGGGCGGCGTCGACTGGGTCGGACGCCTCGCCCGCCTGCTCGAGCTGCGGCGGCTGGGAGACCTCGGCGCGGCGGGCGACGGCCCGACGAATCTCGTCGACGTGGCGGACGTGGCGCAGGCCGTGGTCGGCGCGTTGGCCTTGCCGCAATCACCGAACGGCGCGCCCAGATTCAACCTGGCCGCGCCCGACGGCCCGCGCTGGAACGCCTACTTCACGGACCTCGCGATCGCGCTCGGGGCGACGCCGGTCCGGCGCCTGACCGCCCGCGCGATGAAGCGGGAGATCTACCTGCGCGGCATCGCGTTGAAGATGGCCGAACGCCTGGCCGGGAAGCTGGGAGCGCGCGTCGATCTGCCGCCCGCCATCACGCCGTCGCTGACGCGCCTGTGGTCACAGCAGATCCAGCTGGACAGCGGCGCCGCGACACGCGACCTGCGGCTGTCGTGGACACCGTACGCGCAGACGCTCCAGCGATCGGTGGACTGGTGGCGCGGATCGCCGAGCTAGTCCTTCGACGGGCCGCGCTTCGTGCGCACCCATTCGGTCTGCCTGGCGAACACGTACTTGATGTAGAGCGGAATCTTCCACGCGATGTAGAAGGCGGCCCGCAGGACGTCCTGGCCGCTGAGCCGTTCGCGCCCGAACCGCGCCCACGCCAGCGTGAGCGTGGCCAGCAAGGCAAGCAGGCCGATGCCCGCGATCCAGAGCGGCGCGGAGAGCCCCGACAGCGCCAGGAACACGCCGGTGACGGCGACCATCGCCGCCTGCAGCATCAGCAGCAGCGTGATGGGCGGCACGCCTGCGTCCAGCGTCTGCGCGAACAGGTTCAGGTCCAAGCTCACGACGGACTGCGCCAGCAAGCGGGGCAGGATCTGCGTGATGACGGACAGGCGCCCGTGCTCCCAGCGCGTGCGCTGGGCTTCCTGCGAGTCCGTCTCCGCTGGAAACGTGCTCGTCACGTAGGCCGTCTCGCAGAAGACCGGCGGCTGGCCCTTCGCGCCCAGCGTCAGGCCCAGCACCAGATCCTCGACCAGATGGCCCGACGCCAGGCTCTGCCGCTCGAGCAGCGCGCGCGGGAACATCATCCCGGAGCCCACCAGCTGGCAAGGCAGGTCCAGCCTGGCGAAGCCGACTGGCCGGACCAGGCTGTTGACCGTGTAGGCGAACTCCGAGACGCGTTGCCGCATCGACGTGATTCCCTCGTTGAGGATCAGGTACAGCGCCTGGACCGGCCTGCCGGTGGCCATCGCCTTGCGCGCCAGCTCGTTGACCGCGCCGGGATGCACCACGCAGTCCGCGTCCACGCACAGGAACAACGCGAACCGGGGCTCGCTGGCCAGCGTCTTCCAGCCGTGGTCCAACGCATAGCCCTTTCCGCGCAGCGACAGGTCATGCCGCTCGACGACGGTCGCGCCATGCTGGCGCGCCTGCGCCGCGGTGTCGTCGCTGCAGTTGTCGGCGACGACCAGCAGCTGGTCGTCCGGCGACATCTGCGACTTGAGCGTCGCTATCGTCTTGGCCACGGCCGACGATTCGTTGTGCGCGGGCACGATGATCGCGACCGGCGGCCGCCCCGCGTAGGGTCGCGCGTCGAGGCCACGCCAGTCCCGCGGCGCCCGCAACGAGGCCATCACGGTCTGGATGGCGAGCACGGCCGTCGGCACGGCTACGACGAGGCCGATCGCGGAGAGCAGGAAGCACAGAAAGATAGCAACCACTGTCGGGCCCTTGTGAAGTCCGATGAACCAACTTGACGCGGCCGGACCGGGCATCACGCCGATCAGGCAACCGTTATGCGCCGACCGGATGCCCTGCCCGACTCACGCACGAATCCTCACTGCAACCCGTGCTTCTCGCCGGTGTACAGGATCATCATCTCGCGCCAGGACAGCTTGCCCCTGATCGCCGCCCGGCGCGTCGACTGCGTCCGCTGGTCGGCCGTCGACTGCGGCGGCATCAGGCGAGCGCGCACGACGGACACCAGCAGCTGCAGGACGGCCACGACACGAACCTTGGCGGCCACCAGCAGGGGAAACCGGCTGTTGCGGACATGGATGGCGGCGAACGCCTGTCCGCCCGCGTAGGCCCGGCGCTCGAGATAGTCGACGCTGCAGCGGTGCGGCGGCACCACTTCCGAGGTCCAGGCGTCGGGGACCCAGCCGACGCGCCGGCCCTGCCGTTCCAGGCGGCAGAACAGGTCGACGTCCTCGCCGCCCGTCCGCCCATAGCGCAGGTCGAACCGGAGGCCCTGGCCGAAGCACGTCTCGCGGCGAAACACGCCGTTGGACGTCGCGGGAACGAAGCTGCGCGTGCGGCGCGGCCCCATCACGCGCAGCTCGGTGCCCTTGGGCAGCGGCGCATCGCGATGGAAGAAGAAGCGCGACTCGCGCGTGGCGAGCGCCGGATCCGCGTAGATCGCCTCGACCGGCCCGCACAGGACGTCGAAGGCGCTGTCGCGCATCATGGGCAGCATCGCCTTCAGCCAGTCCGGACGCACCTTCATGTCGTCGTCGATCATGGCGATGAAGGTTCCGGCGGCGGCTTCGACACCGGCGTTGCGTGCCACGGAGATGTTGGGTGGATGGGCGGCCACGTAGCGCACATGAGCGCAGGACGTCGACGCGGCGAATCCCTCGACGGCCGACCGCGCCGACTCCTCGTCGCTGTTGTCGACCACGAGGATCTCGTAGCGGATGTCGGCCAGTCCCTCCAGCTGCAGCACCGAATGCATGGCTTCGACGAGCTGGTCTTCGCGATGGAACGTGCAGATCAGGAAGGAGAGGTCGATCGTACCGTCTTGAATCATGGAAGCCGCCTGCGTCCCTTGGTGCATCTGCATGTCCGCATGAGCCGTCAGCCGGCGCATCGGAGCCAATGATACGTGTCGAACCAGAGCGTCCGGCGGGCAAAACGGTGAATTGTTCGTGGGGGATGCGGCATTCTCGACGCCTGCGCCGACCGCCGGCGGGACTTCGGGCGTCGGGCCTACGTGCCTGGCGTGGTCGGCCCGCGGGCCTGCGCGATGCGGCGCATGGCTTCGGCATCGCTCTCGTAGCGGCGCTCCACGGTGGCGTCGAGCACGTCCCTCGCCAGCGCGAAGGTGGCGAAGGTCATGATGACGAAGTTCACGCTGCGCACGCTCAGCCAGTGCGCCTCGGTGAAGTTGGCCATGGCCTGCTGAAGGAACAGCAGCAGGTACAGCGAGCCCTGGGCAGGCCGCCGCAGCTGGGTGTACAGCCTCAGCGCCTGGCGCACGTAGAACACCAGCATGGCCATCAGCAGCAGCAGGCCCACGTCGCCCAGGTCGTTGAGCGTGTCCACGTAGCCGTTGTGCGCCTGGCCCGGATAGAAGGTGTGCAGCCTGACGAACACCGAATAGGACTCGTTGCCGGGCGTCGGCGCGGGATCCCAGTAGGCCCCGTAGCCCGAGCCCAGGAACGGCCTCAGCCGGGCGTGCTCCAGGACGATGTCCCAGATGTCGGCCCGTCCCGTGAACGTGAGGTTCTTGCCGGTGATCATCGTGATCGGGGCGAACAGGACGCCGCTGCCCGGGATGATCTTCAGCATCGCCGCGCCGTACACCAGGCACAGCGCGGTGAGCGTCCACACGAGGGCAGGGACGAGCTTGGCCATGCGGGGCGGCAACTTCATGAACACCAGCGACACCAGGACGGCCTCCGCCCCCATGGCGAGCGACGTGGAACTGCGCGACAGCAGGATGCAGGCGAAGCAGACGGCGACCCCGATCAGCGCGCCCAGCGGCCGGACCCGTCGCGACACCAGCCCGTGCATCCAGAACACCAGGCCGAGGGTGCCCAGGTTGCCCAGGCCGTTCTTGTGGGTGGTCAGGCCTCGCCAGGCGCCCACCAGCTCATACGACAGCTCCTGGTGGATGGCCAGATCCGGCCGCACCAGTCCGAAGATGATGGAGCCGCCGAGGAAGGCGAAGAAGATGGTCCGGAACTGTCGCGGGAACCGGTTGGGGCTCCAGTCGGTGCTGGCGAAGGCCAGGGCTGCCAGCATGATCACGACGAAGCGCATGTCGCGCAGCGCGGTCTGTCCGGAATTGATGGACCAGGTGACGCTGGCCAGCGCCAGTACCGTGAAGGCCAGCAGGAAGGGATTGGTGTGCGAGAGCACCCGGCGCGCCACGGACAGCCGCATGATCACCACCGCCGCGCTCAGCCCCAGCATGGTCAGCCACAGCATCTTGGTGACCGCCGAACCGGTCGCGGGGTCTCCCCCTGGCCTGCTCAGCGCTGCGTAATCGAGGCCGTCGGGCACGGTCATCACCAGGAACAGCGCCCAGCTCACCATGCCGGTGACCCAACCCAGGCCGCGGTCGGGGATCAGCCGGCGCGCCAGGTCGCCCGGTGCGAAGCGGGCTCCTGGACGACCGGGGGCCGCGCGCCGTTGCGTCGTCACGGCCGCGCCAGGTCCGCGCATCGGCGTGCCACGCGCTGCGTCCGCACGGCCTTTTCGTCGATGCGGGTACCCGCCACCGCTGCGCCGGCTGCATCCAGTCCCCCGCGAGCGACCGCAGGCCGAAGGACGGGAAGAGGGATCCGGTGACTGCGCATGTGAGGCTCTTCAGCGAAAAGACGATTGGAATCCAGGGGACCGATGGCGACCCTGCGCCCGCCGCCCGAGGCCGGCGAGCGAGGTCAGTGGCAGGCGGCGCCGCCGGCCGCGACGCACAGGTAGTGCTGCTTCACGTAGGCACCGTAGCCATCGGAGGGCGTGCCCGTCGCATCCTTGATCAGCACGTTGGCAGGATCTTGCCACACGTCCCAAGTCCACCCGAGGTAGCCGATTCCCATGGTATCGGCCGTCGGCAGCAATGCCGCGGCGAACGGCGCCGACGCTGTGCCGGGCGCGTTGCGGTCGCCGAACTCGGTGATCAGCACCGGCCACCCCGCGGTCATGATGGCCTGGACCGCGCGGAAGGCGTTGACGCCATAGTTGGGCTGGCGGTACTCGGCGGAGCCGAACGCGGCGCCGTACTTCGGGTAGGCATGCCAGGCCACGCCCAGCTGGCGCTGCGGGTCGTGCAGCGCGAACTCGGTCCAGCGGGAAAGGTCGGTGGTGTAGTTCACGCCCGGCGCCAGCACCACGTTGGTGGCGCCGGTGGACCGGATCACGTCCAGCAGTCGCTGCATGCCCACTGCCGTCCATTCGTACGCCATGCTGCCGGGCTTGCCGCCGGTGGCAAACTTGGTGAAGCGACCGCCATCGCGCAGCACCTGCCAGCGGTCCTGCTCGCCGTCCAGGCCGTCGGCATAGGGTTCGTTGAACAGCTCGAAGGCCACGCCCAGGTTGCCGCGGAAGGTCGTGGCCACCTGGCGCCAGAAGGCGACGGAATGGTCCTCGTCGGCCTGGGCGTTCTGGGCCATCGGGCACCACGGGCCGGGTGCCGTCCAGTGCAGGTCCAGGATCACGAGCAGTCCCTGCGCGCCCGCGGAGGACACCGCCGTCTTCACCGCGGCCTGGTAGTTGTCGCCAGGATCCGCCTTGCGCCGATTGCCCGGCGGGCCGCCGAACGCGCCGACGGCATCCACGCAGGTCACGCCGCTCCAGGAAGCCTCGTTCAGCGGGATGCGCACTATGTTGATGCCCCAGCTCCTGAACAGGGGCCAGTCGGGCTCCGGCGTGCCGGTCTGGCCAGCCCAGGGATCGCCTGGGTTCCAGCCATGGATGGGGGCGAACTCCAGGCCGCTCAGGTTGACGCCCAGCAGACGAAGGCGCCGCCCTTCCCCGTCCACGAAATGATCGCCATTCACGCGGATCACGGGCGCCGAGGCTGCTGCAGCAACCGCCGCGGCAAGCATGCCGGCCACGAGCACGAACAAGCGCCGACCCGCCACGGCAAGGATGCGTACCCGACGCTGGCGCCAGGCCAGTACCTGGGCGACGTAGAACCGCTCCGTCATTCCGCCTCCGCGCGCGTTCCCTCCTGACTCGAGGGCATGCTAGCACAGCGCCCAGGTTAACCCTAGGTTCGTAGCACGCTGGGTCGGCGGCGACCTTCGGGCCAGCGGACCGGGGCTCCCGCCCCGCCGCGCCGGCCGCGGATCATGTCAGGTGCAGCTGGCCGTCCCGGCAGCGCGGCACTGGTAGTGCTGCTTCACGTACACGCCGTAGCCGTCGGACGGGGTGCCCGCCGCATCCTTGATCAGGATGTAGTCGCTGCCGCTCCAGTCGTCCCAGGTCCAGCCCAGGTAGCTGACGCCGTTGGTGTCGGCCCAGGGCAGGAGGTTGGAGGCGAACGGCGCGCCGACGGAGCCCGTGGCGTTGTGGTCGCCGAACTCGGTGATGATCACGGGGATGCCGGCGTTCAGGATGGCCGAGGCCGAATCGTAGGCCGCCTGGCCGTAGTTCGGCAGGTCCCAGGCGGCGGTGCCGTACGTGGAGCCGTACGTCGGATAGGCGTGCCACACCGCGGCGTACTGGTTCAGCGGATCGACCGGCTTGGACGTGAGCCACTGGGACAGGTCGCTGCTGAAGTTCTGCCCGCCCACCAGGACGACGTTGGTCGCGCCCGTGGCCCGCACCGCGGCCAGCAGCGTGTTCATGCCGGCCGACGTCCAGCTGTCGGTCGTGGCAGGACCACCCGCCGGACTCATCGTCTGGGTCTCAGCCGTGTCGAACATGAGCGACGACTCACTCCAGAGCATCGGTTCGTTGAACAGCTCGAACATGACGCCGGGGTTGCCCTTGAAGGTCTGCGCCACGCTGGTCCAGAAAGCGACCGAGTTGTCGGTGTTGGCCATGATGTCCTGGGCGTGCGGGCAGAAGTTGCCCGGCGCGGTCCAGTGCAGATCGAGGATCACGTACATGCCGGCCGCCTGGGCCGCCGTGACGGCCGCGGCCACCGTGGACTTGTAGACGCCCGCCGGATCCGGATTCAGCGTGGATCCATCCGTGTTGGTGCAGGTGGTGCCCAGCCAGGACCGCTCGTTCAGCGGCAGGCGGACGACGTTGGCGCCCCACGACGCGATGGTCGACCACTGCGGCACGGTGGTGCCGGTCTGGCCGCCCCACGGGTCGGTGGTCCAGGTGCCCATGAGGACGAATTCCAGGCCGGAAACGTTCACGCCCCGAAGCTGGACGACCTTGCCGGAGCCATCGACGAAGGTGTTGCCCTTGACGCTGATGCTCAGGCTGCTGCTGCTCGAAGACGAACCGCTGCTGCTACCGCTGCTGCTGCTACCGCTGCTGCTGCTACCGCTGCTGCTGCTACCGCTATCACTGCTACTGCTGCCGGTGCTGGCGCTGCTCGTGGAGCTGCCGCCGCCGCCACCGCCACATCCCTGGAGCGCAAGCGCCACGAAACCGGCCGCCATGAGCACCTTGGAATGTTGCAGGAGTGTCTTCATGGGGTTCGATGCGTGTTGCGAGCTAGGGAAATCCATGATTGCATGTTACAAGGCCGCGCGGAGGCCCCGGTAAGGGAATGTAGCCCTCGCCGCGGCCGCCGCACCTGGCCGCGGGGGCCGGAGACACGGCCCCCCGAGCGTTTCCCTCCACGAGGGTAACCGCACATTCCAGCGCCTCCGCGATGCATCGTCCGGAGCGAACTGTTGTCATCCACCAACCAACATTGCCGAGCAATCGGCAGATTCGCACTGTTACACAGCATGTCGTAACCGTGGGTCACGGATGAATGGGTGTGTATTTCGTGCTCGAAATGCGAAATTTTTCGCCGATAGTGCCGGCATGTTGACGCATTGTGCGTTTCATTCAATGCATTTTGCAGGAGTTTCGAATGAATAGGGCTACTTTCCCTTACGGTGCTGTTCTGTCCTCGCTGGGGCCGCGTTTCGCGATCACGGCGACGTTGTCGGCCGTGCTGGCAGCTTGCGGCGGCGGCAACGGCGGCGGAACCGCCACCGTCGATCAGACTGCGACGACTTCCGCTGATACGTCGACGGAAACCGCCACGATCGAGGGCGTGAGGAGGGGCTCCTACCAACTGCTGAACGTGACCAACAAGAGCGCCAGCGGCAAGGTGACCAGCTCGCCCTCCGGCATCAGCTGCGCCAGCAGCACGACGGGCGCCGAGAGCGGCCAGTGCTCCCTGTACTTCCGGCAAAACACCTCGGTCACGCTCACCGCGCAACCGACCACCGGCTACACCTTCGCCAGCTGGTCGGGTTGCACCGCCAGCACGGCGACGACCTGTCAGGTCAGCCTCTCCGCTGCGGCCAGCGTGACGGCCAAGTTCGCGTCGTCGGCCCCCGCCCCGGCTCCGGCTCCGGCTCCGGCTCCGGCTCCGGCTCCGGCTCCGGCTCCGGCTCCGGCTCCGGCCCCAGCTCCCGCTCCGGCCCCGGCCCCGGCCCCGGCCCCGGCCCCGGCCCCGGCCCCGGCCCCGGCCCCGGCCCCGGCCCCGGCGCCCGCCCCGGCCCCGGCCCCCGCCCCCGCCCCCGCTCCGGCTCCGGCTCCGGCTCCGGCTCCGGCTCCGGCTCC